>Ga0224531_1000019_pt1 | contig 109278 bp, 95 predicted proteins | sample CBST100metaG_FD_179876 | JGI IMG/M metagenome (GOLD analysis project Ga0224531, IMG submission 179876) | Peat soil microbial communities from Stordalen Mire, Sweden - C.B.S.T100 | ecosystem: Environmental > Terrestrial > Soil > Wetlands > Peat | place: Sweden: Norrbotten County, Stordalen Mire...
ACTGCGGGCTCCAGCCCCAAAAATCAGCTTCTAGCTATTAGCTTTCAGCTTCAAACTCTCACTGCCAAACTTTGCCGCTTCTCCGCCGCCACTCTCTTTCGCCCGCCCTATCTCTGCCAGGCTAAAAACTAGTAGCTAGCGGCTGTTCTTGCTACTTACCCTGTGCCTTGCCGACGATCTCCTCGGCAATATTGCGCGGCACCTCTTCATAGCGCGCGAACTGCATCACGTACGATGCGCGTCCTTGCGTCGAAGAGCGAATCTCATTCACATAACCAAACATTTCCTTCAAGGGAACCATGGCCTTGATTACCTGCGACCCAGCCTGCCGTTCCATGCCCTCGATCCGGCCGCGGCGCGAGTTGATGTCGCCGATAATCACGCCCATGAACTCCTCGGGCACCGTAACCTCGACGGCCATCACCGGCTCCAACAGCACCGGCGAAGCCTTTCTGACTGCTTCCTTGAAAGCAATCGATCCGGCAAACTTAAAGGCCATTTCATTCGAATCGACCTCGTGGTAGCTGCCATCAAACAGCGTCACCTTTACATCGACCACTGGGTAACCGGCCAGGATGCCTTGCTCCATCGCACCCCGCACGCCCTGATCGATCGGCTTGATGTATTCCTTGGGCACCACGCCGCCCCTGATCTCGTTAATGAACTCGTAGCCCTTGCCCGGCTCGTTAGGTTCAACGCGCAACCAGCAGTCGCCGTAGTTGCCCGAGCCGCCGGTCTGCCGGATGTACCGGCCCTCGGCCTCGGACTTTTTGCGGATCGTCTCGCGGAAGGCCACCTTGGGTTCACCAACATTGGCCTCAACCTTGTGCTCGCGACGCATGCGATCAACCAGAATTTCCAGGTGCAACTCGCCCATGCCGCCGATAATCGTCTGACCGGAATCCTCGTCGGTCCGCACCTTGAAGGTCGGATCCTCGTCGGCCAGCCTTGAGAGCGCCATCGCCATCTTCTCCTGATCGACCTTGGTCTTCGGCTCAATGGCCACAAAGATCACCGGCTCGGGGAAGGTAATCGCGCCGAGCGCGATCGGATGATCGGGATCGCAAAGCGTATCGCCGGTTTTGACGTCCTTTAATCCCACGCAGGCGCAGATGTCGCCCGCCAGAATCTCGGTTACGTCCTCGCGTTTGTTGGCGTGCATCTTCACCAGCCGACCGATACGGTCCGAGCGGCCAGTACGCGGGTTATAGACCGACTCGCCTGTCCTCAGCGCTCCCGAGTAAACGCGAACAAAGCAGAGCTTGCCGAAAGGATCGTTGATCAGCTTGAAAGCCAGCGCCGACAGCGGCTCATCGTCCTTCGCTTCACGCTTTTCGATGGTCGTATGATCAGCGGGATCGACGCCCTCTACCGGAGGTTTATCGAGCGGGCTGGGCAAATAATCGACCGCCGCGTCGAGCAAGGTTTGGATACCCTTGTTCTTGAAGGCCGAACCGCAGAGCACCGGGAAAATCTTCAGCCCAATGGTCGCCTTGCGAATACCCGACTTCAACTCCTCAACCGTCGGCGTCACGCCCTCGAGATATTTTCCGAGCAGCACATCGTCGGTTTCGGCGACAATTTCAATCAACTGCGAGCGGAAGGCTTCGGCCTTCTTCTGCAGGTTGGCCGGAATCGGTTCGATCGAAAACTCAGCGCCCAGCGTTTCGTCGTGCCACAGGACCGCCTTCATGGTGATCAAGTCCACGACGCCTTTGAAATTCGCTTCGGCCCCAATCGGTATTTGCAGCGCGGCGGGCCGAGCGCCTAAACGCTTGCGGATGGTATCGAGAACGTATTCGAAATCTGCGCCGTTCTTGTCCATCTTATTGACAAAGCAGATCCGGGGAACTTTGTACTTGTCGCCCTGGCGCCAAACCGTTTCGGTCTGGGGCTGCACGCCCGAGACAGAGTCGAAAACCGCTACCGCGCCATCGAGCACGCGCAGCGAACGCTCCACCTCGGCGGTGAAATCCACGTGGCCGGGCGTATCGATAATATTGATGCGCATATCGCGCCAGACGCAGGTGGTTGCCGCCGACGTGATCGTGATGCCGCGCTCCTGCTCCTGCTCCATGTAGTCCATGGTCGCCGTGCCTTCATGCACTTCGCCAATGCGGTGCGTGATGCCGGTGTAATACAGGATGCGTTCGGTCGCTGTCGTCTTTCCGGCGTCAATGTGCGCCATAATACCGATGTTCCGGCAGCGTTCGAGGGGAATAGTACGAGCCACGGCTAATTCCTTGCGGGCTTCTCCCGCGGTAAGTCTTTCGGTCCCTGTCTCGGGATTAGCCTCTGGCTAATCCCACCCAATTCCTGTATGCCCCCATCCGCCAAAGCGATCGAGAGCCGGAAGAGCGCCGCCTACCAGCGGTAGTGAGCGAAGGCCTTATTGGCCTCGGCCATGCGGTGCACGTCTTCCTTTTTCTTCATGGCCGCGCCGCGACCGTTGGCCGCATCCAGCAGCTCATTGGTCAGCTTGTCGGTCATACCCTTTTCGCCACGGCTACGTCCGTAGGTAATCAACCAGCGGATCGCCAGCGAGGTGCGGCGGTCGGGATTGACCTCGATCGGCACCTGATAGTTAGCGCCGCCTACACGCCGCGTCTTGACCTCGAGCAGCGGCTTGCAATTCTCCACCGCTTTCTTGAAGAGCTTGATCGCCTCCTCGCCTCCGCCCCGCTCCTCCAGGTTCTTCATCGCCTGGTAGAAGATGGACTGCGCGGTCGACTTCTTGCCGCCCCACATCATCGAGTTCACAAACTTGGTCACCAGCGTTGATCCATAGACCGGATCAGCCGCCACTTCCCGCTTCGCAATGTGCCCTTTTCTTGGCATAATTCCTCAACTACAGCTACTAGCTTTTAGCCGCTAGCCTCTAGCTCCATTCCGCAGGCCAAGCCCGCAACAGTCAACTTCAAGCACAAAAGGCTAGAAGCCAGGAGCCAGCAGCTAGAAGCTGCCTTTATTTCTTCGCGGCTTTTGCCGCTCCAGCCTTGGCGCGCTTGGCGCCGTACTTGGACCGGCTCTGGTTACGGCCGGCAACGCCCACCGAATCCAGCGTTCCGCGAATCACGTGATAGCGCACGCCCGGCAGATCCTTCACACGGCCCCCGCGGATCAGCACAATCGAGTGCTCCTGCAGGTTATGCCCGATGCCCGGGATGTAGGTCGTTACTTCGATCCCGTTGGTCAACCGCACGCGAGCCACTTTGCGTAGCGCCGAGTTCGGCTTTTTAGGTGTCTGCGTATAAACGCGCGTGCAAACTCCCCGCCTCTGCGGCGAGCCCTGCAGCGCCGGCGACGCCGTCTTGTACCGCGGAGCAATGCGCCCCTTGCGAACTAGTTGGTTAAATGTCGGCAAAGCGAAACTCCTTACCCTTCCCAAAACCTTTTCGACAGCCCGCATAAACCACACGAGCCGCCCTTTGAGGCCGCTTCAGCCTTACGCGCGGCATTTTCTGGCCGTGCTTGGCACCGAAGCCCCCGTTGCTGCTTCGCGTCTGTCTTCGTTCCAATCTCAGACAAGAACCGCGACGGTGATCAGACGTCCGCTCAGCGGAGCCGATTCCGTTTCGCTGTTCCGGCCCGCATAGCCCTCCAAGGTGGAGAACGCGCGAGCACCGATGCGAATGTTTCCTGCCCTCCGCAAGAAGAGAGCCAAGCCGGAAACCTGTTTGGCCGGTCAACTGCCCCTGGCCGGAAAAACTGCCCGGTCGCTACTGCCCTACCGGAAACCCCTTACGTCGCCCACCCTGACACACAGCTATGGCGGCGTTCTTGCGAACCTTGTACAAGATACCAAGAATCGCCCCTCGAGTCAATTGCTTCACTGCAATGTCGCCGCGGCAGCCGAACGGGAGCCGATTTCTTCTTTCACAATCTCCCCGTCCCGCATGTGCAAGATTCGGTCGGCGATAGCCGCCGCTTCGGGGTTGTGTGTAATCATCAGCGTCGTCTGCCCCAGCTCCTTGTTCGAACGGCGGAGCATCTCGAGCACGGCGTCGGAGTTCTTCGTATCCAGATTTCCGGTCGGCTCGTCGGCCAAGACGATCGCCGGACGGGTAATCAGCGCCCGTGCGATGGCCACTCGCTGCTGCTCGCCGCCGCTCAGCTCGCTGGGCCGGTGCTGTAGCCGCCCTTTGATCGCCAGCAACTCGCTTAAATGGTCCAGATAAGCCCGGTCCATCGGCTCCTTGCGCCCGCTCACCTCATAGGCGATCTCGATATTGCCCATCGCCGAAAGCGTCGGCAGCAGATTGAACTTCTGGAAAACAAATCCGATGCGGCGCTTGCGCAGACGGGTCCGCTCGGCGTCGCTCAGCGCGCCAAAGTCCACACCATCGATCAGCACACGGCCCTCGGTGGCCTGCGTCAGCCCGCCCAGCAGGTAGAACAGCGTCGATTTGCCCGATCCTGACGGTCCCACGATGGCCACAAACTCGCCTGGCTCTACGGCCAGCGAGACATTGCGCACCGCCGGCACCGCAATGCGGCCCGCGGCGTAAACCTTGGTCAGGTTTTCGGCCAGAATAATGTGTTTGCATCCTTCGGAAGGCACGTTGTCATTGTAACCGGAGCGGAGGCGGCGAGCAGTTCGCGTCTGTTCTCTATTTTTATAGCTTTTGCCCGCAACCGGAGCAGAAACTCGCTCCGGGGCCGTTGGCGTGCTGGCAGCGTGGGCAAACCGTCAACGCCGGAATCACGGCCGGCTCGGAAATCTGCGCACCGCTGGCCGGCGGCACATTCACCGCCATAACGTTCGCCATCTGGCCCCAGCCCGGCACGGCGATTCCCAACGCCGCGGCGATTGCCGCCGCCTGAATGGCGTTGAACTCCCGCACCCGCCCGGCCATGAAGAAACACTCGATAAAGCCTAAAAGCGCCGGAATCCCCGACCAGAAAAAGCAGCAATACAGAATCCCCAGCCCCGTCCGGCGCAGATAAAAATGATGCACGCCAAAGCTGCCCAGAAACAGCGCCAACAGAACGCCCACAATCTCGTCGCGGCGCGCCGCCTCGTACTGCTGGTAAAAAATCGCCTGCGGATTGGGATAGGGAATGCTGTTTACGCTGCTCATAGTTGGCTCTCCTCGCCGTGCTACAAATTCTACGCAATCGCCCCCGCCGCGGTTCCCTGCCAAAAGGCGCTCGGCGCAGATGACGCTGTAAAATGGGCATCTGTAGAACCCTAATTTCACTACATCACTATAAAGGCGCCTGACGCCGCACAATCGATAGCTTATCTAATGGAATGCTTCGCGCGCCCGACCCCGAGAAAAGGAGCACTTATAACTATGCGGATAAAGGCCAAACAGATCTTAGCGGCCATCTTATTCCTGTGCGTATCCTATTTACCCGGACAGACGGCGGAGCCGTGGGAGATTGGTCCTTTTACCCGTCCGGCAAGCGGCAATCCGGTTATTGCGCCGCGCCACGATTCCGTATTTATCGATCCGGTGTTGAACTCGCCCGTTCATTGGGAGACGCTACATACCTTTAACCCGGCGGCAGTTGTGCGCAATGGAAAAGTCGTCGTTCTCTACCGCGCCGAAGATGATTCCGGATCAATGACGATCGGCCGGCACACCTCGCGGCTGGGCATGGCCGAAAGCGCCGACGGCATCCACTTCACGCGGCGAGCCGATCCCGTCTTCTTTCCGGCTAACGACGGGCAAAAAACGAGAGAATGGCCCGGCGGCGTCGAAGACCCGCGAATTGTCGAAACAGAAGATGGCCTGTACGTCATGACTTATACCCAGTGGAACCACAGCACCTACGCGGCCGGAATCGCCACTTCCAGAGACTTAGTCCATTGGACCAAGTACGGACCGGCCTTTCTTACCGCCGCCAGCGGCAAGTATGCCGAGTTGCGATACAAATCCGCGGGCATTGTGACACGCCTGAAAAAAGGCCGCCTCGTTGCCGCTAAAATCCATGGGAAATATTGGATGTACTGGGGAGAAGGCGTTACGCATCTGGCGACCTCGCCGGATCTGATTCATTGGAGCCCGGTCGAAGATGCCGGCGGCGCGCTCGTCAACCTGATGCAATCGCGTCCTGGCCGCTTCGACAGCCGCTTTCCCGAAGTCGGGCCGCCGCCGGTGTTGACCAAGGATGGAATTGTGCTCCTATACAACGGCAAGAATGCGGACAGCGATCGCAACCCCGATCCGGCGCTGAGCCCCGAAACCTATTCGACCGGCGAAGCGCTCTTCGCGAAAGGCGATCCGGCGCGCTTGATTGGACGCACCGCCGGGCCGCTGTTAAAGCCGGAAATGCCTTACGAAAGAACGGGCCAGTATGTGGCCGGGACGACATTTGCCGAAGGGCTGGTTTACTTCCACAAGCAATGGTTTCTCTATTACGGCTGCGCTGACTCGCTGGTAGCCGTCGTCGTCGCACCGGGAAAATAGGCGGGAGCATGCACGAGCTTTCCGTCTCTCGTTTTCGAGAGGCGAAAAGCTCCGCTGATTATGCAATCAACGCGCGCCAGATCCCCGGAGCGGCTTTCCGTTCACTTTTCTCTGTTCCTAGCCCTAGTCCCTAATCCCTAATATCGAGTCTCTGATTTATTCTTTTCTCGATGCCGCATACGCTCTCTATCGCCCTGATCACGCTTAACGAAGCGGCCAATCTGCCGCGCACGCTGGCCAGCATTGGCTGGGCGAATGAGATCGTCGTTGTCGACTCGGGCTCGACCGACGCTACGCTCGATCTGGCCCGCGAGGCCGGCGCGCACCTCTTTTCCGAACTCTGGAAAGGTTTCGCGGCGCAAAAAAATTCGGCGATCGCGCACGCGAACGGCGACTGGATTCTTTCGCTCGACGCCGACGAGGAGCTTAGCCCCGCGCTCATTGCGGAGATTCAATCGCTGCTGGAAGGCGAACCTAAGTTCGACGCCTATCGCATTCCCCGGCTCAATCATTTTCTCGGAGAGCCGCTCGGCCACGGCGGTTACTGGCCCGACCCCAAGCTGCGATTGTTCCGGCGCGGAGCGGCGCGCTTTCCCGAGCGCGCGGTGCATGAGTCGATGCACGCGGACGGCCCCGTCGGCCAGCTCAAGGGCCATCTGATCCACCACTGTTACCCCACTCTGGCCGAGTACATCGAACACATCGACCGCTATAGCTCAATCGCCGCGCAGACGCTCGTGGCGGGTGGCCGCGCGGGCCGCTCCTGGACATGGCTTGCCTGGAACGCATTCGCCAACCCCGCCGCGACCTTTCTCTATAACTACATTTTCCGGTTGGGATTTCTCGACGGCCACGCCGGGCTGCTACAGCACCTGAACCACTCGGTCTATATCCACTGGAAATACGCGAAGGCTTGGGAAGCGGCGCGAAACGCGCGGCAAAGCCGGACCGCTCAAAAATGATGCCGGCCACGCCCGGCGACAAAAACAATCATCCGCAACAACAAAAGCAGCACAAAGAGCGCTGCCACGGCAGCAATCAGTAAGCTGCCGCGATCCGATTTTCGTCTATGCGTCTTCCGCCTCATGCGATTCGCCGCCCCCATCATATCGCCGGCCGCGCATTGCACAATTTGGATCGGCGCTCTCTGCTTCATCCATTATTCTCATGAACAGGAGAGATCAATCCATGGCGATTCCCCTGCTGAATAGCGGAAAAATAAAAAAAATTTTGACGGCGCTCGAAGGCAACTGGCAAGTCGAAATGGCGGGCTACCACACCTACAACGCACTGGCCGACCGCGATGACGACGCGGTGCGGGCGCGCGTGCTGCGCCACCTGGCCCAGGCCGAGATCGAGCACGCCGTGCTGTGGGAGGGCCGCATCAAAGAGCTCGGCGGCCAAACGCCTGTCTACAAGGGCAGCACGGCGGGCGTGGCCGACTCGCTGGCCAACCGCGCCGGCGGCATACGGTTGGCGCTGCGCCGCATCGAGATCGAGGAGTCGCGCGACATCGCCCGTTACGGCGAGCAGTTGAAGGCCCTCGGCGACGAGGGTTCGGTTGCCATCCTCAACTCTGTTCTGCAGGATGAAAAGGAGCACTACCGCGAGCTGGGTTCGCTAATCCGCGGTCACTACTCGGCCCCGGCCGGCGCGCCCAAGATCGACGCCAAGGCCGTTCTAGAAGAAATGCTGGCCCGGCGCGCACGCGGGCGCAAACAACCCGGCTCCTGGATCGGCGATGCCATTTACGGCGTCAACGACGGACTGGGAGCGATCTTCGGCATCGTCTCGGGCGTCTCCGGCGCCACGGCCGGCAATCCAAAATACGTGCTGCTGGCGGGGCTTTCTGGCATGGTGGCCTCGGCGCTCTCAATGGGCTCGGGCGCGTATCTGGCCGCCAAAAGCCAGCGCGAAATCTATCTGGCTGAAATCGCCCGCGAGCGCGAGGCTATCCAGATGAACGGCCCCGAGGCCCGCGAGTTGCTCGCCCTCTACTACCAGGTCAAGGGCCTGCCCGAGGAGGACGCGCTGACAATGGTCAACCACATCGCCAGCGACCCCGAGCAACTGCTGCGCGCGCTGGCCAGCGAGCGTCTCGGCTCGAACGAAGAGTCCCTGGCCAACCCCATTGTCTCGGCCAGCTCGGGAGCACTATCGACGGCCGTCGGCGCCATCATTCCGATCATTCCATTCTTCTTCCTGCAAGGGATTCCGGCCGTCCTCGCCGCCGCCGTAGTCTCGCTGGCCGCGCACTTTGCCGTCGGCGCGGCCAAGTCGCTAATCACCGTCCGCTCCTGGTGGTCCTCGGGGCTGGAGATGACGCTAGTCGGCGCTCTGGAGGGCGCTGTGACCTACGGAATTGGATTTTTGCTGGGACAAGGCGGCATGTAACGCGCTGCATTCAATAGTTTTATTTTGGAACTGGCAGCAGGTCTTTGTCCGCCACCCCATTGACACATAATACGTGCGCACGTATTATGTGTTCATGAATCTCACCCTCTCCATCGACGAGCAGACCGTCAAACGCGCACGAGAAAAACTTCGCGCCGTCGGCAAAAGCGTGAACGAAGAGATTCGCGAACACTTGAGCTACGTTGCCGGAAAGGGCGATAGCGGCGCAGAGCAATGGATCGAAGAGTTGCGCGCTCTCTCCGGAAAAGGTGACTCCCACGGTTGGCGCTTTAATCGGGACGAGATCTATGAGCGCAGATAGTCTGCCAAGAACTTTCTTCGACACAAACATTCTCGTGTATACGGATGACCGGGCCAATCCCGCCAAGCAGAAGCGAGCTCTGGATCTTCTTGACGAGCACAAGCAAATGGAGTCGGGCGTCATCTCTTTGCAGGTGCTCCAGGAGTACTTCGTCACCGTCACGCGGAAGTATGGTCTAGATCCAGCAGACGCGCGCCGCAAGGTCGAGCTCTTCGCGGCATTCGATGTGATGGAGCCTGTGCTAAGCGACGTTCTAGCCGCCATCGATCTGCACCGCCTGCACGGCTTCTCCTACCGGGATGCGCTCATTATTCACTGCGCCAAGCAGACTGGATGCCGTGAGCTTTTGACAGAAGATCTGCAGCACGGCCAGGTCATCGACGGCGTCCGCATCGTCAATCCGTTTCTGTAGCCGATCGCCTTTCACGCTAAAATAGAAATTGACATGATTCTTCGCCAACCCATTCCGGCTCTGCTCTAGCGGCGCCCGCCGCATACACTTGTTCTGCGCCCGTTTTTCTTTTCCACTTCACGCGTTAATAAATCTGCCGCCCCGCAGGGGCCGGAGGGGTCATGATTGACCGTTTAGAACAAATGGAGCAGCATTACGTCGAATTGCAATCGCAATTCGCGCTGCCCGAGATCCTCAACGACCACGAAAAATATCAAAAGGCCGCCAGAGCCCTGCACGAGATTGAAGCGCCGGTGGAAAAATTCCGCGAGCTGAAGCAGGTGCAAAAAAATCTGGACGAAGCGCAAGCAATGCTCGCCGACTCTGACGAGGATCTGCGCGCGATGGCGCAAGAAGAGGTAGCCGCGCTTGAGCCGCGCGTGCAGGCACTTGAGGAAGAGCTGAAGATTCTTCTGCTGCCCCAGGATCCCAACGACGAAAAGAATATCGTGCTCGAAATCCGCGCCGGCACGGGCGGCGACGAGGCAACGCTCTTCGCCGAAGAAATCTTCCGCATGTACACACGCTTCGCCGAGCAAAAGCATTGGAAGGTCGAAGTGTTGTCGCTGTCGGAATCCGGCATCGGCGGCTACAAGGAAGTGATCGCCATCGTCGAGGGCGAGCGCGTCTACTCGCAGCTCAAGTGGGAGTCGGGCGTGCATCGCGTGCAACGCGTGCCGGCCACCGAAACCCAAGGCCGCGTGCATACCTCGGCCATCACCGTGGCCGTGCTGCCCGAGGCCGAAGAGGTCGACGTCAAGATCGAGCCCAAAGACATTCGCATCGACACCTTCTGCTCGTCGGGCCCCGGCGGCCAGTCGGTAAACACCACCTACTCGGCGGTGCGCATTACCCACCTGCCCACCAACACCGTGGTCAGTTGCCAGGACGAAAAATCGCAGATCAAAAATCGCGAAAAAGGCATGAGAGTGCTCCGCTCGCGCCTCTACGAGATGGAGATGGAAAAGCAGCACGCCGAGCTCGACAAAGAGCGCCGCTCGATGGTCGGTTCCGGCGACCGCAGCGAAAAAATCCGCACCTATAACTTTCCGCAGAACCGCGTCACCGACCACCGCATCGGCCTCACCCTGCATCAGCTCGATCTGGTGATGGATGGCCGCCTGCAGCCGATCGTCGATGCGCTCATGGCCCACTATCAAGCCGAGCAGTTGAAGGCCGACGCACCAGAGGCCGCGTAAAAAGCTGTCTAAAAACTTGACGATTAAAAAGGGCACGGCTTCGACTGAAGTCGCGCCCTTTCAAATCCGTGAATAGGAGTTTTTAGACCACCTCTAAAGCGTTGGCGAATCTTTCTACACAAACAAAATCCGCATCGGCTTTGGCGCGGCGATACTCTTCCCTTCCTCGGCCAGCAGCCCCGTTTCCGGATCGCGCGCAAAAACGCTGATCGCATCCGAAAACTGATTCGCCACCAGCATCCACCGCTCGGTGGGATCGAGCGTAAAGTTGCGCGGCATTTTGCCGCCGCAGTTGGTGCGCTTGACCGGCGTCAACTCGCCGCTCTTCGCATCGGCGCGGAAGATGTAGATAAAATCGTCGCCGCGGTTGGCGAAGTAAACGAAGCGGCCATCGCGGCTGATCACCGTGTCGCAGCCATAGGTGGGACCGCTGTAGCCGGCCGGCAGCAGCTCGATCCGTTTAACAAGCGTGAGACTGCCATCGCTCTTGCTCCACTCCAACACATCTACCGTCGAATTAAGTTCATTCATGCAGTAGGCCGTATGTGCGTTGGAATGAAAGTGCAGCGTGCGCGGGCCGGCGCCGGCCGCGCTGCGATAGATTCCCGCCGGCCGCATCCGCGCCGTTGCCGGATCGGGCCGGTAAATGTGGATTGAATCACCGCCGAGGTCATTGATGTAAGCGAAGCGGTTGTCCGGCGAGAAGGAGGCGAAATGCGCGTGCGCGGTCTGCTGCCGGTCGGCCATCGGACCGTGCTCGGTATAGTGTTCGCTCCAAACCACCTCGCTTAATTTACCGTTTTTCACGCGGAAGCTGGCCGCGTTCGCGCCCACGTAGTCGACGGCCAGCAGCATACGCTCCGTCCGGTCCAGCGCCACGTAGCAGGTTCCGGTTCCGGCCGAGTTGCGCGCCGAAAGCGGCTCCAGCTTGCCGCCCACAACGCGAAAACTGGCCACCTCGCCGGTCGGCTTGCCGTTGAATGAATCCAGCTCCGAGGCCGAATAAATATAGTCGCGATCGCGCGAACAGGTCAGCCACGCCACGCTGGGAATCCTGGCCGCCACTCCTGCCGGCGCGAGCGTTCCCGTCCGCGCATCCCAGTCGTAGATCAGGATTCCGTTTTCCGTGTGCGAGCCGACGAAAACGCGCCGGCTGCTCGATGAAACTTTGCCGGCGCGAAGAAGGCCGGGCGCAATCGCAGCGCCCAGCGCAATGGCCGAGCCGCCTGTTAAAAACTCACGTCGAGTCGTTTGTTTCATCGCTAGATCATTTCTCCCTTCACAGATTAAACGTACAACCGACTGTGCGCCGCATTCCGGTATTTGGCCCTCCGCTTCCCAGCCTTTTACACTTGAGCCGGGGAGAGTTTTTTGTCGCACTTCATCAATTTCGTTCGCATTCCCTCGCTGGCCTTCCGTCAGAGCATTCGTCCGCTGCCGCCGCTTGATGTTCTCGGCGAAGATACGCTCCGGTTGCGCGTTTTGCCCAACGACATCGATCTGAATCTGCACATGAACAACGCGCGCTACCCGAGCATTATGGATTACGCTCGCACCCATCTGCTGGCGCGCACACGCTTGCTCTCGCACATGATGCGCTCGCGCTGGCAGCCGCTGCTGGGCGCATCGTGGATCACCTATCGCCGCTCGCTGCCGCTGTTTTCGGCCTTCTCGCTCGCCTCGCGAATCGTCTGCTGGGACGAGAAATGGTTCTACTTCGAGCAGACCTTCACGCGCGACGGCGAAACCGCGGCCGTCGGCTGGGTCAAGGGCATTCTGCGCGACGCCGAAGGCAACGTCGAACCGCAGCGCGCGATCGACGGCATCACCACCGGAGTAATCAGTCCGCCTTTGCCCGAAGCGATCGCCACCTGGAACGACCTGACCCGCGAAAAGCTGCAAAACGGCGCGCAGTAAAAATTCGCTACCGCTCTAGCCGCGCTTCCACCTGCCGGTCAAAGCGAATCAGCGCCACCCACATTCCCGCCTCGTTCTGCCGCCAAACCAGCGTGCCATCCAGCTCACGCGCAATCCGCTCCGGCTGCAGATCGTGGTGCAGGCCGAAGTAGCGCTCGTCAAAACTCTCGCCGGTTAGCCGCAGCCACGGCAGCGGCGGATCGTACTTGGTAGAAAAAACCAGCGCGACTGAATACGCTTCCGGCTGCTGGGCCGCCCGCGCGATCTGCGGAACGGTAAAGTCATCGAGCGCGTAAACCTCCCACGGCTGCTTCACGTAGCCCAACTCGGGCCGCCGCAACGCGTCGCTAACCGGCCAGGCCGTCAGCACCGTGGCTCCAGGGTCGAGCTTGTTCAATTGCGCAATTCCCGCCTGCTGCATCCGAATCATGCGCGCGTAGGTCAGATTGTCCTCGGGCGCGAATCCGTAGGGCGGATTGATGAACAGCCCGGCCAGAAAAGCCGCCGCCGACAAGAGCGCCAACCCGCGCCAGTAGGGCACGCGCCGATAAAGACTCGTAATGGCCACCAGCAGAACCAGCGGATACATGGGCAGCAGATAGCGCGTTAAAAGCGCGCCGCCCAGCACGCTGAACAGCAGCGCATTGGCCAAAAGCAGCAGAAAAATCCGCCGCATCACAGGCGCGTCGATCCCCGCGCGCTCGTGGCCCCGGTCGCGCCGCGGATCGAGCAGCAGCGCCGCGCAACCCATCAGCACCGGCACAAAGAGATTCATGTGCGCGGTAAGATGCAGCAGACGATGGCCAAAGGCCGCCAGAATGCGCAGCGGCTCAAGCGTGGCCTGCGCGTTGTAGCGCAAAAACTCTGGGTTGCCAAAGAGAAAGCCCGTTTTGGCGCGGTGGTAAGCGTACCAACCGGCCAGCGGGAGGACGCAGCTTAACAGCCACGCCGCCTCGCGCCATAGCGATGCGCGTTCGGCGCGGTCGCCGCGCAAGCTCTCGACCACGTCGATTGCCGCCAGCGTCAGCGGAATCGCAATCGCCGTTTCTTTTGAGAGCGCCGCGGCGGCAAAGCACAGCGCCGCCGCCCACGGCTTGCGTTCGCGACCGGGCAGCGCGTAGACCAGCCCCCACAACGAGCAGGCGGCGGCAAAAATGTCGGCGTGGGCCAGCGTGCTTTGCGCAAACCAGATCGGATAAAGCCCAGTCAGCAGCACCGTCCAAAAAGCCACTGAAGTGTTGCCCACCAGGCGCATCGCCAGCCGCCAGACGGCCAAAAGCGCCAGCGCGGCCACCAGCAGTACCGCGCTACGCGTCACCACCGGCGCAAAGCCGAATAGCTTCCACCACAGCGCCAGATAAACGCTGGGCAGCGGCGGATGCGCGTTGGTGAGCGTGCTTGAAGGAATCAGCGATCCGGTACGGAAAAAATCCCAGGCCGCCGGAATGTAGTAGCCCGCTTCGTCCCAGTAATAGGGCAGCCGCAGCAGCGTGTAGTGGCTGACATAAAGCGCCACGAAGATCAGTGGAAAGATCGTCTCCAGCGGCAGCGGCGCATCCCGCCGCGGATTGAGAATTTTTTTTAGGCGCAACAGCTCGCTCCCTCGCCGGCAATCATTGCGCAGCCCGCGGCCCATCCGACCCCGGCCGCCCGTTCCCTAATCTCTCGCATCGTCGCTACGGTTCTCCCTGGTCTCTCGTCCCTAGCCCCTAGTCCCTGCTTTAATTCACCGGCTCGCTAGGAAAGTTCTGGTTCTGCGGCTCCAGATGCAGCGCGCCGAAGGCCTTCTCGTATTGCGCCAGATTTTGCCCCAGCACATTCCACAATGCCTTGGCCTGCTGCGGGCTCAGGAAGATGGCCTGATGGTTGCGGATCGTCACCTGATCCGGGCTCTCGCTCGAAGCCAGACCGAAGACCAGTTGGAAATCCCATACGCTGACGCGAACCTGCACGCTGTTGGCGTACGACTCGCGATAGTCGGGGGTTTGGGAAAGATTCAATTGCGGTTGTTGCGGTGTTGAACTCATGATGCCAGATTACGACGGCGGGGGGCAGTTTGGCTCGCGGCTTTCAGCTTTCAGCCCTCAGCTTTCAGCTTGAAGTTTAGAACTTGGCTGGATTTTCACTCTCTCCACGCCTCGCAAATCTTTCTCCAGCGGACAACCCTCGCAGCGCGCGCGCCGGCCGCAGTGCGCCTTGCCCACCGCCACCGTCAGCGCATGAAACTCGTTGTAGAGCCACCGACGCTCCTCGGCCGGATCGCCGGCAAAGGCCTGCCGCGTCAATTCAACCAACGCATCGTAGGCTATCCACCCTTTCGGCGCCTTTACCAGCCCGTGCCGCTCCGCGATGCGCCGCAGATACTCGTCGGCCATGGGAGCCGCATGGCCTAGCGCGTAGAGCAGAATCGCGTCGGCGGTTTCCGGTCCCACGCCGGGCAGATCGAGCAGCCGCTGGCGCAGCGCAGCCGTCGGCTCGGCCGCCAGCCGGTCAAGCGAACCGGAAAATTCGGCCTCGAGCATCGCCACAAAGGCCTTCAACGCCGGCGCTTTCCGCATATAAAAGCCCGAGGGCTGAATCAGCCTTCGCAGCTTGGCCAGCGGCGTTGCGCGCAGTCCGGCGACGGTCAGCGCTCCGGCGGCGGCCAAATTTTCTAGCGAGCGTTCAACGGCCTTCCACGCTGTGTTCTGCGTCAGATAGGCGCCCACAATCATCTCGAAAGCCGTTTCGGCCGGCCACCAATGCTGCGCTCCGTAGACACGAAACAACTCCTCGTGCATGGTGCGTAGGCGCGTTGCGGCATGGGTCAATCGGCGTTGGTTCACGGCTAACTTTAGGATAAGGGGAGGAGGCAGCGCATTTTTCGCGGCGCTGGCGAAACAATGGGAATGAAGAGTCACACCGAATATCTGGTTTTTGAAACCCGCAAGCGGCGGGAGATGGTGCACATCACCGACAAAATCGAGCAGGTCGTCGAGCGCAGCGGGGTCAAAGACGGCCTTTGCTTCGTTTCGCCCATGCACATCACGGCGGCCATCTACGTCAACGACAACGAAAGCGGACTGATCGAAGACATCGGCGAATGGTTAGAGAAGCTGGCCCCTGCGCGGCCCGAATACAAGCACCACCAGACCGGCGAAGACAACGGCGACGCCCATTTGAAGTCGCTGCTGCTGCATCATGAAACGACACTTCCGGTAACTAACGGCCGGCTCGATCTGGGAACCTGGCAGCGCGTTTTCTACGCCGAATTCGACGGCCAGCGCCGCAAGCGCGTCATCGTCAAAGTGCTCGGCATCGAGTAAGCGGAGCTTGCGACGAAGCTTCAGCCGGAGGTAAAGCGGAACTCGATCCGCAAAATTCTTTCTCGCCCCGCGCGCACGGCTTATCGCTAGTCATCGTCGGTGATCTTGCGCCAGGAGCCGCCCTGCTGCGCCGCGCCCCCGGAGGCGGCGAAGTTCAGCTTATTGCGCGGCAGCACCACCAGATCCACGCGGCGGTTCTGCGCCCGCCCTGCGTCGGTATCGTTCGGCGCTACCGGGTGAAACTCGGCATAGCCGGCCGCCGAAATGCGTTCCGGAGCGACGGCCTTCATATCGAGAAAGATGCGGGCAATGCCAGTGGCGCGCGCCGCCGAAAGCTCCCAGTTCGACGAGAACTCGACCGTATGAATGGGCACGTTGTCGGTGTGCCCCTCAATGCGCAAGTCGTAGGGCTCGGTGCCCAGCTTGGCGGCAATCTGGCGCAACGTTGGCATCGACTCCGGCTTGATCGTGGCCGATCCGGAGTTGAAAAATCCCGCTTCGCGCAAACTGATGACCAGCCCGTCCTGGCCCATCTTGATCGACACGGTGTGCGTGGCCACCTGATTGGACAAGGTCTGGCTTAGATCCTTGCGCATCCGCTCCAGATCCTGCTTGACCGCGGCCGGAGCCATAATGCTTTCGCCCAGCACAATGTTTACCGGCATCGCCGCCTTATCGTTGCTGCCGGTCGCGCCCTGCGACGGATGCGCTCCCACCGCCGAAAAGATGCCCAGCGCCCGGAAAGCCTCGTCGACCGACTGCGACACGTCCGACTGCTTATGCTGGTCTTGCTTGGCCACGGCGAACATGACGACAAACAGGCCGAAGAGCAGCGTAACCAGGTCGGAGTAGGAAACAATCCAGCGTTCGTTTGAAACGCGGCTGCGCGGAACACGCCCTCTCATGCTCATGCGGCGCTCTCCTCGGGCTTTGTGCCCTTCTCGTTCAAAAAGCCGGCCAATTGAATCTCGAGCATGCGCGGGTTCATGCCTTCCAGAATGGCGATCACGCCTTCCAACATCATCTCGCGGCGACGATGATCGTTATTGATGCGAATGCGCATCTTGCCGGCAAAGGGCAAAAAGAAGAGATTGGCGATGGCCACGCCATAGATGGTAGCCACGAAAGCCACGGCGATACCGCGGCCCACCTCGCCGATGTCATCCAGATGGTGCATCACCTGAATCAGCCCCAACACCGCGCCCAGAATTCCAATCGTCGGCGAAAAACCGCCCGCCGACTCAAAAACCGCCGGCAACTTCTCCTCATCCTCGGTCATCGAATCCAGACTAATGCGCATGATCTTGCGCAAATCGGCCGGCTCGGTACCGTCGACGGCCAGCATCAACGCCTGTTTCAAAAATGGGTCGCGAATTGTTTGCAGATCGGCGTCGAGCGAAACCACGCCATTGCGCCGTGCTTTATTGGCAAATGAAACCAGCAGTTTTACCAGTTGTGTATCTTGCTTGCGCGGCGCGGTAAAGACATGCCCTAAATTGCGAAACGCTCCTACCACGGTGGAAAGCGGAAACTGAAGCATCACCGCCCCCAGCGTGCCGCCGAAAACAATCAGCGCCGCAGTGGGCTGTAAAATTTGGGTGAGGCTGCCGCCTTCGATCAGCAGCCCGGCAATAATGCCGACCAGCGCGACAAAGACTCCACCAATACTCGATTTATCCATGTCTTGCTCCCAGCGCCTCTCCATCACTAAACCGAATGGCCGGCCGCGTCTCTCTCACTCTGCGTGAATCTCCGCGCGATTTTCCGCCGCGCGCTGCGGTCTATTTCGATAGTGGCGTGGCGCTCGGTTGTGCTTCTACATCCAGACTCGCCAAGGCCGCAATCCGTTCCAGATCGCCAAAATTGTGTAACCGCTTCGCGACAATCGCCAGCAGCCGCGCGCGATAAGCCATCACACGCTCCTCTACCTCGGCGATCGTCTCGCGCACAATCATCTTTTCCCCGTTGATTAACGTCAGCATCGTATCCGGGGAAGCTTCGGCGGTTTTGATTAGATCGCTGTTGAGCGTCATCGGACGCCCATTGAGCCGAGTCAACTCGATCATGGCTCTTCTCCTTTGACCCTGTTATCGGCAAAGCCGGCCAAAGGTTAAAAAACGCGAACAAATCCGGCAGAAGTGTCTCCGGCGGGACACAAAAGCCGCTTTCGTAAAGTCCCCACGCGCCGCGCCGAAAAACTGCCCAGATGCGACGGTTACAAACCGAGGGCAGCCTCCCAAAGCAATTCATAGGGAAGCGCATACGGAGAGAGCCGCAAATCACCGCATCCAACAAGGAGAAACCCATGTCCCTGGGTGTCTTAAATAACCTCTCCGCGGTGTATGCGGAGAACAATCTCAGTAAAACCAGCCGCAGCTTGAGTAATGTGCTGCAACAGTTGTCCTCCGGTTCGAAGATCAACTCAGGATCGGATGACGCCGCTGGCCTGTCACTGGTAAACGGATTACAAGCCAACCAGCAGGCGCTGTCGCAGTCGGAAACCAATGCTTCCGAAGGCATTGGCCTGTTGCAGGTCGCCGATGGCGCCCTCTCGCAGGTCACCAGCCTGCTTAACCGCGCCGTCACCCTGGCCACCGAGGTCTCGGGCGGCACGCTCGATACTTCACAGAAAAACGCCGCCAACGAGGAATATCAGTCGATCCTCGACGAAGTCACGAACATCGGTTCCACCACCACCTACAACGGCAACAAGGTCTTCACGGGAACGGCGGTTGACATCTACACCGGCGACTCCACCGCCCAGGGCGCTTCGATCGATGCGCTGAACATCAGTACGCTGTCCAGTTCTAGCGTCGGCGATCAAAGCGGCACCATGTCTTACAGCAACAGCGGCACAGCCACCATCAGCTACTCTGCTTCGTCAGGCCAAAGCCTGAGCGGAACCGATTTAACCACACAGTCCAACGCGGAAACAGCGCTGACCGACCTCAATGCCGCCATCAGCGACGTCGCCGCACAGGATGGTTACGTGGGCGCTCAGATCAACACACTCAATTCCATCAGCAGCGTGATGACAACGCAGCAAGAGAACATCGAGTCGGCACAGAACTCCGTCCAGGCTACAGACTATGCCGCGGCCAGCTCGAACATGTCGAAGTACGAAATCCTGAGCCAGACCGGCATCGCCGCCTTGGCCCAGGCCAACAGCGTACAGCAGGAAGTAACCAAGCTGCTGCAGTAAACCAGGCTCCAGAACAGGTCGCGGCGGAATACCGCGGCCGGAACGAAAATGGCGGCGGCTACGGCACCAATGCCGCCACCGGACTCGGTATGCCGGGAAAATAAATCCATTTCCGCCGCATGGCGGTCTGCTAACCATTCTGCTAACCATGAGGAGGGCGTCCCTGCGGACGCCCTCCTTGTTTGTTGGCCGGCTAGAGCATTTTTACCATTGGTGTATAGAAATTAAAGAGCGCAGAGTTGACGCGAACACCCGTGAGCGGCAACCTTCTACCTCATTCCGCACTCTACAGAATGGGTAAAAATGCTAGACGCCCGTTGGCGCTCTACCCCATTCTGTCGGTTGCATGATGAGAGTTTTCCAATCCCCCAACAGAAGCCTTGGCGCATCGACTGCATCCTGGCAATCGCGGAGGGAACGATGAGTGTCGTGGGACTGAGTTTCGGGTCTCCAACAAGCGGCGACGGTTTCAACGTCGCCTCAACCGTCTCTACGATTGTGTCCAACCTGCGGATGGTGGAAACCCCTTGGAAGACGCAGATCAGCACTCTTGAGCAGGAGGATACTGTCATCTCCAATCTAGGGTCGCTGCTATCAAATCTGTCCACGAACATGAGTTCCTTGACGGATAGCGACGGCATCATGGCCGAAAAAACCGGCTCCAGTTCCAACACTGATGTACTGGAGCTGACTTCCGCCACCTCTTCGGCAGAGGTAGGCACGCATACCGTGCTGGTCAACAGTCTCGCCTCCACCTCCAGCGGCTATCTCACCGAACTCTCCGGCTCCTCGGCCTCTTCGCATACGGTGACCGGCTCGATTACGCTACAGGTCGGCAGCGGCACGGCTAAAACCATTACCCTGAACTCCTCCGACGAAACCCTGTCGGGCCTCGCCAAAGCGATCAATGCCTCGGGCGCCGGTGTTACCGCGGGCGTCGTTACTGACTCCAACGGCACGCGCTTGACCCTGGTTTCGGGCACCTCGGGCGCCAACGGCAACATCACGGTCACCAACAATTCCCTGTCCGCCGCGGTTTCTTCCTCTTTAAGCGCCACGGTCACCGCGGGCAGCAGCAGCGCCACATCCAGTGCCGCCTTTACCTCCGTCGCCAGTACCAGCACCAAGCTTTGCGGCTCGCTCTCCGTCATAGTCGGCAGCGGCACCGCGCAATCCATCGATATGTCGAGCGTGGAATCGGCCGAGGGCGGAACGACGCTGGCCAACCTGGAAAGTTACATCAACAGCAACTCCTCCACGCTGGGCTTTTCGGCCACCACCGTTGACAACAGCGACGGCACCTACAGCCTTGAGCTGACCTCCGGTACCTCGGGTAGCAGCGGCACCCTGACTGTCGATTCCAGCCTCAACACCAGCAGCACCACCACCCCTTTGGCCTACACCTCCTCGCAAAGCGGTGCCAACGCCAGCCTGAAGGTGGACGGTGTCGCTTTAAGCTGCGCCTCCAATACGGTCTCCGACCTGATTCCCGGCGTAACCTTCGATTTGCTGGCCACCTCGGCAACCGCCGTTCAGGTTACGATCGCCAACTACAATACCGGCGTCGAAAGCGCGCTCGAGTCTTTCGTCTCCAACTACAATACCTTGCTCAGCGCCATCAACACCCAGCGCGGCGATGACGCCTCCGGCAACGCCGAGCCGCTCTTTGGCTCGCCGACATTGACCCTGCTTCAGCAGAACATCCTTAAAGGTATCAACGAACCGAGCCCGAACGGGTATCTGGATTCGGTTCCGTCGGCCGATACCATCTCCGGCTCGATCGCCATCCAGGTCGGCAGCATAACGGATACATTCGTCATCGGCTCGGGCAAAAACACCTCGACCTCCAACACCGCTACGTATTACACCGGCACCGAAGCCAATACGCTCGCCGCTTTGACCAGCGCCATCAATGCTGCCAGTATCGGCGTAACGGCGGCGGTCACCACAAATTCACACAGCAAGTCCACGCTCGCCCTGACTTCAACCTCTTCCGGATCAAGCAACACCCCCGAGGTCGCCTCTTCGTTGACGGCCTACAGCGGCACTTCGGGCACCATGATTAACTACACCGAGTCGTCCGACCTCACGAATTTGAATGCGTTAGGTTTATCCGTTAATACCAACGGCACAATATCTCTCGATCTGACCAAGCTCGATTCCATTCTCAACAACGACTTCGGTAGCGTGCAGGGACTTTTCCAGGGCACAAACAGTTGGGGCGTGAACTTCACCACCACCCTGACCAACGAGGGCACCAGTTCCTCCAGCGGTCTGCTGGCGCTCGCCGCCAGTTCGAATAGCAGCGTCGAATCCACCCTCGAAAAGAGGATCTCCACCGAAGAGAGCCTGATCTCGATTCAGGAATCGCGTGAAACCAAGGAATTGAACAACGCCAACGAGATCCTCCAGGAGATTCCGAGTGAACTGAGCGAGATCAGCGCACTCTACGCGGCCATTACCCGTACAAGTTAATTTTTCCGTTGCGCCTGGCGCCGCGGCAGACGCGATCAGAAACCGATGAAACGAGCATGGCCGCGGCAGGCTAAAACAAAAAAACGCCGCGCCTGGGCAGAAGTCAAAAGGAGTTCGTTCGGAATGGATAGTTATCGGGGACATGCGCTTGAAGGTGCTTCGGCAATCGACCTGGTGGTTGCTCTCTATGACGGCATCATCCGTTTTCTCTATGCAGCCATCGCGGCGGTTGAGCGCGACGACGCCGGCGCCCGCAGAATCGCCGCCAAACGCGCCCTGGATATTATCATCCATCTGCAAGCGCGGCTGCGCATGGACGTAGGCGGCCAGCCGGCGCAAACGCTCAGCGAATTCTACGCTTCAGTCTTCGCGCAGATTCTGCAAGCCTCGCAGGCCTCCTCCAAAAGCAAGTTTGAACACGCTATTGAATGCGTAAGAAACGTACGCAACGCCTGGCGAGAGGTCGCCAAAGATACCTCTCTCGGAGAAGTTTCACCGCATGCCTTGGCCTTCCCCGCCCACCAAAATTCGGAAGCCGGCTCTTCTGCTCCCTCCGAGGAATCCATGCCTCGATCGAACTGGACGGCCTAGGGAAGATCCTCAAATAAGCCAAATGCAAGCATGAGTGTACAACGGCAAGATAGTTTCTTGCCGCCTTGCCATATTGTGTGGCAATAACGCGGAAAAATTTGAATTTGACGATGGAGCTTTCGTTCGGAGGCCGAACGCAGGAGTATGCATAGCATCGACGGCCGCGCGGATCTTGGCGCTTAGAGCATTTTTACCAATAGTGCATAGAACTCAAGATCGCCGCGTTGACGCGAACATCAGTGAGCGGCAACCTTCAGCACCATTCGGCACTCTACAGAATTGGTAAAAATGCTCTAATACACCCTTGCTACGTCCAAAGCCCAGGCGCGGTGCCGGTAAGCGTACGCAATGGCTAAATCGATAAGAGCGTATCCGTTGTCCGCGTCCCGAGTTAGATGCTCGAACCGCTTTTTCCAAACGCCTAACGCACAGCCGGGGACCTAAATAAGGCGAGCTTCACCCTCCTCATATCGGATTGACCCCGGCTCGCAGTTTGTCTTGAGCCAGCGAAGCTCTACTTAGGCTTTTTGCTTAGCCTTCGCTTTTTGCGCGGCCCAACGCTTACGCTGCGCATCGGCAATCCGTTTGCGCGCCTCAGCGCTCAGTACGCGTTTCTTCCTTGGCTTGGCTTTGGCGGACGCGATCTTTACAATACGTCCGGCTTTGGCGGTTGCGGCACCGATATTAGCTAACAAGGCGCGAGCTTGCGTTAGCCTTGCTATCTCGGAGTCTATTTGAGCAAGAATATTATCTATTGCCATAATTAGAGAATAGTCCAAGTTATCCACATCTGTACAGATTCAAATGTAACCATCTTCTTTACATAGGAGATAATTTTCCCTTAATTGCGCCCTAGGTCCGCAATAAAATGCGCTAACTCAGACAGCGATTTTGCCCGCTTTCTCCCGTCTAACAGCGCATAACCCCGAATTAGCCGCCGGCTCGAAACTTGATGGCTTCAAACCGGCGGCGCACAAACAGGAAAAGCAGGCAACAGTTGAAAAAGCAGGGACTTACTGCGTTATAACCGCAACCTGCGGGGAGGCATTAGCGCTTATCGCTACTTTCTCTATCTTGAGCCGCATCGCGGTCATTCCTTCATACACCAGGTCCAAAGCCGCTCCGGCCGGCTCGGTTTTAAAACTTTTAGCATCGCATTTCACTTTGACGCGTAAGCCAGGTAGTTCCCAACTGGATGCGCGAATATCTTCCGCCCTTAGTCCGGCAGCGAAAAGGCGAATGCGCAAAGCGCCATTGGCGGCGATCGACAAACCTTCCTTGTCGGCCACGGCATCAATCGCGGGCGACTCTACCACCCGCATCCAGCCAATCTTACCCGAGGGCGTACGCCACTGTATCGTAGCCGGAGAAAATTGATTTTCCGGCTCTGTAGCCTTCGTCTTTTGAGTTATTTCGCCGCCGTAGATAAGATCTTTACCGATCCAGGCGGTCGCCGTACGCTTCTCGGTAATTTGACTGCGCTGCAAGTGCTCCCCGGATAATTGCTCCAGCTTCCGCATGGCGTCGTCGGGTATTCTGGCGCCAAGTATCGCTATATGCGGAATAAACCAGAAATCGGCCACATGATCCGTATCGAGCGCAATGGCCGGCAGCGGCGCCTGTCCGGGAGCCTGCACCGTACTTAGCCAAACGCCCAGCAGACTAACATAACTCTGCATGTCCATGCCATAAGTGCGATCGAAAGGGCCGCTTAAATTGCGCAGCGCCGGGCTGTAAAAGGTCGCGATCGAGCGCCACAGTCCGGCCTCCATCTCCTGGCCCTTGGTGTGCATCGATTGCGTCGATCCGTACGAGCGCCACAGCGCCAGCCCATAGAGATCCACGCCGTAATAAGTCGGTGAATTGTATTCGTCGAAGGCGCCGTACTGTTTATAGCGCCGGTAAACTTGCTCGCACCACTGATCCGCTGCCTGACGCCACGGCGCGCGATGGCCGTGCACGGCGGCATAATCCCATAGAAAACCGTACATTAAGGCTATATTGCTATAAGTCGGCCGAAGCCTTTTCTCGTCGATCTCCCCCTGGATTGCGCATTCGATCGCGGTTTCCATCCTTTGCGCCAGTTGGTTGGGCACGCGGCCGGGAAACTCAATCAGAATGACGGCGAAGGTTGTACCGATAAACTCGCGCCAGTTCGGATCGTAGCCGCTCCACATCTTTGCCGAAGTTGACGGCATCGGTTCCTCTGGCGAGCGGCGAAAAGTTCCATACCAGCGCACGCCGGGCGTTGTGTATTGCTGTTTGAGCACGGCATCAATAATTCCGACGGCCCGCTGCCGGTCGCCGGGCGCGTCACGCTCAAGCAGACCCAACGCATACCAGCTCGATTCGCGCACCATATATATTTGCGCGTGCCCTGCATCGCTGCCCAAGGGCCGTCGCAGAAGCATGGTCTGTGCATCCCAAGCCTTCTCGGCCAGTTCGATTGACTGTTGCAACAGATCGCTCGTATAGGCATTCAAAACGCGGTTAGATTGCCCGTACGCCTTGGATTGCGCCATTAAAAATCCCAACGTTACCAGCAGAAGAATCCGGATCATCCAACACCGGCTTTGTTTCCGCGTTTCATTAAAGTTCGTCATGCTTCTGTCCTCAACACAAAAAATATCGATAGCATAAAACCTGTTTTTCCCGGTGTGCTCGCCCGGGAAGTTGATCTTTTTCTAAAACGCAGTCATTTTCGTCGGCGTATTTTTTTTGCGAATACGCCAGCAAAAATCGTGCGACGCAAGCCAGGTTAGGCGGAAAATTCCGCCGGCACCCTGTTTGCGCGAATGATCTAAAGCAAGAATGCCCTGCAACATTAAAAGCGCGGCGAATCATCGTCGCGCTTTCACTATTATGAGGTTGTTGTATCGTGCTCCTCGATCATCCATTGCCGGCGCAGCGGCGTTTAGTGCGCCGCAACGCCGACATGACCAGTTTAGAAAGTGAACTTGATGCCGAACTCCACCGAGCGCGATTCGTACAGCGGCGCGCTGGAGGTACCGGTGATCTTGCCCAGGTTCGCGTTAGTGCCGCTTACATACACCGTTGCATTCGGCGTGCCGAGATTAGGATGGTTGAAAGTATTGAAGGAATCGGCGCGAAGCTGAACGTTATACCGCTCGCCCCACTTGATGTCCTTGCCCAGATTCATATCCATGTTCCACCATCCAGGCCCACGCAGCATGTCATAACTGGCGTTGCCCAAATTGGCATAAGTATTGCCGTCAACAGCGCTGGTGTATGTTCCCGGCGAGGCGAAAGCATTCGGGTTGAACCATCGCGCCGCCGTTTTATGGCTCGGATACAGCTTCTGTCCAGCGACCACATTCGGACGGAGGCCGGTGCCCACGCCCCACATCGTGCCGCTCTGGTTAGTTGTCACGTTAAAGGGCTGACCGGACTGGAAGGTGCCCACGCCAGAATAGTTCCAACCGCCGATGATCTTGTCGACCAGATTGCTGGAGTTGGCAAATAAGCTGCGGTGATGTCCGAAGGGCAGCGCATAGGTGTAGTTCATGGCCAACACCACCGGAGTAATGCCGCCGTCCGGTCCGTAGGAATCGTGCGGCGTCGTACCGGTCGGATTCATGAAAGCTTCCACGCCCAGGATGCGCGACCATTGAAATTCGGCATTGATTGACGAGCCGCCGCTGTACTGCTTGCGCAATCCGATCTGCAGCGAGTTCATCGTGGTGTGGTAGTAGGGATAGTTGTAACCGTTCAGGCCCGAAGCGAAAATCGGGTAAAGATAATTCGCCGGCTTGACGCCACCCTTGTAAACCCGCGGCGCATTGCCCGCCGGCACATTAAGGCTGATCGAGTTGGTGCCGCCGTTGTCGTTCTGTTTCATATTGTGCATGCCGACATAGCCCACGCGCAGCGTGATACTGTACGGAAGCTCACGCTCTACTTGCAGGTTATAGGCCGTGCTGTAGGGAATTTTGATCTTATGTTCGGCGTTAACGCTAAAACTGGCCGTTGAGTAGCTGCCCGAGGTGACAAACGGGTTGCTCATGGTGAAGTAGCTGTTGTTGTAGGCCGTGCTGCTGTTGTAGTAGGTCGCCGAACCGGAGTATGGCGTCTGGCCCTGCATGTAAGCGGTGGTGTAATCCTCTGCCAGTTCGTTGTAGAACAGGCCGTACGATCCACGCAGAACTGTCTTAGGCATGACCTCATAGGCAAAACCCAGACGCGGAGCAACCGTCGCATGGGGTTCGTTCAGATAGTCCCAAGCATTATGGCTCATGTTGGCCTGCGTGGAGGTTTCAACAGCGTTGGCATTTTCCAGCGCCGTAAGATATGCGCTAACTACGTTGCTGGGATAGGAGCTGGAACTGGTAAACATAACCAGTTTCTGCTGCTCGGGAATCCAAAGCGAATTGCGACCATAGCGGTCGTCGCTGAACCACTGTTTGTCGAGGCGAACACCATAGTTAATGGTCAGCTTATTAGTCAGCTTCCAGTCGTCTTGTGCGAAGAAGCCATACTCAGCGGTGTAGAAGCGCTGCGGAATGCGTCCCGACGGCTGGCCATTCGAACTTGAGTAAGGAATGCCTAGCAGAAAGTCCGCGAAGGCATCGCCTGAGAAGGGGTTTTTGCCATTTCCGAAGTTAAAACTGCCGTTGGTCACCAAACTGGAGGTGTACCAGTCATGCAGCAGGAAGCTGGCGCCGACCTTCACGGTGTGGCGGGCAAAAACCTTGGTCAACGTCGGATTGAGATGGCCATCCTGTTCCAGACCCGGATAACCGCCCGAGCTGTCGTTCACGCTGGTGATCGAGGTCTGATAGGCATAGCCGCTGCCGGAGTTGGAGATGTTAATTCCCGGCGCACCGTCGCCTGCGGTGGTTCCAAGGCCAGGAATCAGCGCGCCGAAGTTATCCAACCTATGCGGTAAACGATAGATGTCGAGGTGCTTGTAAGAGATCGGGAGATCGAGCAGCAGTGAAGGCGAGAAGGTGTGCGTCCAGCCTAAGATACCGTCAACATCATGTTCGCCAATGCCACCGTTGCCACCCACCAGGCTATCTGTCCAGTTATACGGATACGGACCATAGAAGGCATGCAGAAAGGTGCCGCGCAGTTGGTCGCGATCGGTTAGTTTGTAATCGAGGCGTAGCGAAGTACGCCGCGCCGACTGCGTATAGCCGATGTTTTCCCAGGTGTTGGTATTACCCGACAGCGGGCAGATGCTTTGGTCGGTGGCGTGAGGATAAAGCAGATTAAGCAGCTTTGAGGAAACTGGATTGATGTTGGAAATATTACTTCCAAGGCTGGCGCCCGTTGTCGGGTCGGTCAGGGTCAAGGCCGTACCGTTGTAGCAAATTCCACCCGGCTCAAAGTCGGAAAAGTTACCGGAGCGCATTTTATCGGTCGGCTGGTTGCTGCCGGTCAGCGAAGAATTGGTGAACTGGTAGCCCTCGAAGGCCGCAAAGAAGAAAGCCTTGTCGTGCCCGTTGTAGACGCCGGGAAGCGAGATAGGGCCGGAGAAGTTACCGCCGAACTCATTCCGCTCGTAAGGCGCGCGTGTATTCTTCGTTTCGGCCTGCAGGTGCGTGTAGGTGATGTTATCGGTCTTGGCGTTTAAGCCTTTGGAGCGGTTGAACCACAGCAATTCGCCGTGATACTGATTGGAGCCGCTTTTGGTAGCAACGATAATCTGCGACTGCTGGCTGAACTCCGCCGGCGCGCCGGTGGTAATCATTTTGAACTCGCTCAACGCATCCAGCGATGGAACCTCGACCAGCGTCCGCTCCAGATACTTTTCCATGTTGGCGGTGCCGTCGAGCGTTTGGCCCATCGAGCCGTAGGAGTTGCGGCGCGTTGAACCGATTGACAAGGTAACGCCATAGCGCGGAAAAGTGTCTTGCGCGTAGGCCAGATTTTGCACGCCCGGCATCAACTGAAACATGCTGTACAGGCTCAAACGGCCGTTCAACGGCGTGTTCTGGAGATCATGCGAGTCCAGAACCAGTCCCACCGAGGATTGCTCCGTTTGCAAAATGGGAGCCGACGAAGTAACTTCGACAACTTCCTGGTTTGAGCCGATCTTCAGCGCGACATTGATCTGCGCCACTTGGTCCATGGCCAGAACAGTGCTCTTGCGTTGAAACACGCTGAAACCTGGTGCCTCAACTTTTATGTCATAGCTCCCGGGCGGCAACATTGGGACCGTATAAGTGCCGGTATTTGAGGTCACCACCGTATGCGCCGCGTTGGTATCAACCGACCGGACCGTCACGCTCGCGCCGTTAATCGGCGCCCCGCTAGGATCGGTCACCGTTCCCGTAATCGTTCCGGTCGTTCCCTGTGCGAACAGCATGGGGCTGGTCAACAGCAAAACCAGCGCCAGGCACTGAATCCATAACTTATTGCGCAAACTACACCTCCACAAAGGTAGACAACCGGGATTTTTCCCCCTGGTCGTGTTCGACTTTGGCACTTTCCTGTTCATCGTTGTCCTCTCCCCTTCCTCAATCTCGCTTCCATGTCTGCCATGGGCCTGGAAGCAGAACACTGACACCACGTAGCGTAGATAAGTCCACGCTCGAGGAATAGGTTTTTCACTGCATTTATCTGCTAAGTTTTAGTATTTATTGCATTTATTTGAATATCTCATTCACTGGCTTTGAATTTCCGACCCCAATTTACGCTATTGAGACCTCAACTACGTCTTCCTTTCTCCTTTTCATGGGCGCGTAATGAAAGGATTTGAGGCCATTACCCTCGCCTTTTCACGGTGAAATTGAGGTGAATTATGAACACGGAGTAAACAAGCGGAATACCTCTTTCAACTTCCCTACCCGGAGATGTATCTTTTTACATCGTTGCCATTATCGAGTCATGATTAGTGTTGAGAATCGGTTTGTAGACCATGCTCAAAGAAGAAGAAATCGCCGTTTCGAGCGAGCAACGACAATCGCTGCTAGAGCGCATTCTTGCCTCCCCGCAATTCGCTAAGTCGCCCAAACTCTCCGCCTTCCTAAGCTATATCTGCGAGCAGGAGCGCCTGGGTCGCGCGCATCAGATCAACGAGCAGCGTATCGGCGTCGCCGTTTTCGGCCGCCATGAGGGTTACAGCGCCGGCGACGACAGCATCGTCCGCTCGCAGGCACGCTTTTTGCGCCTGCATCTGGAGGAGTATTTTGCCAAGGAAGGCAACGACGAACCCATCGTTCTGAGCATTCCCAAGGGCTCCTATATTCCCACCTTCCCCCCTCGCGCCATGGCGCCAAAGTTCACGCCGGAAGAAAGGACAGCCGCCGAAGCCGCAACCAGCAAAAACAGCGCGATTCCCGTCTCTTTTTGGACGCGTCCCTCGGCAGTGCTTTTAGCCTTTCTCCTTCTTTGCGCAGGCTTGCTCGTCTCTGTTCTAGCCATACGCAGCCACCAGATTTCACTAACGCAGAAAGCCTATGAAACCAGTGAGCAGCGCTTTTGGAATGCCATCTTCGACGCCCGGCGCACGCCAATTATCGTGCCCTCCGACAGCAGTCTGGTGCTGCTGCAAAAGATCAGTGGCCACACCATCGCCCTCGACGACTATATAAACCATAAGTACGTTAGCGACGTTCCAGACAGCGCCATGAAGAGCATCTGGCCGGTCATCGCCAACAGCCAGTACACCAGCCTGGCCGACCTTAACCTCGTCTCGCGGCTTGAGCAGCAACCGGCGGCCATCGCCTCGTCAACGCGCATCCGCTACGCCCGCAACCTTTCGCTGAAGGAACTCAAAGAAAACAACGTCATCCTGATCGGGGGCAGCCGCTCCAATCCCTGGGTCGAGCTCTATCGCCCGCTCATGCGCATGAGCGTCGACTACGATCAGACGTCGCAGCGGAACTTTGTGTGGAACCACAACCCGGCCGCCGGCGAACAAGAGTATTACTACGAAACAGGCAGCAATAACGTTCTGCACGCCGCTTACGGCATCATTGCCTATCTGCCCAGCCTGGACGGCCAGGGAACCGCGCTGCTGGTAGGCGGCACGAGCAAGGCCGGCACCGAAGCCGCGGCCGAATTCCTCTTCAGCAGTGGCTTTGCCGAGTTTCTGCACCGCCTGAACAACGGCAAAAACCCCTCCCACTTCGAAATTTTGATCGCCACGGAAAATATCAACGGCGAATCCAACGACGGCAAGATCGTCTGCTTCCACCGCCTGTAGTTCAGCCGGCACGCTGCCCCTCTAGCTACAATCGAAGGCAGCGATGATTCAATTTCTTTATCTCGGCCGCGTCTCCTATGCCGAGGCCCTGCGCATGCAACAGGAGTTCGTCGAACTGCGCATTGCGGGCCGCATCGGCAACGTACTGCTGCTGCTCGAGCACCCGCCCGTTCTCACCCTCGGCCGCAACGCCAATCGCGCCAATATTCTCGCCTCGAAGGCGCAACTGGCCGCGCGCGGCGTCACGGTGCATGAGATCAATCGCGGCGGCGACGTAACCTACCACGGTCCCGGCCAGTTGGTCGGCTACCCGATCTTCGACCTGCGCAGCCTGCGCTCGCCGCGCGGCGGCCGGCTTGGTCCGGTGGATTTTGTTCGCGGCATCGAGGAAGCGTTGATCCGGCTCTGCGCCGAATTCGCCGTTGCTGCCGGGCGCATCCGTGGCCTGACCGGCGTCTGGTGCGGCGTCGGCCAAAACGTCACCGCAAGCGACCCGCCGCATGGCGAGCGCAAAATCGCCGCCATCGGCATTCATGTTTCGCGCGGCGTCACCTCGCACGGCTTCGCCTTCAACGTCACAACCGATCTCGGCGACTTTGCGCTGATCAACCCCTGCGGCATTACCGACCGGCCGGTGACGAGCTTGGCCAAAGAAGCTGCCGCTCCGCAAAGCCTGCCTGAGCTTGAAGCGCTCGCTGCCCGCGCCGCGCGGCAATTCGGAAAAGTCTTCGGCGAGCCGCTCTCAGCCGCCGAAAGCCTCGAAGCCTTGCGCGCGCAGACGGCGCCCGAATTTCCTGCCCCAGAATTTCCCGCAGAAGACACGCCGCTTCAGATTCCGCCAGAAATCGAGCGACTGCGTGGCACAAAAAACAAGCCCACGCTGGCCTGAATCATCTTTTGCGGAACGAGAAAGCTGCTTTTGAAAGGAATTTCAGCGGAGAATTTACGCCGTAAGGCGTTCCAGTTGGTCGGGCTTGACGATGGTCAGGCTGGTGCCCTTGATGGTGATCCACTGGTCGCGGCGGAACTGATTGAGCAGGCGGGTGACGGTTTCGCGCGAGGTGCCAGCCATGTTGGCGATCTCTTCGTGCGTCAGCGCCATGGTGAAGCGAAGTTCCTGCTTGGCGTTAACGCCGCCATTGCCATTGTTGTTGCTGGTCGTCGAGCGGCCCCAATCGAGGAGCAGGCGGGCCAGCCGGCCGGCCGCCGAGCCGGAAAGAGCCAGCCGCTTGGCGTCGTGAAAAACCGCCAGATACTCGCCGGAAAGCGATTGGGCGGCATGCATCGAAGCCACGCCATGACGGCTCAAAAACTCGACAAACTCCTGCTTGCGAACGGTTTTAACCTGACAGGGCTCGATGGCTTCGGCCGTCACTTCGTATGGAACGTTGGCCAGCACCGCGCTCAAGCCCATTACGTCGCCGGGACCGGCAATCTTCAGGATCATGGTTTTGCCGTCGCGGGAGGTCGAGGAGATCTTCACTTGCCCATAACAGACGATGAAGACATTACGCGCCTGATCGCCTTCGGTGAAAAGCTTGGCGCCGCGGGCGTGGCTCATCATGATTCCAATCTGGTCGTAATCCGACAATGCCTCAGGTGTTAAATTGCAAAACATTCGCAAATGACGATGCTCGCAATTTAAACAATCTTCCGGAGGGTGATGGGAATGGATTGAGGCCATACCTGTAGCGCTAGGGCTATGCGCTAACTGAAGTATAGCGCATAGTCCTTTGTGTCAGAACGTCTTTTCGCCCGCGCGCTACTTCTACGCCCGGCCGTTGCCGTTGTCGTGATGACGAGCAGAAACGGCGCGGCTCAGGCAGCAACTGATGTAGGCGCGAGAAACCTCGCGAGCCAGCTCCTCAAGCAGGCGCATGCGCAGCGGTGGGTAAACCGCGAAGGCGCGCTGCAGCGCCTCCAAGGGCAGCAAAAGCAATGAGCCGGAGGTAACGGCGCTCAGTGTGTAGGTGTGATGGCCATCGCCCAGCGCCGCGGCCAGTTCGACCAGATCGCCCTGCCGCGCAGCCCCCAGCGCCAGGCGCCTCTGGAATCGCTCGGCTTTGCGCGCAAAGTCGCCCGAAACCACCACGTATAGCCCCTGGCAAACGCTGTGCTGGCTGAAGGCGGCTTGGCCGGCCTCGAAATCGAGACAGCACGAGGCGCTATTCAGCACTTCCCCAGCCTCTTGGGGACACTGAAGCAATTCGGCAATCGGGTGCGCCGCCACTGCCTCCAGGCGCTCCAATCGCAATCCGGGTTGAACGGTAAGCTCTGCCATCATGCTTGCCTTCTGCCAAGCATTGCAACCGATTTCAAGCAAAACATTATTGCGGTCGTCCACGATGCCGCCGTTCAATTGCCGGCAGCTAAGGACCACCTCAGCGCGAGCCTGTGGGAATCCGCGTTTTCATCCGCGGCACGGCTAGCACTGGACAAACATCGGCAAAACTCATTGGCGCCCGTCTGTTTGCCCTAACCCTTACGCGCCGTCCTGCTCCAGCGGCCTTAAAAAGTGCCGGGACCCGAATCAACGGCAGCGAAGATTACAAGGCCGGCGCCCACTGCAAGCAGGCCCGACCGCCCCTTAATGGTTTTTGAGTTTGCGCTTTTTGTACAGGGTTGGGCAGTGACTCCATTCACCCCTACCTGTGACACGAATCACAAATATAAAGTATTGATTTACCGAGAGAAACCGTTGAGAACTCGAAAAAACTGCCGCGTAAGGAAGAAGAAGAGCTATTATGTTCTTATTAAAATAATTATGTCGCTTATTAATGGTTGATAAGTACATTTATTTATTTGAATTTATAAGGATTATAAATGAACAAAAGTCCGCAAAATAGCCCACATCGCTTGGACTCGCAACTGATTTTTGAGACCAGCAATAGAAAACCAAAGCAACTGCTCGCCCGGCGCGCAAACCGCCAGAATCACTCTCAAACAGTACGAATGAACCCTATACATCAAGTGGCCGTATGCGCTAACTTGAGCGCGAGGTGAATCATTTCATGAAGCGATTGTTAGCCCCTCTTGCACTTCTGACCATCTGGATAGGGCTCGGTTGTTCCGCTGCCACTGCGCAAGCGCCGGCGGCGGACTCGCCAGCCATCGAAGCCCAGGCCCACGCGCTGCTGGCCAAGCTCACGCTTGAGCAGAAAATTGAGCTGATGGGCGGCGTCGACGGCATGTTTACCCGTCCGATGCCTGTGATCGATCTTCCCCGCTTTAAAATGTCCGACGCCTCTGTGGGCGTACGCACCTGGGGCCCGACAACGGCTTACGCCTCCGGCGTTTCACTGGCCGCCACCTGGGATACGGCGCTGGCGCGGCAACTGGGCGAGGGCCTGGGCCACGACGCGCGCGCCCGCGGCGTGAATTTTCTGCTTGGCCCCGGCGTCAACATTGCCCGCTCGCCGATCAGCGGACGAAACTTCGAATACCTTTCCGAGGATCCGTTCTTGAATTCGGCGCTGGTGGTGCCGTTTATCGAGGGCGTGCAGTCGCAAGGCGTCGTCGCCACGGTAAAGCACTACGCGCTGAACGACCAGGAATTCGACCGTCACAACGCCAATTCCATTGCCGACGAGCGCACGATGCGCGAAATCTATCTGCCCGCCTTCGAGGCCGCCGTCACTAAAGCCCACGTGGACGCGGTGATGAACTCCTACAACGAGGTTAACGGCGCGCACGCCACGCAAAACGAGTTTCTTAACCTGAAGCTGCTCAAGAGCGAGTGGGGCTTTCAGGGGCTTCTGATGTCGGACTGGGTGGCCACCTACGACGGCGCGGCCGCGGCCAACAACGGTCTTGATCTGGAGATGCCCTCGGCGGCCTACATGAACGCGAAAAATCTGCTTCCGGCCGTCAAAAGCGGCGTGGTGAAAGAAGCGACAATCGACGATCACGTTCTACGCCTTCTGCGCACCGAGTTGCGCTACGGATTCACCAGCCGGCCGCAGTTCGATCCCGCCGCTTCAATCTATTCGGTAGCCGGCCGCAAGCTGGCGCTCGAAGAAGCGCTGGAGAGCATTACGCTGCTCAAAAACGAGGGCAACCTGCTGCCGCTCGATCCGGCAAAGGTAAAGACGATCGCCGTCATCGGACCCGGCGCTTACCCGGCTGTGACCGGCGGCGGCGGCTCCTCGCAGGCGCAGGCCTTCGAGTCGGTCAGCATGTTGACCGGCATCGCCAATCTGCTGGGACCGGAGGCGCACGTGCTTTACAGCCGCGGTTTGCCCGAGGTGGCCGATCTGTTCGAAAACACGCGCTGGCAGGAGGACGTGAAGGTGGAAACCTTCGCCAGCCGTGATTTTAGCGGCACGCCGCAGACCAGCAAGCGCGGCCGTGTAGCCGACTGGAGGCCTGGGGTTTGGGAGTGGCCGTCGTTGGATAAAGGCAGCATCCGCTACACGGCAACCTTTAAAGCCAAGGCCGCGGGCAAATATCTGCTGGCAGCCGCGGCCTGCGGCGAAGATGCTTACAAAGTTTTTGTTGACGGCAAGGAGCTCCTCAGCCAGATTCACACCGAAGGCCAGGCGCCAAAGTCGCTCTCTCTCGATTTGACCGCCGGCCAGGTCGTTAACCTGCGCGCCGACTACCTGCCATCGGTGAACCATCACTTTTCCTTTGGCGTGGCCTACGAGCCGGAGTTGGTTTCGACCGAGACCGTCGAGTTTGCCAAGCTGGCCGATGTTGTAGTGGTTGCCGCCGGCTTCGATCCTTCGACCGAAGGCGAGGGCCAGGACCGCACCTTCACGCTGCCCATGGGCCAGGACGCGCTGATCGAGGCCGTCACTGCGGCCAATCCGCGCACCGTGGTTTTGCTCACCGGCGGCGGCGGTATGGACACCAGTCGCTGGCTGGCCAAAACTCCCGCGCTCGCGCATCTCTACTATCCCGGACAGGAGGGCGGCACGGCCGTGGCCGAAATTCTCTTCGGCCAGCGCAACCCGGAGGGCAAGCTGCCGGTCAGCTTTGACCGCAGTTGGGAAGAAAATCCTTCGGCAAAGTGGTACTACGCCGATCCGAAGGAAGACGCCACGCTGCATGTTCTCGACGAGGGCGGCAAACCCAAGGACTACACGATCGAGCAGATTCACTACGGCGACAAGCTGCTGGTCGGCTATCGCTATTGGACGACCGTGGGCAAGCAGCCGCTCTTTCCCTTCGGCTTCGGACTCAGTTACACCAGCTTCCGCTTCGCCAATCTGCAAGCGCCGGCTACGGCCGCGGCAGGCTCCACAATTGAGGTCGGCTTCGACGTGACCAACACCGGCGGCGTGGCTGGAGCTGAAGTAGCGCAGCTCTACCTCTCCGATCCTTCGGCCAAGGCCGACCGGCCGGAGCGGGAGCTGAAAGGCTTCGAGAAAGTTCGTCTGGCCCCGGGCGAGACCAAGCACGTCACACTCAAACTTGACGCGCGGGCCTTCAGCTATTGGGATGAAGCCGCGCACAAGTGGGCGATCGATCCCGGAAAGTTCGTCGTGCGCATCGGCGACTCGAGCGAGAACACGCCGCTCGAAACCGGAATTGTTCTGCAATAAATAACGCTACGGACCGGACGCTACAGACACGCGGCGTCCGGTCCGTAGCAAGCAAAGTGGCGACGCGAATCCATTTCTGTGCGGACTACAATCAGTGCCAGGCGCTGGAAAGTCCCGGCGTCGTTAACGGAGGAGAATTCGCAGATGCTGAAATTCCGTTCTTGCCTTGTTGCTTTTGCCGCGCTTGCGATTTTTGCCGGCGTCACGCTTCATGCTCAATCCGCTGGCCGGCAGCAGTGGGTGGGCACTTGGGCTACCGCGCCGGTACTGGCCGACGGCGGCTTCAACGTCCGGCTTCTCAGCGGAACGACTTTGCGCGAAATTGTCCATCTCTCCGTCGGAGGGGCGCGGATTCGCATTCGTTTCACCAATGAGTTCAGCAACGATCCGTTGACGATCATCGATGCGCATGTGGCGCTCAGCGCCGGCGGCTCGGCCATCAAGCCCGGCAGCGATCGCGCCATTACCTTCGGTAGCGAGAGTTCGATCTGCATTCCGCCAGGCGCGGCGATCTATTCCGACCCGGTCGAACTGGCGGTCGAACCGCTGGCCAATCTGGCGATCAGCTTTTATCTGCCGCCGCAGACGATGCGCGCCGAAACTTTCCACGCCTATGCTGATCAGGACAACTTTTTTGCGCCGGGCGACTCGGCCACGGCGCAGGAATTGCCCACGGCGACAAAGTTTTCTTCGTGGTACTTTCTCGACGGCATCGATGTGCCGGCGACAGCCGGGGCGCGGGCCGTGGTGGCCTTTGGCGACTCGATTACCGACGGCGCGGCTTCGACGCATAACGCCAATCATCGCTGGCCTGACTTTTTGGCCGAGCGCTTCAACCAAGACGCGAAGCTGAAAAATGTTTCCGTGCTGAACGAGGGCATCGGCGGCAACCGCGTGCTCAACGAGGGCTACGGACCGAGCGCGCTTTCGCGCTATAGCCGCGACATCCTGGCGCAGAACGGCGCGCGTTACGTAATCGTGCTCGAGAGTATTAATGATATTGGCCACACGGCCAGGCCCCAGGCGCCGTGGGATGACGTGACTGCACGGCAATTGGAATTAGGACTGAAGCAGATTGCCGACGTCGCGCACGAGCACGGTCTCAAAGCCATCGGCGCCACGCTGACGCCGTACAACGGCTCCGGCTACTACTCGGAAAAAGGCGAGCAGATGCGCGAAGCGATTAACGAATGGATTCGCACCAGCGGCGTTTTCGACGGCGTGGCCGACTTCGACAAAATCACGCGCGAGCCGAAGAATCCGAAGCGCTACAATCCGGCCTACGATTCGGGCGATCACCTGCACCCGAGCGATGCTGGCTATAAAGCAATGGCTGACGGAATCGATCTGGCGCTCTTCGCCCAATAAACAATTCCGCTTGACCTATCAATGAGGCGCCCCCGACGCGGGGGCGCCTTCTGTTTTTAGAGCAAATCTCTTGTAGGTATAGAGTGGCTTTGAAGGGGCACGGCTTCACTCGCCGCGGCAAGCGGAAAAACGCCGCCAGAGCAGCAAGAAGTGTCAGGGCACGACTTGAGTCGTGCCGCAAAAATACCGCAATCAATGCAGGGTGCCCCAGGTCTCGATTCTGAGACCTGGGAAATCTTAAAAGCTTCAGCCAAAAAAATATTACTCCTGAAAAATCGTCTTATCCTTCCCCTAACGCCCCCGCAAACCAAACCGCCCACTCCAAATTGAATTCATCAAGCAGAACCCACGATTTAGCGCCGCAGTCTCTCACCGCCCGCCCCCCGCCAACGCGGCCTCCTGTTCACCGTCTAAAGGCATCGGTAGCAGCCTACAAGCTGAAGACTGAAAGCTGATAGCTGACAGCTCCTTTCTGTTTACTGCTCACTGTCCCCTGTTCACTGTCCCCCCCCCCGTGATCCAAATCACGCGCTGGCGCATCCAAAAGAGGTATAAGGAGTTTGCTATGTGTCTGGCGATTCCCGGAAAAGTCGAAGAAATCAGTGCGGAAAACGGCCTGCGCATGGGCCGTGTAAACTTTGGCGGCGTGGTCAAACGCGTCTGCCTGGAGTACGTGCCCGAGCTTGCGGTTGGCGACTATACCATTGTCCACGTTGGCTTTGCGCTTTCTAAAATCGACGAGGAGACAGCCAAACAGACCCTCGATGACTTCCGCGCCATGGGCGTTTTTGACGAGGAGTTCGCCAGCGAAGCCGAAACCTTTGCCCGCGCCGCAGCCCGCCCGCAGTCGAGCTGCCCCGACGGAAGCTGCGCGATTCCGTCGATCAGCGAGCAGGCTGAAAAAGAGTGAAATACCTCAACGAGTTCCGCAATGGCGAGCTTGCCCGCGCCATCGCCCGCGAAATCGCCCAGATCACCACCCGCCCCTGGAAGATCATGGAGATCTGCGGCGGCCAGACCCATTCGATCATCAAAAACGGCCTCGACCAGATGCTTCCGGCCGGGGTAGAGATGATCCACGGCCCCGGCTGCCCGGTTTGCGTCACCCCGCTCGAGCTGATTGATAAGGCTTTAGCCATCGCCGCACGGCCCGGCGTCATCTTCTGTTCCTTTGGAGACATGCTCCGCGTCCCTGGCAGCGAAGGCGACCTTTTCCAGGTAAAGGGCCAGGGCGGCGACGTACGCATCGTCTACTCACCGCTCGACGCCGTCGAGCTGGCGCGCAAGAATCCCGACAAGCAAGTAGTTTTTTTCGGCGTCGGCTTTGAAACCACCGCTCCGGCCAACGCCATGAGCGTGCACCTGGCTAAACGGCTGGGGCTCAAGAACTTTTCCCTGCTGGTTTCGCACGTGCTGGCGCCGCCGGCGATCGAGGCCATCCTCTCTTCGCCGGGCAATAAGGTGCAGGCATTTTTGGCCGCCGGCCACGTTTGCAGTGTGATGGGTTACTGGGAATACCCGCCGCTGGCCGAAAAATATAAAGTCCCAATCGTCGTCACCGGCTTTGAGCCGCTTGACCTGCTCGACGGCATTCGCCGCGCCATTGTGCAACTGGAATCCGGCCGCCACGAGGCAGAAAACGCCTACGAGCGCGTCGTCACCTTCGAGGGCAACCAGCCGGCGCAAAAACTTTTGCAAGAGGTCTTCGAGGTCACCGATCGCGCTTGGCGCGGTATCGGCGTGATTCCGAAAAGCGGCTGGCGGCTCAATGCCGACTATCGCGACTTTGACGCCGAGTTGCGCTTCAACATTACCGGCATTCACACGCACGAGTCGGAACTCTGCCACTCGGGCGACGTGCTGCGCGGCGCCATCACGCCCAGCCAGTGCCCGGCCTTCGGCAAGCAGTGTACGCCGCGCCATCCGCTGGGCGCGACCATGGTTTCGAGCGAGGGCGCCTGCGCGGCCTACTATAATTACGGACGGTTCATTTCGGCCGAAGAGTTGGGAAAAGCAGCTTCTAGCTGTTAGCTTCTAGCTCTCGGCTTGACTGTGAGAGTGTCGGCGTTCGCTGAATATTTTTGAAAGTTTGTTGCGAGATGAAGCGAGACAAAACCATCGTACGTTTCACCAACAAATTTGAGAAATGAATGGTGCTGTATCCTCTTGCTGGCGGACTGGACATTCGCGGCTAGAAGCTAGGAGCTGTTTTTCAAATGCCAGATTTTTCCAATTGGAGTTGCCCGCTGCCGCTCAAAGATTACCCCACCATCGTGATGGGCCACGGCGGCGGCGGCAAGCTGGGCAACGAGTTGGTCGAGCACCTGTTTCTGCCGGCCTTTCGCAATCCAGAGCTTGAAGATTTGGGCGACGCGGCGGTGCTCGATGTGGCCGGCGCGCGGCTGGCGATGAGTACCGATTCCTTTGTTGTGCAGCCGATTTTTTTCCCCGGCGGCTCAATCGGCGAGTTGGCGGTCAACGGCACGGTTAACGATTTGGCAGTCTCTGGCGCGGAGCCGAAGTTTTTAAGCGCGAGCTTCATTCTGGAAGAAGGTTTGCCGCTGGCGCAGTTGGCTGCGGTGGTCGATGCAATGGCCAAAGCGGCTGCCACGGCGGGCGTAAAGATCGTTACCGGCGACACCAAAGTGGTTGAGCGCGGCCATGGCGACGGCTGCTACATTACGACGGCCGGCGTGGGCCTGCTGCGTCCCGGCATCGCGGTCGGCCCGCGTCGCGCGCAGCCTGGCGACGCGGTGATCGTTTCAGGAACCCTCGGCGACCACGGCATGGCCATCATGAGCGTGCGCGAAGGGTTGGAATTCGAAAGCCAGATCCGCTCCGACTGCGCGGCGCTGAACGGCATGATCGCCGCAGTGCTCGAAGCCGCGGGCGCGGCCGTGCACACCATGCGCGACCCCACGCGCGGCGGCTTGGCTTCAACGCTGAATGAAATTGCGCAGGCCTCCGACGTGGGCGTCGCAATCGACGAGACAGCGGTGCCGGTACGCCCCGAGGTGCAATCGGCCTGCGAGCTGTTGGGCCTCGATCCGGTTTACGTGGCCAACGAGGGCAAGGCAGTTTTTTTCGTCGCGCCCAATGCCGCCGAGCGCGTGTTAGAGGTGCTGCGCGCGCATCCGTTGGGCAAAAACGCCGCACGCATCGGCAGCGTGACCGCCGAGCACAAACGGATGCTGGTAGCGCGTACGGCGATGGGCGCCAATCGCGTGATTCCCACGATGATCGGCGAACAGTTGCCGCGCATCTGCTAAACTCAGCCGGCGATCCTTGCGCCTTTACCCGCCCACTTGGCCTTCTGCGCCAACTTGCCGGATGAGCCGCCCGAAAGCTCAGGCGGCCGTGTTGATCTGCGTTCCGGTGATGCTGTCGCTGCCGCTCAGTGCGGAAGTCGCAAGCTGTTTATAGAAATCCGCGGCCCACGTGTTGCCCGCGGCGCTGGCGTCGTTCGCGAAGTTGTTCATCAAATCCGCATAGCTGCTTGAGCTTACGCTGCTGCTCTGGCTGCTGCTGGCCGAATCCGAGGGCGAAGTTTGTGCAATTTCGGATGAAATATCATCCATCAGATTGAGGAATGCGTCGGCTGTAGAACTGCTCGCCGAACTGCCCAAGATGGAAGCGTTGTCGTTCGACGAGAAAGCCGAAGACGCCAGAGCCGAAGACGCCGAACTGCCCGAAAGGCTTGTGCTGTAGTTTTGTAATGAACTTAAAATCGAATTGATAGACGACATCTTTATCCTCCACTGTCCAGATTTAGAGCAGCTCCGGTGCCATTCTAATGTGCAATAAATTCGAGCTTACTAACTGCTTGCTTCGGCCGGGCGGTTTTTTCTTTTGGCAATGAAGAACACTCTCATCTTCTCCGCGTTTTTCACCGCGCGCGCCGACGCCTCAGCTCGTCTGAGCTTTTTCCAAGTACGTTCGTACGCCCGATCCTTTGCAATCGCCGCTTCACAACTCAAAAAAATCTCATCGCCGCCGATTTCATGAGAAGGCGTAAAGGTTGCGGCGGCTGCTCGCAAATTCCCCCGCCGGTCTTCGCTCCCCCGGAAGGCCCGCATGTCTGTACACATAAGAATCGTCTTACTTTTTGCCCTCGCATTCGTAACTGGCTGCGCGAATGGTCGCGAAAATAATGCGCGCAATGCGATTCCCTCTAGCGCTAACTCCGCCTCTTCCGATGCGTCGACAACTTCTTCCGCCAGTTCGCAAACCGTCACTCTCGAAGGCAACGTGCACCCGCTGGCGCGCAGCGAGTACGACCTCGGCATTGTCGATGCCAGCACGCAGTTGCGCCGTATGGTGCTGCTGCTCAAGCCCTCGGCTGCGCAAAAAACGGCGCTGGACGATCTGCTGCAGGCGCAGCAGGATAAAAACTCGCCGCTCTACCACCACTGGCTTACTCCCGCCGAGTACGGCGCGGTATTTGGAGCGGGCAGCTCCGATTTGGCGGTCGTGACGGCGTGGCTTGCCGCGCAAGGGTTTACTGTTGAGGAGATTCCCGCCGGACGGCAGTCGGTTGTCTTTTCTGGAAGCGCCGGCCAGCTTCTCGATGCTTTTCAGACGGCGATTCACAGCTACCGCGTCGCCGGCGTCGAGCACATCGCCAATACCGAAGATCCGCAAATCCCCGTCGCGCTGGCCGGTATGGTGAGCGGCGTAGTTTCGCTCCACAACTTCCGGCGGCAATCGGAGATGCGCGCCGCGCAACCGCTCTCCGCGCGGCCGTTGTATTCGGCCGGAAGCACGCATTATCTTTTCCCCGCCGACTTCGCCGCGATCTACGACGTGGCCCCGCTTTATAACGCGGGAACAACGGGCGCGGGCGTAACAATCGCCCTCGCCGGCCGCAGCAATATCAAGCCGAGCGACGTGGCTGCTTTCCGCTCGCTCACCGGGCTAGCGGCAAACAATCCCACCGTGATTCTCTCCGGGCGCAATCCCGGATTGGTTTCCGGCGATCAGCAGGAATCGACGCTCGACGTGGAGTGGAGCGGGGCGGTTGCGCCAGCGGCGGCGATCAAGCTTGTTGTCGCCGCCTCGACCACAACCACCGACGGCGTCGATCTGGCCGCGCAGTACATCGTCAACCACGCCGTGGCACCTGTGGTCAGCCTCAGCTACGGCAGTTGCGAGCAGCAGATGGGCGCAACCGAACTGGCCTTCTACAACAACCTGTGGAAGCAGGCGGCCAGTCAGGGCATGAGCGTCTTTGTCGCCTCGGGCGACGCCGGCGCGGCCGGTTGCGCCGCTGGCTCCGACAGTTCGGGCTCGGTAGCCGCGGTGAACGGCCTGTGCAGTTCACCCTACGCGACCTGTGTCGGCGGCACGGAATTCGACGAAGGCTCGAACGGTTCCGGATATTGGTCCACGGCCAACTCCTCCAGCTACGAATCGGCGCTCGGCTACATTCCCGAAAAAGTGTGGAACGAGAGCGCGCTCGACGGCGGATCGGCGATGTGGGCCTCGGGCGGCGGCGCCAGCGCAATTTACGCGCGGCCGAGCTGGCAAGCAAAGGTCAGCGGCGCCAGCGGCATGAGGGCCGTGCCCGACGTGGCGCTTTCGGCCGCCGATCACGATGGCTACGTGATGGTCGAAAACGGATCGTACGCGATTGTTTCGGGAACCTCGGCGGCCGCGCCGGCCTTTGCCGGCCTGATGGCGCTGGTGGTTGAAAAGCAGAATGGCGCGGGCCAAGGCAACGCCAATCCTAAGCTCTACGCGCTGCTTGGCGCGGCAACCAATCCCTTCCACGTCACGCCGTCTGGCGACAACAGCGTTCCCGGCGTGGCCGGCTACGCCGCCAGCGGCGAAGATTACAACTTAGCCACGGGACTCGGCTCCGTTGACGGCGCGCTGCTCGTGGATGAATGGGGCACGGCGCAGTCAACGCAGAGCGGTTGTTTTCAGGCGACCGGCCTGTTGCATTTCAGTTGCTGGCCACCGCAGCGCAGCGTACTCACTTCAACCAGCATCGCCGTCAACTAGAGCATTTTTACCAAAGGTGTATAGAACTCAGGATCGCCGAGTTGACGCGAACACCAGTGAGCGGCAACCTTCAGCATCATTCCGCACTCTACAGAATTGGTAAAAATGCTCTAAACGGCCAGCCTAGTCGAAGCGCGCGAAAGCCTGCTCGATGCGCGGCGGCAGTTCGGCGTGCGGACCGGCAACCGTGCCGCTGATTTCGAGCACCGCCGCTGGCGGCGCGGGCAACGCCTTGAGCGCCTGCACCGTGGCTGTCCAATCGATAGTGCCATCGCCGGGCCAAAGATGTTCATCCTTGGTGGCGTGGTTGTCATGCACGTGAACCGAAACGATGCGCTTGCCCAGCGTCGCGATAGCCTCCGCGGTTCCCACCGTGAGATGCGCATGGCCCAGGTCGAGGCAGACGCCGACAATATTGTCCAAGTGCCCCGATTCGAGAATCGTGGCCAGATGCGCGGGCGTCGTGGCTTCGTTGAGCAAATTTTCGATCAGCAGGCGCACGCCCAGCGGATGGGCGAAGGCGCTCAGGTGTTCGAGCGCGGTCTGCGCGTATTCGATAGTGCGCGGCGACCAACCGTCATCCCGCTCGCCCAAATGCATGATCAGGTTCTTGAAATGAATTTGTTCGGCCGCCTCCAGAGCACGCTTGATCTCGTCCATGGCGTCGATGCGGCGCGCCTTTTCCGGATGCAGCACATTCAACCCAGGCGAACCGCCGCGGCCCATCTCGCGATCGGCATAGAGCGGCGCGTGCATTGAGAAGGGCTCCAAGGGATTGGAACGGAACCACTCGGCCAGTTCGCTCACGTATTCGTGATCGGTGTAGTCGAAGTGCTGGCGCGCGGCGAAGATTTCGACCGCCTGCGCGCCGGAGCGCGCGGCAAGCTCCAAAAGTCCCGGATGCAAACGATGTTTCAAAAAAATGTGTGTCGACAGAACACGTCGCATGAGTCGAAAGCCTCGAGCGCCGGGGGGAAAAAGCCAAACCGGACGCTAACGATATTTTCGCACCTTCGCAAGGGCGCGTCGCCTGGGCCCATGTTGCATCGGAAGGTTCAATTTAGGTTCAATTGCGGAAGCCCGGAAGCGCGCAGCTTTATCTCCCAGCGCGAAGCTCACCGCCTACCGTCTATCATCGAAACTGTGATGGTAAATTCGAAGATTCGCGTCCGTTTCGCTCCCTCGCCCACCGGCCTGCTGCATGTGGGCAACGCGCGCACGGCGCTTTATAACTGGCTTTTTGCTCGCCGCCAGGGCGGCGCGTTCGTGCTGCGTATTGAAGACACTGACCTGGAGCGCTCCGAAGCGCGCTACGAGGCGCAACTGATCGAAGATCTGCGCTGGCTCGGTTTGGATTGGGACGAAGGCCCAGGAACGGGCCGGGCTGGCGATCCGCTGGAAAAAACGCGCGGCGCCTGCGGCCCTTACCGGCAATCGGAACGGCTCTCGATCTATGCCGAGCACACCGAGCGGCTGCTGGCCGAAGGCAAGGCCTATCGCTGTTTCTGCACGCCCGAAGAGCTCGAAACCGAGCGCTCTAGCGCTGCCGCCGAGCATCGTCCGCAGATTTATTCCGGCCGCTGCCGCAACTTGAGCCAACAGGAGATCGACAAAAATCTCGCCGCTGGCAAGCCCTTTGCCGTGCGTCTCAAAATCGAGAACCATCCGCTGCGCTTTCACGACCTGGTGCGCGGCGAAGTCGAATTCGCTCCCGAAGCGGTCAGCGATCCGATTCTGGTGCGCTCGGCCGCGGGCGGCGCGGGCGGCGTTTCGGTCGGCATGCCGGTCTATAACTACGTGGTCACCGTTGACGACGCGCTCATGGGCATTACGCACGTGATTCGCGGCGACGATCACATTTCGAACACCCCCAAGCAGGTAGCCATTTACGAGGCCTTCGGCTGGCCGGTGCCCGAGTTCGCGCACCTTTCCACGATTCTCGGCGCGGACCGCGAACGGCTTTCCAAGCGTCACGGCGCAACCTCGATTTCGGCCTTCCGTGAAATGGGCTACCTGCCCGAAGCGCTGGTGAATTATCTGGCGCTGCTCGGCTGGGGCGCCGAGGACGGCAAAAGCGAAACCTTTACCCTCGACGAGCTGGTACGCGCTTTTTCGCTCGAGCGCGTTACGCCTTCGCCGGCGGTCTTCGACTTCGCCAAACTCGACTGGCTCAATCGCCACTACTTGAAGCAGGCCGCGCCGGAGCGCGTAGCCGAGCTGGCCTGGAGCTACTTTGCCGACCGGCTGCACGCACGCGAAGCCGCGCCGCAACCCGTCAAGGATTGGTTCGATCAATTGCTGGCGCTCCTTGTTCCGCAGGTCGATCATCTCGATCAACTGCCGGCCAAAGCCGCGCTGGTTTTCGAATTCGACTCGGCTGCGGCGCGCGCCGTAGAAGAAAACGCCGCCGTGCTAGCCGCCGAATCGGCGCATACGGTGCTCGCCGAATTCGCCAATCGCGTGCGCGCGCATCAAGGGCCGGTAACGCCGGAAGCCTTCAAGGGCTGGATGAACGAGATCAAGGCCGCCACCAAAATCAAGGGCAAAGAACTCTTCCATCCCGTGCGCATCGCCTTGACCGGCGCGCATTCCGGGCCGGAGTTCGACAAGCTGCTGCCGTTGATTGAAACAGGTTCGACGCTCGGCCTCGGCATCGCCAGCGTGCGCGAGCGCGTGGAGCAATTCATAGGAGCGTAGCGCGTGGAAGGCGTCTACTGGATCGACGGAGCCGTGCCCCTGGCCATTGTACTTTGCCCGCGCGGCGAAGGCTGGCTCCGCGAAGAGCTCGCAGCCTACAAGCAGTACGGCGTCGAAACCATCGTCTCGCTGCTTGAAGCCGATGAGGCCGGCTGGCTCGGCCTCGCCGAAGAAGGCCCGCTGGCCGAAGCGTTAGGCTTGCGCTTCCTCTCTTTTCCCATTCCCGACGTGCACGTGCCGGGCGACCTCAACGCCTTCCGCCTCTTCGTTACGAACTTGGCTGAGCGGCTGCGCAAGGGCGAACGGATCGGCGTACATTGCCGCGGCAGTATCGGCCGGGCCACGGTCACCGCCGCTTGCGCGCTGATTCATCTGGGCTGGAAGGCCGCCTACGCCCTCGCCGCCATTCAACGAGCGCGCGGCTGCGCTGTGCCCGACACCGACGAGCAACTGCGCTGGATCATGAATTACAAACCGCAAGAATAAGAGATACGAAAAAGGGGCAACCCGCAATGGGCTGCCCCTCAGGCTTTCAGCGAAAGCTGAAATTACTCGGCCGCGGCTTCGACCGCTTTGGTCTGGGCCACTGTCCAGTCGGGCGCACCGACTTTGAAGCGCGCGTACCGGCGCACGGTGATGTTCTCGCCCAGCTTGGCGACCTTCTGCGCGATCAGTTCCTTGATGCTGACGTTCTGATCCTTGATGAAGGGCTGGTCGAGCAGGCAAACTTCCTCGTAGAACTTGGACATCTTGCCCTCGACGATCTTCTCGACAACAGCCGCGGGTTTGCCGGTAGCCGCCGCCTGCGCGCGGCAGATTTCCTTTTCGCGCTCCAGATCGGCCGGCGTCACGTCCTCTGACTTTACGTAGCGAGGATCGCTGGCGGCGATGTGCATGGCCACGTCCTTGAGCAGTTCCTGGAAGTCGGTAGTGCGGGCCACAAAGTCGCTTTCGCAGTTCAACTCAAGCAGCACGGCGATTTTGCCGCCGGCGTGAATGTAGGAGCCAACCAAGCCCTCGTTAGTGGCGCGCGAAGCCTTCTTCTGCGCCGAGGCCATGCCGCGCTTGCGCAGCACCACAAAGGCGTCTTCAATATTTCCCTTGGCTTCTTGCAGCGCTTTCAGGCACTCGCCCATAGGAGCGCCGGACTTTTCGCGCAGCTCTTTTACCAGCTTGGCGTCGATTTTTTCGCTCACAGTCGTCCTCTCATTCTCATGGCCGGATTCGGCCTGATCGATCTTTTGCAGCGGACCACGAATGGCCGCCGCATGGGCCGGAGAGCTTCCGGCATAAGAAAAGCGTGGCGATTGTTCCAGGCTCGGCGTCGAATCCGGCTTTACGCCCTACTCGACCGTAAGCCCTCGGCGGCCACGCTCTTCCTAGTATGCGCACGCATGTGCGCCAAAAAGATTAAACGCCGGCTACAACCGCGCTCGGTTCTGCCGGGCTCGGCTCTTCGGCGGCAACCGCGGCAGGCACCTTGCGAATGCCTCCACCCAGCGCCTCTTCCAGGTTGACGTCGTCGCTCTGCGCCTCGGCCGGGGCCGGTGCAGGAGCAGCTTCAACAACCGCGGCAACGGCAACTTCACTGCCGGTGACCACGCCAGCGGCGGCGGCAGACTCTTGCAGAGCCTTGTCGCTGAGCAGGTTGACACCCTCGGCAGCCGAGTCGGCAATCTTCGAGGTAAACAGGCGGATGGCGCGCAGTGCGTCGTCATTGCCCGGAATCACATAATCGACCACCGTCGGATCGCAGTTGGTATCGACCACGGCGACGACCGGAATCCCCAGTTTGCGCGATTCCTTGACGGCAATGGCCTCGTTGTTCGAGTCCACAATGAAAATCGCATCGGGCAGCCGCTTCATGTTCTTGATGCCGGCCAGATTCGCCTGCAGGTGCTTGCGCTCCCGCTCCAGGTGAATCACTTCTTTCTTGGTCAGCAGCTCATAGCGGCCGTCGACGGCCATCTCATCCAATTCCTGAAGGCGCTTCACCGACTTCTGCACCGTAATCCAGTTGGTGAGCAGCCCGCCCAGCCAGCGCTGGTTAATGTACGGCATGCCCGCCCGCGTCGCCTCTTCGGCGACCGCGTCCTGCGCCTGACGCTTGGTGCCGACGAAGAGAATCGTCTTGCCCTCCGAGCACAGGTCGGTCACGAACTTCGACGCTTCCTTGAACAGCTTCAGCGTCTTCTGCAGATCGATGATGTAGATTCCGTTGCGCTCGCCGAAGATATATTCCTTCATCTTCGGATTCCAGCGCTTGGTCTGATGCCCGAAGTGAACACCTGCCTCGAGCAGCTCCTTCATGGTGATGGTGGCCAAAAGTCCTCCTCTGTGGACTGCATCCGGACATTGTCTAGCCCGGATTGATTCCCCTTGCGGGGAGATTTAAAACCAGCTTTCAGCTCTCAGCCTTCAGCTTTCAGCCTGTTTGCATCTGCACTCTTGTTATCAAGAGGCTGACGCCGGCACGAAAAAAGCTGACGGCTGAAAGCTGAAAGCTAACAGCTTGCAAACGCGTTTAGCGCTTGCTGAACTGGAAGCGCTTGCGCGCGCCCTTCAAACCGTACTTCTTGCGTTCCTTGGCGCGGGAGTCGCGAGATAGCAAGCCTTCGCTCTTGAGCGACTTGCGCAACTCGGGGTTGAACAGCAGCAGTGCGCGGGCAATGCCCATCTTCACCGCGTCAGCCTGCGCGGCAACGCCGCCGCCGCTGACAGTCGCCAGCACGTCAAAGCTGGCTGCCAACTCGGCTGCCGCCAACGTCCGCCGGGCCGAAGCCCGCTGCTGCTCGGTGACAAAATACTCATCGAGCTGCTTGCCGTTAACCTTCCACTCGCCCGTGCCGGGACGCAGAAAAATGCGTGCGATCGCCGACTTGCGACGCCCCGTCCCGTAATACTGAACCAGATCCTCTGCCATACTTCGTTAGCTCCTAGCTTCTAGCGACTAGCTTCTAGCTTGTTTCCTGCCAGGGCGGCTCTGCTTATCCGTCCCGATCGGTAGCTCCAGCAAAAAGCTAGGAGCTAGAAGCTAACAGCTAGCGGCTGCTCTTACGCAATCTTCAATTCCACCGGCTGCTGCGCCGTGTGGGGATGCTTGTCGCCGCGGTAGACCTTCAACTTCAAGCCCATGGCCCGGCCGATCTTCGTCTTGGGCAGCATGCCCCTGATCGCTTCCTCGATGATCTTTTCCGGACGCCGGTTAAGCAGCCGCTCGAAGGACTCTTCGCGCAGGCCGCCGGGAAAGCCGGTATAGCGGCGATAGAGCTTTTTCTGGCTCTTCAGGCCGGTCAACTGCACCTTTTCGGCGTTAATGACGATCACATGGTCGCCCATATCGATGAACGGCACATAGCTGGGATTCAGCTTGCCGCTCAGCACGCTGGCAGCCTTGGTCGCCAGCCGGCCCAGTGTCTGGCCGTCAGCGTCTACCAAAAACCATTTACGGCTTATATCTTTGCCGCTAGGAACAAAAGTCGACATCGCTCTTCCACTCTCCCAAAAACGCCCTGAACCGGCCTTGTACCGCTTTTGGCCGCCCGAGCTCCGGCGCCTCCGGCAAAAAAGCCGCGAAGCACCACAGCCCGCGCAAAATTCATGCGGGCCCGAAGTTCTACCCACTACCAAACAAATCTGTTCGGGTGAGAATCCTGCGAGGATTTGCCCTTCTAGAAGCCGTTCCGGCCAAGCCGAATCCGGCTTAGTCGCCGTTCGCCTGTCCGATCTCAGCTCCTTCGAGGGCTGAAACCAGTCGGTCCGGGTGAATACACACAGACCTCAGGCGCAACACCGCGCAAGGTCTTTAGAATACTGAAAATTTTGGGCCGAGTCAATCAAAAGGACGGCGAAAATCGCCGGGAAGGAAATTATGGTGTGCCAGGAGCCTCATCGCAGCGAGAAACTCCCGACCTAATGCTCCAGCGGGCCGCCGTGGAGATTTCTATCCAATGGTGCGCCCGGAGAGATTCGAACTCCCGACCTAATGCTCCGGAGGCATTCGCTCTATCCAGCTGAGCTACGGGCGCGTGCTTTTAGAATACCGCATTTGCGGGCCGACAGGCGACGGCGGAAACAAAGCCCGCCTTGCAAATCGGCTCCGGGCGTCCTTTAATCCCTACCAGTGCGGTCAATCGGGGCAAAACCGGCGGCAGTTGGCGCGCGAGCGGCGCTGCTCGTGGGCGGCCTGGGCGCGGTCGTCGGCCAAATCGTGCTGATGCGCGAGCTGATCCTGATCTTCAACGGCAATGAAATTTCTCTTGGCTCTCTGCTGGCCACATGGCTTCTGTGGACGGCTGCCGGCTCCGCTCTAGCCAGTTGGACTGGACTGGGGCGCAAGCGTCCTCGGGCGGCGGCATCCGCGCTCCTGTGCCTGGAAGCCGCCGGGTTGCCGTGGGCGATCTGGGCGCTACGCTGCGCCAAAAGCTATTTTTCCGTTGTGCCGGGCGAGCTGGTCGGTCCCGCGCCGATGCTGGCAGCTTCCTTTATCTGTCTGAGCCTTTTTTGCGCGGCCGCTGGCGCGCTCTTCGTCCTCTCGGCGCGGCTAGCCGAAACCGAAGAAGGGATGACAGCGAGATCTGCGGCCGGCTTCGCATACTTGACCGAAGCGGCCGGCTCGGCGCTGGGTGGAGTGCTGGCCAGCCTGCTGCTGGTGCGATTTTTGTCGGCCTTTCAGATCGCGGCCCTGATAGGACTGCTCGATCTGGCGCTGGCCGCGGCGCTCCTCTTCAGGCTGCGCCGCCGGCAAACGGCGCTACTGGCAGCGGCGGCAGCGCTGGCGGCGATCCCATTGCTGGCTTGGGTTGCTCCGCAGTGGGAGGCGGCTGCCCGCGCGCGGCTCTGGCGGGGATTCGCGGTCGTCGCCGAGCGCAACTCGGTTTACGGCAACCTGACGGTGACCGAAACCAGCGGCGGCCTATCGCTGCCCGATGCGCAGCCCGGCGCAATGCGCAGCCTGTACGAGAACGGCTCGATCCTGGCCAACGCCCCCGATCCGGCGGCGGCCGAAGAGGCGATCCACTACGCTCTGCTGGAACACGCCTCGCCCCGGCGCGTGCTTTTGATCGGCGGCGGCGTGGGCGGCGCGGTGGCCGAAGCGCTCAAGCACCCCTCCGTCGAGCGGCTCGATTACGTCGAGCTCGACCCGGCGCTGATCGATCTGGCGCGCAAGTTTTTTCCCGATGAGACGGTGGCCATCGATCGCGATCCGCGCGTGCATCTGCACCTGCTCGACGGCCGTAGATTTTTGTCCGAAGCGACGGAGAAATTCGACGCCATTGTCATCGACACACCCGATCCGCAGACGGCGCAGTTGAACCGCTTTTATACGGTGGAGTTTTTCCGACTGGCGCGGGCGCATCTGGCTCGCGGCGGGTTGGTGGCCATCCAGTTACACGCCTCAGAGGAGACGCTCAGCCCCGATCTGGCCGCGTTTTTGCGTTCGATCCGCCGCACGCTGGGCGAGGTCTTCCCCTATCAGGCGACAATTCCCGGCGAGACGATCCACTTTTTCGGCGCGGCGGAGCCCGGCGTGCTCACCAGCGATCCGCGGGTGCTCGTCGCGCGGCTGCACCAGCGGCGAATCGCGACGCAGTACGTGAGCCAATACTTTATCCCCTACCGCATGTCGCCGGACCGTATGGCGCAGACGACGGCAGATCTTGCGCCGACGGCCATCACCCCCGTCAATCGCGACTTTGCGCCGGTAGCCTACGCCTTCGACGTGGTGCTTTGGAGCGCGCAATTCCGCTCCGGCTACGCAAACTGCTTTCGCGCGGCGAGCGATATTAGTTTGGCCCGCGTCGGCGGCGGGTTGGCGATAGCGCTGCTGGCGATCGTCATTCTGCTCGCTTTTTTGCCGGGGCACGCCCGCCGCCGTCGCGCCGCGGCAGGCGGTTGCGTCGCGGCAACGGGATTCACGCTAATGGCGCTGGAGATTTTTTTACTGCTCGGCTTTCAAGCGCTCTACGGCTACGTGTACGCCGAGTTGGCGATTTTGACCGGGCTGGCGATGGCCGGCATGGCGGCGGGCAGTTGGCTGGCCATGCAATGCGGCGGCAAACAAATTGCGTGGACGCAATTGGCGCTGGCGCTTTCCGCCCCGGCGCTGCTAGCCGCGATCAGTCTGCTGGCAAATCTGCGCGTCGCCTCCTGGCTCGCAGCCGACCTGCTCTTCCCTGCTCTCGCCGCTCTGGCCGGCGCGCTGGGCGGATTTCAGTTCACCGTCGCGGCGTCGAGCTTTGTGCGCGACGCCGCGCCACGCAACGGCCTGGGCGCGCTCTACGCTCTCGACCTCGCCGGCGGCTGCGCGGGAGCGCTCGCGCTCAGCGGTTTTCTGATTCCGATTTACGGCTTTTGGCCGACGGCCTGGATCACGGCGGCAGTCAATGCGGCAGCCCTTCTGCTAGCGATGCAAGCGAACTTGAGGGCCAAAACCAACGATAATGAGCACATATAAAATAAGCATCGTTTGATGCTATGATTATGCATCTGGAGGGCTCCGTGAGAACCACGCTTGCCATCGACGACGATCTGCTCGGCACCGCACGGGAACTGACCGGCGTCGCGGAAAAAACCGCACTGGTTCGCGCCGGGCTGCAGGCGCTGATCGAACGCGAAAGCGCGCGCCGGCTGGCGGCACTGGGAGGCATCGCGCCCGATTTTCCCCGCATTCCACGCCGAAAGGTGAGCCCGGATGATTTTGGCCGACACAAGCGTTTGGATTGATCATTTCCGCTCGCCCGACCGGGAGTTGCAGCAGCAACTTTATCGCGACGAGATTGCGATGCACCCGTTTGTCGCGGGGGAATTGGCACTGGGACCGCTGCCGAACCGGAAAAAGCTCATTGCGTATTTGGACTGCCTGCCGCAAACGCGGGTCGCGCGACAAGATGAAGTGCGGCGGATGATCGAGACTCACTCGCTGCACAACCGCGGAATCGGCTTAATCGATGCGCACTTGCTGGCCGCCGCCCTCATTACTCCCGGCACGCAGTTATGGACCCGCGACACAAGCCTGAGAAGAATTGCGAAAAGCCTCGGCATTCTTGCGAACTTGCCCTGATGCGCTGACAACGATCGGCAAATTTCAGGCGCGGCTCTCTCTATTCCCTAATCCCTATTCCCTGTCTTGCTACGCTTTGCGCTCGTTAATAACCACCGCCGTAAAGCTGAAGATGTCGGTATTCTCGTCGCGCCAGCAGTTCGTATCCATGCCGGCTTTGCGGCAGGTCTGTTCAAGAAATGTCTGCCGGTCCCAGCCCTGCTCGGTGGGAACCTGCGGCAGAAGCAGCCCTTCGCGGTCGCCGTTTTTCATCAGCAATCCGTCGCGACCCACTTTGATATTGTCGACATCGGTGACGCGGCGCAGCGGTGAAAGAACAGAAATTTCGTAAGCGAGCCGGGGCAGTTCGTCGGCGGTAACGGCCGGAAAGCGCGGATCGCGCAGCGCGGCCAGCGTGGCCGTATCGCGCACGGTGATGTAGAGCGGCTTAACCGGCGATGTGTAGCCGATGCAGCCGCGCAGCGCTCCGTTTTCAGTGAGCGTAACGAATGCGCCGTACTCGCGGTTGAGGGTTTCGCTCGCGCTGGGCGCGGGCGCGTAGGGCTCTTTTTTTTCGATCATGTACTCGACCGATTTGCGAGCCAGCGTAAGCAGCTCGGATTTTTCCTGGTCGGTAAGCGAGAAGGGCGGAACCGTCTCGGCCGCGTGCGCGGTCTTGACGAAAAGATCGGCGCTATAGCCGACCACGCGCGAGTGGTCGCCTGTAATGTCGCCAGAGTTGGCGTACTTGAGCACCTCGGCCTTGTTGGCCCCCATCCGCTCGGCATAGATCATCGCGGCCACAATCGGCGCGCCGCCGCAGGCCTCCCAGGTGCGCGTTTGAAAGTTACGCGACATGCTGAAGTAGTCCCACGCCTCGAGCGCGTGCAGCGTCTTGTGGTCGATGGTTTCGGCCTCGGCGTAGGGGTGGTAGTGCGAAAGATCGGAGCTGGCCAGCACCAGCGTCTCGTGATCGTCGCGCAGCAGCTTGGCCAGCGCCACGCCCAGCGCGCGGCTCGATTCGTAGCTCTGATCGCCCATCACGATGGGAACCAGTTGGAAGTTGCCGACAACTTTTTGCAGCCAGGGCAGTTCGACTTCGACCGAATGCTCGGGAGCTTCCTTCGTTGCCTGATGTCCGCGGTCGGAAAGCTCGATCGTCGAGCTCATCTTCGCCAGCCGATGCGCGAATTCCTTATCGACGGGAACCTGACCGAGCGGCGTGGTGTAGGCGTCGCCGTCGTAAACCGATGTGAAATCGAAGCCCACGTAATGCGAAGGCGCGATCAAAACCACGCGCGAATACTTGTGCCCCTTGAGCGCCGCATAGGTATAGGCGGCGACCGGGCCCGAGTATGGATAGCCTGCGTGCGGCGCGACAGCGGCCAGAATCGTGCCATCGATTTTCGTCGGCGCAACCTGAGCCAGCATCTCGTCGATCATCTTCGAAAGTTCCCCCGGATCGGCGGGATAAAAAGCTCCGGCAACAGCGGCCGGGCGAATCTTCGGCTCGCCCTTGCCCGCCGCGCGCACGTGCAGAATCGGCGCTGTAAACATGAGTGCGATGCATTGCGCTGTCAACCAAGCCATGGTGGAACTCCTCATAATCTTCATGGTGCGAAACCTCGCGGGCGCTTACACGCGCCAGATGCCGGGAATGGCGTGCCGGCAATTGGGGCACGTCGAATCTTTGCGAATCAAAATTTTGTTGGCGACGAAACCGACGCGCTCGACCAGCAGTTTATGGCATTTGGGGCAATAGGTGTTTTGCGCCGGGTGGCCCGGCACGTTGCCGATATAAACGTAATGCAGCCCCTCGGCATCGGCGATGGCCTTGGCCCGCTCGAGCGTCGAAACCGGCGTGATGGATAAATTTTTGAGCAGATACTCGGGATGGAATTGCGTAAAGTGCAGCGGAACCTCGGGACCGAGATTGGTCTTGATCCACGAGGCTAGTCCGCGCAACTCGGCATCGCTGTCGTTAAGCGCGGGCACCACTAAGTAGACAATTTCTGTCCACTTACCCATTTTGCGCAGCGTCACCAGCGACTCCAGCACCGGCTTCAGTTGTCCGGTAACGACCTTCGAATAATAAGACTCGCTGAAGGCCTTCAGGTCGATCTTGACCGCGTCCATTTTGCCGTAAGCGCGCTCGAGCGAGTCGTGCTGCATGTAGCCGTTGGAAACAACAATGCTGCGCACGCCCGCTGCATGACCGGCGTCGGCGGTGTCCATCAGGTATTCGGCGAAGATCACCGGCTCGCTATAGGTATAGGCGATGGTGGGGCAATTGTTCTGGCGTGCGATCTCGGCCGCCTGATGCGGCGAGATGTACTGCGCGGGAATCTGCTCGGGGCGCGATTGCGAAATCTCCCAATTCTGGCAGAATTTGCAATTCACGTTGCAGCCGGCCGTAGCGATTGAGAAAGCCACCGTGCCGGGCAGGTAGTGGAAGAGCGGCTTCTTCTCAATGGGATCGACGTGGGCGGCGCAAACGCGCGAATGAACCAGCGTGTAATAAACGCCGCCGCGATTTTCTCTCACGCCGCAGTAGCCGCGTTCCTTGTCGCCCACCATGCACTCGCGCGGGCAGAGCTTGCACTTGATTTTGCGGTTGGCCAGCTTCTCGTAGAATCGCGCCTCGAAGACGAACTGCGCGTCGCTCTGCGTGCCGCCTTCGGCCACGGCGGGCACGGCGGCAGCCGTCTCGGCCAGCACGCCCGAGCCGAGCGCGGCGCCCGAAGCCAGCGCACAGCGCAAAAACCTGCGCCGGTCGAGCGATTCAGAGGCAACGAATTTGCAGTTCATAGTTCCCCTCCCCGGCGCAATTAAACCTCGACGACCGCAATGCGGTCTGGTTCGTTATGACCTAACCTGTGCTCGCGGTCGGCCGCGGTCGAGATGTAATGTGGCGCGCGCCCCTCGGCTTCAAGCGTCTTAAAGCCCATCTCGGCGCGCTTGCGCTCAATCAGCCGCCAGCCGGTCGCATCGTGCGCCACAGGATCTTGCGCGACCAGCAAACTGTTGGCCCGCCAACTACGCTCGGGCTTGAAGCCCGGCCCGCCCTCGTACATCGCGGTAGTGGCGTCGCAGACGACGAGTTTCATCCGCGAGCGAATTTCGGACAGCATGTTCAGGTCGGCCACATATGGATTGCAGCCGTTGGGATGGTACTTATTGGGATTGTGAATCGCGCCGTACATGTTTTTCAGCGCCAGCGTTACGCCCGCGCCGTCGTGGTCCTTGAGCACAGGCAGATTGATGAGCACGCTCGAATGCGTCAGCAGCTTTGAGAGCCGCCCGCCCACGCTGCCCCAGGCCGAAAGCTCCTCCTCGTAGCCGGCGCGGTCCGTGCCGTAGCACTGCACGCGATTGCCGCCCACTGCGATGTGAAAGCCGGCGCGTTCCATCTCATCGCTCTCGCGATCCCAAACAATGATGCGCGAAGGTTTGACGCCGGCCTGCTGCAACCGTTCGCAGACGGCAATCACTAGCTCGACGTTGGTTGAGATGCCGCGGCCGCCGAGCGTGTTGACTTTAAGGCCAACGGTATCGTTCGCTCCGGCAATGCGCCGCCATGCGGCAAGAATTTTTTCTTGCGTCGCCTCGGCCGAATGCTCAAAGAGCGCCACCATGGCGCGATCGAGCAGCGCCAGAATCCGCCCCTGATCGACCGCCGAGCCGGAACCGCGAAGCTGCGGATCGCGAGCAACCACGACGCGTGATTTCGCGCCCACAGCAATCGGCTCGGCCGCGGCGCCAAGAGCCGAGTCGAAAGCCGCACCCGCGCCCAGCGCCGCAGCACCCGTAAAACACTGCGCGAGAAAATTCCGCCGGCTTGAGTCGCCCAGATCGGCCATTTGAGAGCTCCGAGGCTCGTGTATCTCAGGCCTAACGCCGTTGGCAATCGATTGCAGTGACGCGCGGCACCGCAGGCTCCGCGCGCGATCTTTTATCAGTTTTTAGAAATCGACGTGCAACCGCGCAGCCGGCACAAAAACCGGGCCGCGGTCGCGATTGTAGCCGGGCGCGACGATTGCCGAGCCGCCCACCATGCCGTAGAAGCCGCGCCAGATATGTGCGTTGTAGTAGATCTCGGCAACATTCTCGCGCCCGTACTTCAAGTTGCCGTCGCCCAGCAGAAAACCCTGCCCGCCGTTGCGCAAATAGTTTTGGTGGTCGCGCTTGATGGCGTTTGAAACAAAGGCCACGCCCAGCTTGTCGTTGGGCCTCTGCCAGCTTTGGCCGTTGTAGTCGCCGCCGACAGAAACCGTTTGCCCCACCTCGGTGTAGGCGAAGGATTCGTGCTGGTCCTCGTTCCAGCCGAAGCGCGCAAAAAGCCGCAGGCTGGCCGTAACCTCCTGCTCGGTGTTCACCCCAAAGCCGTACTTCACCGCGCCAAAGCTCTCGGTAGCGATGATCGAAGGCACAGCGACCTTGCCCGCCTGATACTGCTCGACCGACTCGCGGTACTCGCCCATGTGCGCGTGGTTAACATAGCCGAGCAGACGCACCGCGCCCTTGCGCTTGGAGTCGAGCAGCCGCGCGAACAATCCCTTGCGCAATTCGAACTCCCAATCCTGACTATTGGCGCGGCTCAAAGCCCAATCGAGATCGATACCGTTGGCCACCGTAGGCATGGCGGCAAAACCGTAGCGTGCTGACCAGACGCGGTCGTCGTACTCCAGAATGCCAGCCACCGTGTAGCCGCGCGTGTCGGCGGCGTAGTCCCATGCGCCGTTGTTGTCGATGGTCCAGTTGGTAAATTGCAGGTGGCTGTCCGAGCCAACGGAATTGGCGTCGAAGCCATCGGGCAGCCCCATCTTGCCGAGGCGAATTTCAAAGCGCCGCGCGGGAACCTTCGTCGCCAGCGCGAATGGGCCGCGCTCCTGGTCGACCATTTCATCGGTCAGCCCGATGACCTGATGAATCACGCCGCGGGCCAAGTAAGGCTTGGAACCGAGGTTAGGGTTGCGCACCACGTCGAGATTGGTTTCGCCCGCCAACCCGAGTGCCTGCGAAATGCCGCGCCCGCCGGCGTTTTCGAAGTCCACAATCAGATCGGTATTCCAGCGCGTGTTCGGCCGCAGTTGATAGCCCAGATAAAGCGTCGCCACTTCGGAAGCCTTGGCCTCTAAAGCATCGCGCATGCTGTTCGCACCCTCATACGGCGAGTGAAAGCGGCCATGCATCTGGAAGATGCTGTTGGCCTGCCCTGAAACCCAGTAGCGAGCACTCTCGGAATGCGGCGCGATCGTCAGCAACGGCGCGGCCGTGATGGAATCGCGATCTGAACCAGCGATTTGCGCCGTCACGCGCGCGGCCGCCACCAGCGCCACGAGGGCAAAAAAGAGAGCGAACGGATTGGAGCGGCGGCTGGACATAGAATGAAGAGGCTACGATACCCCCACAGAGTAGATACCATACCCCCGGTGGGTATTGTCAAGCGGAGGAATAACGCCATGCCGCCCATGAATCGGGAAAAAATGAAACTGCTGCAACGCGTAAAAAAAGTGCGAGGCCAATTGGATGCCGTCGAGCGTTCGCTCGACTCCGAAGAGGATTGCGGCGATCAACTGATGTTGCTGGCCGCGGTCCGCGGCGGCGTCAACAGCCTGATGGCCGAAGTGTTGGAGACGCATATCCGCTTCCACCTGGTCGACGGAGCCAAGGAACAGATCGCTCCCGAGCTGGCCGAAGACTTGATCGATCTGGTGCGCGCCTATCTGAAATAGCGTCATGGCCGAAGGCGATCTCTTCTCCATAATCTATCGGTTAGTAGCGGCGGCGATTGTGAACGCCAGTTGAAAGCACGTCGTCTTACGGCCGCCGTCCGAGCGGGCGCGGCCAAAGGCTGATAAAATAAGGCTAGCCGCGCTGTGCGGCTTTTTACTTCCCTCAACACCCCGAGGGCCCGCGCGGCCAAATCCGAAAGAAGGAAAAATATTTAAGTGAGCCAGACGATACGCAATATCGCCATCATTGCCCATGTGGACCACGGCAAGACAACGCTGGTCGATGCAATGTTAAAGCAGGCCGGCACCTTCCGCGCCAACGAGCAAGTGGCCGAGCGCGTCATGGACTCGAACGAGTTGGAGCGCGAGCGCGGCATTACGATTTTGGCCAAAAACACAGCCATCCACTACGGCGGCGGCAAAATCAACATCGTCGATACGCCGGGCCACGCCGACTTTGGCGGCGAAGTGGAACGCGCGCTGAAGATGGTCGACGGCGTCATGCTGCTGGTTGACGCGGCCGAAGGGCCGCTGCCGCAGACGCGCTACGTGCTGTCGAAAGCTCTTGAAGCCAAGCTGCTACCGATCATTGTCATCAACAAGATCGACCGGCCCGATGCGCGTCCGCAAGAAGTGCTGGACGAGATCTACGATCTGTTCATCGACCTCGACGCCGATGAATCGCAGCTCGACTTTCCGGTTCTCTACGCAGTAGCCAAAACCGGCGTGGCAAGCACCGATCCGACCGTACCGGGCACGGATCTCAAGCCGCTATTTGACGCGATTGTCGAGACGATCCCTGCGGCCACCGGCGATCCGGAAGCCACGCTGCAGATTCTCGTCGCCAATCTCGACTACTCCGAATACTTTGGGCGCATCGCCATCTGTCGCGTATTTCAAGGCACGCTGCATGTTGGCGACGAGGTCAACATCTCCAAGCGCGACGGCTCGCTGCATAAAACCAAGATCACCAAACTGTTCACCTTCGACGGCCTCAAGCGGACCGAAATTGAAGAGACCACAAAAGGTGACATTGTGGCCGTGGCCGGCGTCGAGGGCATCACCATCGGCGAGACGATCACCAGCGTCGAAAATCCCGCGCCGCTGCCGCTGATCATCATCGACGAGCCGACCATCGCGATTCAGTTCAGTGTGAACACTTCACCCTTCGCCGGTCGCGAAGGCCAATTCGTCACCAGCCGCAACCTGCGCGAACGGCTGGAAAAGGAACTGCTCGCCAACGTTTCGATCCGCGTTGAAGAAACAGGCGCGCCCGACACCTTTAAAGTGCTGGGCCGCGGCGAACTGCAGTTGGCCATTCTCATCGAGATGATGCGCCGTGAGGGCTTTGAGCTGATGGCCGGCCGGCCCGAGATCGTCACCAAGGTGGTTGACGGCGTGCGCATGGAACCGGTCGAACACTTGACCATCGACATTCCCGAGCAGTTCACCGGCGTGGTGATTGAAAAACTCGGCCCCCGCAAGGGCGAAATGACCAAGATGCGCAATCACGGCTCAGGCCGCGTGCGTCTGGAGTTCCGCGTACCCAGTCGCGGCCTGATCGGTCTGCGCAGCGAAATGCTGACCGAGACTCGCGGCACCATCGTCATGAACTCGATCTTCGACGGCTATATTCCCTACCAGGGCGAAATTCCACAGCGGCCCACCGGCGCGATGATCTCCGACCGCAGCGGCATTACCACCACCTATGCGCTCAATGGATTGCAGGAGCGCGGCCGGCTTTTTGTCGGCGCGGGCGTCGAAGTCTACGAGGGCATGATTATCGGCGAGCACTCGCGCGACAAAGATCTGGACGTGAACGTGGTCCGCGAAAAGAAGCTAACCAACATGCGCGCCTCGACTGCCGACGATTCCATCCGCCTGGTTCCCTACTCCACGCTCAACCTTGAGCAGTGCATCGAATTCATCGCCGACGATGAATTCGTCGAGGTCACGCCGACTTCGCTACGGCTGCGCAAAAAAGTGCTGCAAGCCAACATACGCCCCAAGCAGTGGGAGAAGAATCAGGCATAGCAGAGCAAGTATCGTACGACTAAACCCAGAAAGGGCGCACAAGCAAAATGTGCGCCCTTTCTGGGTTTAGAGCAAATCTCTTGTAGGTGTAGAGTGGCTTTGAAGGGGCACGGCTTTAGCCGTGCCGTAAGCTCAATCAAATCAACGCGGCCTTTAGGCCCTGAGGGATGATTTTTCCTCTATACCATCAGAAAATTTGCTCTAAAGCCTCCGCTTCGCCTCCAGCACGCGCGCAAGCGCCTCATCGGCGGTTGCGCCAACCGATGACAGATGCCCCATCTTGCGCCCGCGACGAGCTTCGCGCTTTTCGTAAAGATGCAACCGCACGCCGGGAACTTCCAGCGCGGCGGCAAAATTCGGCGCGCCATTAGCCGCATCGAGCCAAACCTCGCCCAGCAGGTTGGCGATTGCGCAAGGCACAATCAGCTCCGTTGAACCCAGCGGCAAATTGCACGCCGCGCGCACCAGTTGCTCAAACTGGCTGGTGGCGCAGCCGCGCTCGCTCTGGTGGTAGCTGTTATGCGGCCGCGGAGCCAACTCGTTGATGTAGAGCTCGCCCTGCTTCGTCACAAACAATTCCGCGCAAAGCAGCCCTTCGATGCCCATCTTCGTAACCAGATCGACGGCCACTTCTCCGGCGCGCTTTTCCAGCGCCGCGGGAACCCCCGAAGGCAATACGCTCCAGGCTAGAATCTGATTTTCATGATGATTACGCGCGGCGGGAAATGCGCGCACCTCGCCCGACGGGCTGCGGGCGGCCATCACGCTGATCTCGCAGTCGAGTTCCAACGCTTGCTCGGCCACCGCCGGCCGCTCGCCAATCGACCGCCAGGCCTCGGCGATCGCGGCTTCTGTCGGCGGAAAACTTCCTTCATCCAATCCGATGCGCGCCTGTCCGCGGCCGTCGTAGCCTCCGCGGCCGATCTTCAAAAACACGCGCCCGCCCAGCGCTTCCACCGCCGCGCGCAATTCTTCTTCGCTGCGCACCACGCGGAATGGCCCGACCGGAAATCCATTCTCCGCCAGCCAGCTTTTTTGCAGCGTCTTGTCCTGGATGATGCGCACCGGTTCGACGCCCGGCCGCAGCGGCGCAATCCGCGCCACCTCTTGCAGCGCATCCACGCCGATCTGCTCGATCTCGAGCGTCACCGCATCGGCGCCCGTGGCCAGCCGCCGCGCGGCTTCCACGTCATCCCAACGGCCCACAATCGTTTCGTCCACAACAAAGCTCGCCGGGCAAGCCTGCTCGGGATCCATCACGCGCACCCGGTAGCCCATCGTCCGCGCCGCCATGGCCACCATCCGGCCCAACTGTCCGCCGCCAAGAATCGCCAGCAAGCCGCCCGGCGCAACCACTTCAGATTTTTTCCTCGATGCTTCGCTCACTTCGCCGCGACCTCGTCCAGCGTTTGGTCGAGCACCTCTTGCGTGCGCGCGGCGCGCCATGCGGCCAATCGCTTGTAGAGCGCCTCGTCGGTCGTCGCCAGTATTTCAGCAGCCAGCAACGCCGCGTTGGCAGCGCCCGGCTTGCCGATCGCCAGCGTTCCCACCGGTACGCCCTTCGGCATTTGCACAATCGATAGCAGCGAATCCATTCCATTCAGCAGCGTTGCCGGAACCGGCACGCCCAGCACCGGCACCAGCGTTTTGGCCGCCAACATGCCGGGCAGATGAGCCGCTCCGCCGGCGCCTGCGATAATCGCCCGCAGCCCGCGCTCGCGCGCCGTTTCCGCGTACTTAAAGAGCCAATCCGGCGTGCGATGCGCGCTGACGATCCGCGCCTCGTGCGGAATCTCCAGCGCCTCTAAAATCTCCACGGCGGCCGACAGCACTCCATAGTCGCTCTTGCTGCCCATCACCACGCCCACTAACGGTTGTTCGCTCATAATGAAATTATACGAGGCAAGCTAGTTAACTGTTCAGTGCCTGTGCCAGGCCTCCACCGCCACTTCCACCACCGCGAACAGCACGCTGACCGCCGCCAAAAACCCCTTTGCCCGTTGCCAATTCTGCTCATGCCGCTCCATGCGCCGCTCCAATTCAACCAGTCGCCCGCCGTTGCCGTCGCCGATCAATGCCGTCATCTGCGACTTGAGCACGCTTAAGTCGCTCAGCACCTGGGCCTCGAATTCGTTGATGATACGCATCCACCGTACTCCGTCTTATTGCCGCTCACGAGCTCAGCGCCAAGTTCACAAAAATCGCCGTCGAAAACTCCGAATAATTCGGCGGCGTCGAGCCGTCGTACATCCGGATATAAAACCTATCGTTCACTTGCCTGCGCGAAAAAGTTAGGTTCTGTTCCGAACCGCGCATCACCAGGCCGGTGTCCTCTCCGGCCATAAAAGCAAAATCGCGCAGCCGGATCTCGAAACCTCCGCCCGTCGGCGGAGCCAATCCCGTATTGACCGTCACCGTGCTGCCATTCACCGCCGTAACCGTAAGTTGGTTTAAGTTCGCCAGCACGGTCAGATTCGCCGTCACCGGCAGCCAGGCGCTTTCCGGAACCGTTGTACTGGTCTTGATCGCCAAATCGTCGGCCCAGTCGTTGGCAAAAGCCACGTCATACTCAACTAAGTCTGGATAACTCGAGCTATAACTCACCTTCACTGACCGCACTACCACCTGCGCGTTCAAGCTCGTCGATGCCGCTTTCAATTGCAGCTCGTCGCCCGGCCAAACGTCTGTGGCAAAGTTGCTTTGATTGCCCTTGTAGCTTCCGCTCCACAGCGCGCTGGCGCTGGCTGCGGCCTGTGCAATCGTCTGCGCCGCGTTGCGGCAGTCGGCCGAGCTGCGCGCCGCCGGGCTGGTGACCGAGCCGATCCAAACTGCCACCGAGGGCGAGCCTGCGGCGGCAAGTGCCGTCTGGCTGCTGGTATTCACCGCGCGTCCTACGGCCCGGCCCGTCGTGCGATAGTGAGCCGCGACTAACTCACCCGATGCCGGCGCGTATCCGGTATAGAAAACCAGCTTGCCCGCGCGCTCTATGTGGCATTCGGCCGATTCGGCCGTCGAACCGATGCGTCGCGCATAAGCTCCGCCATTCGACGGAGTGCTTACGACCCACCCCGTGCCTAAGTTCGTCAAACGTACGGAGCGTATCGAACCAACTAAGTTGACGCTACTGGCAGGCACCACCATGCAGCTTCCAGCCAGGTTAGTTACCACGCCATCGTAAAGTATAACTGGCGTAGCGCCGATTCCGTTGGCGAACTCCTGAATCTCCATCTGAATCTTGCCCGGCGCAATGATCCAATCGCCGCCCTCCGCGATCTCGCCATTGTCGCCGAAGGAGTAATAGGCCGATTGCGCCCGCTCGCACTCCGGGCAATAAACGCGAATGCGCAGTGTGTATTGATAAGAGGAGTTCAGCGAATAAGCAGTACCAACAACTGCCCCCTGCACGGTCGGTTGCAAGGTGACCGTTTCTGAGCTGGCTGTCGTAACCTTAAAACCCGCTGTGCAATCGGAGGCGATTTCGAGACCCGTAAAAAAACCGGCCATTATCCCCGTGCTGCCGGCCGAAAGCGTTACTCCGGCCACCTCCAACAACAGAGTCCCACCCATCTCAATCGGATCGCGCCAGGTCAGCAGCGTATCGCCGTCGGTGCCGTTTCCTCCGCTCATCGTCAGCCCGCTCGCGCCCAAAGTCAGATAACTGCCGCCGGAAACGCCCCACACCTTTTGGTCGATTACAGACTCGTTAAAAAGTTCGTCGATAATTGTGGACTTAGACGAAGAAGGGAAATACGGATCTGCGGTTAGCTCAAAGTCCGTAGTGCTCCCATCACCCTCAAAGTACTCCGTCACATAGGCCACTGGCTCGTTCTCGCCGCAAACCGTAACATCGTTGGCCAGCGCGCGCTTTACGCCAGATGTAAACGATAAACCGGATAAGTTCAGCGCGCCGCTGCTTTCGTCAAGAATATGTACCGTAGACGCGATGGAGGCAAGTTGGATCACCCCATTAATCACGCGATAGGCCGCCCGCGCCATACTGGCGGCCTGCCCAGCCTTTTCGCTCCAGTTCGCGCCCCGGCCGGAAGTATAATTGCTCACCACGGTCGCCAATGACAGCCCGCTTGTAGAAAGCACTGACGAGCCTGTATGCGTAACCAGCGCGGCGAGCAGCGTACTGGCGTATTCCCTGGCGGCAATAGCATCCGACGAAACAAAATATTGATCCAGTAGCAGCTCGTCGCTTGTCGCCTCAATCGCGATGCGATAGCGCGGCCCTTCGATCCCTACTCCCGCATATTCGGGCAATGGAGTTACTGCAACATATCCGGTAAAGTAAGTCGTTCCATCGTCACCAGTCACTTTCATAGTCTGAAAGCGCGCCGGCGTCGCCAGACTGCCATTCACAGGCAGGCTCAGCCACAGCAGGCAGATCGAAGGCGCATTCAACTTACGCTCGATCGTTAGTGGGTGCGCCGCATCGAGCGCGGTCGTGTACTCCACTCCTTGGATCGTAATTTTCATCGCGCCTCTCTAGCACTGATTTGTAGCTGTTCTAGACCAACGTCTTTGACGCAGGCAAATAGCTTCGATAGCAAATTACCCGCTCACCGTCGAGCGGATCGGTAACCGGCAGCGCCATATATTGTCCTTTAAGCAGCACGCGTGACAATCCACCCTCATTTTTTCCGTTCAATGGCAGTACGGCCTCTTCCGCGCCCACCATAGTCTGCAACCGGGGATAATGGTAAAAAATCCTTTCGCCCTGGCTTCCTTCCACGACAAACAGCGCCGACCACTCCTGATAGAAACAGCCGCCCTCGCGGTCGACAAATCCAGTAACAACCTGCACCTTTGCACCTGAAGCCGGAGCGCCGCCCGGCAGCGCTTCGTCCAGTTTTAACCCAGTTGACGTAACTGTAGAAACCATCCCCACATTGAATGTAATGCGCCGGATATAATCCACGTCGCTGAGCGCCGTTTTGACATACGCACCCGAAATAGGTGTTCCCACATAGCCGGTTTGGTTCGAGTAATCCACATCGACAGCGATAATCGAACCGACACTGAACCATACTAAGTCGGAAGAAGACAGCAGAATCGATGTACTCGTTGATCCGCTTAGCGGTGTAACAGCCGCCGCGGCCGTCGCGCCATCGGCAGCCAAACTCACTCCGCTAGCCGGCAACAGAAGATTCATATGCTGTGAACCTGTCGCCAAAGCCATCGTCAACTTAGTCCAACTTAGAAACTCAAAGCTGACCTGAGCCTGCAAGCTTTCGCGCACCTGTTCAAGCGGTGCCGCTGGAATACCGGTTAATAGCGGCGCGGTTTTGCTGGCCGGCTTACGCGCGAAATTCTGAATCCACCCCAGGTTGATCCACGGGCTAGGCGGTGAATCCAAACTAAAAACACCCTGCTCGGCAGGATCGAAAAGTACCGGCGTCTGCGTCGAACGCGCCACTGGCGCAAAATAGGCGCGCACTCGCCGCGTCGCTGGCGCTGGAGCGGAAAACCAAGTGGAAGACATTTATTCTCCCTCCTCCTGGTAGCTGTAGACCATCACGTTGGCGCTACGACCGATTTGGTCGAGCTGCACGGTAATTGCCGTAAAGGCGGGTTCATCCCAAAACACATTGGTCAACATAGCGGCAGCCGGCGTCGCCGTGTAGTTGAGCTTGGCGGTGTAGAAAGGTCGTAACATCGAAAGTAATTCCTCGTCCATCGCACTTAATGCGCGACCGCGATCCAATCCGCCAAAGCCCTGCGTCCCGCAGGTTTGGTAGAGGATCTCGCATTGCTCGGCTACCATCGTTGCCGGCAGATCCGTATCCGCGCCCAAGCCGAGCCAACGCAAGACAAATACATCGTTAGGCAGTTGGCTAAAAGGGGCCTCGGCTTCCTCCATTAGAATCCCCGGTCGTTCCGCGCCGCGTAACAGCGTCGTTCTTTCGGGATTGATCGTCGCCAGCCGCGTACGCAGCGCCATGTAGAAAGAATCTTTCGCATTTTGCATGACAGATCTCAGTTCTTAGTTGTCAGTAGTTACACTGCTTGCGTTCGCGCTTCGTGCAGAAGCAGCCGATAAAGGTATACCTGTCCAAAAGCCTCGTTAGCTGAGACCGATTCGATCAGATAATCTTGTCCGCCGACCGTCACGCCGAGAGTCATTGAAAACAGCGACTGCGCCGAAGCCAGATCGAGCGCATTTACTTGTTGCTCGACGCTCGTGGCCGACACGAGCAACTCCCACTTCGGCTCGTTGTTCTCCTTCCAGGAGGGGCGTAGCTTGCGCATGACCGCGGGGCTGATCGCTACTTCGGCAAATGTCGTCGCCACCAACCCCAGTTCCAGCATGTTGCTATCGGCCTCTGTGCCGGTCACGCGCAACAGGGCCGTAGTTCCTGTCACGCTCCGCAGAAGGGCATCGGCCAACATCCGCGGCGCTCCTGTCGAGTTGCGCGGCGACGTATCGCTCATCGTTCACCCCAGCCTGTTCGCCACGTACGGACGCAACCACGCCTGCACTGTTTCGTCGATCAGCGAACTTGAAAAATACTTCATCTGCATGGTGTCGATCTTGCTCATGCTTGCATTCAGCGCCGGCGTCGCCTCCGCATTGCGCACAAGCTGCGCGCAAGCTGATTTCACGTCGTCGCCGATTGTCGCCAAGCCAGCCGTATATGTTACTTGCACCTCGTTGTAGGGCAGCCCAAAGATATTCCACGGCAGCGTAAGTTCGCCGGTATTTGCGTCGCAATCCACCAGGCTGATGTCGATCGCCGTCCATGATCCCGGTAGCGAAAACACCCATACGATCTGCGACAGCAATTCGTTAGGCAATTCGCCGCGCCGGGGCTTTGCATACCGGCCCTTAATGCTTACCAACGACGAGGTCGCCGATCCTAGAGGTACCAGCGGAAGATAACTCAGCCGCACCGTCTGCGAACCGGTCGTAATACGCAACCGCTCTTCGTACTGAATCACATTCAGATCCGGCCTCCGACAATAACTATTGATTAGCGCCGTCGCCGCTGTAATCCAGTCCGCCGTCGTTCCCGCGGGCAATCCATAGTTGGTATATTCGGCTGGTTCTAGATAGGCCATCATATTTCCTTTCGCAGTTGCCAGCTATCGGTCATCAGTTATCAGTAATTGGTTAAGCTCCGAGGTTCTGTTGCTCGATGTGTATCAGCAGGAACCGTACACGAATCACTGATAACTGAAGACTGACAACTGTTCTTCCTACCGCTCGACCAGCACCTGATAGTGCGCGAAGTTCGCCCCCTTCACTACCGGCGCGCCAAACTTAACCGCTACATACTGATAAGCCAGCGAACTGGGCAGTCCGAGTTGGAAGATCCGTGGCGCAGGATCTCCGAGCCAGTGATACTCGATCAGATCCTCGGTCACGATGTAAGCAGGAAGCGTCGCGCTTCCGCTGCCCGGAGTGCCCGTATAACTCAAACTCCAATCCGGAATCAGTGGCAGATCGCCGGCCTGCGTCGAGAGCATCTTCACGCGGAAGCCGCTGGTGATCTGGTCGGTATTCAGCACCACGTTGTATTCGCTCTTCATCTCCTGGTCGATCAGATCCAGCAGCACCGGGTTGGCGTAGATCGCCGTGGGCCGCACATAGTAGCCGGTATTGGCCACCATCTGCGCGACTGCCGTCTTGATCGTGTCCACGATCTTCATCGAGGTTGTCACGGTCACGATGTTGCCGCCGGCCGCAATCTGCGCCGCACACCCCATGTACTGCGTGGTCGTCGGCGAACTTAGGCTGGTGTCGCTGCCATTCCACAGCGCCACATCGTGCGCCACCATCACGCCGCTGACCGTGTCCACAAGATCTTTGGCTTGTAAGTAGGCGAATTGCTTCTGCTGATCGCCTAGCTCGATGTCAAAGAGGTTGTAGTTGATCTGCGCTACGATTGCTTTCAGCGGCACGCTCAACTCAATGCGCGTCGGGCTTACCACCGCCGGCGATATGCTGCGCGGACTTACAAAGCCGCCCGTACCCGGATTGGGAATCGCCGTCTGCTCGAAGAACCGCGACGGATGTCCGGTGGCGGGAACCTGTTTAATGCGCTGTCCGAACGGCGTCGAGCGCCGGCAGATGTCGGTAATTTCGGTTTGATACAGCGGAACTTCGACCGCGCCCGGCCCGATGTAGTCCGCTGCCGCGTGGATGTCTGCAAAGGTTGCGTTCATAAGCTTTCACCCCCTCCATGGGGCCGTATTAAGCCGCTAGTTTCTAGCTCCTAGCTGCTAGCTGGTTCGTGCCATCTCTGGCGTTAGTAACTTCTTTGCGGCGGCACATAACATGCGGACTTATTTACGTTATCGCGCACGATTTGTCATTTCCGCCGTACTCAACAAGCTAGTAGCTGAGAGCTAATAGCTAGAAGCTGCACTTAAGCGATCGCGCCGGCCCGTTGCAGTTGCGTCTTGACGGCGATGCGCTGTTCCAGACTCAGGCCCGTCAGTGCCGCGTCCAACGTACGTACATCCACCGGTCCCTCGCCGACGCCCTGCTTGGCCAACATTTCCGCGGTGGCCGCTGGTAAAGTGCGGCGTAGCGAACTCAACGGATTTTGCACCGCGGCCGCTTTTACCTCAGCCAACTCCCGCTCTGCGGCGGCTAACTTCTCCGCCAACTCTGTCTCCCGACGACTCTGCTCGACGGTCGCCGAGATCTTTTCAACTTCACCGGAAAGTGCACCCTGGCGTTCTTCCAACCAGCTAAGCGTCCTCTCCAGCAACGTGGTCGCGGCTTCCAACCGCTCAACGATGTTATTTTCCTCGTTTTCCATCTTGCCCTCTCTTCGGTGGTCAGTTATCGGTGGTTAGTCGTCAGTTCCGCAGAAGTGAATAAATTCGCATGCAACCGCGTTCTCGGGCCGACAACATTTCTGCGCTAACTTCGCGACTTACAAAAACAAAAAGAGGCTCCGTTCATGGAACCTCTTGGAGCGTCCATCTACTTATCAAACCGTTAACTCACTAACTAAGCCGCCTTTCCGCAACTCGCCATGTGAAAGCTCGTCGCCCGGTAGGCTGCTTTGTCCCGCAGCAAGATCGCCGCACCGGTAAAGGTCACGCGCGTTAGTCGCCACACCTCGGCGCGCATATCTTCAACACGCGCGTCGGCTAGTTCATAACTCATGCCCATCGTCTCCGGCGCATGTGCGGCAATCGCCGCCGCGGCCTCGGGAAAATCGCGCGCATACAGATAGCCGCGCACCATCAGTCGCGTTCCTACCACGTCGGCCTCGGTCAGCAACCCGATCTTGCGCCGCGCGTCGTGGCCATCCCAGCCGGGGCGGTAATCCACCGCCATGCCCAGCAGTGAGGGCAGCGCCTGTTCCGCCGCCTCGCGCGTCAGCAGCACGCAATGCCCGCGCGCACCGGCCGGCGCACGATCGCTGGCTGCGTTCACCACGGTCAACACACCCTCGAAGGGCACCCGGTTCGGATGCTTCGCCACATGAGGAAACTTCACCGCCATTGCTTCCAATCGCATGAATTCGCTCCACACAGTACAGCTTTCAGTTATCAGTTATCAGCTATCAGATCTCGGCTTTCAGTACATGAAAAGCCGCGCGTAGCCTTTACAACTTCCTGCCCTTGCACGAAATAGCTGATAGCTGATAACTGACAACTTCTTTTTCTGTTCCTAGTCCCTTAGTTCCTGTTCTTGCTTTCTTCCGCCTGCAGTTGCTCCTCCGCCTGCCCCAGCGGCCCCAGCCCGCGCATCGCCCGCACCTCGTTGACCGTCAACACGCCGGCCTGCAGCAACTGCACCTGCACCTGCAGCTCGGTCTCCTCGTCGCGCGCACTTAGCTCGTTGAAGACAAACTCGAACTCCCGCCAGCCAATACACTTCGAGAACAAATCGCGCGTAATGTGCCCGGCCAGCAGAATCGCCAGCGGCGAAATCGCTCCGCGAAAGGCCTCATCGGCCATCTCCGAAGCAGTCGAGCGATTCACGTCCGCCTCCAGCCCCAGCATCAGCGGCGGCAGCCCGAAAGCGTTGGCCACCATGCGAATCAAAAACTCCTGCCAGGCCAGCCGCAGATCGGCATCCGTGCCCTGCGCAAAACGCAGCACCTCGGGCTTCTGCTCGGTCGAAATCAGCGGCACCCGTCCCGTGCCTTCAATCTCGTCCTGCCACCAACGAATCAGCCGGTCGTGCTGCGCCGGCGTGGCCTCGTTCAGCCACAGTGCATACTGCGCCACCGCGTTGGCCGCCAGTTTGCCGGCGAATCGGTGCGCGCTCAAAAACTGATTCACCGTCTCGAAGGCCACCTCAAGTGACCCAAGTCCGAACGGCGTATAGCTGCGCGGATTCATCCGCACATACATCAGTTGCCGGTCGAGCAACTCCACCGCACTTGACTCCGGTTGTCCCGGCATGGCCTGCGCGTAGCGTGGCGACTCCTCATCGCCGTCCCACTTGGCGTTGATCCGGATCGAAGCCCCGTCTACCGGCCAAAGCATCGCCGGCCGCGTCGCGTCGCCGGTCGGCTCCATTTCCATCGCTCCGTAGCCGCCGACCAGCGCGTCCTCGATCACCTGCTCAATCAGCGTCCTAAAGCTGTCGGCGGCATTGGGCTCCTCCAGCATCCGGCGCAGCGCCTGCAGTTTGGCTGGCGCATCTACAATCTCCTCCGACCGCACGCCCCGCCGCACCCGCACCTGCCAATCCATGGCCGCGATCCTGTCCTTAATCACGTTAATCGCCCGCCGTACCACAGGCGTCTCGGCAAAGCGCCGCAGATTCACCGGCGAGGGTTTGGGCAGGTGCCGGCCCGGAAACTGCACCGGACTGAGGATCGCCGGCAGCGCCAGAGTCTTGCGCTCAGCCTCCGCGGCAGCATCAATCTCCGCTGTCCGCGCTCCGCGCCGGGCTTGCCGCCACATCTCCCGCAACTGCTCTCCTACCTTCACGCGCACCTTCCTTCGAGCAACAAAAAAGGCATAGCCCTTTGGCTATGCCTTTTTTCAGTTCTCAGTTCTCAATGGTCGGTTACCAGCGATTCGCTCTAACTGAACCGCCAAACCATCGAAAATCCTTCAACAAAATCGATCCTACCGCGAAGCGCGGAAATTATCTGCAAACTCCCGCGTTTTTTCTCGTCGCAGCCAGCAGTTCGCAAAAAAAAACCGCCAGTTCCGCACTCCCGGTTAAGTCGAATCTGGTTTAGGAGACCACGGGTAAGCCGGACAGGGCCATGGCAATCTCTTCCTCGGGATACTCGTAGTTTTCGAGCTTGCCTGCCTGGTAGTCGATGTAGGACTGCATGTCGAAGTGGCCGTGGCCGCTCAAGCCGAACAGGATGGTGCGCGGCTTGCCTTCGGCCTTGGCTTCCAGGGCCTGGCGAATGGCCTCGGCTACGGCATGGTTTGACTCGGGCGCGGGAATAATGCCCTCGGCGCGAGCGAAGCGAATGCCGGCGGCAAAAGCGTCAAGCTGCTGGACGGTTGTGGCTTCGGCCAGACCGAGACTGATGACGTGAGAAACCAGCGGGGCCATGCCGTGATAGCGCAGCCCGCCGGCATGAATGCCGGGAGGCAGGAAGCTGCTACCCAGGGTATACATCTTCATCAGGGGCGTAAAGTGGCCCGTGTCGCCGAAGTCGTAAGTGAAGTGGCCTTTGGTGAGGCTGGGGCATGCAGCCGGCTCGACGGCGACAATGCGGGCGTGGCTTTTACCTTTGAGGTTGCGGCCAATATAGGGCATGGCGATGCCGGCAAAGTTCGATCCGCCGCCAGCGCAGGCGATAACGACATCGGGCTCGTCGCCGGCCAGCGCCATCTGTTCGATGGCCTCCAGACCGATGACGGTCTGATGCAGAAGAACGTGGTTAAGCACGCTGCCCAGGGTGTACTTGGTGTTGGGGTCTTTAACGGCGACCTCGACGGCCTCGGAGATGGCCATGCCGAGCGAGCCGCGACACTCGGGTTCCTTGGCGAGAATGGCGCGGCCGCTCTCGGTGGTATTGCTGGGGCTGGCGGTTACCGTTGCGCCAAAAGCCTCGATCAACGCGCGGCGATAGGGCTTCTGGTTATAGCTGACGCGCACCATGTAGACCTTGCAGTCGAGACCGAGAAACGAACAGGCCATCGCCAACGCCGATCCCCATTGTCCGGCGCCGGTCTCGGTGGTCAGATGCTTTGTGCCGGCCTGTTTGTTGTACCAGACCTGGGGCACAGCGGAGTTGAGCTTGTGCGAGCCGGCCGGGCTGACGCCCTCGTACTTGTAATAAATATGCGCGGGCGTATCGAGCGCCTTTTCCAGCCGGCGTGCGCGGATCAGCGGCGCGGGCCGCCACTGTGCATAAATCTGGCGCACTTCGCCGGGTATTTCGATTTCGCGCTCGCGGCTGACCTCCTGCTCAATGATGTTCATCGGAAAAATCGGGGCCAGATCCTCTGGGCTGAGCGGTTTGTGTGTCACCGGATGCAGCGGGGGCGCAGGGGGCTGCGGCAGATCAGGGACAATGTTGTACCAGGCTTGCGGAATTTGGTTTTGCGGCAGGTTGAACTGTATGGTCTCCATGGGCACATTTTACAGGTTGAACTACTGAGCAACGGCGCACAGCGAGACGCCGTTGTGGCACGCGTCACAGCGAAAAGCAAAAATGCGCCGTACTCTCTGATCCGAATTCAGGAGGTAAAACCCAATGCCAGCTATTGCAGCGGAAAACACCAAGACCGTTGAAAACCTGCTTGCCGCCTATGAGGGCGAATCGAACGCCACCGCTAAGTACAGCGCCTTTGCCGCCCGGGCCGACGCCGACGGATGGCACGGAGCCGCCAGCCTCTTCCGGGCCGCGGCGCGCGCCGAGCAGATTCACGCCGCCAACCACGCGCGTGTGATCGTGCAGTTAGGCGGTGAGGTCAAAGGCACGCTTCATGAGGTCGAGATAAAAGGCACGCTCGAAAATCTGAAGGCGGCGCTGGCCGGCGAGCAGTATGAGGTCAACACCATGTACCCCGGCTTTTTGGCCGAAGCCACCGAGCGCAAAAACACGGCGGCTATCCGTACCTTCCACGGAGCGCTGGAAGCCGAGAAAACCCACGCGCGGCTTTATGGCGAAGCCATCGCACTGGTTGAAGCCGGCAAAAAAGAGGCCTGGGTAGCCACGCAGCGCGATTTCTTTGTCTGCCCGATCTGCGGCTATACCTCGGAGACTCCCGACGAGCACGACCGCTGCCCGGTCTGCAACTGCCCGTGGAAGCGCTTCGAGATCATCCGCTAGCTTTCTGACCGCTTGAAGTTGTGCCAGTTTCGGGTTCCCAGGTTCCGATTTCAGGATCTGGGAGCCACAACGCGAAAAATCGAAATGATCTGGTCACGGTACTGGAGCAACTCTCCTGTCTGTGTAGAGCTGCTTTGAAGGGGCACGGCTTTAGCCGTGCCGTAAAGAAGCCCATAAATCGTGGGCTTTACAGGCTGCGGAAAAACTCGCAGAATGTCCTTCAACGAGCGGTTTTGTAACAGGGCACGACTTAAGTCGTGCCGCAAGCGCAATCAAATCAATGTGGCCTTTAGGCCCTGCTAACCTTCGATCTTCCTCAACCATGTTTTTCCGCAGCCTGTTTAGCCCCTGAGGGACGTTTTTCTCCTCTATACCATCAGGCGATCCGCGCTATACCTGCATAACCTCGGCTTCTTTTTTCTGCGAAAGCTCTTCCATGCGGCTGATTTCGCCGTCAGTCATCTTCTGCACTTCTTCCAGAGCCCGTTTCTCGTCGTCCTCGCTGACCTTCTTATCCTTGGCCAGCTTCTTCAGCGCCTCATTGCCGTCACGGCGCACGTTGCGCACCGCCGTGCGGTGGTCTTCGAGAATCTTGCTGATCCGTTTGCAGACTTCGCGGCGGCGCTCCTCGGTCATCGGCGGCACCGGCACGCGAATCACCTTGCCGTCGGAGATGGGATTGAAGCCGAGGTCGGAGGTCTGGATCGATTTCTCGATCGCCTTGAGGACCGTCGGATCCCAGGGCGAAATCACGATCAACTGCGGCTCGGGCGCTGAAACCTGCCCCAACTGATTGACGGGCGTCTGCGTGCCGTAATAGTCGACCTTGATCTGGTCGAGCATATGCACGCTGGCGCGGCCGGTGCGTGTGGCGGCCAGATTGGCCTGGAAGCCTGAGACCGCCTGTTCCATGCGGCGTTTAAGGTCGTTATAAAGCTCTTTGAGCGCGGGATTGCCGGCCATGAATGATGCCATCGAGGTAGTCCTCACAATGCAAATTAGTCAACGGTTATTCTACAACCACTAAGGCTTCTGCCGATGTTTGTCGCAATTTATACCTCTGTAGGCAAACCGGTAGCCGCAACCTGCTCGTGCGCATGGTAGCTGGAGCGCACCAGCGGACCGGACTCGACGTGGCGGAAGCCGATCCGTAGCGCTTCCGATTTAAGCTCGGCAAACTCCTGCGGCGTGTAGAGGCGCGTCATCGGCAACTGGTCGCGCGAGGGGCGCAGGTACTGGCCGATGGTCAGAATCTCGCAGCCAACTTGAGCCAGATCGCGAAAAACTTCGATGAGTTCACCCGTTTCTTCGCCGAGCCCAACCATCACGCCCGATTTCGTCACCAATCCCGGGTTCAGCCCTTTTGCGTAACGCAGCAACTCCAGCGAACGCTCGTAGCGCGCGCCCGCGCGGGCGGAGCGATAGAGGCGGGGAACAGTTTCGATGTTGTGATTAAGAACCTCGGGCCGCGCCTCGACAACTTGGCGGATCGCCTCTTCGCGCCCCTGAAAGTCGGGAATCAGAACTTCAACGTGGCAGCCGGGAGCCTGGCGGCGAATCTCTTCGATCACCAGAGCGAAGGCGCGCGCCCCGCCCATCAGATCGTCATCGCGATCGACGCTGGTGACGACGGCGAACTCAAGCCCTAGCGCGGCAACGGCCTCGGCCACTCGGCGCGGCTCGTCGAAATCGATTGGCTCGGGGCGGCCCTTGGGCACGGTGCAGAAACCGCAACGGCGTGTGCAGGCGTTGCCCAAAATCATAAAAGTAGCGGTCTTCGCATGCCAGCACTCGCCCAGATTGGGGCAGTGGGCGCTTTCGCAAACCGTGTGCAGCCTTAGCGAACGCGCCAATTGCTTGAGCGCGTGAACGTTTTCGCCAATGGGCGCGCGAACCTTGAGCCAGGCCGGTTTGGGAGCCGGAACCATTCGCGCCGTTTCGATCTGGATCAGCTCCGTCACGGATTTATTGTAGCTGGCGAGAGTAGGCGGATTAGGTTTGGCGACGCCCGCCTTAATCTGACCATGGTCATATGACCATGGTCAGGAGTATACTCACAAGCGAGAGGGTAATCTCCATGCGAACGGTAGCGGCAGGCGAATTCAAGGCCAAGTGCCTGAAAATCATGGACGAAGTCGCCGCGACAGGCGAGCCCGTGGTGGTAACCAAGCGCGGCAAGCCGATAGTTCGCATGACGATTTTGCAAGAAACCGACGCCGGCAAAGCGGAAGCCGACTCGATCTTCGGCTGCTTGCAACATATGCTTCGTTCCACCGATGGACTCGACGATCTGGTCGATCCGATTATTCCCGCGGAGGAATGGGAGCATTTGAAAGAAGATTGGGAGCCGCGGCAGAGAACGGAATCATGATTCTGCTCGATACACACGTTGCGATCTGGCTTGTCTCTTTTCCGCAAAAGCTCTCTGAGCGGGCGCACGCCGCGATCCATGAAGCGCGACAATCAGGAGAAATGCTCGGCTGCGCCGCCGCATCCTTGTACGAAACCGCCTATCTTGCGCGCGTGAACCGGATTCCTTTGCGCGTATCGCCAGAAAATTTTATCGCCGCCATGCGAAAAAGATTCGACTGGCGGCCGCTTACGGCGGAGATCGCCTTACGCGCCGCCGCCCTGCAGGCGCCCTTTCACGGCGATCCGATGGACCGGATGATTGCGGCAACGGCGCTGGTAGAAGGCTGCACGCTCATCACCGCGGACGAAAAAATTCGCGCGGCCAAAATCTGCAAAACACTCTGGTAAAAACGCAGCCGCCGAATCGCTTCTCGTGCCGACACGACGTTATTCGCCGGCGGCGATGGCCTCGGCAATGCGGTCGATGGCCGCGCGTTCGGCCGCGCTGCCAGGGCGGCGGCCGTTAATCAAAATTGAAAAGGCGAGCGTGCGTCCGCTGGCGGCCGTCAGGTAGCCGGAAAGCGAGTTGACCTCGTCGAGGGTGCCGGTCTTGGCCCAGAGCTTGCCTTTGAGCGGCGAATTCTTGAAGCGATTGTCGAGCGTGCCGTCGATGCCGGCGATGGGCAAGCTCTGTTTCCACTCCTCGCCCCATGGCTTGCCCGCGGCGTAAACCAGCAGGCGTGTGAGCGCGCGCGGCGCAATCTGGTCGGCGGGGCTCATGCCGGAGCCGTCGTAGAGAAAAAACTCGCGGTCGTCGACGCCGGCATCAACCAAAAACTGGCGGACGACGCGCGTGCCCTGCGCGAAGCTGCCCTCCGTACCGCAGAGTTTGCCCAGCAGGCGCAGTAGCAGCTCGGCGTGCAAATTCTGGCTGGTTTTGTTGATGACCGTAATCTCCTGTGCGACAGGTACTGAGACGCGGCTGGCCAGCACACGGCGCCCCTCGATGGGCGCTTCGACCGTAGAAAGCGCGACCGGCGCCAGCTTGAGCGGCTCGGCGCGTTCGCCGGCAAAATCGCCCACGCCAAAGAAAAGTTGATGGCGCGACTCGGCCTCGCCTCTAACGCGCACGCCGCGCAGCAGCAGCGCTTTTTTAAAAGCCACGGCTGTGAACTGCGCCGGGTCTTCGACCGCGAGCGAAAGGTGCACGCCGGCCGTCGGCGCGCTTCCCCAGGCGCGAACCATCATCGAGCCGGGGCGGCGTTCAAGGCCCGGGTGAGCGATTTGCCCGGCCGGCGCAATCGTCATGCGATTGTCAAGAGTGTAGTAATCCACCTCCGGCCTCCACTCGGGTTGCGTCGCGCCGGAGTTCGCTTCGTCGGCGACAAGCGCCAGCCCGATGGCGTTTTCATTAAAGGTGAGCGCCGAAACCGGTGCGCCGTAGCTCCATTGCAGATCATCCCAACCCCAGGCCTTGCCGTAAGGCTCATCGAGAAAAAAGCTGTCGTCGCCAACAACCGCGCCCTCGACCAGCCGCACACCAGACTCTTCGATCCGCTGTGCCAGCCGGTCAAGCGCATCCATGGCCTTGGGCAGCGGTGCGGGCGGAGCAGCCTCCGCGGAAGTTTCAGGCGCAGTTGCCGGCGCGGGCTGCGCAACGGGCTCGACGTATGGATAATGACGCGCCGAAATCGTCGGGTCGCCCGAGCCAAGCAGAATCAGATCGCCGTGCAGTGTGCCGGAGCCGTCGATCTCTCCGCCGGCCACAACGGATGTGGTCCAGGTCAGCTTATCGACGGGCAACAGCGCGAAGGCCGCGGCGGTGGTAACGAGTTTGTTATTCGAAGCGGGAGCAAAAAGCCGTGCGTCGTTGAGTCCGTAGATCGTCTGGCCGTCGAGTGTGGCCACGCTGATTCCGAACTGCGCGTGCGCAAGCTCGGGATCGGCCAAAATCGCCTGAATGCGGTCGGCGAGCGCGCCTGTCTCCGGCGCTGACGCCGCTGGGTGAGTGGCGCGATGAGGCGCAGCCTGACCAACGAGAGAGGCCGCGCTAACCAAAAAGCCGAGAAAAATTGCAAAAAAACTCGATCGAAACGACGCCATGGCTGGAGTGTAGCAGGCACGCGGCGGCGTACCATCGGGATGAGATGAGAGCAATAGCGAATTGGCGACTGCGCACGCGCACTCTCGAGCTAGGCCGACGCACGCTGGTGATGGGAATCGTGAACGTGACGCCGGACTCGTTCAGCGACGGCGGAAACTTTCTTGCTCCAGAAGCCGCGGCGGAGCACGCGCAACAGTTAATCGAGGAAGGCGCGGACCTGCTCGACGTGGGCGCGGAGAGCACGCGTCCCGGCTCGCGCGCCGGCGCCGCCGATGCGTTGGTCAGCGCCGAGCAGGAGCAAGCGCGGCTGTTGCCTGCCGTGGAAGAGATTCTGAAGGCTCTGCCCCACGCAGTGGTTTCCGTCGACACATATAAAGCGGCAACGGCGCGCGCGGCACTGGCCGCCGGAGCCGAGATCGTCAACGACGTGAGCGGTTTTGCCTGGGATCGGGAGATGGCCGCGCTCTGCGCGGAAACCAAGGCCGGCGTGGTGCTGATGCACACGCGTGGCCGGCCGGAAGATTGGCGAAATCTGCCGCCGCTCAAAGCGCAAGAGACGCTCGACGAGGTGCGCCGTGGACTTGAAGCGAGCCTGGCGGCATCGGCGCAAGCCGGCATTGCGCGCGAAGCCATCGTGCTCGATCCCGGCTACGGATTCGGCAAACGTCGCGATGAAAACTACGCGCTGCTGGCCCGTCAGGCGAAGCTGCTGGAGCTGGGCCGGCCGCTGCTCGTCGGCCTCAGCCGCAAATCCTTTCTCGGCCACACGCTGGCGGAGCTTTATGGCGGAGCCGATGCGCCGGTGAACGCGCGCGAGAACGCGAGCGTAGCGGCGCTCGTGGCGGCGATCCTCAACGGCGCGTCGATCGTGCGCGTGCACACGGTCCGTGCGGCGGTTGAGGCTGCCCGGATCGCCGACGCGATTGTTGAGCAAATGCGAGCGAGCTAGAGCAAATAGCCTGTAGATGTAGAGCGGATTTGAAGGGGCACGGCTTTCCTCGCCGCGGCGAGCGGAAAAACTCTTATTCCGGAAAAGCCTTGAAGGGGCACGGCTTTAGCCGTGCCGCTAAAACGCCCATCAATCGCGGGCTTTACAGGCTGCGGAAAAACTTGCAGAATGTCTTTCAACGAGCGGTTTTGTAACAGGGCACGACTTTAGTCGTGCCGTAAAGAAGCCCATAAATCGTGGGCTTTACAGGCTGCGGAAAAACTCGCAGGATGTCTTTCAACGAGCGGTTTTGTAACAGGGCACGACTTTAGTCGTGCCGTAAAGAAGCCCATCAATCGCGGGCTTTACAGGCTGCGGAAAAACTCGCAGAATGTCTTTCAACGAGCGGTTTTGTAACAGGGCACGACTTCAGTCGTGCCGCAAACGTAATCAAATCAATGTGGCCTTTAGGCCCTGCTAACCTTCGATCTTCCTCAACCATGTTTTTCCGCAGCCTCTTTAGCCCCTGAGGGAAGTCTTTTTCCTCTATATCATCAGGAGCTTTTCTCTAGTGTGGTGAGTCAAAAATTCACATCAAAATCATTTATCATCCCGAGCGTAGTTTGCCGCATTTTTTGCGGCAAACTACCTGCGGTTGTTCTTCTCGCGAACTTCTGATTCACCACGCCAGATAACTTTGCAGGGCGCTATAACAGGCAGGCACAAAATAAATGCTAATTTTTCGGGAGACGCCGCGCCTCAGTTCGCCGAAGGCTTTTCCACATGATCGACGACGATCACATCCACCGGGCCTTTAGCCGAAACCAGCTTGAGGCCGAGTTGCTCCTCGATGGCAGTGAAAAGAGTGGGGCCAGCATCGGATGTTCCCTGCTCCTCGTCCGGAGTCCAATGCAGCGCGATATCGTAGTTGCCTGAACGCCCGGTTTGATCGATCACGTCATGGCCCAGAATGTCGCCCAAGGTAAAAGCCAAGCTGGAGAGCGGCCCGTTGTTGATCTTAATTTCGCCACGCCCCCAGGAGGAGCCGCTTCCGCGATCACTCGCGGGCGCTTCTTTAAGTTTGAAACCGCTCTTGGCGAGAATCAGCTTGTAGATTTGCCCTTCGCGGGTTTCATGATGGATACGAAGTTGAAAGCGGTCGGCTAAAATCGCCTGGCGCATCTGCTGGGATATTTTTCCCTGCTGCTCTGCAGGCAGCTTCTGCAACGCCTGTAGCGTTTCGTCGTCCATCTTGGCCTCCACATCGAATGCCGCCGAGTCCGCCCATCCCGGCAGCCCGGGAAAAGGACTACTAAGCCGGACCGGGAAGGCGTTGTAAAGCAACCCCCAAAGCGTGGTGCATCGCGCGGAGAAGCGGCCGAACGAAGCTCCAATCGACATGCCTGCGCAGCCCGGCTTGCTCGGCCTCACCGAAACAACATCGAAGGCAAAAGTTTGCGGTTTGACAGGCGCCGGCGCGGGTTGAGCACTCTGGCTAAAAGCGGGCAGCGCGAAGGCCAGCAGCGAAACCGCAACCGTAAAGAATCTGCCGCGTGATTCCGACGAAAGTTTAAAACTCCTTATCGATAAAGTTCGCATATCGTTTCTCCTTTACCTCATTTGATCGCTTCTCAGTTCTCCAAAGGCCGCTCGACGTGGTCGATGACGAAAACTTCAGCCGGAATCTTCTGCGCTTCCAACTTAAGCCCAAGCTGTTCCTTGAGCGCCACAAACAGCGGCGGCATGATCGCATCGCCGGCAGCCTGCGAGGCGCGCAGCCCCGAGGTGCTGAACTGCGACTCATCGGGCGTCCAGCGCAAAGTGAAATCGAAGCTGCCCGCGAGTCCGGTCTTGTCGATCACGGGCCGGTCGAGTACGGCATAGGCCAGCCATTTAGCGAAGTGCTCCAGAGGCTCATTGCGAAAGTTGCACGTGCCGAAATGTTCGCAGGAAGCTCCGGACCGTGCGCCGGCTTCGGCTGCCTTCAGCTTTGGCCCGCCCTTCGCAATAGTTAAGGCGTAGGCTGGCAGCGTCCTCTGCTCGCGATGAAACGCGAGTTGAAAACGCTCCGCCAAAAGTTTTTTGAGCATCTCCTGCGCTTGATCGGGCAGCCGGCTCTCTTCGCCGGCCACGGCTTCAAGATCGTACTCATCGCTCGGTACCCAAGCCGGGCCGCCTGCAATCTGCCGTGCATCGACGTGATAGGCCATCATGATGAGATCGCGCAATGTCATGTGATGAGCCGAAAAATGGCGGCCATCGGTTCTGTCGTACGCACGATTGGGATCGGGATTCTTGACCGGTTTGATCGTGGCAACTTCAAACGCTGGCGATTTGCTTTGCGATGGCCGAGCAGCCGGCAATGCGTTTTGGGCGAGTGCCGTCAAGCTGGTAACAACCAACATTGCACAGCAAAGCAAAAATCGCCCGGCCAGCTCCCCGCGCGACAAAAATCGACATACCGCCATCGAACTCTTCCTCCCCGCAAAATGTACGAATCGATATACGTCAATTCGCCGAAGGCCGCTCGATGTGATCGACAACGAAAGCATCTTTCGTCCCTTTAGCCGCGACTAGTTTGAGTCCGAGCTGTTCTTTCAGCGCCGCGGTAAACGTCGGTCCCGATGCGTCGGAATCGATATTGAGGTCGCCCTCATCTTTCTTGAACTCTATGTCTATGTCAAATTTTCCGGCAAGCCCGGTTTCGTCTATGACCGGGCGATCCGTCCTTCCTCCGATGCTGCCGGCCATTCCCCCCAAGAAGCTTGCAATCTGATCCATAGACACGTCGATCATCCGCATGTGGAGATTGCCCTTTACGCGCCACGCATCGAATCCGCAATACGGAGGCGGCGCGGAACCATCGGAGGGTGGATTGGCTTTATCCGTTTTTTCTAGACAGGGCGAATTCTCGGGATGCCGTCGCAATTGAGAACCCAGCTTACCCGGTTTGTCGAAGGTCAGTGCATAAACAGAACCCTGCTGAATTTCGCGATGGTACTTCAGCTTGAAGCGATCTTCGAGAAGCGACTGCATCATCAGCCGCAACTGGTCTTTAGTTGGGTTCCCTTCCGCGCGCGCCTCGATGTCGTAGATTTCGGGAAAGCGCTCGAAGATTGACTTCATTAGGCTCAGATCGAGGATCTTGTACGCGAAAACGATGTATGAAGCCAGCGGAGCATTGGCCGAAAAGAGCCCTGCGCCCGAAAGACTTCCACCATCGTAGGGCGTCAGATACTCATTTCCTTTTATCCTCGCATCGGCTACGCTAGGCCGCACGGATGCCACGTCAAACTCCATCTTGCCGCCGGCGGCGGTTTGCCAGTCGGGGACAGACGGACGTTGCGCCAACTCCGCCTGATTTTGCGAAGATTGCGCAATAAGAACCGTCGGTAATCCATTCCATGCGAAAAATGCAAGAACGATAAAACCGGCAAAGCGCCGCGCGGAATAAGCCTTCCACCAAAAAGAAACACACTCGGTCATCGAACCAAACCTTTCTCAATTGCGCCTGCGGCAACAGGCTATTCGTTAGTACGGTAACCGCATGATTTTGTTCCTTTGCTGTAGGAGTTTCCACGTTTAAGAAGCAAGACGTGGAGCACCCATGGCGGTACGGATTTACGCGGTCTGCGCGCTCAATTCGCCGAAGGCTTTTCGATGTGATCGACGACGATCACCTCCACCGGCCCTTTAGCCGAAACTAGCTTGAGGCCGAGCTGATCCTCGATAGCGGCAAAGATCGATGGGCCAGAGTCGCCCGAGGCAGAAGAATCGGGCGTCGCGCTCATCTCGTCCGGCGTCCAGGTGAGTTTGAAATCATAGTTGCCGGTAAGCCCGGTTTTATCGATGACCTGGCGGCCAACGATGTTCGACAGGCCAAAGACAATCCCCTCCATCGTTAATCCCTGGGCGGTAAAGTTGATGTTGCTCATCCCCGATCTGGAGCCCTCGTTTGTAGGCGAAACCTTCATCTTCGGCCCACCTTTGGCGACCACAAGATTGTAGACAGGCAGCGCACGGCTCTCGTGGTGTACCTTGAGCCCGAAGCGGTCGGCGAAAAGAGTCTGCATCATCTGCTGCTGCGCGTTGCGGCGCTCTTCTTTGGGCAGTTTTTGCAATGCGTCAGCGGTCGCCTCGTCCATCTTGGCCTGGATATCGAAGCTGTCGCTCGATGCCCAGGAGGGCAGGCCGATCATCTGATCGCGGGTTTTCAGCCCGAAGGTGTTTTGCAGAAGAACCGGAATTGTTATACCCGAGGCGGAAAAGCCATCCGGCCCCGAATGCGCTGACATATGGTTATCGAGGCTGGCTTTATGCGGTTTGATAGCGATAGCATCGTAGGCAAAAGTCTGTGGCTTGACCGGCGCTGGTGTGGGCTGAGCGTTCTGGCCGAAAACGGGCAGCGCGAAGGCCAGCAGCGAAACGGCAACCGGGAAGAATCTGCCGCGTGATTCCGACGCAGGCTTAAAACTCTTTATCGATAAAGTGCGCATGGTGTTTCTCCTTTACTTCATTTGATCGATTGCTCGGTTCGCCGAAGGCCGGCCAACGCAAGCGCGCGGCGAAGGCAGCGACTGGCTAGAGCGCAATAAATGTCCATGGCTTTAATTCGCATCCTATCGTATACCGGGGACGGCAACTGAATGTGCATGGGACGCGGGCTGGGTTCCGAAAGAGCGCACGATTTAGAATAAAAATGACTGCGGCGATTTGAGCCGCGGCGAAGCGATAAGCCTGCGCGCAACGGCTCCTAACGGACGGCTGCGGCAGGTTATTTTGCGGAAACGGAAGGTTATGCGGGCAAAGACGGCGGTGGTGCTCGGCGCTCAGTGGGGCGACGAAGGCAAAGGCAAAATCGTAGACGTGCTGAGCGAGCGGTTTTCGGCCGTGGCGCGGTACGCTGGCGGACACAACGCCGGGCACACGGTTGTCATTGGCGAACACAAGTTCGTGCTGCAACTGGTTCCCTGCGGCGTACTGCGGCCGGGGCGCAAGGGCGTAATCGGCAACGGCGTGGTGCTTGACCCGATGGCGCTGCTCAATGAGATCGGCCGGTTGCGCGATTTGGGCGTCAAGGTTGACGAGCAGCTCTTTATCTCCAACCGCGCGCAGGTCATTCTGCCCTACCATCGCATGATCGAGCTGGCCTCGGAGTGCGCACCCGGCCGGCAGAAGATCGGCACCACCAGCAAGGGCATCGGGCCGGCGTACGAAGACAAGATGGCCCGCAGCGGGCTGCGCGTTGTCGATTTGATGAACACCAGGCTGCTCAAAACGCACATCGAGGCGGCCTGCGCGGAAAAGAACGCCATCGCGCATGCGCTCTTCGGCACCGATCCGCTGGAGCCGGCCAAAATGTACGACGAGTACGCCGCCGCCGCCGAAAAGCTGCGCCCCCTCGTCACCGACACCGGCCGCCTGCTGAACGGCATTCTGGCCCAGGGCGGCAGCGTCATGTTCGAGGGCGCGCAAGGCACCATGCTCGACATTGACCACGGCACCTATCCTTTCGTCACTTCTTCCTCCTCCACCGCCGGCGGCGCGGCTACCGGCACCGGCCTAGGGCCGCTGGCGATCGGCACCGTCGTCGCCGTAACCAAGGCTTACGTAACCCGCGTGGGCGAAGGGCCCTTCCCTACCGAGATTCACGACAACGCCGGCGAGGCGCTCCGCGCGCGCGGCAACGAGTACGGCGCCGTCACCGGCCGGCCGCGCCGTTGCGGATGGCTCGACATTCCGCTGTTGCGCTACTCCAACCATGTCAACAGCGCCGAGTGGCTGGTCATCACCAAGCTCGACGTGCTCGATGAGCTCGACGAGATTCCCATCTGCACCGGCTACGAAATCGGCGGCAAAATCACCGACGAAATTCCGGCCGACGTCGAGGGGTTGGAATCGATCAAGCCGGTCTACACCAAGCTCAAGGGCTGGCGGCAATCGACGGTCGGCATTACCGAGTACGAAAAGCTGCCCCAGGCGGCACGCGACTACCTGGCCTTCCAGGAGCGCGAAAGCGGCGCCAAGGTCGGCATGATTTCGACCGGTCCGGAGCGCAATCAGACGATCGTGCTGCCGGAGTTCGCCGCGGCGCTCGACCACATGAAGGCATAGACGGCCGGGGCTCGCCGCGCATTCTGCGAGCCCCAACCCCCTCCAGGCTTACGCCACCTCGCGTCCTTCCGTCTAACCTCTATGGGACCGATTTGACCCTGCCCGAGGTGAGAAACGAAAAAACCTTCAGCGCATCGTGTGGGAAATTTATTTGACCGGAGCGCCATGGCGGGACTACCGTGGACGCGTATGACGGGTTCTACAATGATTTGTCGCAATCTCGCCCGCCGCGGAATGAAAGTTCTGCCGGCGGCTGCCATGTTCCTCGCGCTTGCGGCCTGGGCGATCCCGCTTCACGCCGGAATGCTTTTAGCGCCTAAGCACGAGAACCATCATGTGATCGACCGGCTCGAAGAGCAGTGGTGCGACGCCGTTCTGACCGCGAATTTAAAAGAGATGGACACGCTCTTATCCAGCGACTACATCGCCATTACAACCTCCGGCACGCTGCAAACCAAAGCCGAAGCGCTCGAAGACATGCGCTCCGGCCGAGTGCACTTTACCTCGATCAATGTCACCGACCGCAAAGTGCGCTTTTACGGCAATACGGCGGTGGTAACCTCGCTGGCCGAAATGGAAGCAACGACGCCCGACGGGCCCATAACCGGCACCTTCCGCTCCACGCGCGTCTATGTGCGCAACCCGCAGGGCTACTGGAAGATCGTCAGCTTCGAGGCCAACCGCGTCCACGAGTCAGGCTCGCACAAAAAGAACGAGTCCCACTAGCTCCGTAGCAGCTTGAACTTACGCCATAGCGGGTGCCCCCGGTCTCGTTTCTGAGACCGGGGAACCACGACGCCAAGAATCGGAATGATCCGGTCACGGTACCAGCGCATTTTCACTGATGGTGTAGTAAAAATTTGGGTGCCCCATTCTAGCCGCGCTCTTTGCGGGCAAGGGTGGGGTTCAAGTCAATCAACGCTAGCCCTTCTTCACATCGCCCTCGTCGTCATCCTGCACCGTGGCCAACTTTTCCAACTGATTGCGCCAGTTGAGCGACTCGATAAAAGCGCTCGAATCGCGCCAGCCGGGCTCGACGATCACGTGAATCTCGAGATAAACCTGCGTGCCCACCAGTGACTCGATCTTGCGCCGCGCGCCGCTGCCGATGGCCTTGAGCTTGGAGCCACCCTTACCGATCAAAATCGCTTTTTGCCCGTCGCGCTCGCAATAAATCACCGCGCTAATCCGCGTTACCGGCTTTCTGGCCTTGGGCGCGGGCTCCTCAAATTGCTCGATGATGACGGCCGAGGCATAGGGAACCTCCTCGCCGGTCTCGATCAAAATGCTCTCGCGGATCAGTTCCGCGGCCATAAAGCGCAACGGCTGGTCGGTGTACTGGTCTTTGGGAAAATAGCGCTCGCCCGCGGGCAGGGCTTCGACGATTTTGCTCAGCAGCAGGTCGAGACCATCGCGTTTAAGGGCGCTGATCGGTAGAATCTGGGCGAAGTTGTAGCGGCCGGTAAGCGAGGTAATCAGCGGCAGCAACTGCTCCTTGCGCACCAGATCCACCTTGGTCAGAACCAGAAAAACCGGGCAATCGAGATCGTGGATCAGCGTAAAAAGAAATTCGTCCTCGCTCGCCCAGACGCCGCGGGCGCCTTTTTCCTTTGGTCGCGCATCCGTGGCTGGTTCGCCGAGTTGAACCCTGCGCGTCGCATCCATCAGCACCAGCACCAGGTCGCGGGTTTCCAGCGCCTCCTGAACCTCCTGCAACATGCGGCGGTCCAATTCGGAGCCGGGCTTGTGAACGCCTGGCGTATCGACAAAAACAATCTGCGCGGCCTGCTGCTTGCCCTTGATCGCTGGCACTTCGACCACTCCGGCAATGCGGTTGCGCGTGGTCTGCGGCTTGGCCGTCACAATGGCGACCTTTTCGCCCGTCAGAGCGTTTAGCAGCGTGCTTTTGCCCGCGTTCGGGCGACCGAGAATGGCGACGAATCCTGATTTCACTGGCTTCACACTCCTTTCAGCATTATCGCGGATTGCGCGCCGCCCCGCTGATAAGATGAGCGCATGACCCCGGAAGGCGAAACCGCACGGCTGCTTCTGCGGCCGCTCGCGCTGGCCGACGCCGCGCAGTTTCAGCAACTGTTTCCGCGCTGGGAGGTTGTGCGCTACCTGCTCGACATCGTGCCCTGGCCCTATCCGGCCGATGGCGCATTGCGCTTTATTCGCGACGCGGCGCTGCCGGCCGTAGCGCGCGGCGACGCCTGGCACTGGACGCTGCGCCTGAAAAACCAGCCGGAACAGATCATCGGCCACCTCGACCTGCGTCGTGGCCGCGAAGACAATCGCGGCTTCTGGATCGGGCTTCCCTGGCAGAATCGCGGTCTGATGAGCGAGGCCTGCCTCTGGAGCAACGATTTCTGGTTCGACGAACTGGGCTTTAAAACGATGCGCGTCTCCAAAGCCGCGGCCAACGCCGCCTCGCGCCGCATTTCAGAAAAGTTGGGAATGCGGCTCGTCTGCACCATCGAAAAAAATTACGTCAGCGGCCGGCTACCCACCGAAATCTGGGAGATTACCGCCGACGAGTGGCGAAGCTGGAAGGCTGCGCACCTCTGATCGATTCTTATCGCGTCTCTGATTAAGTTTTAGTCTTGAAAGGGCACGAGTTTGCTCGTGCCGAAACGAGCAATAAAGTCGAGAACTTTAGAGCAAATCGCCTGTAAATGTAGCGTAGTTTTGAAGGGGCACGGCTTCAGCCGTGCCGTAAGCTCAATCAAATCAACGCGGCCTTTAGGCCCCGAGGGACGTATTTCTCCCACGGGCCCAAAATCCAGAGTTTTTCCGCAGTCTGTTTAGCCCCTGAGGGATGGTCTCGCTTGCCTTTCACGGACTTGTGCGGAACATTCTCAGGCTTGCGCCGCTCTCTTTTTCACCGGCGGAAACAACCGCACCCGCTCCACGCGTCTTCCCGTTGAGGCAACGATCTCGACGCGCAACCCGAGCGGCTTCAGCAGGACCACTTCGCCGGCGGCGGGAATCCGGCCGGCAATCTCGCTCACCAGGCCGCCCAGCGTCGTGGCCTCGTAGTTTTCGCCCCGTTCCACCGTCTCGCCCACCAGATCGGAAAGCTGATCGACAGGAAAATTTCCCGGCGCCAGCCATGCCCCCGTTGATTCGCGCTGCGGTTCGTCGCCGTGGCTGTCCTCTTCGTGCTCGTCGCGAATGCTGCCGACAATCTGTTCCAGCAAATCCTCGATGGTGACCACGCCGGCCACCGCGCCGTACTCGTCGATCACGATCCGCATGTGCTGTTTTTCGCGCTGCATCTCGCGCAACAACTCATAGCCGCGCTTGGTCTCGGGCACAAAAGCCACCGGCCGCTGAATCGTCTCGACCGTACGCGTGCGCGCCTCGGCGTCGGCGATCTGCAGCAGATCGCGGGCAAAGGCCAAGCCGACAATATTATCGAGCGTGCCGGAGTAGACCGGAACGCGCGAGTAGTCGTGCTGGCGCAGCAGTTCGACAAACTCTTCGAGCGTGGTCGAGTTGGGAACGGCGAAGATCTCCGGCCGCGGCGTCATCACCTCGCGCACGACTTTGTCGCCAAACTCCACCACCGAGCGCACCAGTTCGCTATCGCCCTGCTCGAGAATGCCTTCTTCTTCGCCGGCTTCGATCAGCGCATCGACGTCGGGAGCCGGCTCCTCTTCGGGATCGGCCGGAGCCTCGGCCAGCGAGGCCACCGACGAAAAGAAACTTACGAAGACCGTGACCGGCGCGACCATCCACAACAGCATGCGAATCGGCCAGAGCAGCCGGCGAGCCCACAATCCGCGCGTGCGTTTGAAGAGCAGCAGAGGAATCAGTTGGCAGGCAAAAACCACCACCAGAACGACGGCAAGCAACGCCTGCGCAATCTCGCCCGCTGTGGGCGAAGCGAGACGCGTCGGACGCAAGAATAACAATGCGCCAAATTCTAGCGCGATCAGCCCCAGCGCCAACTGCTGCAAAACGGAGGCGGCCAACGCGGCGTGCTCGCGATCGAGCCCCAAGTGCGGCGCCACATGCTCTTCCCACGCGTCAAGGTTTTCCTGTTCCTCGCGGCTGAGGATTTTGCCGAACTCCGCGTAGATGCGCACGATGTATGCGGCCAGCGTAACAATCGCGGCCAATAGCGCGAGCAGTGCAAGCGCAAGCACTTTCATAGCGTCCGGCTCCGCTTGGCCAGCGCTCGAGTTGATGTTCGCGTCTTTCCGGTATGGCGTTTTGTGTCAGGGCGCAACTTCGGTTGTGCCGCAGCGGGCACGGAATTGATCCGGGCTTTTACAGGCTGCGGTAAAACTCCAATTTGAGCGTGTTTTGTGTCAGGGCACGACTTTAGTCGTGCCGAAACTGCCGCTAAATTAGCGCGGCCTTTAGGCCCTGCTAATCGATTATCGCCCACTATCGGTTTTTTCCGCGGCCTCTTTAGCCCCGGAGGCGCATCTTCAGTGCGTTTTGCCGCCAATTCAGTTTCTTTTCCGGCAGCCGCCTGCACCCGCTCAATCAGCCCCAGCGGCAACCCCAGCCGCGCGCGCAGTTGCTGCTCGCGGCGGCGCATCTGGCCGGAATCGCTTTCGTGATCGTAGCCGGCCAAATGCAGCAGCCCGTGCAGCATCAGAACTTTGATCTCCGTCCCCAGCGAGTGGCCGCAGGCCGCTGCCTGCTTGCGCGCCGTCTCCACGCTGATCGCCAAATCGCCGGCGATCTTCTCGGGACCGGGCATCTCGGCCGGAAACGATAGCACGTCGGTGGCTTTATCTAGCCCGCGAAACTCGCGATTCATCTTGCGAATGGCCTTATTGGTGGTCAGCAGCACGCTGACCTCGCCGCGCAGCCGCACCGCCGTTTGCGCCTCGGCCTGAAAACGGTCGAGCGTACGCGGCGTAGGCAGACGATCCACGCGCGCCAAAGCTCGCGTCGGGGCGCTCCTTCGCAGCTTGATTGTCGAAAGGGATACCGAACTCCGCGCACCTGCTGCGCGCGCCTTGTTCAAGGCCGTCCGGTCCGGCTCCAAATCTGGATCGATGAGAACCATCGTTTGTGAGGGCGTAAGGGTCGTTGCCCCACTCTCTTCATCATACGCGAATCCGCGTTTGGCCGCGCCATCGTCGCAGAATGCGGGGCGTTGAGCGCCTGCGCGTGATTCGGATCACACCTGCGGACCAGCAGCCGCCGCTAATCTTGTTTCTAGAAGATATGGTTTTTGCGGCCAGCTAACAACCCCGTCCGCGGGGCTTATATGTAAGACCGTCCGCCACTAGCCAAACCTGAAGCCGCCCATGGGGCGCCGCGCTTTCGTGCGCGGCCTTGCGGGTTGCGCGGAAGTGTACAAGGAGGAGATGACTTACATGATCGCCAGAGAAATCAAGCCCGACATTCTGTCTTTAGTCGCCATCGATTGGGATCGCAGGCTCTTCGATCAGTTGGTGCCGCTACCCGAGGGCACCACTTACAACTCCTACCTCATTCGCGGCAGCAAAAAAACTGCGCTCATCGACACGGTCTATCCGCCTAACACCGCCGAGTATCTGGCGTGCCTGAAAAAAGCCGGCCTGCGCAAGCTCGACTACATCGTCTCCAACCACGCCGAGCAGGATCATTCCGGCTCGATCCCTGCGGTCCTCAAGCAATTCCCCGAGGCCAAAGTCGTCACCAACGCCCGCTGCCGCGAGCTGATCGCCGACTCCATGCCGGTCCCCGCCGACCGCTTCATCGAAATCAAAGAGGGCGACACGCTTTCGCTCGGCAACAAAACTTTGAGCTTTTATTCCACGCCCTGGGTCCACTGGCCCGATACCATGGTCACCTACCTGGCCGAAGACAAAATTCTCTTCACCTGCGACTTCTTCGGTTCGCATCTGGCTTCAAGCGATCTTTTCGCCATCGATGAGCGCCGCGTCTACTCGGCCGCCAAGCGCTACTACGCCGAGATCATGATGCCCTTCCGCGTGCACATTCAAAAGCATCTCAAAAAACTCGCTCCCCTGGCTATCGATTGCATCGCTCCCGGTCACGGCCCCGTCTATCAGCGCCCAGCCTTCATTCTCGATCTCTACAAGCAGTGGGCCGTCGCCCCGCCGCGCCGTGAAGTCGTCATTCCCTACGTCTCCATGTACAGCGACACTACGCAGATGGTCGGCTACCTCATCGACCGGCTGATGGAGCGCGGGCTTTCCGTGCTGCCCTTCAACATGGTCGGCGGCGATCCGGGCCGCTTCGCCGCTTCGCTGGTTGAAGCCTCAACCGTGGTCTTCGCCACCCCCGCCGTGCTCGCCGGCCCGCATCCAGACATCGTCAGCGCCGCCTATCTGATGAATGCGCTACGTCCCAAGGTCAAGCTCGTCGCGACCATCGGCTCCTTCGGATGGGGCGGCAACGTCATCTCGAAAAAAATCGAAGAGCTGCTCGCCGGCCTCAAAACTCAAGTGGAGTTTCTCAAGCCGGTGCTGATCAAAGGCCTGCCCTCGGCTGAGGACTACAAATCCCTTGACGCTCTGATCGAAGCCATTGCCGCCGCCAATCAGACGCTCTAATTTACGCCATCAAGGGTGCCCCCGATCTTGATTTTGAGAACGGGGATCGCTTCCTATCAAACATCGAAAGCATTCGGTCATAGACCTAGCGGCAAATTCTGCTCACCGGAAACATAAGCTGATCGAAACAAAATTGGGGCATGAAGGAAAGGAAGCCATTGAATGCTTTCCTCTCCCTCGTGCCCCTGATGGTAGCGATCTGAACTCAGCCGTCGCCGCGCTATACAAGCCCCTTCCACTCCATGGCCGTCATGTCATCAAGCTCCATCCGTAAGCCGCCGCCCAAGCTAATTCAGCAGCGAAATCGTAGCCGCGCCCATGGCGAGTTGAGAGAACATCTGCGTCCATTCCAAGAAGTTCTTCAGGCCAAGATTCGGTCTGAAGTTCTTGTCTGGAACAACGATCGTGTCGCCAGGATAGAGCTTTGCATGTTTAAAAGAATCTCCCCAATAGCTAGAGGCCGTATCGCGATTGAGCATGGAACCGTCAGCATGAATGACGTAGGCCTTTTTCCCATCGGCGCTACGATTCGTGCCGCCCGCCATCTGCAAGTATTTGTTTACGACACTGCCGGGACGGTAGAGGAAAGAGTTCTGATCGTAGACCGCGCCTACAACATTTACCGTCGCGGGAATCGACGGCACGATAAAGCGGTCGCCGTTTTCGAGAACCAGCGCGGGAAGATCGTCTATCTCATTACTCGTTGGCTTGATGCTCAAAACGACTCGGCCGGTAGCGCGGATTTTGCGCAATTGGTTCAAAAATTCAGTTTGCACCGTTGTGTTAGGAGCTTGCATTCCCCCCTGCCCGGACAAAGACGCGTAATTTGCAAAGGCTATCGTCGTACGCGACGTTTCAAGTTCGAGCGTCCGGACGTATTCATCGATGCGTTGTTGCTGCAAAATACGCGTCGATTCCCGATCGAACTCCGAGCCATAAAGATACGCTTTCGGCGTAATGCCGCCGGCGCGCCGCACAATGTCTCTCAGCGTTTCGTTCGGCTGCGCGCTATACGTTCCGGCATGAACTACTTCGCCTTCCAGGGTAATGTATTTGGTTTGTTCGTCGATGGGGACACGAATATCGCCCTGCGAAAAAATGGTAACGGTGTCGCCCGGCTCCAGCGCCAGATCCTGATTGCCGTCGTGCTGCAGCACCAATTTACCCAGGTCGAAAGAAATCAGCGAAGTCTTCAGCGTTGTGGGATCAATGCGCTCGACCACCGCATAATTCCAGTCGATTTCAGGCGCTACGATGCGAACTGTATTCTTATGGGCAATCGGCTGGCCGGTCACTGGATCAATTTCCGTATCGCTTTGGCCTGGCGCGGCCAGCGACGCCGGACCGGCGTTCTGGTTAGCCCGGTTGCGGTTGGAATTTGTGGCTTGTCCTTGCTGTTGCATCGGCTGCAAAGTTTGTTGCTGATCTTGTGGCGTGGCATTCGAAACCGCATTGGTATCGCTATTGTTGTTGGCCTGTAGGGCTTGTGCTTCCCTTGCGCCGGAGATTTTGTCAGTGAGAGTGGCCAATAACGGGTCGGTGGTGGAAACCTGCGATTCGAACTCGGGAGACGCCAGGCCAAGATGGTTGCGCTTCCACCAATAATCGCGGCTCATCAACGCTTCGCGATCCGGGAGCAGATCGCTTAAGTGCATGTTTTCATGCCAGCCATAGCGTCCCGCATTGGCTATGCTCCCGCGCAAAATCACGGTTTTTCGATACGCCGGAATAATCGAATAAACGCGTACGATGTCGCCGTCCGCCAGCGGCGCGGAGAGCCCCGTGGCGTCGAGCGCAAACTCCATGGCGCGGCGCTGATTTTGCTCTACGCGATCCAGAGAAACCTTCGTTTGCGCGGTCAAAGCCGAGGTCTTGCCCGCGGCTTCAAGCGCATCGCCAATCGTTTCATTCGCGCGCAATTCGTAGATCGCCGGAGCGCGAATGCTGCCGATCACGGCCACCTGCGGCCCCGCCGGTGGAATATAGAGAACGTCTTCGGCTTGCAGTGGCGCATCGCCCGATTTGTCGCCACGCAGCAGAAGCGCGTAAAGGTCGAAGTCGACAATGATCTTGCCGTCGCGCTTCAACTGAATGTGACGTAGAGAACCCTGCGGGCTCGGGCCGCCGCCGGCAAAAAGCGCATCAACCAGCGAGCTCAGCGAACTGACGGTATACACGCCTGGGCGTCGCGCCTGCCCGGTAAGGTAAATCTGGATGGAGCGGATGCGCCCGAGTTCAGCGGAGAGATCGAAATTGCGGAATACGCGCCCGGTGGCCGCGCGTAGATGCTGGTCGAGTTCAGAGAATTTTAGGCCGGCTACATGCACCACTCCAATGCGTGGCAAATAGATGTTGCCCGAGCGATCGACGCGCAAATTGCCGTTGTAGCTGATTGCTCCCCAAATATGCACGCGCAACTCGTCGTCTGGTCCGATGATGTAGTCAGAGCTGGCCGGTGTGAGGTTGCTGGGGGTAAAACTTGTCGGCACGTTGCGGAACAGATCTGCGCCATAAATATTCAGGCGCTGGCCGGTCGTGGCCGCAACAAATTTCTGGAATTCAGAAGGCTTATCGGGCGGAAATTGTGGGGGCTGGCGCAGCCGCTGCGTCTGCATCGTAGAGTTGAGGCCCGTTGATTCATTCTGCGTGTTCGTCTGCTGGTGACTCGATGATGACAAATCGCGATTGTTTTGCATCGGGTCCGCATTGTTGCCAGTGCTAGGCCAATCGACCGTATTCGAAGAGTTAAAACCCCCTCCCCCTTTATCCATAGCGTCCGTGGATTGGTTTTGCGCGCATCCGGAATATGTGTCGGAGCAGTCTGGCGTTGAAGTGGAGCTGCTCCCGGAAGATGCGTCCTGGGCATACAACGCCGCGGATGCGGCAAATAGACAAAACACGGCAGATACGGCCAAACAATTTCGCATGGCCTTATTTTCATGTATATGCCTCTCTCTCGGCAAGGAGACTCGTTCTATCGGCCGTTTTTAGAGAGATGAGATATTCCTATTTTGCGCTCTAGGGTCCGTGACTGCATGATTTTGCGCCACCATGGGGTGTTCCAGGTCTCGACTTTGAGACCAGGGAACCACGGCGCAAAAGATCGAAATCAGCTGGGCATGGTGCTAATCGTCAGCTTTGAAGAAATAGCTTATATTTCGCCCACATCGTTCGCCCGTCAGATCGCGGCTAACCGCGATCTGACGGAAACGAAATTGGCCAGGAATTTACTTCCTGAATCTTGGCCGGCTTCGAAGCCTCGCCTTACGACAGGCGCAACCGCGAAATGGGCCGGTTCTGCTTGCTCACGCCGAATTGCAAATCCGGATTAGCTTGCAAGTTGAATCGCAGCCGCGCGCCGTTGGCCAGTTGGGCATGTTCGATCCACAGCTTCTCATAAGGCTTCCCGTTCAACTGGGCGCCATGGATGTAGATGCTCTCCGGCGTTTGGCGTTGTGCTTCGATCACGAGCTCTTTGCCGCCAGCCAATTGCACTGTCGCCCGCTCAAAGAGCGGCGTGCCGAAGACGTAATAGGCGCTCGCCGGATCGACGGCGTAGATGCCCAGCGCGCTCATCACGAACCAGGCCGACATCTGGCCGCAATCCTCGTTGCCCGCCATGCCGTCGGGCGCGTTGGAGTACAGATTCATGTTGAGGTAATGGATGCGCTCTTGCGTCTTCCAGGGCGCGCCCGCATAAGCGTACATATATGCGATGTGGTGGCTGGGTTCGTTTCCATGCGCGTACTGGCCGATCATTCCGGCAATATCCGGCGGCGCATCGGGTGGCAGCGCGGAGGACTGGTTAAACAGCTTGTCCAGTTTCTGAATAAATGGCTCGTCGCCGCCGAACAGTTCGATATAGCCGGCGATATCGTGTTGAATGCCGAAGGTCGTCTGCCAGGAATTCGATTCGGTATAGTCGCGCCACTTCTTGAAATGGCCCATCTCAATCGGATCGAAGGGTGTCGCCCAACTGCCGTCTTTCAGCTTCGCGCGCAAAAATTTGCTCTCGGGCTCCCAAAGATGGCGGTAATTCTTCGACCGTTCCACCAACTCCTTGGCGGTTTGCGTATAACCCAACCGCGCCGCCATGTGTGCCACGGCCCAGTCGTCGTAATCGTATTCGAGCGTCTTTGAAACCGATTCCTCTTCAAGATCCGCGGGAATGAATCCCATCGAGCGATACCAATTCAACCCGCGATAATTGTCTTTAAAGCTGCGCTTCTTGAAGGCGGCGTACGCACGCGCGTAATCGATGCCCTTGAAGCCCTTCACAAATGCCTCGGCGATCACCGACGAAGAATGATACCCAGTCATGCAGCCGGTTTCCTTGCCTTGCAGCGGCCATACCGGAACCCCCTCCGGACTCTCTTCGGCCATGCGGATCAGGCTGTTGACCATGTCGGGAACGCGATCGGCGTGCAGCAGGGTCAGGAGCGGATGCTCGGCACGGTACGTATCCCACAGAGAAAAGACCGTGTAATTGCGCTGGCCTTTCGCCAATTGATGAATCTTGCCATCCATGCCGTGGTAGCACCCGTCCACGTCGTCAAAGAGCGTCGGCGCCAGCATCGTGTGGTAGAGCGTGGAATAGAAAACGGACTTACGGTCTTTGTCCGCACTCTCAATCTGAATCTTTTCTAGTTGCCTGCGCCAAATCGTTTCCGCCTGATGCTGGATTTTTTCAAACTTCCAGTCGGGAATCTCCGCGGCGAGATTTTTCGCTGCGCCCTCGGTTGACACGCCCGAAAGCCCGGTGCGGATCAGGATCTGTTCGTCTTTGCTGGTCTTGAAAAAAACAACGGCTTTTACACTCTTACCGTGAAGATCGCCGTCGGGAATAGCATCCACCGGCTGATCGTCATAATAAAGTTGAACTCGCTCGAAGGGCTTGGAGAACTGCATCGCGATGTACATTTCGCGCCCATCGGCCCAGGACTTTGTCGCATGGCCGGCAAGGATCGTGTCGTTGCCGGAAACACGGACGGTGCACCAGGAAACCTCTCCAAATGAATGCGTAAAGTCGAGAACGATATGACTGGTTTCGCTCTCGGGAAAGGTGTAGCGATGGAATCCGGCATGTTCGGTCGCCGTCAGCTCCGCGCGGATCGAGCAATCGTCGAGCAGCACGGAATAGTAGCCAGGATGCATATGCTCATTAGCGTGCGAAAATTGCGAGCGATAGCCGCTGCCGTGGATTTTGCCGTCGCCGGGCTTGATCTTCACCTCGCCGTTTCGCGGCATCACCAGAAAATCCGCCAGATCGGCGCAGCCGGTACCGCTCAGATGCGTGTGGCTGAAACCGATAATCGAGCTGTCGGAAAGATGGTATCCCGAGCAGTGGTCCCAGTCGCCCAGGCCCGTGTCAGGGCTTAGCTGAACCATGCCGAAGGGCACCGTCGCTCCAGGATAGGTATGGCCATGACCGCCGGTTCCGTACGCAATATTGACGAATTCGAAAATGTCTTCGCTTTTGCCGGCCTGCTTTCCGCTGCTTTTTAATGAATATGCCTTGTGAGGCCAGCTTGCCGTGGCCATCACGCCCATTGCGGACAGACAGCGCATCACTTCCCGTCGCGTCCACTTTCCACTTTTTTGTATGTGTTTTTCCACCGTAGTATAGCTCCTTTATAAAACCACTAAATTCAGTCTTAGTATAGAGGTCGCCTCGTCTGGCTAAAACAGTACAGAAGTCGCACAGCCGGTGCGGAAAACTTCGCACCGACTGTCCAGACACATTGCCCAGACGCATTGTTCAGGCCTGCCGGCTTGAAATGGCAATCGAGGTAATGATTCAACGCGTGATGAAAATTTCTAACCTCTGCTGCAACAGGTTCAGACAATATAAGTAGGATTCGGAAAGTCTTGTCCCACTTTTGATTAAAATTCACAAATGCTTTACATTCAGTGTACTTTTCCCTTGCATCGCTCTGTGCATCCGTGCTAACTTCAAAGCGTTTTCTATAGTTGAAAGCAATGATGAGCGAGCAATTGGCTCATTTTGACGAGTAATCGCTGCAAATTTTTGGATGATGTGGCAGCGGAAATCTGTTTGATGGATACGCGTTTTGCGTATTCGAAGAGATGGTTTGTCGGTCCCGTATATGGGACTGAGGGGGGCGAAGCCTGCCCTGGCGTCGTCTTAAGCGGGAGTTCGCGTAATAGCTCCTTTCGTGGATTCCGCTGCTCCTACTCGTCATGTAAGTGTTATTTGTTCTTGTGCCTTTTTCCCCAACCTCCTCATCCCCGCGCTAGGCCTCTGACCGCTTGAATTTTCACCATTATGGGTGCCCCCGGTCCCTCGCTTTTGGGGACCGGGGAGCCACAGCACTAAGCATCGAAATCGTCCGGTCATAGAGCTGGAGCAAATCCCTTGTAGGTACAGAGTGGTTTTGAAGGGGCACGGCTTTAGCCGTGCCGTAAAGAGGCCCATAAATCCTGGGTTTTACAGGCTGCGGAAAAACTCGCAGAATGTCTTTCAACGAGTGGTTTTGTAACAGGGCACGACTTTAGGCGTGCCGCAAACGCAATCAAATCAATGCGGCCTTTAGGCCCCGAGGGACGTATTTCTCCCGCGGGCCCAAAATCCAGAGTTTTTCCGCAGCCTGTTTAGCCCCTGAGGGACGATTTTCCTCTCTATACCATCGGGTGATTTGCTCTAATGCCACGCAATTAAACCTCTACCAATATGTGAATCTTCTATGGCAATCCTGATACCGCGAATACGCTCGATCAATGTTCGCTTGTCTCAAGCTGAGTACGTGGAGTTAGAGCAGCTTTGTGTCGCTGCCGGCGCGCGTAGCTTGTCTGATCTGGTGCGCGGCACCATGCATAATTTGGTTACAGGCGCCAGCCAGAATGGCGTTCTGGCGCTGACAATAAATCAGCACGCCGCGCAGGTACGGGAGCTGGAACAAAAAGTTGAAACTCTGGCGGCGGAGATTGCGCTGCTGAGGGCCAATACTCCGCCTGCGAACAAAACCGGTGTCAACCGTCAAAATAAGTTGCCGGAAGAGCTGCTTTTGGCCGCCCAGGATGGCCTCTCATCTTTAGCCGCCCAGGAGCGAAATCCGAATAAGGTTTCCTCCCAGGCATGATACGAAGAAAGAAAGCGCGGGTAAACAGTAAGCAGATGGTCGAAGCATCAATACTTCGTTCTGCGGCGGTGCTCATGGGAGTGCTGCTGGTCGCTATTCCCAAGTTAGATGCGGCACCGCCTTACGGAAGCGATGCCGCGCCGCAGACAGGCGGCGCCGCGGATCTCGCGCCGGATTGCAACGCATCGGTATATATCCCCGTAGATAGCTGGGTTTATCCGTCGGTGCTGCGGTTGTATTCATTAGGATTCCTCGATCATGTGTACTTGGGAATGCGCCCATGGACACGCGCCAGTTTGAGTCACATGCTGGAAGACACGGAGACAAAGATCGAAGATGCGAAAGAACGACCTACAGCCGATGAGGCTAGGCGAATCTACGGCGCGTTAAAACGCGAGCTACGCCTGGATGCCGGCGCTGATTGCCCGGAGCAGACTGACAGGGCGATGCGCGTCGAGTCCACCTACACCATTGTGCGCGCGATCTCGGGAACCCCCTTGCGCGACAGCTTCCATCTCGGTTCCACGATCGTCAACGACTATGGCCGGCCTTATGAAAACGGCGCCAATAACTACTCCGGCGCCAGCGGCTACGCCACCGCCGGTCGGTTCACTCTCTACCTGCGCGGCGAATTCCAAGGCGCGCCTTCTGCCGCCGGGTATTCGTCAACCCTATATCAAGCGCTGGCGAATAGAGACGAGACGGTCAATCCAGTAACCGGCCTGGCCTACGCCAATCAGACCACCATTCCGCTAGGGCCAATTGCCACGGCCACCCGCGGACGCTTTCTTGAGGCGTATGTCGCCACGCGGTTGTTCAATCATGTAATCTCCTTTGGCAAGCAGGATGAGTGGCTGGGACCGGCGCAAGGTGCCAGTATGGCCTATTCCAACAACGCCGAAAATATTTATGCCTTTCACTTGAATCGCATCGAGCCCTTATACATCCCCTGGCTCTCCAACATTACCGGTCCCTTCCGCTATGAGCTTACGGTGGGTCCGCTGCGCGGCCATACGCTCATGCCTAATCCGCTCTATGCGAGCGCGAGCGATCCTTCCAGCCAGCCAAATGTCATCAGCCCCGGCAATCCTTGGATACACGTGGAGAAGATCAGCTTGCGTCCCACCAATAACCTGGAATTCGGCTTCGAGCGTACGGCGTTTTTTGGCGGCGAAGGGCACTCGCCCGTAACCATGCACACCTTTCTCAAGAGTTTCTTCAGCCTCTCCGCGCCTCAGCCCAACGTCAAGAACACGCGACATGATCCCGGAGCGCGCTTCGGCGCCTTCGATGCTTCGTATCGGCTGCCTTTTGTGCGCAACTGGCTAACCTTCTATACGGACGGCGAGGTGCACGACGACGTATCGCCGATCGACGCTCCACGCCGCGCCTCTTGGCGTCCGGGACTGTATCTGTCCCACATGCCGGGCCTTCCCAAGCTCGATTTCCGCGTTGAAGCGGCGATGACCGATCCGGGAATCAGAAACAGCAACGGCGGCAATTTCATGTACTGGGAAGGCCTGGAGAAACAGGGTTACACCAACCAAGGCCAGCTCTTCGGCGACTGGATAGGACGCGAAGATAAAGGCGGTCAGGCGTGGGTAACCTATCACCTAAGCGGCAATGAATGGATTCAGGCGAGTTGGCGTAATCAAAAAGCCGCCAAGGACTTTATCGCGGGCGGCACGACGCTGAACGACGGCAATCTACAGGTCGTCAAGCGCATCGGAAAAGATTTCGAAGTCAGCGGAAACTTCACGCTGGAGCGCTGGATGGCTCCAATCTATCTAACCGGCCGTCAGACCGCAACGGCTACAACAATCCAATTAACGTGGTTTGCGGGACGTAAAATCGGGTTCTGAAATTCGCCGTTGGTGGTAGAAGCGCATTGAGTATGGCACAACGCCAGATCGTGTTTTTCTATGAACGACTCGCCAGAAAATAAATGCGGCGCGCTAAGTCGGCCTCGATCATTTCGTAAAAAATTCGCGGGGGATGACCTCCGCTTACGGCTATCGCATGAAAACCGCATATGAATTACCAAACTGACTGATTTGCGTGGGATAATAATCTTTGGCGAGTATTTTGCCGATGATCCGGGTTAAGACAAATATCTAGAAGCTATTTCACAACTGATTGGTTTTGCCGTGGGCCTCTCCCTTGGGATAAAGGTTCACACAGTTTGGTTGTTCCGTTACGGAACAACCGAAGCGGGGCCCTTTCCAAATCAGGTTATGAAAAGCTTCTCGTCCGCAATTGCCTAATAACCGGACGCATTTGAAGAATAAACTTTTCATGGAGGGTGGAGTGAGTACCGAACCATTCGCATCTAATGTGTGTGAGAATGCGTTTCCGGGACCTTTGTGCGAAAGTGCCTCTACAAATTACACGATGTCTCTTGAGAAACCCGATGTCGGTGGCTTAAATGAGGTAACTCCGTTTCCCGTATCCCGCATCGAAGATGCTCCGAACCAATGGTCGCTATCATTGGAAAAGCGGGCTTTTGATGTTACATGCGTAATTTTATGCATGCCGCTGCTCGTCCCGATCCTGTTGATAACAGCCATTGCTGTACGATTAACCTCTCGTGGTCCGGTCTTCTTCTTACAGCAGCGGATTGGTCGATTTGGAAAGCCTTTCACCATTCTGAAGTTCCGCACTTTGGCGCATTTTAAAAAGTCCGCGCGGCCAGCCGTAACAACAAACAATTGCGAGGAATTTACCCCTGTCGGCCGGATTCTGCGTCACGCGAAATTAGACGAGCTGCCTCAAGTAATCAATGTCCTTCGCGGCGATATGACGATGGTGGGCCCGCGCCCCAAGCTGCCCGAGCATCAAATCGGCATTTTACAGTGCCGCCCAGGCATTACCGGCGCCGCGACGATCGTCTTTGCTCGAGAAGGAAAGACATTGGCGAATATTCCAAAACGCAGCTTGGACGAATATTACCGTGAAGTTGTCCTGCCTCTGAAGTGGCAGCTTGACACGGAATATATGGCGAAAGCCTCCTTCTTCACCGATTTGAATTTGATTCTATGCAGTGTGTTTCGCCGGTGGGGAAGTTCAATCGTGTTGGAGTCGTATAACTCGCAATTCATTGAGCGCTGGAGAAAAAAGCATGTCACCAACTGGCAAAGCGTGGCCAGCGTCTCCGCGGACCAGTAAATCTACCGCGCTTAATATTTGCGGGCTGGGCTGAATCAACGGCCCCCTTCAAGTGAAGCGTTACTGCGATCTTACTTACTTGCGGCTCTTCGCTTCCATTTACTCCTAATCACTTACAACGCAGAATCTATCCTGGGCCTTCGCTTTACGAACTTACTTAAGTTCGTAAAGCGAAGGCCCAAGGTTTGTCTGGCTATAACTCCCAGCCTTAATGCGGACGGCCGGGCAGCACGAAGTGCTCGGCGCAGCGGGGTTCGTAAGCGTCGCCGGGAACTTTGATCGGGCTGTCATAGGCCGCCGGCTGGCCGCCGATCAGCCGCTGCGAGTAGAGGGCGCGCGCGCCGCAGACGCAGTAGGCCATGCACTCGGTGATGCTGCCGCCGTAGGCGTTGACCAACCAGCTCAGGTCGAGCATTTCGCCGAAGGGCAAGGCGCGAAAATCGAGATCGAGTCCTGCGACCAGCACGTCGTGGCCACCCTCGAGCAAGTGTTTGACGAAGAGAAAGAGCTCGCTGACGAACTGGCCTTCGTCTATGGCGATGCACTCGATGCGCTTGCCGAGAGTCGCTTCTTTTTCATCGATGGCGGCCAGCACCTCCCAGGGATTGGCGGAGTCAAACTCGAGCGCGCTCATTTTGCCGCCGTTAGGATTGCGACTCTCGACGACGCCGGGACCGCTCTTGGCATCGTCGCTGGGCTTGAGGATCAGCACGTTTTGCTTGGCGTATTGGCGGCGCACCTCGGCGCGGCGCAACAGCTCGGCGGTTTTGTTGCTGCGCATCGGCCCCATCATCAATTCGAGTTTGTCTGGCACCTGCGGCCTCCCGGATTTCGATCATAACGCGGCGCAAATTGCGCGCGCCTTACCGCGCGGCGCGCACTGCCGGATCGACCGCGGCCTTAAAAACGCCGCAATGGCCGAAGAAATCGATCAGGCCGGAGGTAAGCGAGCCGTACGGAGCGAAAGAACCATCCGTGGACCTCGCCGCCATGCGCGATTCGCCGCTGCCCTGGGCGTCAAAGAGTCGCGCGGCAAGCTGACGAGCCAACGACAATGAAAAGCTTTCGGCGACAAAAACCCTCTGGTCGCGGACGGCAATCAGCACCGGGCCTTCGTCGGTGGAATAAATCTGCTCGGTCGCATCGCTGGCGGCTTCGTCACGATGTACGTGCGCGTATTTCCTCACCAGATTGCGGCCGTAGAGTTTGGCGAAGGTCTCGGCGGAGTCGGCATTCTTCCAGACGGAGAGATAGAAAAGGCCGAGAGATTTGGTGCTGGCCTGCTCGGCCGGCGTGGCGGCGCGAAGCTGGCCGGCCCAGTAAATGCCGCCGTTCCAGGCCGGGGTCAGATCGCGAGCCGCGTTCTCGCCGCCGTAAAGTTCGGTGAGAATGTGCACGTCGAGCTGGCCAATCTGGCCGATGTCGTAAGGCTGATAGAGCGCATCGACCAGCGGATGAATGTTGGGCAGGCGCGGAATCGCCGGGCTATGCTGGCGCTCGTATTCGCGAGGATTGATGATCTCCCAGCTCGAAGTCGGCGGCCGGTCGAGCGCGCCGGCAAAGGCCGCGCGCCGCCCCTGGTCCATCCATACATCCTGCTCGAAGCTGAGACCATCGCGGTAGGGAAAGAGCATCGACTCGGAGAGCAGCAGCGGCGCGCGCGCCATCATGGGCGAGTCCTCATTCGAGGCCATCTGCTCGCGCACGGCCTCAATCACCTCGGGATCCTTGACGAGGCTTTTGCCCAGCGGCTTCAGAATGTAGTCCATCATGACGGCCGTGGCCTGGCCTTCGACAACGGCATCGCGCGCGGTGTCCATCTCGTCCTTGGCCAGGTGGTCGCGGTCGCCGTCGGCATCGCGCGAAACATCGATGGGCGTCTGGTCGTCCCATTTTTCCAGGTCGGAGTGCTGGTCCTGCAGGGCGTGGGTCAGTTCGTGCGCCATCACCGGCTTCTGCTCCTCGGCATCGACCCAGTCAAGCAGATTCACCGTCTTGGTTTTGGCGTCGTAGTAGGCTTCAATCTGTTCCTTTAACAGCGCCAGCAAAAAGGGCTTGAGCTCAAAGTCGCGATCGAGCATACCGAATTTTTTAAGCACGATCTCGTCGCGCTGCAGCCGCTTTGCTCCATCGTCCTCTTTGAACTTTTCTTCAAGATAGCTTTCCACCGCCGTGCGATTGGTGAGCTGACGCTTGACCGCGCTTTTTACCGGCAATCCGGTCTCCTCGGAAGAAAACTCGATTAATTCATCAACCAGCGCGAAGAGTTTTTTTGCCTCTTCGGGCGTGATGCGGCCGGCGCTTTTTTGCGCTTGATTGCCTTCGATCGGGGCCAGCGCGGCAGCGCCGTAGCGCAGCGCCGCCCTCTGTTGCCCGGCGGCCGCCGTGGCCAACGCCAAACGCGCCAACAGGATCGCGACTTTCCGCCATGCACCACACTGTCGCTTGCTCATCGATTCACCTTCGCGGGGACTTGCCCCAATTCCGAATTCGCTCATTTCGGTTTCCGCGGCTTTCTTATTCCTGGCCTCTTTCAAGGCTATAATCATGATGCGGTTCCGTGCCATGATTTTTGAAGAATACGGCCGGACCGCGGATAACCCCATGTCCGAGTTAACGATCAATCTGCAGGCCACAGCGCTGGCCGAACATCTCGAATCCACGCATATCCCGCATGAATTAGCCGCCTACCACGGCGTTTTAACCCCGCGTCAGTTGGATGCGCCCGCGGCCGAGATCGAGGCGCTCGCCCAAGGGGCGGCCATCCACGATCTGGGCTGGATGCGTCGCGTCGCCGTGCGTGGCGCCGACCGCTTCCGCTGGCTCAGCGGGATGGTCACCAATACGGTTAACGATCTGTTTCCTAATACGGGAGCCTGGAATCTGGTGCTCAATGCCCAGGGACACATCCAGGGCGACCTGACGGTTTGGCGTGGCGAAGAAGAACAGTCGCCCCAACGGCGCAGCCCGGCCGAGGCTTCAAGGCTTTCGTCTGGCGGCCAAGACCGGCTGCTGGGAACGCCCTTCGCCGGCGAATCCGGCCTGGAGCTGGAGATTGCCGCCGACCAGCTCGACAAGCTGCTGGCGCATCTGAATCGCTTCATCATCATGGACGATGTGGAGCTGGTTCCGCTGGGCGAAGAGCATGTGGGCGAGGCGGGCTCCGAGACGGTAATCGGCCTCACGGGACCGCTGGCCGGCGAGGTGCTCGAGCGTGTAGGCCTGCCGGTCGTAGCCAGTCCGATGGCCGGCGTCAGCGTGAACTGGAATGGATGGAATCTGCGCATTCTCCGCGTCCACGGCCTGCTGGCGCAGCATTATGAGTTCTGGCTGCCCACGGCGGGGCTAACGAAGCTCTGGTCTTGCCTGCGCACGGGCGGCGCTTCGCCGGCCGGCTGCTCGGCGCTTGAAGCCTTCCGCGTCGCCGAAGGAATTCCGGCTTACGGCGTCGATATGGTGGAGCACGATCTGCCGCAGGAAACCTCGCAGGCGCGAGCGCTACACTTCGCCAAGGGCTGCTATCTCGGCCAGGAAGTAGTCGAGCGCATTCACTCTCGCGGCGATGTTCACCGGCATTTGCGGCCGCTGGAGCTAGCCGGGCCGCTGCCGCCCAACGGCGCGGAGCTGACCTCAAGCGATGGAACTGTCGTTGGCGCCATCACCAGCGCCGCCGAACTGCCGTTGAAGGCCGAACAGAGAATCTTCGCTCTGGGCATGTTGCGCGCCGAGGCCGAGGCACGCAGCCAGAGCTTCCGCTACAAGGTCGGAGCAACCGAGGGAACGGCCAGCATTCTAGCCGCGCCGCCGGAGTTGAACGGAAAACGGGCCTAAGCTGCCGGTCTGCCGAGAAGCGATCGACGCAGAAATGAAATCGCGGGCCGAATCTGCTGCCCGCAACGCAAAGTGAGAAACTTAAAGCTATGAGCGATACGCCGAAGTTCGAAGTGATTGACCGCCGCAAGATCAAGGCGGAAGAAGAAAAAGATGGCGGGCAGCCGGCAGCGCCGGCGCCACCGGATCCGCCCAGGCAGCCCGGCGAGCCTGCTCCAGGCCCGCGCCTGGTGGTGAACGAATCCCGGCACGAAGCCGAGGAAAAGAAGCCGGAACAGAGCGCGAACGAAGCGGCCGGATTGCCTCCGGCGCCAACCGCCGCCGAAAGCCACGAACAGAAGACAGCCTACGACGCCTCGGCGCAGCGGCTGGAAGATCTGGTCCGCGCGCAGAACCCCACCATGGGGCCGCAGCCGCCGGTGGAATTCGGACATCTGGTGCAGCAGCTCTACCTCACCGCGATGCTGCAGATGGGCGCCGGCACGCAGGAGGGCCAGCGGCCGCGAATCGACGTAATGGGCGCGCGCACCACCATCGATCTGCTGAGCGTTCTGGCGGATAAAACCCGCGGCAATCTGACGTCGGCCGAAGACAGCATTTTGCAGTCGGCTCTTTTTGAAGCGCGCATGGCCTTTTTGGAGCTGAGCCGCATGGTGAGCATTCCAAATGTGCCGCCGCCTCCGGCCGAGAAAAAGTAAAAGCCGCTTCTAGGCTTCTAAAGCAAATCTATGGAGTGGCTTTGAAGGGGCACGGCTTCAGCCGTGCCGCAAAGAGACCCATAAATCGTGGGCTTTACAGGTTGCGGAAAAACTCGCAGAATGTCTTTCAACGAGTGGTTTTGTAACAGGGCACGACTTTAGTCGTGCCGAAACTGCCGCTAAATCAACGTGGCCTTTAGGCCCTGCTAATTTCGGCCTTCCTCGATAGAGTTTTTCCGCAGCCTCTTTTGCCCCAGAGGAAAGATTCCTCTGGGGCGATTCGCTCTAGCTGTAGAGCCGAACCAAAAACGTGCCTACGGCTTTTTGCGCCGCAAAGTTGCCGATTGCGCCGGAAAGATTGAAGCTAGTAGCTAGTGGATGGAACTCTTACATTTTTAGGTACGGGAACTTCGATGGGGGTTCCAACGCTGGGCTGCACCTGCGCGGTCTGCACCTCCTCCGATCCGCACGACAAGCGTCTGCGCCCTTCGGCGCTGTTGCGTTGGCCTGATCCTGTAACCGGCGTCGAGCGCGTCGTCGTCATCGATACCGGGCCCAACTTTCGCGAGCAGGCGCTGCGCGAGCACCTCACCCACATCGACGCCGTCTTCTACACGCATGCGCACGCCGACCACATTCTGGGCATGGACGATCTGCGCCCGCTGAGCTTTCTCACCTATCGCAAAAACGGCCCGATCCCGCTTTACGCCAGCGAAGCCACGGCGGCGGTGCTTGAAAAGATCTTTTCCTACACGCTTTCGCCGCAAGCCACCTATCCCAACCGCGCGCGTGTGGAGCTGAAGCCGCTCGAGGCGCGCAACATCTTCGCCGGCGTCGAGTTCCTTCGCGTGCCGCTGCTGCACGGCCAGTTGCCGATCACCGGCTACCGCTTCGGCCGCACCGCCTACCTTACCGACGTCAGCTCCATTCCCGAAAAAAGTTTCAAGCTGCTTGAGGGGCTCGACGTGCTGGTGCTTTCCGCGCTGCGCCACAAGCCCCACGCCACCCACGCCTCCATTGAGCAGGCCGTGGCCTGGGCCGGGCGCATCGGCGCGCGGCAAACCTGGTTTACACACATCGCCCACGACCTGGGCCACGAAGAAACGAATCGAACCTTGCCACAAAACATACAACTTGCCTACGACGGGTTGAGCGTGCCCATCATCCTATGAGCCGCGCCGCGCAATCTTCGCGAATTTCCGGCGCGCTGCGCGTCTTCCGCTCGCTCGACGAAATTTCCTCCGGCTTTGGCCCCACCGTGGCGGCGATCGGCAACTTTGACGGCGTGCATCGCGGGCATCGTGAGATTCTTTCCGCCGCCGCCGCCGAGGCGCACGCCTCCGGAGCGCAAGCCGTGGCCATCACCTTCGATCCGCACCCGGAGCGCTTTCTGCATCCAGCCGAAGCGCTCAAGCTGCTAACGCCGATGGACGAGCGGCTGCGGTTGCTGGCTACAACCGGAATCGACGCGGCGCTGGTTCTGCCCTTCGACGCGGCGCTGGCCCAGCTTGAGCCGCGCCAGTTCGCCGAGCGGATTCTGGTTTCGGCGCTGAGCGTACGCAGCGTGCACGAGGGACGAAATTTCCGCTTCGGACGAGGCGCTTCGGCCGGCGTGCGCGAGCTGGCGACGCTCGGCGCGGAGCTCGGCTTCGCCGTGCATCTGCACAAGGCCGTGCGCGTGCGCGGTATGGCGATTTCCAGCTCAGCGGTGCGTGCGCTGGTGGCCGAAGGCGACGTAAGTCGCGCCCGTCGGCTGCTGGGCCGTCCCTTCGCCATCCTCTCGCGGCCGGCACGCGGGCGCGGCATCGCGCACCGGCTGCTGGTGCCCACAATCAATCTGGCCGCCTACAGTGAGCTGTTGCCGGCCTTCGGCGTCTACGTCGCGCGGCTTCTGGTCGCCGGACGCCCCTTTCAGGCGGTCACCAACGTCGGCAACCGGCCTACCTTCGGCGCGCCCTCCTTTGCCGTCGAGTCCTACATTCTCGACTTCGAGCCCATCGAGTTGAGCCGCGAAACGCCCATCGAGCTGGAGTTTCTCTACCGTCTGCGCGGCGAGCGCCAGTGGCCTTCACCGGAGGCGCTCAAGGCCCAGATCCTCAAAGATGTGGCCCGCGCCCAGCAGTACTTCAAGCTGGCCAGCATCTATCAGTAACGGCTGTCCCTATGCCTGGAGCATTTTCACTGTTGATGCAGAGTGGTTTTGAAGGGGCACGACTTTACTCGCCGCGGCGAGCGGAAAAGCTCGCAGAATGTCTTTCAACAAGCGGTTTTGTAACAGGGCACGGCTTTACTCGCCGCGGCGAGCGGAAAAACTCGCAGAATGTCTTTCAACAAGCGGTTTTGTAACAGGGCACGACTTCAGT
>Ga0224531_1000021_pt1 | contig 106973 bp, 85 predicted proteins | sample CBST100metaG_FD_179876 | JGI IMG/M metagenome (GOLD analysis project Ga0224531, IMG submission 179876) | Peat soil microbial communities from Stordalen Mire, Sweden - C.B.S.T100 | ecosystem: Environmental > Terrestrial > Soil > Wetlands > Peat | place: Sweden: Norrbotten County, Stordalen Mire...
TGATGAGAAATTCGCGGCCGATGATAACCACCACCAGCCAGACCTTGACGACTTCGGGGGTATACGCAACCAGAGCAATCAGGGCTCCTGTCACCATGATCTTGTCGGCGATGGGGTCCAGCAGCATACCCACCGTGGTGATCTGCTTCCGCTTGCGGGCCAGATAGCCGTCCAGGCCATCGGTGATCGAGGCCAGCACGAACAGAATTGCGGCCGTAATCTCCTGCGCGCCATGAGTTCCCACCCAGGGAAAGTGCGACGTCAGAATCCATAGCAATAACGGGATCATAACGATCCGGCTCATCGTGATGGAGTTAGGCAGATTCATGCGGTTCGCGACACGACAAAGATCTCTTGTGGCGTGGTTCCATTATCGCACTGTGAGCCGAGCAGGCGTTTTCCGGTCTGTCTTGCACCGCGCAGAAAAACCGAAGCGGGACAGGCCCGTTGCCCACCCCGCTTAGGTTGTTATCGCCAGTTGACCTGATCCGAGGTCGTCGCTGCGAGCGAATAGCAAGCAGTTGGCCCCGCCGCGGGTGGTTATGCGTAGATGCCGCGTTCCCGAATCGTCTGGGCCACCCGGTCGATGGCCAGCATATAGGCGGCGATGCGGTTGTTGACGTTGTGAGCCTCGGAATAGCGGACCACATCTTCGAAGCTGTCACGCAGAATGGTCTCCAGTTGCTCGTTGATGATAGCTTCCTTCCAGAAGTAGCCCTGACGATCCTGCACCCACTCGAAGTAGCTGGCTGTAACGCCGCCAGCGTTGGCCAGGATGTCAGGCATGATGAAGATGCGCTTCTTGGCCAGGATTTCATCAGCCACGGCAGTCGTGGGGCCGTTGGCGCCCTCGACGACAACGCGCGCCTTGATCTGGTCGGCGTTGCGGCTGGTAATCACATTCTCTTTGGCTGCGGGAATGAGGATCTCGCAATCTGAAACCAGTAGCTCATCGCTGGGCATGGCCTCGGCGCCGCCAAAGCCTAAAAGTGTGTTGTTGCGGCGCTTGTAATCGAGCAGTTGGTGGATGTCGATGCCCTTGGGGTTCGACAAGCCTCCGTCGAACTCGGCGATGCCGACGATCTTATAGCCGCGCTCCATCAACAGACGGGCGGCGTTGGAGCCCACATTGCCAAAGCCCTGGATGACTACCCGGCAGCCGTCAATGGGCATCTTCAGGTAGCGCATACTCTCGTCGCAAATCACCTGCACGCCGCGCCCGGTGGCCTCCGTCCGGCCGCGCGAGCCGCCGATATTCAAGGGCTTGCCGGTGACCACGCTGGTAACCGTGTGCCCTTCGTGCATTGAGTAGGTGTCCATGATCCAGGCCATGGTCTGGTCGTTGGTGTTCATGTCGGGAGCGGGAACATCCTTCTCCGGCCCGATGAAGTCGATGATCTCCGAGGTATAGCGGCGGGTCATGCGCTCGATTTCGCCCTTGCTCATCTTCTTTGTGTCGCAGATGACCCCGCCCTTGGCGCCTCCGAAAGGAATGTTCACAACCGCGCATTTCCAGGTCATCCAACTGGCCAGCGCGCGCACCTCGTCCAGGCTCACGTCCGGCGAGTAGCGAATGCCGCCCTTGCCCGGTCCGCGCGCAATTGAGTGTTGTACCCGGAAGCCGGTGAACATATCGATGCTGCCGTTATCCATGGTTACGGGGAAATGCACGATGATCTCGCGCGCGGGCGTGCGCAGCAACTTCCACAAACCTTCTTCCAGATTTAGTTTGCGCGCCGCAAAGTCAAATCGAGCTGCCTGGGCTTCCCAGGGGTTGATTTCCTGCTCAAGGGATATCGATGCCATACATTTCTCCAATTCCGATTGCCTGCCGCGAAGGAGATGGGCCGGGGAACGCGCCCATTCGCAAGTGATAGACATTGAATGGTTTGCTCCGCCTTCGCGGAGCATTGGTTATCCGGCATTCTGGAAAGGGGTCCTCTGCACGGACGGTTCGTCTATGGGACACAGCCCATAAGCACAAACCATCCAAAGTTTAGGTCCGCAACACAGCCCAGTCAAGCCCGGCAAAGCGACTCCGCAACCCCTTGGCAAGATCTCTATCTCTCCATTTCAGCGTGGAAACTTGTTCACGGAACTTGGCCGAAAACCCTGTTGTGTCGTCAACCTTGCGCCGGGATAATGCCTGATAACCAATTTGTGCAAAATGAAACAGACTCATTTTTACCCGCGTGTTACCTCTGTAACATAAGTGTCGAATCACTCGCGGTACTGATGGGTTAAGCCGTTAGTTCCAGCCCGTTCACAATGGAAACTCTGAAACACCTGCTCCATGCAAGAAACAGGTGAAGCTAAGATGAAATCTTTCTTGAGCCGCAAGGTGCGGTTGGCATTTGGGTTTGCCATGTTGACCCTGCTACTGATGGGGTTGCTCTCCTATCGCTGGATGGTCGTCTCCGATGAAAGCGACCGCTGGGTCCGGCATACCCATGATGTTCTGGGAAACATCCAGGATTTGGCCCTGGCCATGGAAAGCATCGAATCGGCGAGCCGCGGATTCGTGCTGACGGGCAAGGAATCCGATCTGAACACCTATCGGGCCAACATAGCGAAGGTTGCGCTGGATCAGGCAACCATTCGCGCCCTGACGGCGGATAACTCCACGCAGCAAATTCATTTTCCTGATCTTGAAGTACTGGCCGCTGAAAGGATTCAGCGCGCGGATATGCTCATCAATTTGCGCCGGGACGAGGGATTTAAGGCTGCGATAGCCGCCTTTGGAAGCGCGCCGGACGAAGGGGACACCGAGTTTCAGGCGCTGGTTCGCAAGTTGCAGGACGAGGAAGTGCGCTTGCGGACCCAGCGCGTGTCAGCTACTGCGCAGTACGTGAGACAAACCAAGACGATTCTGTTTTGCGGAACCCTGCTAGGGATATTGATCGTCGCCGCTGCGGTTTGGATCGCGATGCGCCATAGTTCCACGCGTGAAGTTGCCGATGCCAGGTACCGGGGGCTGCTGGAAGCGGCTCCAGATGGAATGGTGGTGGTGGACCAGGACGGAGAGATCGTCCTGCTGAATGCCCGGGCGGAGGCACAATTCGGATACCGCCGCGATGAACTCCTGGGCCAGAAGGTGACGAGCATTATCCCAGAGGGCTTTGCGGAACGGCTGATCGCCGACGAAACCCGGACCGCCGCCGAAGCGCTCGCGCAGCAGATCGGCACCGGGATTGAACTCAACGGGCTGCGGAAGGATGGAAGTAGTTTTCCCATCGAGATCATGCTGAGCCCGCTGGAAAGCGCCGAGGGCATCCTGGTGACCGCGGCCATCCGCGATATTACCGTGCGCAAGGACGCAGAAAAGCATCTGGCGCAGATGGAAGCCAGGTACCGTGGGCTGATGGAGGCAGCTCCAGATGGGATGGTGGTGGTAAACCAGGACGGGGAGATTGTCCTGTTGAATGCCCGGGCGGAGACACAATTCGGATACCGCCGCGATGAGCTTCTGGACCAGAATGTAAAGAGCATCATTCCGGAGGGCCTTGCGGAACGGCTGATTGCGGATGGAATCCGGACCGATGCCGAGGCACTGGCGCAGCAGATCGGCACCGGGATTGAGCTGAATGGGCGGCGGAAAGACGGAAGCGAGTTTCCCATCGACATCATGCTGAGCCCGCTGGAAAGTGCCGAGGGCATCCTGGTGACGGCGGCCATCCGCGATATTACCGTGCGCAAGGATGCAGAAAAGCATCTGGCGCAGATGGAAGCCAGGTACCGTGGGCTGATGGAGGCAGCGCCGGATGGAATGGTGGTGGTAAACCCGGACGCGGAGATCGTCCTGCTGAACGCCCGGGCGGAGACACAATTCGGATACCGCCGCGATGAGCTTTTGGGCCAGAAGGTGACAAGCATCATCCCGGAAGGTTTTGCGGAGCGGCTGGTCGCCGACGCTCTTCGCACCACTGCGGAGGCGTTGGCGCAGCAGATCGGCACTGGGATTGAGCTCAACGGACGGCGCAAGGATGGAACAGCGTTTCCCATCGAGATCATGCTCAGTCCGTTGGAAAGCGCCGAGGGCATCCAGGTGACAGCGGCCATCCGCGACATCAGTGCGAGAAAGCAACTAGAGCGTCAACTACACCAAAGCCAGAAGATGGAGGCGGTGGGCCAGTTGACGGGTGGAATCGCTCACGATTTCAATAACCTGCTCGGTGTCATCATTGGCAATCTCGATCTGCTAGACCGCTTGGTCGCCGGCAACGAAGCGGCCGTCAAGCGCGTACAGACCGCGCAAAAGGCGGCCATGCGCGGCGCGGACATCACACGGCGCCTGCTCATGTTCTCGAGCAACGAAGAGTTAAAACCGTCAACGGTCTTGCTGGGAGATTCAATTCAGAACATGATTGAATTGGCTGGCCATGCGTTGGGCGCGGATATAAAAATCACGACTCATGTTGATGCCTCCGTGCCGCCGCTCTTCGTCGACCCCGAAGGCTTGGAGAGCGCGCTGCTTAACTTGGTTGTCAATGCACGGGATGCAATGCCCAAGGGCGGCTCCATCCTCATCGACTCGAAGGTGCAGAACCTTGAAGAGAGCCATCCCTCAGTCCATGCAGGCGACTTGAAAGCAGGCCGTTACGTTTGTGTGTCAGTTACGGATACCGGGTCCGGAATGTCGCGAGAGACACTGGAGCGGGCGTTTGAGCCGTTCTTTTCCACCAAGCCGCGCAACAAAGGCACAGGCCTGGGCCTTGCCATGGTCTACGGCTTCGCGAAGAAGTCGGGCGGCGTTGTCCACGCCTACAGTGAACTTGGCCAGGGGACCACGGTTTCGCTTTATCTGCCCCTGCTAGCCGACCTTTCGCAGCCTCTTCCAGCCGGTGCGCCGAAGGCTCTCACCGCCAAGCTGGGCGGGACGGTGCTGGTGGTGGATGACGAAGTGGACCTGCTTGATGTAGCCCTCGCCTATCTGGCCGAGATGGGCTTTAGGAGCTATGATGCGATCGATGGCACCAGCGCGCTTAAGGCGCTCTCGCAACACAGCGAAATTAACCTGATGGTGACGGATATCGTCATGCCGGGTGGAATGAGCGGAGTGGACCTCGTGCAAAGGGCGCGTGTTCTGCGCCCCGGCCTCAGGATCATCTATTCTTCCGGATTTCCGGCGGAGGCGCTTGCTGAAAAAAATATGCAGTTGATGGACGGTCCCCTGCTGCACAAGCCTTATCAACGCGCCGAATTCGCCGCAATGATTCAATGCGTAATGGAAGGCGACAATCCATGCATATAAAATGAGAACTCTTTCCATCCAGCCGGCGTTGACAACCGGACCGGCCAGCAGCAAGCGGAGGAACAATGAAAGCTAGCCAGAAAATCCTGGTCATCGACGATGAAATCGACGTGTGCGAATTTGTTTCCGCCGCGGCGCAGGGCATGGGTTTCGATTGTATCGCGACGACGGATGCAACGACCTTCCTGGATGCGCTCACCCCCGACACGGCGCTCATCGTGCTAGATCTGATGATGCCGGAGATGGATGGCGTTGAGATGTTGAGGCTGCTCGGCGAGCAGAAGTGCAAGGCCGGCATCATCCTGATGAGCGGAGTTGGCAAACGTGTTCTGGAGACTGCGGAGCAATTGGCGGAGGTTCTTGGGCTTTCCATCGTGGGTCACCTGCAAAAGCCGTTCCGTTTAGTGGAGCTGGAAGACGTACTGGCGAGATCTGCGCAACCGGCAGTATTGCCGACTGTTCAACCGGGCGCTCAGATCACTCAAAATGAGGAGTTGCGAAGCGCGGTCGAACGCAATGAGTTTGTGCTTCACTATCAGCCTATGATCGATATTGCCACGGGTCGCATTTCTGGCGTTGAGGCGCTGGTTCGCTGGCAGCATCCTGAACGAGGGTTGATCTTCCCCGACAGCTTCATTGGCCGCTTGGAGGAGCTTGGGCTCATCGACAGGCTTGGCTGGATCGTCGTCAACCGCGGATTGAGCGAGGTGGGGCAGTTTGCAAACGGCGACGGGAAGGTTCCCATGCTGTCGTTGAACGAGTCGGTATACTCCCTGCACGATCTGAAGTTCCCGGATGTTCTTGTATCGATCGCCGAGAAACATGGCATATCGCCCGCGAATGTCACGATTGAAGTTACGGAGAGCCGCTTGATCGAGGAGCTGTCGAGAACATTGGATGTCTTGACCAGGCTGCGGATGAAACAGGTGAAGCTATCGATCGACGACTTTGGTACCGGCTATGCCATGATGCAGCAACTTAAAAATATGCCTGCGACAGAATTGAAGATCGACAAATCATTTGTCGAGGATATGCAGAATAGCGAACAAGATCGCATCATGATTCAGAAGACTATTGAAATGGGTCACGAACTCGGTATGCACGTGGTCGCGGAAGGAGTGGAGACCAAGGAGCAACTGGACCTTCTCCGCCTGAGCGGTTGCGACGGCGCGCAAGGATACCTCTTCAGCCAGCCGCTCCCCCCGGCGGAGCTGGTAAGTTGGCTGAAAACCTACCGCTCCGGATTGGTGCACTGAGCCTGCCTGCGCAGGGTGCCGGAGATTGACCTGGATGCGATTCACTGCTGCGGCCAAACCGCCCCAACAGTTACACTAAGGCTGTGAAATCTTCTTCCCATTCCGTTCTACCCAACCGCAAGGAGTTCCTCGCGCTCGCCAAAGAGCACACGCTTGTTCCCGTCTGCCGCACGCTCGTAGCCGACCTGGAGACGCCGGTTTCGGCATTTCTGCGTGCGGCCTGGCCGGAGCGGGAGTGCGTTCTGCTGGAGTCGGTGGAAAACGGCGAGCAGGTGGGCCGCTATACCTTCATCGGCCTCCAGCCGTTCAAGCGGATCGTGGCGCGGGGACGCGAGATCACCATCACCGAGGGCAGAAAAGTAGTCCAGATTGAAGGTGACATCTTCGCCGTGTTGCGGCGGGCGCTCTCTGGCCACAAGCCGGCGCGCCTGAAGGGACTGCCGCCGTTTACCGCCGGGGCGGTGGGATTTTTCTCCTACGATGCGGTACGCCAGATTGAACGGCTGCCCGAGCTGGCCGTGGACGAGCTGGGCATTCCCGATGCCTGTCTGCTCTTCTTCGACGAGGTGCTGGCCTTTGACCACGTGCGCAAGGAGATCTGGCTGGTGGTGACGGCCGACGTGACGCGCGGCAAGCCGGCCAGCGCATACGACAAAGCTGTGGCCCGGCTCGACCGGCTTGAAAAACGGCTGGCCCAACCGCTGCCCAAGCTGGCTGAGCACAAAGGCACGGGCAAGCTGAAGGTGAAGCATCGGACGGCACAAAAGGATTTCGTGGCCTCCGTCAACCGCATCAAAGAGTACATTGTCGCTGGCGACATCTTCCAAGCCGTCCTCTCGCAACGCTTCGATGTGGAGCCGGAGGTGGACAGTTTCCAGACCTATCGCGCGCTGCGCACGGTCAACCCCAGCCCCTATCTGTTTTTCCTGCGCGTTACGCCGGAGGGGCCGCTGGGCGAGCAGACGGAGAAATCGAAGAACTTGTCCAAACAGTCAAAACCACCCATGGTGGTGGAGTTGGCGGGATCGTCGCCGGAGTTGCTCGTGCGCGTGCATCAGGGTAAAGTCGAGTACCGGCCCATTGCCGGAACGCGCCCGCGCGGAGCCACGGAGGCCGAAGACGCGGCGCTGGCCGAGGAGATGATCCACGACGAGAAGGAGCGCTCCGAGCACGTCATGCTCGTGGACCTGGGCCGCAACGACGTGGGCCGGGTGAGCGAGTTTGGCAGCGTGAAGGTGGACCGGCTGATGTTCATTGAGCGCTACTCGCACGTGATGCACATCGTCAGCAGCATCGAGGGCAGGCTCCGGCCTGAGCTGACCGCCGTCGATGCCCTGCGCGCCTGCTTCCCTGCCGGGACGCTCAGCGGCGCGCCCAAGGTGCGGGCCATGGAAATCCTTGAGGGGTTGGAGCCAACGCGGCGGGGGACTTACGGCGGCGCTGTGCTCTACGCGGATTTTTCAGGCAATCTGGACTCGTGCATCGCCATTCGCTCCATGCTGGCCGTCGGCGGCAAAGGCTACGTGCAGGCCGGCGCCGGAATTGTGGCCGACTCCGTGCCCGAGCTGGAGCACGCCGAGTCGATCAACAAGGCGCAGGCGGTGATCCGGGCCATCGAGCTGGCGCGGGAAATGTAAGGCAGCTAACAGCCGACAATTGACAGCAAACAGATGTGCCGCGACCCTTATTCCGCGCCGAAGATATGGCGGAAGAACTTTCCGATCCTGCCAAAAAAGCCTGGCTTTTTCTTTGCCGCCGGCGGATTTGCAGCAGCCGGAGCGGCTTCAGCTGCGGGCTGGGCGGCGTGGTCGGCGCTCTTGTAAACCAGCGGTTCGAGCGCCTCGGGAGGGGCGGAGTTCAGCGACACCGCATTCGGCGCGGGCTTGGGCAGCGGCGCAAGACCTGCGCTCTGCGCCACCGGAAACTCATTCGTGCCCGGATGCAGCGGCGGCGGGCAGCCGCAAGGCTCTTTCTCGTTGTCTACCACTTCGCGCAGGCTGCCGTGCTCGAACATCACCCGCTGGCCGGGCTGCACGCGATAATCACCGCCATCGAAGACGCTCGTCACCAGGACGTAGGGTGCATTCACGCCCGCGTTGTCCACGCAGGTATCACCATGCTGACCGAGGCGGATCTTAACCTCGGCCGAGCCGGGACCGCCGATAAGAATGCGGAAATCCGGCGTCAGCAGAATGTCGGAGTTACGGCCGGTGGCGAAGCTGGTCTCGATGGCGCCGTGATCCAGCGCCATCATCAGGCCGGGCGTTTCGCCGGCGGGAACGTTGGAGTCGGCGGCCAGCTTCACCGTGGTGGAGGCGCAGACGCGCAGCACGCCGCGATGAGGCAGCACAACCTCGGTCGTCTGACTGCCGGAGGTGACGGTGCCGCTGGCAACTATGATCGCCTTGCCGGACGAAACTTCGAGCGCGCCAGTAACCTTGGCCTCGGCATCGGGGTTCTTGCTGTCGAGCGAAACAATGGCGATGGGAGCGGCAGTCTGAGAAGCGGGAATAACCTGGGCGCACAAAACCGGCGCAAGCACAAACACCGCCAGCCAAAGAAATACGGTCGGAGTTACGCAGCAGATCAGGCAGTTGCGGCGCATCGCTCTCTTCATCGCGGCTACATCTCCAGGAAGTTGCGGATCATTTGGTGACCGCTCTCGGTCAGGATGCTCTCTGGGTGGAACTGTACGCCCTCGATGGGCAACGTGCGATGACGCAGGCCCATGATGACCGAGCCGCCGTCTTCCTGCGTGCGGGCAGTGACGACGAGTTCGGCAGGGAGCGATTCCTCGGCCACGACCAGCGAGTGGTAGCGTGTGCAGGTGAGCGGCGAGGGTAATCCGGCGAAAATGCCCTTGCCGTCGTGGGTGACCGGGCTGGTTTTGCCGTGCATCAGATGCTGCGCGCGGACGACCTGGCCGCCGAAAGCCTCGCCGATGGCCTGGAGCCCCAGGCAAACACCGAAGATGGGCACTTTGCCGGCCATGTGGCGGATGAGCGGAACCAGAATGCCAGCCTCGCTCGGGGTGCAGGGGCCGGGCGAGAGCAGAATGCGCTCTGGATGGAGCGCCTCTACCTGCTCGACTGTCAGTTCATCGTTGCGATGGACATCGACCTTGGCGCCCAGTTCTCCCAGGTATTGGACAAGGTTGTAGGTAAACGAATCGTAGTTGTCGAGAACAAAGACCATGGTGAAGTCCAGTGTATCGCGCTGCGGCGCCAGGCTGTGGCTGGCTCGCCGGTTGCGCACGATGCGCGAATCTGCAAAACTGGCCATGGTTCTCTACGATGGTTCTTCATTTTTTGGTTCAAGGTCGCGTGCAAGGGGTCGGCTTCCGCTGGTTTGTGCAGCGGGAGGCCGGCCAACTTGACCTGCGCGGCTGGGTTTGCAACACAGAGGAGGGCGAGGTGGAGGTGGTAGCCTCGGGCTCGGCCGAAGATCTGGCCAAGCTGAGGGCCCGCCTGCGCTGCGGACCGCGCGGCAGCCGCGTGGATCGCCTCGTCGAAAACTACATGGACGACAAAGAAGCCGAGGAACTGAGTTCGTTCCGGATTGACGGAGCGTGGTAGTAGCAGGAAAAAGGGAATAGAAACTTCTCGCCCCGATAAATTTCAACGAAAACATTGGCTCCTGCGTCCGTGGGGCAAAGAAACCGCTCAACAACCTGCCGAAGCAGCCGCCACTTCCCTCTTCCCTTATAATCTGCATGGAAACCCAATCAAGGAGCGAACCGCCCATGCCCGAAAAAATCAAGCCCATCGATGTAGAAGCCCTGAAGTCGCTGGTGCGCACAGTGCCGGATTTTCCCAAGCCGGGGATTCTGTTCTATGACATCACCACGCTGTTGAAGGACAAGACCGGGTTCGCCCAGTTGATCGACGCGCTGGCGGCACACTATATCGAACGCAAGGTCGATCTGGTGCTGGGCATCGAGGCGCGGGGATTCATCTTCGGGCCTGCCCTGGCCTACCGGCTCAACGCCGGATTTGTGCCGGTGCGCAAGCCGCGGAAATTGCCGGCTCCGGTGGCCCGCGTGACTTATGACCTGGAGTACGGCTCCGACGCGCTGGAGATTCACCAGGACGCGATTCAGCCCGGCCAGCGCGTGGTGCTGGTCGATGACCTGCTGGCCACCGGTGGCACAATGGAGGCCACGGTGAAGCTGGTGAAGCAGTTGGGCGGCGAAATCGTCGGGCTGGCCTTTGCCGTGGAGCTGGACTTCCTGAAGGGCCGCCAGCGCTTTCCCGGATACGATGTTTTCAGCCTATTGCACTACGACGAGTAGGAATTGAAGCACGTAGAAGCAGCGGAAAAAATAACGGCCCATCCTGTGATTTCTTATCCGGGCATAATGCAACGTTAGGATTCGTCTTCCGCGCTGCTGGGCGGCGGCGCGCCTTCCTGGGTTTCTTCGATGAACATCTGGGCGTCGGCGAAGCGGTACCCCACGTAGACATCGGTGAGCAGATAGAGTGGCTTCGAGGGATCGTCTTCAATCTTCTTGCGCAACTGGCGGACGAAGGTGCGCAGATACTCGACCTCTTCGCGGCAGTCGGTGCCCCACACGGCGGTGAGCAGTCTGGCGTAAGTCACCACGCGACCGGCGCGGCTCATCAGGCAGTGCAGTATCTCGAACTCCTTGCGGGTAAGATGCACCGTCCGGCCCCGCTTGGTGACCGTGCGCTTCACCGGATCCAGGCGCAGCTCACCGATCTCGATGGGCGCATCTTCAGCCCGGGCCGGAGCTTGAACGCGGCGAACCGCCGTGCGGATGCGGGCAATCAGTTCGCGCGTGCTGAAGGGCTTGGTGACATAGTCGTCGGCGCCCAACTCCAGTGCCTCGACTTTCTCCTCCTCCGCGTCGCGCACGGTCAGCATAAGGATGGGCAGCCGGGGCGCAAAGGCGCGTATGCGGCGCAAGGTTTCAATGCCCCCAATGCCGGGCATATTCACGTCGAGCAGGACGATGTCGAAGCTGCTGGCGCGCAGCATTTGCAAAGCTTCTTCGCCGCGCGAGACATCGAGCACCTGGAAGCCGAGTTCAACGAGCGGAGGCCGCAGCGCCCTGCGAATGGCCAACTCGTCGTCCACCAAAAGAATGCGAATGGCAGTCTGAATCATCAGGAAACCCTCTTCCGCGCCACGGCCGGTATGGCCGCATAAAATGTGGTTCCCTCAATCTCGTCGCTCGTTACCCAGACAGAGCCACCATGAATGAGCGCGACGCGCTTGGCAACCGAAAGGCCAATTCCCGTGCCCGTAGCGCGATTGGAGCGGGCGGCGGAACGATAGTAGCGGTCAAAGATCCGCTCCCGGTCATTGAGGGGAATCACTGAGCCGTAGCTCCGTACTGAGAAGACGATCTCCGCGCGCGTTCTCTCCGCACGAATGGTGATGGTGGTGCCCAGGATCGAGTACTTGCAGGCGTTGTCGATGTACTGCGTCAGCAGCATGACAATCAACTGCCGGTCGCATTGCAAAACCAAGCCCTCGTCGGGAAGATCGATGGCCACCTTCCTGCCCGCCAGCCGCTCGCCGAAGCTGGCCACGACCTCTTCAATCATCGACGCTACGCCGACCGGGGTGGAATGAACGATAACCTCGCCGGCATCCAGGCGCGCCGTGGTCAGCAAGCGCGTGGTGAGGTTGCCGAGCAGGCCGGCCTGCTCGTCGATGAGGGCAGCCAGTTCCGCCTGCGCCGCCGACAAGTGGCCCATCTCGCTCAGCCCCGTCGAGGCCGCGCGGATGGCCGTCAGCGGTGTCTTGTAGGCGTGCGCCAGACTATCGAGCACGGTCGAGCGCAACTGCTCGGTGCGGCGTTCTGTTTCGATGCGGCTTTCGTTGGCGAAGGCCCGGTAGCGGTCGAAAACGAGGGCCATCAGCGAGGCGATGGCGTTGTTGGTGAGCGGACTGGCGTCGCCGCGCACTACCATGCTTCCGATGGGCGCCGAGCCGAGCCGTATCACGCGGCGGCCGAGTCCGGTTTCCTCGTCGTCGTCCGAGGTTCCGAAGTAGTAGACATTCTGCACCAGTTCTCGCGGGTCCACTTCCCAATATCCGGCGGAATACACCTGGTGCAACTCAGCGTCGAAGATCGCTACAGCCTCCAGCGCGAAGATCTCGTGGACCAACTCGGCCAGTTGCGGCCCTGGTTCGAGTTGAGGATTCATCTCCAGCGTGCGCCGGGTGAACTCATAAAGGTCGCGCACCTGCCCACTCCAGGACGCGGCTTCCCGGGCATGGCGGCGTGCGAGCGCCCAGAGCAGGCCAGCCACCAACGCGACCAACACGAAGGCGAGCAGCAAAACCGCGTTGGCCGGTACGGAACCGGCAGGGATGTAGCTCATCAACAAGCGATCACCCACTATTTCATCAGCAGAAAGTCTTTCGCCAAACCAGCCTTGAATGCAGTGAAACTTGAGTGGATTTTAGCAGGTTTCCCGTTTTTCTCCGCGCGGAGGAGACATTGCCGTCGCAGCCAGGCCGGTCTCGACTCGCCAGAGAATTGGCTCATCTCTCCGGCGCGAACGCGGAGAATTCCTCACACTTTAGGAATTCCTTTCACCTCCTTGACAAGTTATTTACGGTTTGTTTGCGTTACTGTTCTTGGCGCATTAGCAATGCGATTTTCTGTGAGGAACAGTGCAATGGATAAGAACCTGAATCATCTGCTACATCGGGTGGCCGGAGCTGTTTTAACGGTCTCCCTATCGGCTGGCGCGCAGATACCAGTTCCCCCCGTTCCGGCAGCGGCTCCTGCTGCCACGGCGGCACCCGCCTCCGATGCGGCGCCCCTCGCCGACGAGACGATTCTCAAAGAGCTTGCGGCGATGAAGGCGAGAATCGCCGAACTGGAGGCCGAACTGAAGGCGCACACCGCCGCGAGCGCGGAACGGGACGCGAGCGCGCTCCGCTCCGCGGCGGCGATAGCAGGCGGCAAAAGCGAATCCATAACACCGGCCGCACAGGCACAGACCGCTGCGTCTTCCCCTCCGGTTCCAGCCCCTCCAGAGATCACGGCGGAGACAACGACCAAGCCGGCGCCCTTCCCTGGCGACTGGACCTGGCTCAACGGCAACGGGCGCGTGGTGGACACGCCGATGGCCACCAAGTACTTCACGCCGGAGATTCGCTTCGACGCCAACTATATCTTCGACAAGAACCACCCCAAGGACGATTCCATGGGCGGCTCGACCGAGATGTTCCGCTCCGACGAGTGGCAACTGGAGCAGGTCAGCGTGGGAGGCGATTTTCGTATTCAAAATACGCGCGGGCGCATCCTGACCATGGGCGGCCTGTTTTCGACGACCACCCCGCGCAACGACGCCAGCGTCAACCGCGGCCAGTGGAATCTGTCCAACGCCTATAAATATTTTTCTGAAGCCTGGGGCGGTTATCACTGGGATGTGAGCCACGGCCTCAACGTGGACGCCGGTATCTTCGTCTCTTACATCGGCCTCTTCAGCTATTACAACGCCGACAATTGGGCTTATCAACCTTCGTTCGTCTCTTCCAACACACCCTGGTTCTTCAACGGCCTGCGGGTGCAGTGGTATCCCACGGCCAAACTGAAGATTGAGCCGTGGTTCATCAACGGTTGGCAGTCTTATGCGCGCTACAACGGCAAGCCAGGGGTGGGCGGCCAGATTCTCTATCGTCCCAAGCCGTGGCTGGACCTGGTTTGGAACAATTACGGGGTGGGTGAAGACGACGCCGGCTACCCAGGACGCTCGCGCGTCCACGCAGATTACAGCGCGCAAGTGAAGTACTACGACAAACCCAAAGCCTTCTTTGACAAAGCCGCCTTCACCCTCACCGGCGACCTGGGCTGCGAATACGGCGGCGGACCATCCAGCGGGCTGTACAGTCCGACAGGCGCTTCGCCGATGCAAGGAACGAGTTCCACCTACACCGGCGGCGTCAACTGCCACAACAGCAGGAACGGCAAGCCCAAGCAGGAATTTTCTGGCTGGATGGCCTACACGCGCTTCTGGTTCAAGAAGGACCTGTACGCCGTGACTTTGGGCGGCGGCCAGATGAATAACCCCGGCCGTTATCTGGTTCTGCTGCCGCCGATCAATGGCGCAACGGCCTCCACCGGCACGCCGTACTTCACCGAGAATGCTGGCGACCGCTACCAGGCCCACGACGGCACCGTCACCTTCGACTACATGCCCAGCCAGTACGTCACTTTCCGGCTGGAAGAAAGCTACCGGTACGCCGACGTTCCTTACTGGTCAGGCCGGGGCGGCATCACGCCTCCCGGCGGCAACAACGGCAACCCGGCGAACTATCAGTGCGCCGCCGGCGGAGACTCAGGCGTGGGTTACACACCCACTGCAGCGGGTGCCCTGGCGGGGTATACGACAGGGCAAGCGCAGGCAATTGCGAACTGCATCGGACTCGTCCAGAACAACGGAAGCAGTGGCGTCAATGCTCTCTGGTGGCCCGACCTGCGCACCAACCAGACTTCCACCACGCTGTCGATCATGGTTCGTTTCTGAAATCTCTTAACCATTTGTGGGCGTCCCATCTTTCGCTCTGTTCGTGAAGGATGGGACACTTACGTGCATTTCAGTACGTCATCCAGCCGCAACACGCTCTGGAATTTTATGCGCATTGCCCTGTTTTCTTCATGCGTTCCTTATGTGTTTCGCTGGAAACTCAGACATAAGGGAGAGTTACAAGTGAAACGCAATCTGTTTGCTGCTTGTGTCCTGTCGTTCGCGTTGGCAAACGCCGGTAGCGTACAGGCGATGACCGCCCCCCAGGAGCAGGTTGCGCTTTGCGCTCGGACTCATCTGAAGCAGTTGGTGCGCGAGGCGCATACGCCAGAGCAATACAACGTTCTTGCCGATTGCTACGAAAAGCTACAGAAGGATTACCTCGAACAGGCCGCGGAAGAAAAGCAGGAATGGGTGCGCAGGAGCCTGAATGTAATGGCTTCGGCTGCCAAGTATCCCAGACCCGTAGACTCGGCGCGTAATCTCTTCGAATACGACCTGTCAATGGCCTCCCAGGCAGGAAAATTATCGCTCAAGTATAGCCAACTGGCAGCCCGGTAATCCCCAGCCAAAACCCTCCAACCGCTTCTCGCCTCAATAACACTCCAGTTGTAAATCGAAGATTCCGTAGGGAGCAGAGGCTTCACGGGCTGTGGAAAAACCCAATTCGGAGACGGCGGGGTTCAGCCCTTAATCGCTAATTTACGGCGGAATAACTTTCGGGTGGCCCGTCGAGCGGCTATTCAACATTTTCGTCGATTCAGCGAATCCGGTTTCTGGTCGTTACATATCTTTTGACCTTCTAGCACCAGCGCATTTTGGCAGATATGTGTGCAGATTGCGAGTATTATTATCGATGCATCGGGTAGGCTACACTCTGGACGGGGTCTCGAAGAGTAGATTTCGTGTTTCCGAATCTACCGGGGGGCAAAGTGACCTTCAGTCAACGTTTGCGTGCTATAGGATCTTTCATGTTCCGTCACAAATTTCGATTTATCGATCTAATGATCGTAGCGGCAGCTACCCTGTTCGTTCTTTATCTCGGTCTCAAGTTCGATATCTTCGCGAATGCCCCCGGCCAAACTCCGGCTGCGGAGACACTTGAATTTGATGAACTGATCGCGATGATCGCTGTTTTGCTCGTAGGACTGCTTTGGGCGGTCCGGCGACTACTGCGAGAGCGGCGTGAGGTTGCTCGTCGCACCGCGGCCGAGCGCGAGATCCGCACGCTCGCATTTCACGATGCCCTGACTGGACTTCCCAATCGCAGGCAGTTCAACGATGCGCTCAAAGCCGCCACGGCCGCTCCTCCGAGATCCGGTGCCAGTCACGGCGTGCTGATGCTGGATTTGAATGGCTTCAAGCGCATCAACGATGTCTTTGGTCATGCTGCCGGTGACGAAGTGCTGATTCATGTCGGAGCCCGTATTTCCAAGGCCGTTCGAGAAGGAGATATGGTGGCCCGGCTCGGCGGAGATGAGTTTGCCGTGCTTGCGACGCATCTCTCAGGCCCAGAGGCTGCAACAAGCCTGGCGCTCCGAATCATTGAGGAGCTTGAGCCGGCGATACCAACGGCTGGTGGTGAGCACGTAATTGCTTCGGCGATTGGTATTGCGCTCACGCCACAAGATGGGTGCAGTCCGGTTGAACTTCTCCGGAAAGCGGATATTGCGCTCTACCGGGCGAAAGCGCAAGGCAGTTCGGCGATGCGCTTCTTCGAGCCTCAGATGGATGCCCATGTACGGGAGCGCGACCGGCTGGAACGGGACTTGCGCGCCGCGATCAAAGCGGGTCAGGTTCTTGTCTTCTATCAGCCGCTCGTCGATCTGAAGAGTGGCAAGGTGCGAGCTTTTGAGGCATTGGGGCGGTGGACTCATCCTCAGTTGGGTGAAATCGGCCTTGAACGCTTTATTTCAATAGCCGAAGACACCGGCCAGATTGCCCTCTTAACGGATGTTCTGCTCAAGCGCGCCTGTAGCGATGCAACTACATGGCCGCCGGAGGTCGTACTCGCCTTCAAAATATCCCCCGTCCTTTTGCGCGATTCCGGCCTCACGCGACGAATTCTGGAAGAGCTGGAGTCCTCAAAACTTCCGGCAGAGCGACTGGAGCTGGAAATTACCGAGAACGCCTTGGTGCAAGATCTGGGTGCGGCGCAGGCAGCGCTGGGCCAACTTCGTGAAGCCGGGGTTCGCATTGCACTGGACGACTTCGGAACAGGCTATTCGAGCCTCTATCACTTGCGTAATTTCAAACTGGACACGATTAAGATCGACCGCAGCTTCGTCGGGGCCATGGTAACAGATCGGGACAGCGATACCATTGTGCGCGCGCTGGTTGGGCTCGGTTCAGGCCTAGGCTTGGAGGTTATTGCGGAGGGGGTCGAAAACGAGCAACAGCAGCGTATGCTGATCGATCACGGATGCGATCAGGCCCAAGGTTTCTTCTATGGGGGTGCCATATCTGCAGTAGCGGCACTTTCCCTCCTTCGATCCACAGCCCCGTCAAATCCCTTGTAGGTAGGCCGGATGACTGCGGCCTAGTCAGCCCCCTGAAATAGAGCGAATCCGCACAGTCGTCATTCCCAAATTCTTCCGGGGCGTCCTGCGGCTCATTGCAGCTTCGTGCCTTCTTTTCCACCGGTTGCGCAGAAATCTTCATGGGTTCCTTATGCGCATGACTCTATTCTTGAATTGAATGTTCCAAACTGAATCTGCATCCAGAAAAGGAGATCCATGCCCACCGATTACCGCAATTTCCTCGCTCTCTCTTATGACGAACTGGAAGAAAAGAACCTGGAAGCCAAGTCTGAGCGTGCCAATCGCGTTGCGGCGGCCGAGATTCGCGAAAGGCGGCTGAAGTACCTGACCGACGAGAAGCGGATCAAAGCTGTCACGGTGCTGTTCAGTGACCTTGAAGGCCGCCTTCACCTGCTCGACTACGACAAGAAGTTTCTGCTCGGGGCCTACGAGAACCTCACCTTCGACGGCTCGTCGATCCGCGGATTCACGGCGCAGAAGGAGAGCGATCTGCGGCTGACCCTCGACTGGAGCGCCTTCTACTGGGTCCCGGTCGACGTCTTCGGCACTGGCAAGGTACTGGTCTTCGGCACAGTGCGGGACAAGGATGGCGGCGCCTATAGCGCCGACCTGCGGGGCGTACTCCAAAACTATTCAGACTCGTTGTTTAGTGAGAAGGGCTACACGCTCAACGCGGCCACAGAGATTGAGGGATTCCTGTTTGCCGGCAAGGATGCCGAGCGCACCTACCACGAGACCGGCAAATTCGAGTTCACCTCGACCGGCGGCTACTATCATTCGCTGCCGCTCGACCCTCTGCGCCAGTTCATTGACACCTCGGCCGAGGTGCAGCGCGCCATGGGCTTCAAGAACGAGAAGGACCACCCCGAGGTCGCGCCCAGCCAGTTCGAAATTAACTACAGCTACGCCGAGGCGGTGGCCGCTGCCGATCAGATCCAGCTCTACAAGTTGCTGACTCGGCAGGTCGCCAACAACATGGGCTTCACGGCATGTTTTCTGCCCAAGCCGGTGGTGGGCGTCAACGGCAGCGGCATGCACACCAACGTCTCGGTTTCCAAGGGCAAGACCAACCTTTTCTGGGATGAAAAAGGCGAAGAGCAACTTTCCAGCTTTGGCTGGAGCTTCCTGGATCGCATTCTGACGCGGGCGCTGGACCTTTGCCTGATCTTCAACTCCAGCGTAAACGCCTACCGGCGTCTGGACCCGCACTTCGAGGCCCCCAACCAGATTCGCGCATCGGCCGTTGACCGTGGCGCAATGGTCCGGGTGCCCCTCGGCAACCAACGCTCCATGCGCACTGAAATACGCGCCGTGGCGCCGGACGCCAATCCTTACCTGACGATGTACTCCATCTTCAAGACCGGCCTCGATGGAGATATCTCCGGGGCGGAGAACCTGCGCGCCGGTGGCCGCTACCTGCCGGATAACATCCAGACGGCGATTGAGGATTTCAAGGACTCGGCCTGGATCGCGAAGATTCTGGGCGGAGACGTGCAGAGTCGCTATGCCGAATTGAAGCAGGCCGTCGCTGACCGCAGTCCACGCGAGCTTGGTACCTTCGTCAAAGGCTCCGAAGTGCAATTCCACCACGAGCTCTACAACCAGTTGATGTGGAACTTATTCTAAAGATAGCGGCAAGCAAAAAGCGGCGCTACCTACTATGGCGGCGCCGCTTTTTGCTGTCCTGCAATCGCAGGCATGAAGAAAGGTTGCTGCTCGCGGATAGCCACAATCCTCTGGGTGGACTTGAAGTTCCTAGAACTTCCCCAGCTTGATCCGCACCACCTCCGGCTTCTCATGGAAGCACACGCCGTAGTCGGTTTCGTCTCCGTTCCACAACCGCAGCGGCTTCCAGACACCATTCTCATACGTGCCCTGCTCGGCAGTGATGATCTGGCTGCGCTCCCACGGCTGCTTGCCGGGCAGATGGAAGCTGATGCTTGCGTCCACGCCTGTCACCAGAAACTCATCCGGTCCTAGTTGCGCCACCAGTGCGGCTCCGTGCGCATCCTTTGTGCCGGGAGCGCGAGTTCCGTAGGGCTGTGGAAAACCGTAGGCGACCGTTGCCTGCCATTCGCCCAGGTTGATCTCCTGCTCGGCCTGCCCCGGCTCCTCGACGGCGGTTTTGAGACGCCCCTCAAACTCCAGGCGGGCGATCTCCCGGCTCATCGGCTCGATCAGGGCGAAGTTGTTGGCGTGCGTCTTCCATGGCTGATCGCCCAGGATGTTCCAGCCCGACTGGTCTACACCAAAGGGCGAGAAGCCGATGGCTCCGTCCCCCAGCGCATAGAAGAAGAACATCCCAAAGCTGTCGCTCCGGCCCGTCTCCGGAATCCACAATGGATTGTCCGGGCGATGATAAGCCTTCATTGTCTCCAGGTAGAACTTCGAATCGCCGTTGTAGATGTCTGGCCCGATCATGTCAAGCGAAGGCGCCAGCGCCCGCCACAGGCCTACCACCTTCTGCACCGCTCCGCCGCTGGGATAGCGAATGCCCGCCGTCTGCTTCTGCTCCGGCGTTGTCAGCGAATGGGAGAGCCATGCGTTGATGTAGTAAGGAATCGCGAACTCCCGCTTGCCCGCGGCGGCAATCTCGTTGATGTACTTCGCCTGGTGGTAGACCTGGAAAATTTCATCGGCCTCCACGTCGAAGACCTGACTCCAGGTTCCAGGCTGTTTATGTGCTGCGGCCAGCAGATCGGCTGGGACCTGGCCGGCGAACTCCCGGTTCGACTCAGGCGAGTTGTCCCGCGCACTGCCCATGGTGCCCGACTCGTTTTCCACCTGGATCAGGATCACCGTGTGCTGCTCGTCGTCGATCTGCTTCAAGTGGCGCATCAAGACGACGAATGCGGACTTGTCCGCCTCCAGCGTGTTGCGCGACATCGGCGAAAGCACGTCGATGGGCTCGCCGTCCGGCCGGATGATGCGCGGAAAACGCTTGGTGTCAGTCTTCACCCAAGCCGGCGCATAGTGCATACTGCCGTTCTTCCATGTGCCGAACCACAGCAAAACCACGTGCAGCTTGTGGGCGCGCGCGCCTTCCACAATCGCATCCACATTCGTGAAGTCGAAGTGGCCCTGCTGCGGCTCAAACTGCTCCCAATAGACCGGCGCCTCAATGGTATTGGCGTGCAGCGCGGCCATCGACTCCCAGACCTGGGGCAATTCACTGGGCCAGGCGCTCGAATTGTGAATCTGGCCTCCCATAATCAGAAATGGGCGCCCCTCGACCAGAAGCGCATAACGGCCATCCTTCTGTATAAGCTGAGGCGCTTCCACGCCGAGGGCCTGCGGAAGCGCGGTGAAGGCGAGAAGGGCCGTCGCGGCAAGACTGGAGAAACGGAACAACATTGAAAAGCGCATGGATAAATCACTCCGAAAGCAATACTACAGTAAACATTTACTGATGCAAACCTATATAGCGTTCAGACGCGCCACATTGCGGGAGCAGTGAAAATGCCCCCGTAATGCGCCTGAACCCCGGCGGATAATCAGCTACTTGGGCGCGCCGATGCGAACCAGCAGGACGCCGTGGCCGGCCAGTTCGAGGGGCTGGCCCTCGGTGAGCGTGATGGGCTTGCCGGTCCACAAGTCCTTGCCGGTCTGCGGGCCGTGTAGGCCAAGTTTAGCCAGGCTCAGATGGAACGGGTGAGTGGGATAGCGCCTGCCGCCGGCGTTGACGACAGCGACGGCCATCGCTCCGCCAGCCAGATGGCGTGTCCACACATCCACTTCGCCCTCGCTGTAAACGCGGCTTCCTTGCTTGCCCAGGCTGTCTTGATCGATGGCGATCACGTCGCGGTTGGTGAGGATGGCCTTGATCTCCGGCGTCATGTTGGGCAGGTCGTTACCGGCCAGAAGCGGCGCGGCGAGGATGGCCCAAAGAGAGAAGTGGGAGCGGTTCTCATCCAGCGTAAGCTTGCCGTTGCCGACTTCGAGCATATCGGGATCGTTCCAATGCCCGGGGCTGGCGTATTTTTCGAGACCGGCCTGCTGGCTGACGATGGCGTAGATGCGGTCCCAGTCGGGCTCAATGTCGCCGGTTGTGCGCCACAAGTTGCCGCCGACCTTCGGCGCCCACTCCCAGGGCGCATCCCATCCGTATTGGCAGAGCGACAAGACGATGGGCCGTCCCGTCGCCTTCAGAGCCTTGTCCATCTTGGCGTAGGAGGCCACCATCAGCCGCATCTGCTCGGCCCTGTCGTGGGGAGCCTGCTTCTCCATCACGTCCTGGATGAAGCCGCACAGATCGTACTTGAGATAGTCAATGCCCCACTGCGCATAGAGCTGAGCGTCCTGGGCTTCGTGGTCGAGCGAGCCCGCGTATCCGGCGCAGGTATGGGAGCCAGGCGAAGAGTAGATGCCAATCTTGAGGCCCTTGGAGTGGACGTAGTCAGCCAGAGCCTTCATGTCGGGAAACTTCGCATTGGTGCGAAGTACGCCGTTCGCGTCGCGCTCACCCTCCCACGTGTCGTCGATGTTGACGTAGACATATCCGGCGTCTTTCATGCCGGTAGCCACCAGTTGGTCCGCGGCGTCGCGAACGCCCTTGTCATCGACTTTATCGGCAAAGTAGTTCCAACTGTTCCAGCCCATGGGTGGCGTCTGTGCCGCCCCCTGGTATGCGACCGGTTGAACCTTCGGCAGCGGCCGCGCTGCGGCTGGTTTCTGCGATACGGCAGTCAGAGATGCAAAAGCAAGAACGGCGGGAACAAGCAAAGCAACTATGCGCATGGTCAGCCTCTTGGAAAATGTTTTCTAGGAAGAATTGTATGCCGCAAACATGGAATTCGGGAATCGCTAACTTGCCTGTTTGCGGCAGGGATGAAAGAAAACCGGCAGAAATTCCCGCCTATGCCTCGACCGTATGCCTCGGCTTGTACCCCGACAGGCCGTAGTAGGCCACATAGACGTAGCAGATGATCGGCAAGATGAACGCGTGCTGATAGCCAATCGCGACTGCCAGCGCGCCAAACAGAGGCGGAATCACCGCTCCGCCTACGTTGCCGATGGTGATCACTCCCGATCCCTTGCTGGTCAGCGGTCCCAGTTCGGCGATGCCCAGCGCGAAGATGGTCGGATACATGATGGAGTTCGCCAAGCCGCAAAGGATCAGGCTCCAGACGGCGACCGTGCCCGAGGTATTCATCGCCAGCACCAGCAGCGCCACGCCGAAGACTCCCAACCCCGCCAGCAGCCGGTTAGCCCGAATCGCCTTCATCGCCACCGTGCCCGCAAAGCGGCCGATCATGATGGCGAACATATAGAACGAGGCCAGCAACGCGGCGGTATCCTTGTTGCCGATTCCCTGCTCTTTGAAGAACTTGATGGCGTTGGCGGCCAGCGCGATCTCTACGCCCACATAAAAGAAGATGCCCACCATGCTCAGAACTGTATGCTTGTAGCGCCAGATGCTGCGGCCCGTGGATGCAGCGCTGTCGGTGCCCGGACGGTACGACTCGCTCCGCGTGACTGCTGGCAGATGCATGAACATCACTGCAAAGCCAAGCACGAACAGCGCAGCGGCAATGGCGATATACGGACCCATCACGGTGTGCGCAATCGCCGTCTTGTCGGTGATCTTGGTGTCATCGGTGAGGATGAAGTAGCCCACCACCAGCGGCGCCAGAGCGGAACCAAGCGAGTTGAAGGCCTGCGCCAGCGTTAGTCGAGCCGGGGCGCTGCTCTCCGGTCCCAGGATCGAGACGTACGGGTTCGCCGAGGTCTGCAAGACGCAGACGCCCGTGGCCAGCACAAAGCTGGCGGTCAGAAAGAACGGAAAGCTGACCATCGCCGCCGCCGGGATGAACAGCAGCGCTCCGATCACCATGATGAACAGCGAGGTCACCATGGTGCGCTTGTAGCCAATCCACTCAATCAGCTTGCCGCTGGGAACTGAAAAAAACAGGTAAGCAAGGAACCAGGAAGTCGTCACAAAGTTGGACCACATATGGTTCAGATTGAAGATGTCCTCCAGCTTGGGAGCCAGATTACTGTTCAGATTGGTCAAAAAACCGAAAATGCAGAACAGCGCCGTGACGATGATGAATGGGATGGTGTAGCTAGGCGTGCTGGACGCCGCTGGTTTGGATTGTGCAGACATTTTAGATTTCCCCGCTTCCTGTTAAAAATTGTCGGTGCGCCACTTTACGACACCCGATGAGCGCCCCCCGAGGCGTGGCAGATGTGAATCTGTGGCTCGATGCCGAATTTGGCGGCATAGCGGCGGCCCAGCTCTTCGGCAAAAGCCTTGGCCTGGCTCTGCTCCACCAGATTAATCGTGCAGCCGCCAAAGCCTCCGCCCGTAAGCCGCGCGCCGATCAATCCTGGAATCTCGTGCGCCAGGGCCACCATGGCGTCGGCTTCCACACAACTGCCCTCGAAGTCCTGGCTGTAACTCGTGTGCGCCTCGCCCATCAGCCGGCCCACTTCGGCCATATCACCCTTGAGCAGCGCCTCGCAGGCAGCCACCGTTCGCAGATTTTCGCTGATTACGTGGCGGGCGCGCTTGAGCGATTTGGGCGCCATCTCATGGCCCCATTTCTCCAGATCCTCAAGCGTCGCATCGCGCAAAAATGGAACCCCGGGCCGGTGGCTGGCGATCACCGCGCAGGCCGCCTCGGATTCGGCGCGGCGGGTGGGATAGTCGCCGCCCGCAACCGTGTGCTTGACCATGGTGTTGGCAATCACCAGCGCCACGTTGGCCGGTATCGGCGCCAGCTTGAAACTCAGGTCGCGGCAATCCAGCAGCAGAGCGTGGTTTTCCTGGCCGTTGGCGGAGATGAACTGGTCCATGATGCCGCAACTGGCGCCCACAAATTCGTTTTCAGCGCGCTGGCAAAGCCGCGCCAGCACCGGGCCGGGATAAGTAACCCCGATGAGCGAACAAACAGCCAGCGCCGTCGCCACCTCAACGGCAGCCGAACTCGACAGCCCCGACCCCAGCGGCACGTCGCCCCAAAGGCTCAGGCTGAAGCCGGGAATCTTGTGGCCCTCGCCGGCCAGAATCGCAACCACTCCCAGCGGGTAGTCGCTCCAGTGCTGGCTGGCCTTGGTCGGCAGCGCGGCAGCCTCAAAGCTCCGCTCCTCGCCATAGTTCTCTGAGTAGACGACGATCTTGCCGTCCGTGCGCGGCGAGATGCCGGCCAGGGTGGCGAAGTCGATGGCCGCGGGCATCACAAAACCCTCGGCATAATCGGTGTGTTCACCGATCAGGTTGACGCGGCCCGGCGCCACAAAAACGGCCGGCTCGGCGTGGAAGCGGGCAAGGTGCATCGCACGGAAAGCTTCAGAGTTGTGCATATTTTTCACGTCCTAAAGAGATTTGAGGGAAACCGCCGCGAGCCACAAAACACACCCATGCAAAGCGTACCCCAGTTGGATTGGTTCCTGTCATTTTGCCTCATCTTGCCGGAATTCCGGGCAAGCGCGCAGCCGCTCGGCCGCGGTCTCGGGAGTAATGTCCCGCTGCGGCATTCCCAGCATCTCAAAACCTACCATGAACTTGCGCACCGTGGCCGAGCGCAGCAGCGGAGGATAGAAGTGGGCGTGGAAGTGCCACTCCGGATGCGCTTCGGAATCTGTCGGCGACTGGTGAAAACCCATCGTGTAAGGGAAGCTGGTCTGGAAGAGGTTGTCGAAGCGGGTCGTCATCCGCTTCAGCGCATCAGCCAGGGCGTCCCGCTCCTCCACGTTCAACTCCGACAGCGCTCCCAGATGGCGGCGGCTGACCACCATCACCTCGAAGGGCCAAGTAGCCCACCACGGGACCAGGGCCGCGAAGTGCTCATTCTCGAAAATGATGCGCCCTTCGGCAGTTTGTTCCTTTTCTTCCGCGGCCAGGTAGTCGCACAGCAGGCAATGGCCGGTGCTGGCCAGATGTTCCCGCTGGGCCTGGGTCTCGGCGGCCGGTTCGTCGGGCATGAAGCCTGTAGCCCAGATCTGGCAATGAGGATGCGGGTTGCTGGCGCCCATCATGGCCCCGCGGTTCTCAAAGATCTGCACGTACTTGATCCAGTCCAGGCCTGCGAGTTCCGTGTATTCCCGCGTCCAGGCATCCACCACGCGGCGAATCTCCGGACGGCTCATGCGGGCCAGGGTCAGGCTGTGGTTGGGATGGAAGCAGAGTACCTTGCAGAGGCCGCGGGCGGGCTCGGCCACCAGCAGCGGCGAGGATGATGGCTCCATCTCGGACGGAGAATCCGGCAGCAGGGCGGAATAATCGTTGACGAACGAGAAGATTCCCTCGTACGCAGGATTCACGGCCCCGCCTGCCCGCTGATTGCCAGGGCACAGATAGCACTGGGGATCGTAAGCGACCTCCGAGGGCGCGGCCTTCTGGCCCACTTCTCCCAGCCAGGGACGTTGCGTGCGGTGCGGCGAAACCAGCACCCAGGACTGCCGCAAAGGATTCCACCGCCGATGCGGAAATTGACCCATCATTTTCATGCTTTCTTCACAGAATCGTATCAGATGCGGGCTTGCCGCCGAGATTACTTCCGCGCCTCTGTCCCCAGCCGTTCCGCACGGGCCACGGCGTCCGTACGGCGCTGCTTCTGGGCCACCATATCCAAGCCCGCGGGACGCCAACTGTCTGCCAGCAGCCGCTTAGCGTAGTCTTCCAGGCGTTGGGTAAAGGTTGCGCCGATCTCGTCGATTGCGGCTTGCGCCTTGGGCAGCGCCTCGTGGAAGTGGGCTATCTCCTCTTGCGCCTTTTCGGGGTGATAACTCAGGCGGTCGCCGGCCTGCATCGCGTCAATCAGCGCATCCGGCGGATCGGAAACCGGCCAGGTTTGGTGCATCGCATCATAAGCGCCGCGCAGCCGAGTCATCGCTCCGGCAAAGCCGTCCAACTCACCGCGGCGGGCGGTGAGGCCGTCGGCCCGCCGCACTTCCACCGTCACCTTGGCTGCGACGCTGAGGCTCGGCACGGGAATCACCGTCGTCAGCGTGTTGCCTTCAAAGGACCATCCGCCCTTGCCCGTTGGCCCAGCCCGTTTCACCGCTACGCCATTCACAGTTACCACCGCCGGCGGCCAGTCGGCGGGCAGCCGCAGCTCGTAGCCGCGCCTCTGTGGCATTCCCGGATAGCCGCCCTCGACCGGGCCAATCTCCACGCGTAGCGTCTCGCCGGTCTGCGTGGCCTTGATCGGAGTGCGCGCAAAAACGCCGTGCTGGTACTCGACCGAGACGCCCGAATCCTCATAAACCGAGTAGCTCGAAGCTGTCTCCGGCGTCAGCGGCCACACGTTCACGATCAGCGGGTCCACTGGTTTTTCGCCGGTATAGCGCATCGGCGGCTGCATGGGCACAATCGCCCCAGCGCGCAGGTAAACCGGTGTCTGCTCGATGGAGAAGCTGCGCTCGAACGTCGCCGGTCCGGCCAGATGCTTGCCCGTCGGCCATTCGATCCATTCGCCCTTCGGCAGCCACACATTTTCCGTGGCCAGGCAGCTAACCTTGTCGGCAGGCGCGGTGACCGGGGCAACCAGCATCTGATCGCCAAACATATATTCGCCCTTGCTGGTATAAGCTGCGGCCTCTTCCGGCCAGTCGTAGTAAAGCGGCCGGAAGAATGCCACACCGCTGTCGTAGGTGCGCCGTCCCTCGGTGTAGAGGTAGGGCTCAAGCGCGTAGCGAAGCTGGAAAGTCGAGCGCAGGATGGACGAGTACGGCTCCGGATAGGCCCAGATGCGGCGTTCAGTCTCCGGATTCTTGGTGGTGTGTGTGCGCAGAATGGGGCTGAAAGCGCCAAACTGCACCCAGCGCGTATACAGTTCCGGTTCCACGGCGCCCGGCATATGGCCGCCGATGTCGTGGCTCCAGTAGGCGTAACCCACATTGGCCGCCGTGGCTGTGAACCACGGCTGAAAGGCCAGCGAATCCCACACCGAGATGGTGTCGCCTGAAAATCCAATCTGGTAGCGGTGATTGCCCAACCCGCCCCAGCGATGAAACAGCAGAGGCCGCTTGCCCTCGCGCTGCTGATCGGTAAAGTGAACGTAGCTCAGCCACCAGGTCGGCATCACGCCGGCCATTTTGGTTCTCTGTTCCTGCTGCCAATCCAGCCACCAAAAGTCGACGCCTTGCTTTTCCAGCGGATGGTGCAACAGGTTCATGTAATTCGTTGCGAACTTTTTATCAGTAATGTCGAAGGGCACATATTTCTTCGTCGCCGGATCAATGCCCATCGCCCTGGCCATTGCGGGATACGCTTCTTCCCACGGCTGCACGCCCGACGCCGGATGCAGATTCAAGGTCGTCTTCAGGCCTTCGGCGTGCAGCTTGGCCAGAAACTCATCTGGATCGGGAAAGAGCAGCTTGTTCCAGGTGTAGCCGGTCCAGCCCAGCCCCTCGCCCGACTGATCCACCTGGCCCGCCGCCTTGAGCTGGTCCACGCCGATGTGCCAATCCATATCGATGACGAACACGTCCAGCGGCACATCGTTCTCGTGGAAGCCGCGCACCAGCTCGTCCAGTTCCTGATCGCTGTAAGCCCAGTAGCGCGACCACCATGCCCCAAAGGCAAACCGCGGAGGCAGCGGAATGCGCCCCGCCACGCGCACATAGTCGCCCAACGCCTTGCGGTAGTCGTGGCCGTAGCCGAAGAAGTACCAGTCCTGCCGCTCGCCCGCCGGCCGCTCCACAACCCACGGCCAGGGACTTTTTTCGCCCTCCTTGAAATTGAAATCCGCAGAATCGAAGAGCGGTCGCGTCGAGTCATCCACTAGCGCCCACCCCGACCGCGAAACCAGCCCCGGCTCGATTGGCTCCTGGGTCTTCGCGCCCAGCGCGCCGTCCAGCGTCCGCGTCGTCCCTTGCAGGTTCTCCGGATCGGCCAGCCCCGGATGCCACACCACCGGCCTGCCCTCCACGGTCATCTCGATGGAGAGATTTTCCTGCGTAAACTGCCCATCGGCCGAGGACGCGTAAGTCAGCGTCAGCGCACCGGTCTTGATGGTCAGCTTCAGGCCGTCCTTGGTCAACGACTTTTCAAACTTCGGTACGGGCAGCCGCCGATTCAGAAACACAAACGAGGCGTGGTCTTCAAACTTGCCGTCCGCAGCCCATTCCATGCGGATCAGCTCCGGCGTCAGCACGGTAAACCGCGCCTGGCCCAACGTGACCATGGCCTTCGGATCAGCTACCGGATCGGTAACTTCTCCGGCCGCCCTCGCAGGAACTGCCGGCCTCGAAGATGTTGCAGCAGCCTGTGGTTTCGCGGCCTGTCCCGCCACTGGCGTTTGCGCCGTTAGCCCAACACTCACTCCGATTGCAAGCCCAACTGCGGCTAGTTGCGGCAAAGAAATATGCACCAGTCTCTCCTGCTCTTACCTGAATTGCTATTTTTGGCTCGCGCCACGCACCAGCGGGAATTTTCGTTTTGTTCTCTCGCCTACGAGGCAGTATACCGGCAGTTGCCGCCGCACAATTGTGATTGCATCCGTAACAGGGCAAAGGCCCAGGACGTGTTCTTCTCTCCAGAGAAAATTGCTCTCGCGGATTTGGACCTTGAGAAAGGATGGCGATGACTCAGATGGCAGGAGAGTCCTGGATTTGAGGAATCAGATGCAAACCTGGCGCGGAGTTGCTGACACACCTGCACTGTCGCAAGCGAATCCGTGCACCAGCATGAAGAATGCCAAGTCGGACGGAATCTTCGGGCACACCTATCGCTCGGGGCGGTTTGATCTGCTGTGGGGTTGGATGGTTTGTAGGCGTTCTCTAAGCTATTGATTTTATGGTGGACGCGGTAGGAATTGAACCTACAACCTGTCGGTTAAGAGCCGAATGCTCTGCCAATTGAGCTACGCGTCCAGGGTATCTGAAAAAGCCGTGCAGAAGAAGGACTTGCACACGGTTGGAGCAGCAGGATTTTCCTCTTGCCACTTGAAAAATATAGCACAGAAGCCGAGCTGTTTCAAAACGCGGAAGATGGAAGGGCTTGGATTCTAGAAGTTAAAGGCGAGACCAGCGCGGATGCTGCGCTGGTCCTGGGCGAAGATCAGCAGGGAGCCGTCGCTCAAGAGATACGGGCGGTAGCCCTGAGCCAGCAGGTTGCGCAAATCGAGGATCGCCTCGAAACCGCCGGAGCCATTGCGGCTCAGATGAAAAGGCTGGCGAAGGTGGATGTTGAGGTAAGGCTCGGCGGCGTTCGCAATGAACGGGGCAACTTGGGTGACGGTCTCTTCCGGCTGCCAGCGGTAGCTGGCCCGCCAACGGGTTCCGCTCCCGTCGAGGGTGCCGGAGAGTGAGAGCGCATACGTCTGTGCGAGGCGGGGATGCGCACCGGCAAGTACCTGGACCAGGGATGAGGGCTGCGGCGAGGAAGGCAGGACAAGGGCGTTGCCGCTGGCGTAGCTGAGGCGGAAATGATTGCCTCGTGGCAGGCGGTGCTCAAAGGTGGCCGCCACTCCGGCGGTGGAGAACTCCGGGCCGGCAGCATGAAGCAGGCCGCTAATGGGGTCCATGAGTACCGCGTCGGAAGTGGAACTGCCATCCGCAAAGTGGCCCATGGCCTCGATGACCGGATTGTCGATTCTGTCAGCATAGACCAGGACAGAAACGCCGGAGAGATCAGTACGCCGCTCCCAGGCAAGTTCCTGCTCCAGTCCGTGTTCGATGGCCAGGCTGCCATCGGGGGCGGAGATGGCGGGCAACCAGGAGCGGGCTTCAGTATCTTCATCGCCCGCGGCCGCGGGCAGAAAAGTGGTCACGCGATAGCGAATGGCGGAATTGTCATTCCGCCAGCCGACTGAGGCAAAGGGCAGCATGGCGGCCACGGTATCAGGGGAGATCCCGGAGAGCCGGGCAAGCACCTGATTGGAGCCTACTTCTGCTTCGAACTCGTCCCCGAGATGGATCGTCTCCCAACTGCGGATAGCAGCCTCGTCCAGCCCCTCGGAGCCGGCGGCAGCCATCTCCGGGTGGAGTGCGACGGCGGCCACCGACTGCACGGAGCCGGCAAAACCAAGATCCTGGCGGAAACCGAGCATGGACTCCATGCCGGCATTGGTGCCGGGAGCAAAATCAACGCGAGCCAGCAGCTCGCGGCTGTTGGAAGGTGTCTCTTCCACTGCGGCGGTAATACGCTCACCGCTCTCGCCGAAGGCGCCCTCCTGGCCGCTGGCCACCAAGCGGGCCTTCAGCTTGGGATGCACGCCAGGGCCCTCGGAAACAACCACCAGGGGGCCATCCTCGAGCCAGCGCAAGAGGGGACGGTTGGCGGCTGAGCGCAGGGTCCAGGCCCAATCGTCCTTCTGGGCATTCCCGGTGCGCGGCTCTGCCGGAAGCCACTGCATCGCCTCGTACAGGCTGTTCAAAGTGAGGTTGACGACAGTGTTGGCATGGACGCGGACGTTTTCACGGAGTGAGGGAAGGAACCAGGCGCCCATGGCCTTGACCGCATAGCGGCCGGGCAGAACCGAGGAAATCGTAAAATGGCCGGTCGCGTCGGTGTAGACGCTGGCGATGACACTCAGATCGGGGCGCAGCAACTGAACCTGGGCGCCAATCTGTGGAACGCCGGCCGAGTCGCGCACCATCCCTGAAACCGACCCCGGCGCGGCTCCGCAAAGCGGAACTGCGCTCAAGAGAATCAGCACGGCGAAGAGAGCGAATTGGGGCCTTCGGATCATCACTGTCATTGGTGACCTGTCAGCGTCCCTGGCAATGTAACCTCGAATCCAACCCGCGCGGGCTTCCGGATCTGGTGTCCGATAGCCTGTTGTGCGGGATGCCAACTATTCCACAACAAAAGGTACCGATTGCGCAATCTCTTGTTTCGAGATTCCGTCATTTATTTTGATCGTCACCTTGTATTTTCCTGGTTCGAGCCCAGCGATTGGCAAACTTTTCTCCACAGTCAACTGGTCGCTATGTGCGCCCAACTCCTTTGAATCCATTTGTTTTTCCAGTATCACCGTGTCAGCGGCGCCGGGGTTGGCGGCAGTGCCGCCGGTCTTGATGATCTGGTAGACCACCGTGGCCTGGTTGCTCTTGGTGGCATCGTCGACTTGCAGGTTGTAGGCCTGCATCCAGAAGTTGAGTTCCTGGTTGCGCTTGAATTTGACCGGAGAGCCCGGGTTGGGGCTCACGCGGGGCCGGATGAAGGTGTTGCCGATGATGAAATTGCCGCTGCCAATCTCGCGCGAGGAGACTGTGTTCATCCGGTCGGCCAAAATCAGTGAGGAGGTCGCCAGCTTTTCGTCGTGATAGGTGGGTACATCGAGGCTGCGGCCGTAGTAACCCATGTGGTCCTTGTTGTTCACGTCACTGATGGCGATATCCAGGCGGTAGAGTCCGGGCAGCAGGGGCAGAGCCTTCCAGTAGACCGACTGGCGGTCAAGGCTTTTTTCCAGCAGCTCAGCCGGCTGCTCGACCTCGACCGTGTCCTCGAAGGTCTGCACCGTCTTATGGGTGAGGGTGGTGACCTTGCCCAAGATGTTGACTACACCCTTGGCCACGCCCTCCTTGGTGACAAAGGTGATGTCGCGATTCTTCATCTGCACGGTGATTGGAACCAGTACCGTGCTTTCCGTCACCTTGACGAAGTCGGTGCGAACATCAAAGGGGAAGACCGGGCCGGAGAGCAGTTTGTGCTCGGAGATGAAGTTCTCCAGATCCTTGAACTTGACCGGTGGCGGCGCGAACAGCTTGGCGGCCATCTCAATGCGGTCGAACTGCTTGGACTCCTGCCCTTGCGACTGCGGACCCGTGCCGAGGCTTTCCATACCGCCCTTGAAGCGGTCGGCCTTTGTGGCCTTGCCCATCTCCTCGTACTGGGTCGCGCCGGCGCCGGGGACGTGCAAGAGCGCGTCCTTCTCGCTGCGGTCAATAGTGAAGTGGTAGTCGCCGCACTGGCATGTATCAACAAACTCAATATCAATGTTCTCGCCGATGCCCTCGAGATACCTGTAATGCCACACCTCGAAGGGGAAGGTAGAGGTCTCTCCGCCACCTTCTTCCATGGGCCGCTGGTAGCTACCGCCGGAGGGGTGGGAATCAATGGAGTCGGCCGCGCCGAAGGAAATGTAGATGTGGCCACGATCGGTCTTCCAGCCGGGCTTGCCGGCGGCGTAGTGCTCATTGGCGTAGGCGATGCGCCGATAGTGCTCTTCGCGGAACTCGTTCTCCGGCGAATCCGGACTGGGATTGCGGCGCAGCCAGAAGTTCTCGATGAAGGCGTCGCGCTCCTCGTCGTTGCTGAGGGTCTTGAAGGCCTTGCGCTCCTCATCGGAGATGATGTAGGCGACGTCCTGGTCCAGCCAGCTCTTGTAGGCGCCCTTCAACTCCTGACGTACGGCCTTCTGGGCGGCAAACTTCTCCTTGTCGGAGCGCTCGCGCTTGAGTGGGTCCACGCCCTGATTCTGGTCGTTGGCCGGTTGCGCCTGTGCCGACGGGGTGTCCGTCTGCTGGGCAAGAAGCCCGGCGGTAGGGGTAAACACCAGGCCGCAACCCAGTGCGACAAAGAGAAGATGAGAACGATTAAGCGTCATTTGCCTTGAAAACTCCTGCGATCCCTTATTCTACGGGTCCGGAAAGGGCTGGGCAAGATTCCGTAGGAAGCCGCTACCCCGTTGGACTCGAAAACGCGGCTGGGGTAAGCCGGGAAATAGCTTCCTTGGAACTGCTAAACTGTCTGCGGACGGGGTTTTGAGACCGATCTGGCTGGACTCACGTCCAAAATACAGGCGCGATGTCTTTGTCACTTTATTTTGCGGCGCTTGCGCCATTTCAGCATTCTTCACCCAAACCGCGCGAACGCGAATAGGATATTGCGCGAGAGAAACTCATCCGGTTCCGGCGGCCCAGCCGAAAATCGCTCTAAAAGCGCCAGAGACAGCTTTTTGCAACCGATGGGAACCATACCGGCGCCAATTGCGTACACTAATCGGAGAGACCCGGAGCACGCATTTCGCATGAAAAAGATACTCCTGATTATTCTTGCCGTCGTGGCTGTTACCGGACTTGTGGCCTTCTTCATCTATAGGCAACAGTCCGGCTATACCAAAATTCTCACCGCCAAGATCGCGCGCCAGGACCTGACCACAGTGGTCAGCGGCACGGGCCAGATCAAGCCCAAAACCTACGTGAACGTGGGCGCCACTTCATTTGGCCGCATCACCCACCTTCTGGTGAAGGAGGGGGATCACGTGACCAAAGGCCAGGTGATCGCCAACGTGGAAAGCGTGCAGCCACAGGCCAATGTGGAAGCCCAAGTAGCCACCATCGCCGCGGCCAAGACCGATATTTCCTCCTACATTGCGGCGGAAAAGACCAGCGAAGCCAACGTGGAGCACGCACGGGCAGACCTGGAGCAGAAGCGGCTGGATTGGGAGCGCGCCCAGGGCCTTTACAAAGCCGGCATTTTGGCCAAGCAGGATTTCGACGCCAAAAAAGCAGCCTACGATACGGATGTAGCATCCCTGGACCAAGCCAGGGCGGCGCTCAACCAGGCCAAGGCGCAGACCGATTCGGCGCGCGGGCATATGCGCACTCAGGTGGCTACTCTGCGCGCCAGCCAGGATGCGCTGAACAAGACGGTTTCCGTGGCCCCCTTCGACGGCATTGTGACCAACCTCCCGGTGCGCGAAGGCGAGACGGTGGTGGTCGGTATTCAGAATGCTGAAGGCTCCACGTTGATGACCCTGGCGGACATGAGCGTGATCACCGCCGAGGTGAAGGTGGACGAAACCGACATCGTGAACATTCAGATCGGCCAAGCCGCCGAGGTCACCGTTGACGCCCTCCCCGGCAAGGTTTTCAAGGGCCATGTGACGCTGGCCGGCGATCAGGCTCTTTTGCGCTCCACAGGCGTGGCCACCTCGCAGTCCACCACCGGCACGGAAGAGGCCAAGGACTTCAAGGTCGTCGTGACGCTGGATAATCCCTCCAGCGAGTTGCGTCCCGGACTCAGCACCACCGCCAAGATCACCACGGCGCACAAATCCTACGTGCTCTCGCTCCCCATCCAGGCGCTCACCATGCACAACCCCGATGACGACAAACCCAAGGGGAGCGTGCAGGCGGCCTCATCTTCGCCGGCCGCCGTCAAGAGCGCGCCCGTGCAGGGCGTTTATGTGGTAGACAACAAGAGCGGCAAGCTGCGAGCCAAGTTCGTGCCGGTCACTACCGGCATCACTGGAGCCACTGACATCGAAGTCCTCAGCGGCTTGAAAGAAAACGACGAAATCGTCATTGGCCCATACAAGACGCTGCGCGCCCTCAAAAACAACGCGCTGGTCAAGCGGGACACCGCCAAGCCGGTTGTGCCGTCGGGCGGAAGTTCTTAGAGGCTGTTTCATAACCTGGCTTTGAAAGGGCACGGCTTTAGCCTCATAGGAGCAGTAAATGGCGCGCAAGCCAGCTGCCTATACTGGAGAAGAGAATGATCCTCAAGACTTATGCTCGCGTTTTCACCAACGATGCGGACAAGTCCCTCGATCTTTTTAAGAAACTTCAGGGAAGCGAGCCGCACATGCGCCTGAAATTTCGCGATTGGGATCTAATCGCAATCGGCGACATTCTCATTGTTGGTGGAACGGATGAAGTGCTGGCTCCAATTCGCAATAGCCACGGCCCCTTGATCGTTGACGATCTGGATGAGACCCAGAAGGTTCTGGAGCAAGGCGGCGCCCAGATCATCCAAGCGGCGGCGCCCGCGCCCACGGGGCGATTTCTGTACGCCAGGCATCCGGATGGTTTGATCTTCGAGTATGTCGAGTGGACACCCGATTTGGTAGAGAAGTGGATCACGTCTCCTCAACGCGAAGGAAAACTCTCCTCGCAATTGTGACCATGAACTACTCAACAGCTCTCGAACGCCGCGTATAGACTTGGCGCAGTGATGCCAGGGAAGGAAGAGATTCGAATGGCTCAAAACGGCATCGGTGGCGATGCGCAACATCTGGCTCCGCCAAGCAGCGACATCATCATTGTCGAGGATCTATGGCGCACCTATGATATGGGTTCGGAGCAGCAGGTGCAGGCGCTCAGCGGCGTCTCCCTGAGCATCAAGCGCAATGAATATGTAGCCATCATGGGCCCGTCTGGCTCCGGCAAGTCCACGCTGATGAACCTGATCGGCTGCCTGGATACGCCCTCCAAGGGCCGCTACTGGCTCAACGGCCAGTTGGTCAGCGAACTGGACGACGACCAGTTGGCGCGCATCCGCAACAAGGAGATCGGCTTCGTCTTCCAGACCTTCAACCTGCTGTCGCGGGCTACATCGTTGCACAACGTGGAGCTGCCGCTGATCTATAACGGCACGCCTGCCGCCGAGCGCATCGAGCGCGCCAAGGAAGCACTCACCGACGTGGGGCTGGAGTCGCGTATGTACCACAAGCCCAACGAACTCTCCGGCGGCCAGCGGCAACGCGTGGCCATTGCCCGGGCGTTGGTCAACCGGCCCTCGATCATCCTGGCCGACGAGCCAACCGGCAACCTGGACTCCAAGACAGGCGATGAAATCATGGCGCTCTTCGATCATCTGCACGACCAGGGCAATACCGTCGTGCTGGTCACTCACGAGCCGGACATCGCCGAATACGCGCATCGCGTGGTGCATATTCGCGACGGCCGGATCTTCTCCGACGAGCCTTCCAAGCGTTTCCGCTAGACTGGCTGAAACCTTCCGGAACAAAACACATTTTCTGCAAGCACATGAGCCGGAAAGACGCCAGTCTTTCCGGCTCATGTTTTTTCCCTTTGCGCCGATGAAAACTTTGTCGGCCTTGGAAGTGTTACTCGGGCCGCGGAGGCGATGTACGTTGAGAGCCATGCAAAGCGCCGCTCAGTACCAGCCTTATGTCTCCGGCCTGACCCTTGTGGAGGTGGAATCTGCCTCTGAAACGCAGCCCGTAGGAATCAGCGCGGCATGGCGCAAGCTGCTGGTGCAGGCTGAAATGGCCGCGCCGTATGTGCATTTGGCCACCATCGAAGGAGAACTCGGCAGCGGCAAACAGACGCTGGCCCGCTATCTTTTCAGCCGATCTCCACTGGCCAGCGGCAGCTTTCAGCGGCGCGACGCCCGGGAGTGGCTGGTAGCCGACGCCGATCCGGCCACGCTGATCGGCTTCCTCTATCTGGATCGCGTGGACCTGCTGGCGCCTCCGGGACAGGGTCTGCTGCTGGGCGTGCTCAAGGCGCTCCAGGACCGTCCGCAGGGACGCTTCATTCTGCTGGCCTCTTCCCAGACCTCGCTGCGCCAGATGGCGGCGCAAGGCCTGTTGTTGCCTGATCTGGCCTTCCGGCTCACCGCCGTCCGCCTGGCCATTCCCCCGTTGCGCCAGCGCCGCGAAGACATTGCCGCGCTGGCCCAGGCTCTGCTCGACCGCATTTGTGCGCGCTACCAGCAGCGCCACGTGGTTCTGGCCCCCGGCACGCTGGCGCGTCTTTTGCAGCACAACTGGCCGGGAAACGTGCGCGAGCTGGCCGCGGTGCTTGAAACCGCATTGCTCGAAGCCGCAAATGGAATCATCCGGCCTGAAGATCTGTCGCTACCCTCCGGCCTGGAAGTCCCGCCCGAGCTGCGCCCGGCAACGCGAACTGACAGCATGAATCTGGATGCGGTGATTCAACAGCACGTGCAATATGTCCTGGACATGAACCGGGGCAACAAGCTGCGCGCCGCCCGCCAGCTCGGCATCAGCCGCTCCACCCTCTACCGCATCCTGGGCAACGAGGCCATCCTGGCGCATTGAGGGCCGCGCTTGCCCACAATTTCACCAGAAGAAACACAATTCCGGATTGGCGGATAAGGCGCCCGGCATGAAAGGTCAGTTCGACGCCGGCGGCTTTTCATCCGCCGTAAACGTCGTCCACGGCCCCGCCTTCATGTCATGCAGAATCGGCTTCTGCCATGCGAAACGCGGATGCGCTGCCAGAAACGGCTCAGCGAGAAAATCCTCGCCGCACGGATGCCCTGCTCTGCCAATGAAGCTCAGTTTCGCCGCCATATCCGAGTCCATTACCTTGCCCGTCACCGCGCCCGCCGGATCGTAGGGCGGATCGTGCCACACTTTCTCTCCGACAGGCGACAGATCCTCATGCCCACACAGGCTGCGCTTGCCTCTATCAACTTTTTTCTCATAGCTATCGTAGTGATCTGACAGGTACGCCTCCGCCAGCGCTGTATCCAGCTTTCCGTAGTGCTCTTGCATAAACTGCTCGGCGCGAATTCGCCTTGCATTCATCGAGCTCTCTGGATCGTTCGGATTGAATCCCGGCGTATCATCGCGAATCACCAACGGGTCGGCCGGAAAGTTCGCCGACACAAAATATCCATCCGTTTTCCTGGTCAGCGGAGTATGGCGCAAGCCCAGTTCCAGGTACGCGATCTCGCCCGTCTTGCGATCACCGATCAGCCAGGAATTGGCATAGCCGCCATTGTTGCCTTGGCGCATGATGGCCGCGTATTCATCAATCGACGTCGCATACTGCATTGCCTTGCGCGACCGGTCGAACTCCGGAATTCCATTCACATCGAAGCCTCGCGCCATGGGCAACGTGGTCTCGGTAATCATCAGCCCGCTCGCGTTCACGCCGAAGTCGTCCCCGCTGGTAATCCCGCCCGGCACTCCATCCATCAAGAAGTGCTGTCCACTTGCCGGCACAATATCGAACACCACCGTATCGCGTTCGCCCCCGGCATAAGAGGACCAGTTGCTATGCGCGATCACAATCTTTCCATCCTTGGTCGCTGATCCGGTGGCAACAAAGGCGCTGCACCTGCCCGGTGGAACCGCCGCCGGCGGATTCGCCTTGCCGTGCTTCGCATTCAGCCACGGCAAATAGTAGTCGCTCAACTCATCGTCGCCATTCAACGCGACAAGATCCCACAGATCGATCGTCGATCCCTGCGCCTTCAGGCCCTCGACAATCCCCTTCAACTCCGCCTGGTACTCCGGCTCGAGATGCGGCCATAACACTTTCTTTCCCGTCTCGCGAAAGAAGCTCCACGGGCGCTTATCCACATTTGGCGCCGTAACCGTGTACAAATGCACGTTGTCTTCAATCTCACGCGCCAGCAGATAGCCATGCTGAAACCCAATCTGCTCTGGCGTTCCGGCCAAATGCACATAAGTCCATCCGCCGGCATTGAACTTGTAGCTGCCATCGAGGCGAGGGTCGGGCGCTGTTGACGGTGAGGCCGCAAAGGCGGCGACAGACGTAGAAGCAAGAAGAAGGAGAGCGGCAAGACGCATCGTGTTTGCTCCTGGAGAGATCAGCTTCGAGGGTTGCGGGCGGTTTAACCGGAATTTTCATCCCGGACTCCCAGCCCTCAAAGAATGTACTCAGAATTGTACAACTCACCGTCCTGGCCGGTTTCGTACCTCTCCCAGCAGTGGCGGGTGCCCAGATCTCGAACGGTTCCCCGGCAAACCTGTGCGAAATTGACCAGCAGAATGCTTGCCTTGACGCATATTTTCCAAATTGACACCTATTCAGGTGAGTTTTGACCGAGGAGAAGAAATGCCCGACTTTGGCAATCCTTTCAGTGGACTAAAGCACGACCGTATGCTGACCCATGATGAGTTGGTGCGAGCGATCCGCTTCATGGTCGCCGCCGAGTATGAGGCGACGCAGATGTATGAGCAGTTGGCCGACTCGACCGGCAATGCCTTGGCTCAGAATGTTCTCCGCGACATTGCTGGCGAAGAGAAGGTTCACGCCGGCGAATTTCTGCGCCTGCTCAAGGAACTTCAGCCCGACGAGGAAAGCTTCTACCAGCAAGGCGCGCAGGAAGTCGAAGTAGAATTCCTGAACAAAACTGGCGCGGCTGGCGACGTCACATCCAAGGACTCAAACAGTCAAGGATTGGGAATCGGAAATTTACGAGTGAAACCTGCTGAAAAAGGAGTCACCAAATGAATTTTCTTCGTAGGGAACTTGCTCCGATCAGCCCGCAGGGATGGAGCGAAATCGATTACGTGGCCAAGAAAGCGCTGGCTGCCAATTTGTCGGCGCGCAAATTCGTCGATGTTGATGGGCCGCATGGCCTGGACCGCGCTTGTGTGCCGCTTGGCCGTCTTGCCATGCCAAAAGGGCAGGATGAAGCAGCCGTCCGATATGGCATTCACCAGGTTCTCCCGCTGGTCGAGGTGCGCGTCGATTTCAGTTTGCCGATATGGGAGTTGGATAACATCGAGCGGGGCGCTAAGGATATAGATCTGGATGCGGTCGTCAAGGGCTGCCGGGAAATTGCCGCCTTCGAGGAGAAAGCCATTTACGAGGGCTTCGCGCCGGGCGCTATCGTTGGTCTTAAGCAGGCGGTGAAAAGTAAGAAAATCAAGATCTCGCTGGATATGGATGCGGTTGTCAATGCGGTTTTCAAGGCGCAGGAACAGATGCTGAAAGACGGTGTCTCGGGGGCGGCCAATCTGGTGGTTTCGCCGTCTTTGTGGGAGTTTCTCGCCCAATGCGTCCCAGGTGGAACGCTCCGTTCAACCATCGAAAGCGAGATCGGTGGCCGCGTCATCCGCGCCGAGTCGTTGAAGGACGCGCTGCTTGTCTCCAACCGCGGCGGCGATGTGGAATTGACTGTGGGGCAGGATTTCGCAATCGGCTACCACGGCCACACGGCGGCTGAGGTCAACCTATATATCACCGAATCGTTTACTTTCCGTGTCATTGAGCCGGAGGCGGTCGTCGGGTTTACAGCGGTCTAGCGAGATGTTGACTGCGAAACCGGCAGAGGCCGGGATCAGCTCCAAATCTCGATTTTGAGACCTGGAGCTGATCATAAAGCTTTCTTTCCAAGTATTTGAAGAGAGTGAGTATTGACAAACTCTCCTCTTGGGTCGAATATACGAATATTGATGCCCATCGGTAAGCTAGCCCACACTAGAGGTGGGGACGGCTCCGATTATTAAGATCCCAGGGGACGTGACCAAATGGACGCGTCCCCTGTATCATTTTCTGAGCCATTCCGATCACTGGAAATGAGCAAGAGGAATTTCCTGATGGGTACTGTCGTCTCAGCTCAGCCTGCACCTACCGTTCAACCTCCGAGAATCCGTGTCTTCGTAGATTACTGGAATCTGCAACTGACAATGAATGAACGCGTCCGGCGCGCCACAGGCCAGCAGGATGCTCGTTTTCTCATTGATTGGAAGAAGCTCCCGTCTTGGCTTGCTCAAAAAGCATCCGAAATTACGGGCTTGGCAGCTTATCGCTTTGAAGGTGGAATTATCTATTCCTCATATAACCCCAACACCCCAGAGGGAAGAAAACAAAACGCGTGGCTCACAACGTGGCTCAATCGGCAGCCAGGTATCCAGGTGATAAGCTACGCTCGACATCCCAAGCACGCACCTTCCTGTGGCGCTTGTCACCAGTTAATAACGCGCTGCCCTCGCCCAGAATGTGGAGCTGATCTCTCGGGAACCATAGAGAAGGGCGTCGATAGTGCAATCGTTACGGATATGATCCGTCTCGCGTGGGAGGATTCATATGAGATTGCCGTCATTGCATCTTCAGATGCGGACCTTGTGCCGGCTGTCGAGTTTCTCAACCAAAAAGGCCGGAAGGTGATCCAAGCAGGATTTCCGCCCTCTGGTGTTTCCCTGGCGACTGCCTGTTGGGCATCCTTCGATGTGTTTCAGCATCGCAATGAAATTGAGCGGCAGGTGGCCCATCCTTAATTTAACTTCAAAATTCAGGAGTGCCCCATCCTTTCCGCTTTTTTCTGCGGAAAGAGTGGGAGACCACGAACCTCGATAGTACGTTTTTTAGAAAGGCTGGGACTAATCCACAGCCGTTCCCGTTCCGCGACCCAAATTAGCATCGCTTAGAGAAACGTTTTCTACCCCCTAATCCCTAACCCCTACCCCCTATTCCCTTGCCCTCCGCCAACCCAATCAGCACCTTGGCGCTGGCCAGGTCTCCCGCCAACGCCTTCTCCGTCAGCAGATCGGCCAGCTTCTCCGCGTTCCGGCCCTCCACCAGTACGCTCGCCCACAGCCGGTCCTCAGCCAACTTCTCCAGCGTCTTGCCGCCCTTCGGCACAATCCCGTACACCACCTTGCACCCCATCGCCTCTGCCATGCGCGACATCGACCTCAGATTGATCGTGTTCTTCAGCTCCCTTGCCTCCAGGTCGAAGACGCCCGAACGGTTCACGCCCATCTTCTCCGCGATCTCTGCCACGGGAATCCGCAGCGCCTGCCGCACTGCCCACAGCAATCCATGGGTTGGATTCTTCTCCACTCCCGCGCGCCGGTAAGGACGCATCTCCACATCCAACCTTTTCCGCATCAACTTCCGTTCCTTCTCCCGCATCGCTCAAAGCCTCCTCACTCACTTACCAAGGTAGGCAAACGGGGCTTAATCTTACGCAAAAACGGCCAAAATCGCGGCTAATTCGGTCAATATAGAGGTGTTTTCAGACATTTTGGTCGGGCCGGGGCCGGACATTTGCCAAAAATATCTGTGCCCACACACCCTCATTCTTCGAGAATTGAACTCCCTTCTTCATTCCATAGCCTTATTGCACGACAATATTTCCTCTTTTTGCCGGGCTAAAGCACGACTGTTTTTCTGATCCCTGTTCCTGGTTCCCTGCCCTCTTGCTCTAAACTCGACGGGAAGGCAAGATTTCATCCCGAGGTCCTATTCCGTTGAAAAGATTTCCGCTCTCCGCACTGTTTGTTGCCGCTGTTATGTTGATTGCCTCTCTTCCCTCGATTCAGGCCCTGGCTCAGGCTGGCGTTCCGGCTCAGGCTGCCTCTGTGCAGGCCAACCGCAAGGCTCTCAATGCCCTCTTTGAGGAGTATTGGGAGGCGAGCTTGGAGCGCTCACCGGAGTTTGCCTCCTCGCTGGGCGACAAGCGCTTCAACGACCGCATCTCCGACTACTCCGTGAAGGCCCATAACGACTGGCTGGCCCGCGAAGAGAGCTACCTGATGCGACTGGCAGGCATTGACCCGACCGGGTTCACTGACCAGGAGAAGATCAGCCGCGATCTGCTGCTGCGCCAGTTTACCGACGATCAGGAGGCGGTTGGGTTCAAGGAGTGGGAGATGCCGTTGAACCAGATGGGCGGCATTCAAACGACTTATCCGCAACTGGCGGCGCAGTTGAGCTTCACAACAGTGAAGGACTACGACGACTGGATCGCCCGGCTGCACGCCATCCCCAAAGCCTTCGACCAGGTGACTACGAATATGTCCATCGGCATGGACGACCATCGCGTGCCGCCAAAATATCTGCTGGTGAAGGTGCTGGAGCAGGTGAAGGCGCTGGCCGTGCAGAAGCCGGAAGACTCGCCGCTCGCGCTGCCGTTGAAGCACTTTCCAGCTACCGTCAAGCCCGCCGAGCAGGAGCGCATCAAGGCCGAGACGTTGGACGCCATCGGCAAGGAAGTGCAGCCCGCCTATCTGCGCATGGCGCGCTTTCTGGAGGTCAGTTACATTCCCGCCGGCCGGGAGCAGCCCGGAGCATGGGCGCTGCCCGATGGGGCAAAGTTCTATGCCTACCGCCTTCGCCGCACCACCACGACCGACTTGACCGCGGAGCAATTGCACCAGATCGGGCTGGACGAGGTGAAGCGCGACGAAGCGGAGATGCTGACGATTGCGCGGAAACTCGGCTTTGCGGATTTGAAGACCTTCAGGGCTAGTTTGAAGACCAATCCCAAGCTGCATACGACCTCAGCCGAGGCGCTGCTGGAGACTTATCGCGGCTATCTTGGCCCAATGCAGGCGCGCCTCCCGCAGCTTTTCGGCAGGCTGCCCAAGGCGCCGTTCGAGGTTTCCGCGGTTCCGGATTTCATGGAAAAGACCTCCGCGCCCGCTTACTATGAGCCGGGCTCGCCCGACGGCAGCCGGCCGGGACGCCTGCGCATTGACACCTACAACGCCGCCGAGCGCAACCTTGACCTGGCGGAGGCTACCGCTTACCACGAGGGTCTTCCAGGCCACCACTTGCAGATCTCCATCGCCCAGGAGCTGACCGACATACCCACCTTCCGCAAGCATGAGCACTACACGGCTTACACCGAGGGCTGGGGACTCTACGCCGAGCGGCTGGGCAAGGATGTGGGCTTCTACCAGGATCCCTACTCGGACTACGGACGCCTGGAGAACGACATCTGGCGCGCAATCCGCCTGGTGGTGGACACCGGCGTCCACTCCCAGCACTGGTCCCGCCAGCAGATGGTGGATTACTTCCACGAGCACTCGGCCATCGACGAAACCAGCATCCAGGCCGAGGTGGACCGCTATATCGCGTGGCCTGGCCAGGCCGTGGCCTACAAGGTGGGCCAGTTGAAGATTCTGGAACTGCGCGACCGGGCGAAAAAGGCGCTGGGCGACAAGTTCGATCTGCGGGCTTTCCACGACCAGGTGCTGGACGCGGGCGCGCTGCCGCTGGATGTGTTGAGCGACCGGATCGATGGGTGGATTGCCAGCCAGAAGGCTGCCGTTCAGCGATAGGCCTGGGGCGGATGCCTCGCCGCAAGCGATCCTATTTCGAGTCACGTCCCGCAGTGTTGTTCTGTAGCCTTATAAATCGGCAAATAAGTGAATTCTGTCGTTTTATAAGGCTACAGAATTCGAAGGAAAGGTCAGTTCTTGAATAAGTTTGTGAAAATGTCTGGTTCGAACCCGACAAAAACATTGAAAATCGGCTCATTTTAAAGCGAATAAGCCCCCAATTAAGCTCTTTTTGCCTGTCTTTGAACCCTATTGGCCAAGGAAACCTCTGCTCGACAAATTCGAACCGCGGGCTTTCCACGACCAGGTGCTGGATGCAGGCGCGCTGCCGCTGGGTGTGTTGAGCAACCGGATCGACGGGGGGGATTGCCAGCCAGAAATAGCCGCGAGAAGGGCCGCTTGAGGCGTGGTAATCTGTAGTGTCCCTTTTCAGCGGCTTCTGGTTCAACTTTGCTGCTATTGCGGGCTACTGCGTCCATTGGAGAGATTGGTATGAAACGCACTCTTGCATTCGTCTTCGTCCTTGGGTTTTCCTGCTGTCTGTATGCGCAGGCAGTGGATACAACCGTCTGCGACATTCTGAAGAATCCGCAGTCGTTCAACGGAAAGATCGTCCGCTTCAAAGGCACGGCGGTCGCCTCTTTCGACCAGTTTGCGGTGAAGGGCACTGGTTGCGAGATCACCGTCAACAACAACATCTGGCTTTCCTATCCGGAAGGGACAAAAGCCAAGGCGGGGCCGGCGGTGATGGTGCATGTTCAACCAGCGCACAATTTCGCCGGGGAAGTTCCCGCGGCTCAGCGCACGCCAGTCGAACTGGACAAGAACAGCAAGGATTTCAAGCAGTTCGATTCCCTGCTGGCCACTCCCTACAAAAAGGGTGGAATGTGCCTGGGGTGCAATCGGTATGAGGTGAGTGCCACGCTGGTGGGGCGGGTGGATGCCGTAGAAAACGCCACGCTGCGCCGCGACAAGGCCGGCAAGATCATCAGTTTCGGCGGCTTCGGACACATGAATGCCTATAGCGCACGCCTGGTGCTGCAATCGGTCAGCGATGTCACGCCGAAGGAGATCGACTACTCGAAGACTCTGGCCATCACCAAGGAGGACACGGCACCCGATCAGCTCGGCCTGGATTCGTTGGCGGCCGCGCAGAAGCTAGCTGATGCCTATCCGGCCACCGAACCCGCCGGGCAGCAACTGAAACGGGCCGTCGGCGTGTTCCCCAAGCCCAAAGAGAACAACGGAGTTGTGATCGCACACGGAACGAGCAACGATGCCGCCGCGAAGTATGAAACCAAAGGGGCGGTTGATTCCCCGGACGGCCTGCTCTTCACCTGCACGATCAATACGAGCCGCGTGTCGGGCGATGCTGAGAGCAGGGCTGTCGTTTTTGCCGGCGAAAACATCGCCAACCTGCGCAACCCATTGCCTGAGGGTCTGGACGCCGGAATTTACGATCTGGAGAATCGCGCCTGGACGACAACGACGCTGGACGCCGTGGGCAGCAGGCAGAAGACGATGACTCTGCCGGGCGCTTATCTGGTCTGGAACTCGACCTGGCCGCCAGCCGAGGTCAATAAGAATGTGAGCGATACGATTGAGGGTTTCCTGACAAAGGAAGAGCTTCTCCACAAGTAAACCGACCCAAAAGCTGGACAGGCTGGCAACTCCGCGTGGCAAGGCTCCGGATTGCCAGCCTGTCTGTTTTGTAACCACCAATAACATCGCGTCCTCCGCACGGCGGGGAATTCGCGTATCGTTGAAAGTTACACCACATTCATTCAGGAGTCAGGAAAGGGAAAAAGATGGCGGAGATCACTGTTGAGGCCACCGAAATACCCGCGCAGTTGCCCGATGTGCGCGTGGCAGTTCTGGGCGCAGGCAAGATGGGCGGCATCCTTTTGCAGGCCTTCCTGAAAGAGAACCTTTTCGCACCCAGCCAGATTCACGCCACCGTGGGCCACGCCGAGCGGGCGGTGGCGCTGAGCGCGCAGTGGGGCGTGGACGTGACGACCAACAATCTGGAGGCGGTGCAACAGTCGGATTTGATTCTGCTGGGCGTAAAGCCGTTCCAGGCGCCAGATGTGATGGCGGAGATTCGTCCTGCGCTGACGCCGGCCAAGACGATTGTTTCCTTTGCGGCGTCAGTGAAAACGCGGGCCATCGAAGAAGCTGCCGGCATGGAGATCGGAGTCATTCGCGCCATGCCCAACACGCCCTCGGCGCTGGGCGCGGGCGCTGCCGGATTGTGCAAGGGACGCTACGTCTCCGCCGAACAGATGGCGCTGGCGAAGCGACTCTTCGAGACCGTGGGCCGCGCGGTGGTGGTGGACGAGAAGCACATGGACGCCGTGACCGGCCTGTCGGCCTCAGGGCCAGCGTATATCTACATCATCATCGAGGCTCTGGCCGAGGCGGGCGTCAAGGTGGGCCTGTCCCGCGACGTGGCTACGCAACTGGCTGCACAAACCGTCTTCGGCTCCGCCAAGATGGTGCTGGAAACCGGCTACCATCCGGCTCTGCTGAAGGACGCCGTGACTACCCCCGCTGGATGCACCATCGACGGTATTCTGGAACTGGAAGAAGGAGGACTGCGCGTCACGCTGATCAAGGCGGTAATGCGGGCCACCGAGCGGGCCAAACAATTGGCTGCGGGATAAGAAGGTTTTTGCCTTCCCAGGTCTCAGAATCGAGACCTGGGGCCCCCAGCATCGAACTGGCTCCTAAACTCAATCACTCACTGGCTTGATTCCATGTCCATTCAACGTCCAACGTGGCTTCCTTCTTACCTGCCAGAATTGCAAGGGCTGCGCGGCCTGGCGATTCTGTGGGTGGTTCTCTATCACTGCCACTGGCGGCTGGAAGGAACCTGGATTTACTACGCTTCGCTTTGGGGATGGTCAGGAGTCATTTTCTTTTTTGTTCTCAGCGGCTTTCTGATTACTTCAAATCTGCTGGGCACGCGCGACAAGCCACACTACTTTCACAACTTCCATGCGCGACGGGCGCTGCGCACCTGGCCGGTTTATTTGCTTCTGCTGGTGGTGGTTTATCTGAATGCGCCATGGTTTATTGGCCCGAGCGTGATGACCGCGATCAAGACCGCACCCTGGCTCGCCTATCTTTTCTGCGTGCAGAACCTCTTTCACCTGACCCTGCCGCCGGCCCTTGGCCCCACCTGGGCACTGGCCATCGAGGAGCAGTACTACTTTCTCTGGGCGCCCATTGTGCGCTTCCTGCGCCGGCCGTGGATGCTGGCCAGTGTTCTGGCCTGCGCGCTGGTGGGCTCGCCGCTGATGCGCCACCTGAACCTGGTCTGGATGAGGGGTATGCCCACCCACACGCTGATTCACCTGGACGGGATCGCACTGGGCAGCTTGCTGGCGCTGGGCTTTTACACGCTCAAGTTAAGCCGCCGCACATGGCTCTGGATCGGACTGGGCGCGTTCGTGGCGGGAATTGCCGCAGCGGCTACCGTGGCTGGCGGAACGGCGTTTCTCGATTCCGCGCTGGCGATTGGTTATTGCGGCGCGATGCTGACCTTGATTACCACGACCGGCGCACGGAATCCGGTGAGCGCCGCGCTGCGCCGGGGGCCGCTAGCCTTCTACGGCCGCATCAGTTACGGCCTTTACATGACTCACATCATGACATTCATCTTCTTCGGCTGGTTCGACCTGCGGATGGACCACTATGGCGTGGCAGGAAACCTGGCGGTGGTGGGTTTTCGCCTGGTTGCCTCGACCGCGATTGCCACGGCGCTCTGGTACGGCTTTGAGTCGCAAATTCTCAAGCTGAAGCGGTATTTTTAGAGCATTTTCCTGGTTGCGCGAAGGCTGGCATCGTAGTATTCCACTCTTGCCGCAAAAACAAAAACGCGGCAAGGATAGGGCACCCAGATCCGGCTGAAGCGCGGAGAAACGCTGAGGTCAAGAGCAGTTCTGCTCAGTGCCAGATGCGGCTTATCCTGAAAATGGTATGCGCAGGGGCTAGTTCCACAGTGTGGGCTGGTGTCTCATCTGTTTGTGACATGAATCACCCGAGGCTGTGACTGGCGGCTGGTAGGCTGACTATGTCTCCTGAGAGTCCCCCCTTACGAGGTGAATCTATGAGCGAAGCAACAAGCAAAGGCCCTCTGAGCCCGGAGTTGCTGGCCCAGATGAACGCCTATTGGCGTGCCGCCAACTATCTCTCCGTTGGCCAGATCTATCTGAAAGATAACCCGCTGCTGGAACGGCCACTGACCTTGGACGACGTGAAGCCGCGCCTGCTGGGCCACTGGGGCACAACGCCGGGACTCAACTTTCTTTACGTGCACTGGAACCGCCTGATCCGCGAGCGCGACCTGAACATGATGTACATCATCGGCCCAGGGCACGGCGGGCCGGGGCTGGTGGCTAACACCTATTTGGAAGGCTCCTACTCCGAGATTTATCCCCACATCGAGCAGAACCGGGACGGAATCAAGCGCCTGTTCCGGCAGTTCAGCTGGCCGTATGGGATTCCCAGCCATGTGGCGCCGGAAACACCAGGGTCGATCCACGAAGGCGGCGAGCTGGGCTATTCCTTAGTCCATGCCTACGGCGCGGCCTTCGACAATCCGGACTTGATTGTGGCCTGCGTGGTGGGCGACGGCGAGGCCGAGACCGGCCCGCTGGCCACAAGCTGGCACTCGAACAAGTTTCTGAATCCGGCGACAGATGGAGCGGTACTGCCCATCCTGCATCTGAACGGCTACAAGATCGCTAACCCGACGATTCTCGCGCGGATTCCTCACGCCGAGCTGGAAAGCCTGATGCGCGGTTACGGCTATGAGCCGTTTACGCTGGAGGGCGACGATCCGCTGACAATGCACCAGCAGGCAGCGGCGGTCTTTGACACCATGTTGGACCGCATTGCAGCAATCCAGAAGGCTGCCCGCGAAGCCACCGGCCCGATTGAGCGCCCGGCGTGGCCAATGTTGATTATGCGGACGCCCAAGGGCTGGACCGGACCGAAATTTGTGGACGGCAAGCAGGTGGAGGGCACATGGCGCGCCCACCAGGTGCCGTTCGCCGAGTTGCGCGAAAAGCCGGACCATCTGCGGCTGCTGGAAGAGTGGATGCGCAGCTACAAGCCCGAGGAGCTATTCGACGAAAAGGGCGCGTTCTGCGCGGAGTTGGCGTCAATTGCGCCCAAGGGACGACGGCGCATGGGCATGAATGTCCACGCCAACGGCGGTCTGCTGCTCCAACCGCTGAAGATGCCTAACTTCCGCGATTACGCGGTGAAGATCGAGGGACGCGGCCTGCATGACTTCGAATCCACGCGGATTCTGGGGCAACTGCTCCATGGAGTGATGGAAGCAAACAAGGCGCAGAAAAACTTTCGCGTCTTTGGGCCGGATGAAACGGCCTCAAATCGCCTGGGCGACGTGATTACCGGAACCGGCAAAAAGTGGATAGCCGAAACACTGCCGGTGGATGAAAACCTTTCGCAAACCGGCCGGGTGATGGAAGTACTCAGCGAACATATGTGCCAGGGCTGGCTTGAAGGCTATCTACTGACCGGCAGGCACGGCCTCTTCAACTGTTATGAAGCCTTCATCCACATCATCGACTCGATGGCGAACCAGCACGCCAAGTGGCTGAAGGTGACGCGGGAGATTCCCTGGCGCAAGCCGATTGCCTCGCTGAACTACCTGCTCAGCTCGCTGGTTTGGCGGCAGGACCACAACGGATTCAGCCACCAGGATCCGGGCTTCATTGATCACCTGCTGAACAAGAAGGCCGACGTGGTGCGTATCTATCTGCCACCGGATGCGAACACGCTTCTGTCGGTGGCCGACCACTGCCTGCGCAGCAAGAACTACATCAACCTGATCGTGGCTGGCAAGCAGCCCGAGCCGCAATGGCTCACCATCGACGAGGCTATCGCTCACTGCACCAGAGGACTAGGTGTTTGGAAGTGGGCCTCGAACGACGAGGGCAAGCCAGATGTGGTGATGGCCTGCTCGGGCGACGTGCCAACGCTGGAGGCGCTGGCCGCCGTGACGCTACTGCACGGGCTTGTGCCTGACTTGAAGATTCGCGTGGTCAACGTAGTGGATCTGATGGCGCTGCAACCGCCCTCCGAGCATCCACACGGGCTGCCCGACGAGGACTATGACCAGATTTTTCCGCCCAAGACGCCGACAGTCTTTGCCTTCCATGGTTATCCGTCGGTGATTCACCGGCTCACCTACCGGCGGCATAACCACGATAACTTGCACGTGCGCGGCTACAAGGAAGAGGGCACCACAACGACGCCTTTCGATATGTGCGTACTCAACAACATCGACCGCTTCCAGTTGTCGCTCGACGCCGTCAAGCGCGTGCCGCGGCTGGCAGAGCAAGTGGACGCGGCCGAACAATGGTACTCGGAGGCTATCCAGCGTCATCGCCTGTATGTGTCTGAAAACGGCGACGACATGCCTGAAATCCTGAATTGGCGCTGGCCGCAAAGCTAACTCGCTCACTGAACCTGCTTCGCAGTGCGGGGCAGGTTCACTTACTCGCCAGCGTTTGGCGAGTTAACTCACTGACTTGTTCTCCAAACGGATGGTTTTGTACCATTGAATCCGTGGTTTCCCAGGTCTCAAAATCGAGACCTGGGGCACCCAGCATTGATATAACTTCAAGCGGTTAGAGAACTAGTTCTTTTGCTCACTTATTTACCGGCTGACTTACTCAGCCACACTTAAGAGGTTTTCATTCATGGCTTCCTTGCCCGTACTGGTATTGAATAGCGGTTCTTCTTCCATCAAGTTTTCAGTCTATGAGGCCGGCGACGGCCAGCGAATCCGGCTCTTCGAGGGCGCGGTGGACGGCATCGGCACCGATCTGGGCAAGTTCTGGATCAAAGACGCCGACGGCAAGAAGCTGGTCGATCAGACTCCGGCTCTGCCCAACCGCTCCGTAGCCTTCAAGATGGTTGCCGACGCGTTGCACTCCGGCGACTTCCCTACCCCGGCGGCCATCGGCCATCGCATGGTTTGCGGCGCGCCCTCGTTGCAGGAAAACCAGCGCGTCACTCCCGAGATGATCGACGAGATGGAGCGATTCAAGGACCTGGCTCCGCTGCACACGCCCATCGGCGCATACATCATGCGCGAGGCGCTGAACCTCTTCCCCGGCATTCCCAACTTCGCCTGCTCGGACTCCTACTTCCACCGCACCTTGCCCAAAGTAGTCACCCAGATGCCCATTCCCGCCGAGTATTCCGCGATGGGCGTGCGCCGGATTGGCTTCCACGGCATCTCCTATGAGTCGATTATTTTGCAACTGCATTCTGACGTGCCAGAGCGGCTGATTGTGGCTCACCTGGGCAACGGCGCCTCGATCTCCGCCATCCGTAACGGCAAGTGCGTGGATACTTCAATGGGCCTGTCGCCGACCGGCGGCATCATCAGCGGCACCCGCACGGGCGACATCGATCCCGGCGTGCTCCTGTTCATCCTGCGCAAGATTGCCGAAACAACCAAGAGCGCAGATGAGGCCGCCGATCAACTGGAAGTGGTGGCCAGCAAAAAGGCAGGTCTGCTGGGCGTGAGCGAGCTCTCGAACGATATGCGCGACCTGCGCGACGCCATCAACGCGGGCAACGCAAAGGCGCGGCTGGCCGTGGATCAATTCAACTGGACCATCGTCAAGTGGATCGGCAGCTATATGGCTGAACTCGGCGGGCTGGATATGCTGGTCTTCACCGGCGGCATCGGCGAAAACGACATCAACGCGCGCGCCGAGATCTGCGCCGGGCTGGGCGCTCTGGGCGTTGTCCTCGATGCAAAGCGCAACAATGTTCGCGGCGAAGCGGTGATCTCAGCGGATAACTCGCGGGTCACGGTACGCGTGATTCCACCGGCCGAGGACCTGGTGATCGTCAACCACGTGGTACGGCTACTGAGCGAATAACCGATGGAGCTGGGCGGTATGGACGCCGAGCGCATCCCTACCGCCCAGCTCGATCAATAGCTTTCCGCAAGTGCCTTGTGCTTGTTCTACACTGGTTGGTTCCAGCCGGAGCCTTCCACTATGTCTTCCGCCGCCGTTCCCGCACCCTCTCAAAGCCTTCCTTCGCCCGCCCTGCGCCGCTTTGCATGGGGCGTGCTGGCTTACTTCATCGCCGTGATTCTGTGGGGCACACTGGTGCGCGCCACCGGCGCGGGAGCCGGTTGCGGCAACCACTGGCCGCTGTGCAACGGCACGGTGATCCAGCGCTCGGCCAGCGTGGATACGCTCATCGAGTTCACCCATCGCATCACCAGCGGCCTCTCGTTCTTTGCTGTCGTGGGCCTCGCGGTGTGGAGCTTCGCTGGCACAGTCCGCGGCCACATGGCGCGCGCTGCTTCCGTAGCTGCCGTGGTCTTCACGCTGATTGAGGCGATTCTGGGGGCGCTGCTGGTTAAGCTGGGACTGACGGCACAGAGCCAGTCGCCGCTGCGGCCCGCCTACCTGGCGTTGCACCTGACCAACACCCTGCTGCTGCTGGCTGCGCTTACTTTGACCGCGCACCTGCTCAGCCGGCGTCAAGGCTATCTGCGCGAAAACATTCGGCTCGTGGCGCCCTTCGGCGCGATGGCCGGCGTTCTGGTGGTGATGATGGTGGGCGTGACCGGCTCGCTGGCCGCGCTGGGCGATACGCTCTTCCCTGCCTCGTCGCTTGGCCTGGCGCTGGCTCAGGATTTTTCACCAGCCAGCGGCTGGCTAGTGCGCTGGCGCTGGATGCATCCGACCGTTGCCTTCGTGGCCAGCATCTTCCTTATCTGGCTGTTGGTGCGCGCGGTGCGGCACGTCGCGGAAGGAAGCGCGCACTGGGACAATCGCGGCCTCTCCGCTCTGGTGCTGTTGCTGCTGGCTACGGTTTATGTTCTGGGGTTGCTGGACGTGGCGTTGCTGGCCCCGTTGTGGGTGCAGTTGGCGCATCTTCTGTGCGCCGATATGCTGTGGATCTCGCTGGTAGTGCTTACCGCCCGGCTGACGCTGGAACCGATAGAAGCAGGGAACAAGGAATAAGGAACAGGGAATAGAAATCAGCGAATGAAAGGTGCGAGCTGTAGCACGAATCTCTTGTTCATTATTGCTCAGTAGAAAACAACGATGCTGGGTGAGAATGCGAGCAACGAGGTTCAAATGACGTGGCTAAAAGCATACGACTGTTGACTCTGGGAATATACGTAATGTTTCTACTTGTTATACAGCCGGGGATGGCACAACAGATTCCAATTGCCACTCATGCGCTACCCGCTACCGCACAAATGACTCCGGAACAACTTGGATCGGTGAACCCAGAAAACCTGACTCCACTTTTTCGTGAAACGGCAACTACCAAGTGGCTTGCAGAACATCGCGTACGCGCCTATGGCTGGCTGGACGGGGGCTACAGCTACTCGTCAAGCGGTGACGGACTGTTGAATGTCGCGCCTGAGCCCACGCGCTTTGGCAATGAATTTTTGCTGAATGGGGCGTGGATGATCGTCGAACGACCGGCAGACACCAAAAATTGGTCATGGGGATTTCGTTCCGACTTCTACGGAGGATCTGATGCAGCTCTTCTGCGGCCGATGAACAACTTCGGACCACAGGACAAGCACATGGGAACGGACTTCCGCCAACTTTACATCTCCGCGCATATGCCAGTCCTGTCCGCAAAAGGCGTGGACCTGCAACTTGGCCGGCAAAATATGCCTTTGGGCTATGAGACGTTGATGGCTCCCTACCGGCCATTATATTCGCAGACTTACTTCTGGATTAACTTCCAAGTCGTTGCGACAGCCGCGGTCGCGACATTGCATCCTGCGAATTCCCTCGATCTACTTGGTGGCGCGCTGACCGGATATAACACTGTTTTTGAAATGCGGGGGCGCGCGCCGGATTATATCGCTCGCGTAACCTACAGGCCGGGAAACAACACACGAACGACTTTTCTCGGCTCTGTCTTTGCGGGCCCCAAGCCTACCCCCATCGCAACCGGACATACCGATTCCTGGCAAACGATTGCCGAGGTTGAGGCGCGGCGCACATGGACCCCTCGCTTCTCACAGGTGATACAGGCAAGTTCCTCCTGGGCAAGCAAGGATCAAAAGATACAGGGCGGCACCGCCGCCACGCATGGCGCCTCCTCGATAGCGACCTTTCACCTGGATAAGCAACTCGATCTGAATGCCCGTGGAGAATGGTTTTATGATGCACATGGAGTGCATACCGGGGTTGCCGGACACTTTGGCGAAACAACACTTGGCTTGAGCGTAATGCCTGCCAGGTGGGTTACATTCCGGCCGGAAGTACGCGGAGATTTTTCCGGACAGCCGTCGTTCGGTCCGGTAAGCGCGGCAAAACATAGCAGAAATCAACTGACGGCGGCATTCGACGTGATCTTCAAGTTTTCAGCTATTCGTTAACAGGCAGGCATCTCAACCATGTCTTTCAAACTCCGTTTTCAAAGCGAGGCGTAAGCGCAATGACCACATTATCTCTTCTTATCGGAGCCTTGTGCATCTTCGCAATTGGCTACCGCTACTATTCCGCATTTCTCGCCACAAAGGTTCTGATGCTGGACGACAAGCGCCCCACGCCAGCCCATGTCTACGAAGATGGACACGACTTTTCGCCTGCGCCCAAGTGGGTTCTGTTTGGGCACCACTTTGCGGCGATTGCCGGGGCAGGGCCGCTGATTGGGCCGACGCTGGCCGCGCAATTCGGTTTTGCGCCCGGCTTTCTCTGGATCGTGATGGGCGCGGTGCTGGGCGGCTGCGTTCACGATTTTACGGTGCTGGTTGCGTCCATGCGGCACAAGGGACGTTCGCTGGCGGATATTGCAATGACTGAAATCGGACCCTTCGCCGGCATTGTCTGCATGTTCGCGGTACTGTTCATTCTGCTGGTTACGCTGGGCGGACTAGGCATCGTGGTGGTCAACGCCATGTTCAATAGTCCATGGGCCGTTTTCACGATCGGCATGACGGTTCCGATTGCTCTGATGATGGGCTGGTGGATGTTCAAGAGCGTTCCGGGAAAGGTAATCGTTACGGGGCCGTCCATTGCCGGTGTCGCCGTGCTTCTGGTGGCCGTGTTTGTGGGCCGCATTGTCGCTAACTCTTCGATAGCTGGAATGCTGACGTTTTCCGGGCACCAGATCACGATTATTCTGATGATCTATGGATTTATCGCATCGGTGTTGCCGGTGTGGCTGCTGTTGGAGCCGAGAGACTACCTTTCAACTTATTTGAAGCTGGGCACGATTTCGCTCCTCATCATCGGCATCTTCGTTGTTCGTCCGCAGATGCAGTTTCCCGCCTTCACTCAATATATTCACGGCGGAGGACCGATCATTCATGGCAAGCTGTTTCCCTTCCTTTTCGTAACGATTGCCTGCGGCGCGATCTCCGGGTTTCACTCGCTGATTGCTTCCGGCACAACGCCGAAGATGCTGGACAAGGAAACGGACGCGCGATTCATCGGCTATGGCGCAATGATGGCAGAAGCTCTGGTTGCCGTGGTGGCACTGATCGCGGCTTGCTCGCTCTATCCCGGCGACTACTATGCGATCAACGTTCCTCCCGCGGTCTTTGCTAACCTGGGCCTGCACACGGTCGATCTCCCCACGTTATCGATAGAAACAAGCGAAAAGCTGGTCGGGCGCACAGGAGGAGGAGTCTCGCTGGCAATCGGAATGGCGCATATATTTCGCGGCCTGCCGCACATGGATAAGCTGGTGGGCTATTGGTATCACTACGCCATTTTGTTTGAGGCGCTGTTTATCCTGTCCACGGTGGATGCCGGCACGCGCGCCGCACGCTATGTCTTGCAGGAACTGCTGGGGAAAGCCTACAAGCCACTTGGCAATACAAAATCGGTTCCGGGCATGTTGATAGCCAGCGTGCTGGTGGTTGTGTCGTGGGGCTATCTGATCTATACAGGTTCAATCTCGACGATCTGGCCGCTCTTTGGCGTAGGCAATCAACTGCTGGCCACAATTGCGCTCGCAGTGACCACAACATTTCTAGTCAACAACGGAAAGCAGAAATATGCATGGACAACGGTAATCCCCATGGTGTTTGTGGGCGTGACAACGCTGGTTGCCGCGATACTTTCCATTACCACGATCTTTTGGCCTCTGGCGCATGTGCCCGGTTCGGAGTTGCAGGGCTATCTGGATGCCGCGCTGATGAGCTTCTTTGTGGTGGGAGTGATTCTCGTGGTCACGGCCGCGATGCGCCGCTGCTGGGCCACTCTGCATGGAGAGCCGCTCCCGGTGGATGCCTTTGGCGCTGAGAAGCCGCCAAAGACAACCGTGAAGATAGGTTGCTGCTAGGGCCTTGACAGCATAATTTCGTACCTTGAGTTCGTCATTTCCCTGGTCCCAAAATCGGGACCAGGGGCACCCACCAATGTACATTTTCAAGCTGTCAAAGACCTGGGGCCTTTCGGGAAGATTGAATATGCAACAAGAAGAACAGCAGGCGTCGATGGTCGTTTGGCTGCTTTGCGAATTCTCGGTTTGCGGCGCGCCGAAGAACCTCTCGAATTCCACGCCAGACTCGGAGAAGGTCATGGCACAGGCCGGGGCAACGAGGATTTCAGGACAATTTCCGAGGAGTGGGTTTAGGCGGTGAGCCGTTCGAGCTGGTCGGGCTGAGTGATGGTCAGGCTGGAGCCCTTGATGGTGATCCACTGGTCGCGGCGGAACTGGTTGAGCAGGCGGGTAACAGTTTCGCGCGAGGTACCAGCCATGTTGGCGATCTCTTCGTGGGTCAGGGCCATGGTGAAGCGGATTTCGTGCTTGCCGTTGCCCGAGGCGCGGCCCCAATCGAGCAAGAGACGGGCCAGCCGCCCCGCAGCCGAGCCGGAGAGCGCCAGCCGCTTGGCATCGTGAAAAACAGTCAGATATTCGCCGGAGAGCGACTGCGCGGCATGCATACTGGCGATGCCGTGGCGGCCAAGGAAGTCAACGAACTCCTGCTTGCGTACGGTTTTCACCTGACAGGGTTCGATGGCCTCGGCGCTGACCTCGTGCGGAACGTTGGCCAATACGGCGCTCAGACCCATCACGTCTCCGGGGCCAGCGATCTTGAGGATCATGGTCTTGCCATCGCGTGAGGTGGAAGAGACTTTTACTTGTCCGAAACAGATAATAAAGACATTGCGCGCCGGGTCGCCTTCTGAAAACAGCTTGGCGCCCCGGGCATGGCTCATCATGATCCCGATCTGGTCGTAATCAGCGAGTGCCTCGGGCGTGAGATTACAGAACATCCGCAAATGGCGATGCTCGCAGTTAACGCAATCTTCCGGGGGGTGATGGGGATGAAATGTGGCCATGAATTCGCCGCTGTGCAATCTGAAGTATAGCGCACTTTAGCGGGGCACAAGGAGTGCAAGGCAGGGATTTTCTTTGAATCTCCGTCACAGTTCCATCAAGACTCCGGCACGAAGATCTGTCAACACAAAAACGCCACTCTCTGACCAGTCATGCCGCGGAGCTTTCCCGCCGAGGCTTCGCGGAGCGGCTGAGACAGCAGGCGATATAGGCGCGGGAAACCTCGCGGGCCAGTTCCTCCAACAACCGCATCCGCAGGGGTGGAAAGCCTTGAAACGCCTGGTTGAGCGCCTCGATGGGCAGCAACAGGGCCGCGCCGGGAGCTTGTGCGGCGAGGGTGCAGGTATGATGGCCGTCCCCCAGCGCGGCAGCCAATTCCACCAGATCGCCGACGCGGGCCGGCGAGAGCGTCAACCGCGTCTCAAGCCGCTCGGCACGACGCTGGAACTGGCCCGAAACCACCAGATAGAGCCCCCGGCAGATCTCAGACTGGCGAAAGACGACCTCGCCTGCATCAAAACTGATGCACTGGGCCGAGCGGTTCAGCAAAAGCCCGATGGCTGGAGGGCACTCCAGCAGCTCGGCCACGGGATGCGCTCTGACAGCTTCCATTCGCCTGGATCTTGCCTCACGTTGCATGGTTCCATCTCCCTCTGTCTCCGCCCGAAGGCCAGCGGCGCGGCGGGTCGAAGCTGCAACCCTCCTGTCGGCCGCCTGTGGGCGAACGCGTTTGGTGATGCGAGTTTGCGGCGAACCGAGTTCCATAGAGGCAAATCGCTCCAAATGCAACCAATCCGGAAAACCGGAATACCAAGAGCGGGCGGTCAGATTTCCTTTGCCGTCTGCTCATTTCACGTGAAAAAACGAAGCCGCGCCTCTTGCGGCAGCCTTCGTTATCGAGTCTCAGCGAATGCACAAGCCTCAGGCTTGTATGCGATGGACGCCGAATCCGGCGGCACGCACAGAACCGGCACATGGGAACAGGCCAGCAAGACAAAGGCAGTGCCACGCGGTCCCGGCGTATCGCTGGCGCGTTTGACCCCGACCACCAGGATGCTGGGATGGTATTGCGCGATCGCCTCGAAGGTTGCGTCCGCCGGATTACCGTCTTTAACCATGTAATGCACCGGGAACCGCCCGCTGAGCTGGATGCCAAACTCCTCCAACGTGGCGCCACGGGGGTTGAGAAAAGCCGCGACCTCAGCCGCCGTGCGCGTGTGGAGCACCAGCAAGGAGCGCTGAAAGGTCTCCGCAAGCGAATAAGCCGAAGCCGCTGCAGCAGCAACAGGCTCATTACGCTCCATGACCAGCAGCACCGGCCCGCCCACGGTGGGACGAAAATCGCCGGTATTCCGATCCGCGGCCACCGCCAGCACTGGACATGGCGCCAGCCGGACCAGCCGCTCGGCAATGGCGCCAACAACAGCCGGACCAGCGCCCTCCATACCTTCAGCGCCGATCACGATCAACCCAGCCTCGTATTGCCGGACCACATCCAGAAGCATCTGCGCCACCGCGCCCTGGCGAATCTCCAAATGGCTTTGGATGCCCTTCTGAAGCAGGTCGCCTGACAACTTGTCCAAGACCGCGCGCGCTTCTTCGGCCAGCCGCGCCAAAACCCGGCCAGTATCCTTATCGGCCTCGGCAGATGCCAAGGGATCGATGCCGTGGGCCAGCACAATTTGCGCGCCGTAGGCCGTGGCGAGCTTGCAGGCAACATCCAGAGCTGTTTTCGACCGACCGCTCAGGTCCGTGGCCACGACGATGGTCTTCAACCCCCCTGCAAAGCTCATGGATGCCCCTCCGGCCTAAACCGCGCCTAGTTTCATGCCTATTGGATACAGAGTCTGCGCCTCCGCCAGAGGCCAAGGCAGTGACCTCATTCACCCCGCTCTGTGACTTCGATCACAAGACATGCCTTGAGAAACGTCCTGAACCTACTCGCTATTGCCTGCCACACGGCGCATAAGGTCAAAATCTGTTGTACACAGACAAGGCAAATGCAATAGCCTTTTTACGTCATGAGAAATGTAAAAAATTACGCCCTCCAATTGTTTTTCTCGTGGGGAATCGTGTGCTTACTCGCGATGCTCCCTGCTTGCGCCCTGACCGCTTCCGCACAGGCGCCCGTACCGGACTCGCCACAGATTGAGGCCAGGGCTCGCGCTCTGGTGGCCAAGCTGACACTCGAACAGAAGATCGAATTGCTGGGCGGCGTCGATAATATGTTTACCCATGCAGCGCCGGCAATCGACCTGCCGCGCTTGAAGATGTCCGACGGCCCGATAGGCGTGCGCACCTGGGGACCGACCACCGCCTATGTGGGCGGTGCGGCATTGGCCGCCAGTTGGGATCCGGCGCTGGCGCGCAGAATCGGCGAGGGCCTGGGAAGGGATGCCCGCACACGCGGCGTCCATTTTCTGCTGGGCCCCGGCGTCAACATTGCGCGCTCACCACTGGCCAGCCGCAACTTCGAGTACTTCAGCGAAGATCCCTTCCTGGCCGCAAGCATGACGGTCCCCTATATTGAAGGCGTCCAGTCCCAGGGCGTGATCGCCACAGTCAAGCACTTTGCCCTGAATAACCAGGAATACAACCGGTACAACGTAAGCGTGGATGTGGACGAGCGGACGATGCGCGAGATCTATTTGCCAGCTTTCGAGGCCGCCGTCACCCAAGCCCACGTGGATTCGGTGATGAACTCCTACAACCTGGTCAACGGCGTCCACGCCACTCAGAACGAATTTCTAAATCTGAAGGTGCTCAAGGGCGATTGGGGCTTCCAGGGGATTCTCATGTCGGACTGGAACGCCACTTGCGATACGGTAGGCTCTGCCAATTACGGCCTGGACCTGGAGATGCCCGGTCCGCGCTTCATGAACGCCAAGACGCTCATGGCCGCAATCAAAGAAGGCTCGGTGAAAGAATCCACCCTCGACGACAAGGTACAGAGGCTGTTGAGGACCGTGCTCCGCTACGGCTTCCTTGATCGCCCGCAATTCGATCCGGCCGACTCGACCTACTCGGTAGCGGATCGAGCAGTGACGCTGGAGGCAGCCCGCGAGAGCCTGACTTTACTAAAGAACGACGACCATTTGCTGCCACTGGACCCGGCCAAAGTCAAAACCATTGCGGTAATCGGCCCCAACGCCTGGCCGGCGGTGATCGGCGGGGGCGGCTCGGCGGAAACTCAGGCCTTCGAGCCGGTCAGCATCCTCACCGGCATTGCCAACGTGGCTGGCCCCAATGTTCACGTACTCTACTCCCGCGGACTACCCACTATAAACGATGTCTTCACGGGAACCGCGTGGAAGGACGGCGTCCAGGCGGCCACTTACCCCAGCAAGGACTTTACCGGCACGCCTGAAGTTGTATCTTTGCCGAATATTGCCGACTGGACCGAGAAACTGTGGCACCCCGAGGCCATGGCGCAGCGCAGCATCCGCTACACCGCCAGCTACACGCCTGCCAAGAGCGGCAAATATCTGGTTCTGGCATATTCTCAGTTCTGGGGCGGCGACGTATACAAGGTGACGGTCGACGGCAAGCAGGTGTTGGCTTATACCGATGTCGATGGCCAGGTTCCGCAATCGGCCACGCTCGAACTGAATGCCGGCCAGACTGTTCAAGTCGTGGCTGAGTATCTACCCGGCTATCCGGGCGTCCGCTTCGGCCTTGGGATCGCTTATGAACAGGATCTCGTCGCAGCCGAGGTAAAGTCCTTCGCAGCCGCTGCGGACGTGGTCGTTGTGGCCGCCGGCTTTACCCCCGAAACCGAGCGCGAGGGCAGTGACCGCACCTTCGAACTGCCGTGGGGCCAGGATGCGCTGATCGAGGCCGTTGCGGCAGCCAATCCGCGCACCATCGTCACACTCACCGGCGGCGGCGGCATGGATACCCGGCGCTGGCTCAGCAAGGTTCCGGCGCTGCTCCACGCCTACTACCCCGGCCAAGAGGGCGGCACGGCCGTCGGCGAGGTTCTCTTCGGCAAGCACAATCCCGAGGGCAAACTGCCGGTCAGCTTCGACCGCAATTGGGAGGAGAATCCATCTTTCGCCTACTACTATCCCATCAAAGGCGCGGAGACTACGCTGCACGTGGTTGAAGGCGACAAGCCGCCGGTCGATTCTGTCGTTCCCCACGTGAAGTACGGAGACAAACTGATGGTGGGCTACCGCTACTGGACCAGTACCGGGAAGCACCCGCTCTTCCCCTTCGGCTTCGGGCTGAGCTACAGCACCTTCAGCTTCTCGAAGCTCGAAGTGCCCGCCTCGGCTGCCTCCGGTTCGACCGTCCCGGTCAGCTTCAGCGTGACCAACACCAGCCACGTAGCCGGCGCGGAGGTGGCCCAGCTCTACATCTCCGACCCCTCCGCCAAGGTCAACCGTCCGGAGCGCGAACTCAAGGGCTTCGAGAAAGTTCGCCTGGCGCCCGGCGCAACAAAGCACGTAACTCTCAAACTAGATGCCCGCGCCTTCAGCTACTGGGATGAGGCCGCGCATAAATGGGCTATCGATCCGGGGAAATTTGTCATCCGCGTGGGCAACTCCAGCGAAAACACCCCCCTTCAGGCTGACCTCACATTGAAGTAAGTCTCTGACAGGATGGTTTCGTACCATCGAATTCATGGGCAAGACTGGAACGGGCGCCATTTCCGGAGGAGATGGCGCCCGTTCGAGCTTGCGGATTGGATTGAAAGCTAGGCCTTGTCCAGCGGATGGTTGAAATAGTGCAGCAGAACAGCCACCGCACAACTGGTGAGCCGGGTTGCAGCGGAATCCGCCCGACTGGTGAGGATGGCGGGAACGCGTGCGCCGAGCACAATGCCGGCCAACTGCGCTCCGCCCAGATATTCAAGCTGCTTGGCCAGCATATTGCCGCTTTCAAGGTCGGGAACCACCAGGATGTCGGCCTGGCCGGTAACCGGCGAGACGAGACCCTTGATTTTGGCCGCCTTGACGCTGACCGCGGTGTCAAAGGCCAGCGGACCATCGAGGATGCCGCCGGTGATCTGGCCACGATCTGCCATCTTGCACAGGGCAGCAGCGTCCAGCGTGGACTTGATCTTGGGATTCACGGTCTCGACAGCCGAAAGCAGGGCAACCTTGGGCTCGGGAATGCCCAGCGCGTGCGCCAGATCAATGGCATTCTGCACGATATGGACCTTGTCCTCAAGCTCGGGCTCGATGTTGATGGCCGCGTCGGTAATCAGCAGGGTGCGCGCATAGGCCGGCGTGTCCATGATGAAAACATGGCTGATGCGTTTGTTGGTGCGTAGCCCTGTCTCGGCCTTCATGGCCACTTTCATCAACTCGTCGGTGTGCAGGCTGCCCTTCATCATGGCCTGGGCATTGCCGTTGCGGCACATGGCCACACCCAGCTCCGCGGCTTTGCGCTCGGTCTCGGCATGGACGAGGGGGTAAGGGGAAATGTCGATGCCGATTTTAGCAGCCAGAGCCTTCATGCCTTCTTCGTCGCCGATCAGCGTAGGCTGGATAAGCCCCGCAACGGCAGCTTCCACGGTGCCCTTGAGCGCCACATCCGAGAGCGGCCAGACGACCGCAGTGGTGATGGCCGGCAACTTCTTGCAGCGAGCAAGAAACTTGTGAAAGACGTGGTAGTCGGCGGGGTGGCCAACCAACGGGTCAACAGTAACGGATTCAGCCAAAGGTGCAAGATCGCTCATCGATATTCTCTCCCGGCCCGCGCAAAAATGGCTGGCAGGCCATACAGAGCAATTTTCTCTCCGTAGCCTGTCTGTGCCTGTGCCAAGGGTCACAGTTCGGCGCGGTGTCTTACATAGTGAAATGTTTTGTTCCCTGTTCTGCTCGCGATGGTTCGATTTTCCCGGCTATCGCTCGACTGCCCTGTGCTGCTAGGCTTCCATATTTGGAAAGATTATTTTTGCGAGGGAGTGGATGGCTATGTGGTTTCTAGGAATGGATGTGGGCACGGGCGGCACGCGGGCCGTGGTGGTGGACGCGGCAGGAAAGGTGATTGCCGGCTCGTCAAGCGAACACGCAGCCTTCCGCACGCCTCACCCTGGCTGGGCGGAGCAGGATCCTGAAGACTGGTGGCGGGCCGCGCAGGAGGCAATTCGTGACGCCCTGGCCTCAGCGCCCCAACCACATCAGCCCATTGCGGCGATTGGCCTGACCGGTCAGATGCACGGCGCGGTGCTTTTGGGCGAGAATGGCGCGGTGCTGCGCCCCTCGCTGATCTGGTGCGACACTCGCACGCAGCCGCAATGCGACTGGCTCACGAATCGGATCGGCTATGAAAGATTAATCGAGCTGACCTGCAACCCGGCGCTGCCCAACTTCACGCTCACCAAGGTGCTCTGGGTCAAGCAGCATGAGCCGGAGATTTTTGCCAAGACCCGCCACATCCTCTGCCCCAAGGACTACGTCCGCTACCGGCTGACCGGCGAGTTTGCCATCGACGTGCAGGAGGCCTCAGGAACGCTGCTGCTGGATGTGAGCCATCGCCGCTGGTCGAGCGAAGTAGCCGATGCCGCGGGAATACCCCAAAGCTGGCTACCCAAAGTCTATGAATCGCCCGAGGTGTGCGCCCGCATCAGCGAGGACGCCGCAGGGCTGACCGGCCTGGTCGCGGGTACGCCCGTGGTAGCCGGCGCCGGCGATCAGGGCGCGGGCGCGGTGGGCATGGGCATCCTGCAACCGGGCTCGGTCTCGGCGACGATTGGGACTTCCGGCGTGGTCTTTGCCGCCACAGCCACCCCTATAAAGGATTCCAAAGGCCGCCTGCACACCTTCTGCCACGCGGTTCCCGGCGTATGGCACGTGATGGGCGTAACGCAGTCGGCGGGGCTGAGCCTCAATTGGCTCCGGAAGACCTTTTTCCCCAGCCACAATTACGACGAGCTGACCGCCGCGGCTGCCAAGATAGCAGCGGGCAGCAATGGTCTGGAGTGGGCACCGTATCTGCTGGGTGAACGAACACCGCATCTAGACCCCGAGGTTCGCGCCGCCTTCACCGGCGTTTCAACCGCTCATACAGCCGCCCATTTTGTCCGCGCTGTGTTGGAGGGCGTGGCCTACTCGCTGGAAGACAGCTTCACGCTCTTTGCCGAGTTGGGAATTCCGGTCAGCACCATTCGCCTGGGCGGCGGCGGCGCGCGTGGTCCGCTGTGGCGCAAGATTCAGGCTGGCATTTACGGCCAGACTGTCGAAGTGCTCGCCGCCGAGGAAGGCGGCGCCTTTGGTGCCGCACTACTGGCCGGCGTGGGCGCGGGCCACTGGGCCAATTTGGACCAAGCCTGCGGACAGGCCATCGAGGTCGCCCAACGCATCGAGCCGGAGGCCGCCGATCTGGCCACCTACAAGACCGGCTATGCAAAGTGGCGCAAGCTCTACCCGGCGCTGAAAAGCTTGCGCTAAGAAACGGTGGCATGGCGCGGGATTCGGCCCCTTTCCGGAGCCTGTTTCTACCTTTATGGTAGGGAACGGCCCCTTGCGCTTTTTCCCGGTTCTGTTTCATTACAGAAGCGGTAGTGCGTTAGTCTTGTAAGCGATTACAGATCATCGAGGTTGTGCCGATGCGCCGTTGTCTTGCAGAAATTTCCTTGCTTTTGTTGTGCGCCGGAGCCGGCGCGTTTGCCCAAACCGCTCCGGCCGCCACGAATCCCTGTGCCGAGCTGCGCCTGGTGCCAGCACCACGGGAATGCACTGCCGTTCAGACAATTCAGATCGGAGGCGTTGGATTCTTCGTCACTGCGGAGAAGAATGCCGAGGACCAGTTTGCGGTGGAGGACCTGATCGAGGATCGCCTGGGAAAGAGAACGGTGCTCGATGATGTTCCCTCCATCCGGCTGGAACGCGCAGAAACCGCAGAGGCTCAGGCGCTGTTGGCTCAACATCACCTGACATTCGATCCGGCGATGCATGACGAGGGCTACATCATTGTGCCGGACGGGCAGCGCGGCTTGGCCGTGATCGCGGAGAGTTCCGCCGGCATCTTCTACGGCGCGCAGACGGTGAAGCAGTTGATTCGCGGCAGCGGCCCGAACACGGTACTACTGGTTCCCACGCTGCGCGACTGGCCGGCGATGGCCCATCGCGGGCTTTCAGACGACTGGTCACGCGGCCCGCTGCCCAACATGGAGTTTTTGAAGCGCGAGATCCGGACACTGGCAGCCTACAAAATCAATACTTTTTCGCCTTACTTCGAGCACACCTTCGCCTATGAATCCTCGCCGGTGGCAGACTTCCCCGGCGGCGCGATGACTCCCGACGAGGCCCGTGAACTGGTGACCTATGCCGCTCAATACCACATCACCGTCATCCCCGAGCAAGAGTCCTTTGGCCACCTGCACAATGTACTCAAGTTCGAGCAGTACTCCTCGCTGGGCGAGACGGCGCACGGCTCGGTGCTGGCGCCTGGCGATCCGGCCACGCAGCCGCTGATCGCCAGTTGGTTCGGGGAGCTGGCCAAGGTCTTTCCCTCGCCCTACGCGCATATCGGCGCCGATGAGACCTTTGAGCTTGGCTTGGGAAAGACGCACGAACTGGTGCAGCAGAAGGGGCTGGGCGCGGTCTACATCGACTTTCTCAAGCAGATCCACAAGACGCTGGAGCCCAACCACAAGCGGCTGATTTTCTGGGGCGACATCGCAGTCAACTCGCCTGAACTGGTGGGCGAATTGCCCAAGGATATGATCGCCGTACCCTGGGATTACGACATCCGACCGGACTTCAAACCAATCATCGAACCGTTTACCAAGGTGGGGCTGGAGACCTGGGTGGCGCCCGGCGTGAACAACTGGAGCCGTCTCTACCCCAACAACATTGAAGCACTGGGCAACATTCGCGCCTTTGTGCGCGACGGCCAGGCACTGGGCGCCACGGGCGTGATCAACACCGTGTGGAACGACGACGGCGAGGGCATCTTCGACCAGAACTGGTTTGGCGTGCTGTTTGGCACGGCAGCCAGCTGGCAGGCGGGCGAAAGCTCTGAAGCCGCGTTTACAGATTCGTTTGGGCTGGCGTTTCACCGGGATCCGACGGGCAAGATCAATCAGGCGCAGCGCGAGCTGATGGCCGCCCACGCAGCGTTCAAGCAGGTAGGCCTGCGCGACGCCGAAGATGTCTACTTCTGGGTTGATCCCTTCTCGCCGGAAGGCCAGCGCATCGGGTCCAAGCTGCGGCCCGTCGAGAGCCAGTTGCGCCTGCACGCGGAGCGCGCCATCACGCTGACAGCCGAGGCCAAGGCCGCGGCCAGACGCGAAAACCGCACTCTCGATAACCTGGAGGCGCTGGACGCGCTTGAACTGGGCGCTCGCCGCATCGATTTTGTGGGTCTCAAATTTCAATCGGCCGACGAATCCATTGCGCTGTACAACCAGGCGCGAACGCTGGCCGCCGACAAGAACCGCTGGAGCGAGGTCGATGAGAAGCTGTGGACCATCGGCTCGACCAACGGGCGCCTGGAAGACATTCGCGACGGCTACGCGCTGCTGGGCGGGCTCTACCGGCAGGCCTGGCTGCGCGACAATCGGCCTTACTGGCTAGAGAACAACCTGGCACGCTATGACAGCGCCGCGCAACTGTGGATCGGCCGCGGCGATCGCTGGGACGTGATCATCGAGCAGTGGTGGAACACGCGCAAGCTGGCGACGCCGGCCGAGGCCGGGCTGCCCGAGGCGGTAGAAAAGTAGGGGAGCCATGGCAGGGAACGGAAGTTCCCTGCCATGGTTTACTCAGCCGACAAACTTAACTGGTGGCGCACATCGGCGCCGCGAATCCAGAAAATGACGTCGGCGGCAATGTTCGAGGCGTGATCGGCAATCCGTTCCAGGCTCTTCGCAACCAGAAGGCCGCTGATCGCCTGCGGGGTAAAGCTGGGCTTCTCCTGGATGAGCTGGAGCAGGTCTGCCTGGGCGCGGCGATTCATGCGGTCGATCTCGTTGTCCATTCCGTGCACGGAATCTGCCAGCGCCGCATCACCCTCCATCACCGATTGCAGCGCCGTGCGGATCATGTGCCCGGTAAATTCGCCCATCGCCGCAAAATCCACTGGTAGATCGATCTTCTCGTGCTTGAGAATCTCTTTGGTGCGGCGCGCAATGCCCATCGACTGGTCGCCGATCCTCTCCAAGTCACGATTGATCTTGATGACCGCCACAATGAAGCGCAGATCGATGGCCATGGGCTGCTCCTTGGCCAGGAGTTCATAGGCCATCTCGTCCAGATCGCGCTGGGCGGTATCGATGGCTCTCTCATTCTGCTTGACGTACTTGCAGAGGCCCTTGTCGCGCAGCAGAAAGGCATCCACCGCGGACTCGACCGCCTGCTGCGACAGGGCAGCCATGGCCAGCAGCTGGTCCTTGAGTTCAGCCAATTCCAACTGAAAATGAATGCGCGGCACGAGAGTTCTCCTCTAGAGATTGTGCATCTGCAATGTTAACAGGAGACGAATTTTCAGGTCAGGCAGAAGAACTATCACATCTGGCGTGACAATGTTCTACGCTACCAGCATGGACGACGCGCGCATTTCTCGAACTCAGGTGCTCAGCTTCAACCCGGCCGAGTGCCAGCCCCGGCAGATTTACAAGCTGATGACCGGCATGATCGTGCCGCGGCCGGTGGCGTTGGTTTCGACGATAAGCCGGGAGGGAATAGCCAACCTGGCGCCTTTCAGCTTCTTTTCCGGTGTGGGTTCCGTGCCACCCACGGTGATGTTCTGCCCGGCACTGCGCCCCGCCGATTCGGCAGAGGCGGGCCAGAAGAAAGACACACTGCGCAACGTAGAGGAAACGGGCGAGTTCGTGATCAATGTAGTCAGCGAAGCCATAGCCTCGTCGGCCAACGCCTCTTCAGCCGATGTGCCGCCGGAGGTGGACGAGTTTCCGCTCTCCGGGCTGACACCGATTCCCAGCGATGCCGTTCGTCCGCCTCGTGTAGCCCAGTCGCCCGCCCAAATGGAGTGCAAACTCCTTCAGGTCATCTACACTGGCCACGAGCCTGGCAGCGGCGTCATCGTACTGGGCGAAGTGGTCCGCTTTCATGTGCGAGAGGATTTGGTGGATAACTTTCGCATCGATCCGGCTGGCCTGGACGCCGTGGGCCGCATGGCCGGCAATACCTGGGTCCGCACCCGCGACCGGGTTGAAATTGTCCGGCCCGATTAGGGGTTAGTTCATGTGAACTGGGGAGGGATGACTCATGCGCGCTTTGGCTGAAAAGAACTGCAAGAGGGTTGGCAGAGGATTGCGGCAGGCGGCATGGGGCATGGCGGCAGGGCTTCTGCTTACGCTTGCGGCGCTGCCGGGTTGCCATGGTTCCATTGTGAAGGAGAAGACGATGAAGATCACCAGTACCAGTTTTCTGGGCAGCCAGATCCCAGCGAAGTTCACCTGCAGCGGAACGGGAATTTCTCCGCAACTGGCATGGACCGCGCCCCCGGCGGGAACGCAAAGCCTGGCGCTGATCGTCACCGATCCGGACGCGCCCAGGGGCGCCTTTGTTCACTGGGTACTATACGACCTGCCAGCGGAAGCGAGGACGCTTCCCGAAGGAGTGCCGACGCAGGGCCAGCTTGCCGACGGCTCCCGCCAGGGCCGCAACGACTTTGGCGAGATCGGCTATGGAGGCCCCTGCCCTCCGGGTCATTCGCTGCACCACTATGTCTTCACGCTGTATGCGCTGGATGCAAAGTTGAATCTGCACGTTGGCGCAACGCGAGCGCAGGTCGAGAGCGCCATGCAGGGACACACACTGGCGCGCGGCGAACTAATCGGGCTCTACCAGCGGTAGGCTGCATGGCTCCCAGAGCATGGTCTGCACCTAACTTTGCTTTCGCGCAAAGATATTTGCTGCAACAAACATTTAGCCTGAAGCATCCTACAAGTAAAGAAAGATCCCGCGCGGGATTTACCCCCGTTTCCCTTTCTCCCGCGCACACACGGCGAGCGCTTTCCCTTGCGCCCTGCCGGCAACCCCGAAGACGGCCCTACGGCCCTGCACTGAAAGGAAAGCTCTTATGATGAAACGTTTGGCACTCGTAACTGGCATTCTGGCACTGACAGCTCCCTTGGCGCTGGCGCAAACCTCTGCCTGGGCCACCGATCCGGCCCATAGCGAAGTCGATTTCACCGTCCGCCACGGCGGCGTCTCCAATGTGCACGGCCGCATTGGCAAGGTGACAGGCACTCTGGTGTACAACGAGGCTGATATCACCAAGTCCACCGTGACGGTAACCATCGACACCAGCACCGTGAATACCGGCGAGCCGGCCCGCGACGCGCACCTCAAAACCGATGCATTCTTCGACGTAGCCAAGTTTCCCACCGCGGCCTTTACCAGTTCCGGCGTGGCGAAAAACGGCAACAAGCTGACAGTGAACGGTAACCTGACACTACATGGCATTACCAAGCCAGTGGTGCTCGATGTGGAAGGCCCCAGTACGCCGGTAGAGGGCGCGATGGACCATAAACCGCACTCTGGTTTCTCAGCCACCACCACCATCAGCCGCTCGGCCTTCGGGATTGGAAACAGCTTTCCTTCAGCGCTGGTGGGCGACGAGGTTAAACTGACCATCGAAGTGGAAATCGTCAAGCAGTAAACGCGACAGGCCGCTGGCTGCGATAATTGCAGCGATGCGTATGAAGACCAGAATGGCGTCGTTGGCAGGCGGCTTGGCCTGCGCCCTGATGATTGGGTCTTCGCTCACGGCCCAGCGGCCGGAGCGGCCCACAGTGGCTATCTCCGGCTATGTGATTGATGCCGAGATCGACCCGGCTACGCACCATCTGGCGGCCAAGGCGGTGGTCAGCTTCACCGTGCCTGAAAGCGCCGGACCCAAGATCGCTGAAACGGTCAGCTTCGGCTTTCATCCGGCGCTGAAGGTGTCCAAAATCTCCGACGAGGGCGGCACGGCGCTCACCGGCGAGCGATCGGTGGATGGATCAATCCGCGTCACCCCGGCTACGCCCTTCGTCCAGGGAAAGGCACTCCGCTGGAGCTTCGAGTACGAGGGAACGGTGACCGGCAACAACGACGGCCCGGTGGAAGGCGTGAAACTGGCCGCCATCCAGGAGCCGATTACCTATCTGCTCTACCCGGCACGCTGGTTCCCCGTTTCTGGTTCTTTGACCGAGCGCTTCACGGCGGAGATGCACTTCCGCGTACCGCAGGGGGTGCTGGTCTTCGCCAGTGGCAGCCAAGGCGGGGCCAAACCTGTCACGCTGGCCAACGGCAAGCCAGGCGAGCAGTACGACTTTAACTGGACGAAGCCCGGCTTCCCGGGCACGGTGATTGCCGGTCAATTCATGGGGCCGTTCACAGCCGGCCCCGGCAACGTGAAGGTCTGGCTGACGGCGAGCCACCAGCAGGCGGGCAACGATCTGGCGCAGACGGCGACCAGGGAGTACGACTTCTTTACCGGCAGCTTTGGCGCGCTCGAGTCAAGCCATTTGAATGTGGTGGAAGTTCCGGACGAGACGCTGCCCGCCGTCTGGGCGCCGGAGCTGGCGGCGATTCCGGGGTCACACGTGGGCGACAAGAGCGGTGTGCGCCTGCTGGCCAATACCATCGCCCACCAGTGGTGGGGCTCGGAGGTAAGCCCGCGCACCCTCAACGACGCCTGGATCACCAACGGCATGACCCGCTACGGCGAGTTGATGTTCGTGGAGGATGAAAATGGCAGGAACGCCCTGAATGCGGCCATTCAGGACGTTTCCGCCGGAGCTTTGGCCTACGACACCATTCCGTTGTCGAGCGCCAGCCGGTTGAGTCCCTTCTCGCACGAGTTCCAATCGATGACGCTGGAGAAGGGCGCGATGATCTTCCATATGCTGCGCGGGGAGATGGGCGAGAAAGCCTTCTTGGCCACACTCAAAGGCGCTCTGAACCAGTACGCCGACGGGACAATCCGCGCTTCGGATTTCGAGAAGGTGGCCGAAGCCGGGAGCCAACAGCCGTTATCCGCGTTTTTTGCACAATGGGTGGACGGCACCGGCGCGCCGCAGTTCACCAACAAATACGCCGTCTACCGGCTGGGCAACAACAAGGGCTTCCGGACGATGGGCGAGATTGGCCAGGATTTGGATCTCTTCCGGATGCCGGTGGAATTGAGCATTGAGACCGATGGCAAGACCGAGACGAAAAAAATCGAGATCGCTGGCGCCGGCACGCAGTTTGTGGTGGACACCTTCGGCCGGCCCCGCCGCATCAGCATCGATCCGGAGAACTGGGTGCTCAAATCCACCCCCGAGTTGCAGGTACGCATTGCCATTTTGAAAGGGCTGCAACTGGTTGCCGAGGGCGACCTGAACGGTGCGCTGGCCGAGTACCAGAAGGCGCTGGAGGTCAATTCGCAGAGTTCTCTGGCCAGCTACCGCATGGGAGAAGTGCTCTTCACGCAGCGCAACTACCAGGCAAGCGCGAACTCCTACCGGGATGCGCTGCGTGGCGACGGTGAGCCGCACTGGATCGAACTCTGGAGCCACATAGCCCTTGGCAAGATCTTTGACACCACCGGCCAGCGCGACCGAGCGGTGAACGAGTACCGGCTGGCAGTGCAGACCAACGACAACACGCAGGGCGGGGTCAACGAGGCGCAGATGTACCTGCAAAAGCCGTACACACGGCCCGACCACGAGTAGGTGCAGATTGACACGCCAAGCCGTACTTCTGATCAGCGCTCTTCAACCAGGTCTTGACTCGATTAGAGGATCCAGATCACAGGAACTTGGAGAAGATGAATCCGGCTACTGGCTCACCAGCTTCTGAGCCACCAACTCCTCGTCCGCGTCGGTATGAATAATCTTGTTATGAAGGCAATAGAGGGCAAGTTCAAGCCGGTCGCTAACGCCCAGCTTGTCGTAAATTTTCCTTAGATAATTCTTGATCACCTGCTCAGTGGTTCCAAGCTGGAAGGCAATCTCCTTATTGCGCTTGCCCTGCGTGATGCAGGTGATGATGGCCATCTCCTTGGGCGAGAGCTTGGGCTGGATGCGCGGGTTCACCATGGCGGAGGCCTGGGCGCGATAAGCCTCAATGACCCAACTGACCGATTGATTGTCGATCCAGGTCTCACCGGCGGCGATCCGGCGCACGCAGCGAACCAGCAGGTCGGGCGAAATGGAGCGGCTGACGATGCCGCGAACACCGCGACGGTAAAACTCGACGGTCTGGTTTTCGTCGGTTGCCACGGCCTGCACAATCAGTTTAACGTCGGGAGCAAGGCGCAGCAGGTCAGGGATGACGTTGGCCGTTCCGGCCAGCAGGCTGCCTTCCAGAAGCACAATATCGGTTGGGTAGCGCTGGATGGCCGCGCGCAGATTCTCCAGGGAATCCGCCTGGGCTACGACGCGAAGATCGTCTTCAAGCGCAAAAACCTTGCGAATGCCAACCCGGTAAATTGCCTGGGAATCCGCAAGAATAACCCGGATAGTCCCGGGTTTGACCGGGGCTTCGAGGATTTCGCCGTCAGAAAAATCGTCCAATAAATCCATAAGCGTGTGTCGCCAAACCAAGAGTGACTATTGTCAATCTGGTTCCGGCTCTCACTGCTCGGCGAATCGATACTCGTCGATCGTGGCGGCCGCCAGATAGTTACTTTGGTTCATAGAGCAGCGTACCACACGTCCTTGACAGTGAAGCAAAACATCGCGAGGTGTACCTAGAACAGTACCTGGCATCCGCAGCGAAAAATGGATCTCCTGCCCTGTCTGCATCGGGCAGTCTATCTCAAGAGCTACGCCGCTGGCGGAAACATCTCGAGTGACAGCGGTAATCTCTCCTTTTCCGGACGACAATACCACCGGCAGTGCAAGCGGAAAACGCACTGCACAGCGAACTTCCTCCCGGCGAGAAACTGACCGGGAACGAGCCGAGGAAAGCGGCAACGCGGATTTCGAAAGATCCATAGACGGCACCCGAACCCAAAATGGGCCGTATTCACTCTACCGGAATTTTCCTATGATTCCGCAGATTTCAAGCGTTCTCAAAGCACCAAAGTTTCCAAGGAAGTAACTTGCCCATCCCTTATCATGCAGTAACTTTGCAGGGCCGGGAAACAGCGGTCAGCGCCGCAGCGCGCGCAGGTTGTAATCAGCCACAGCGTGCGCAACCTCGGTGGCCGGAGCGCGAAGATCCGGGCTCTGTTCCTGCCAACTGGTAAGAGCCTCGAAGACGGCGCCCACCAGGCAGTGGGCGGCGATGGCGGGGTCGGCAACAACGATCGCATTCGAAGCCAGTTCGAAGCTGTGACAGACCTGCTCGGCCTGCTGCCGGAGGATGAATCGGCGCACCTTCTCCAGACGGGGACTCAGGCCGGAAGACTCGGCGATGAGGATGCGCGCATCTTTTGGATTCTCGGCAAGAAAGAGGAACAGCGCCTCCACAGCAGCGGGAATCTGTGACAAGGAATCAGGATGGGAGAGCTGGGCCTGGTGGATCACGTCGTCCACCTTCTGGCCGAGAGCTTCGAGGACCGCCGCAAAGACGTCCTCCTTGTTGCGGAAGTGCGCGTAAAAGCTGCCCACTGAGCTGTCTGACTCAGCAACGATCATGGGCACGGTGGTGGAGTGATAGCCGTAGCTGCCAAACTGCCCAGTTGCGGCCTCAAGAATCGCTCGGCGGCGGGCGTCCTTGCGGGCTTCGGTGGCGGCGGTTTTGCGATAGGCCATTTTTTATCCGGGGACCTCTTGCAAAGAATAGAATGACGTGTCATTCTATTCTTGTCAAGGAAGAAAACCATGATTCAAGCAAGATTTTCCCATACAGCGTTTCAGACGACCTCCGCTGGCTGCCTTTCCCGGTTAGCCGCTCGATCAAGCGTTTCCGTCCTGTGTCTGCTAGCCCTGTTGCCGATGACGGGGTGCGGGCCAAAGCCCCCGGTGGCAGCCGATCGGCCGGTTGCGGTGCGGTTGCGCGCGCCAAATCGCATTCAGCAGCCGGTTTCGGTGGCGGCCAGCGGAGCGGTGGAGGCCAATGTGACGGCCCAGGGCGCATTCCAGATTGCCGGACGCGTGGCGCGAGTTTATGTGGAAGAAGGCCAGGCGGTTGCAAAGGGCCAGGTTCTGGCGGAGTTGGATGCAACCGACTACCGCAATGGCTACGACGCCGCCGCCGCGCAGGCGGATGCCGCGCGAGCAACCGACAAAAAGGCCCAGGCGGGGCTGCGTCCGCAGGAACTGGAGCAGGCGCGCATCGACTTCCAGCGCTGGCAGGACGAATACAACCGCATGAAGTATCTCTACGATCACAAGAGCCTGGCGGCCAACGATTTCGAGAAAATCGATGCCGGGTACAAAGCCGCGCAGCAGCGGTATGAGATGGCCAGGCAAGGCACGCGGGTGCAGGACAAGGAAGCCGCCAACGGGCAGTTCCGCGCGGCAGCCGCGCAGATGCACGAAGCCCAGAAACGGCTGGCAGACTGCAAATTGCGGGCACCGATTGCGGGCTTTGTGGGGATGCGGCGGATCGACGTAGGCGACACCGTTGGTGCGGGGATACCGGTGATTGGCGTGTTGGACCTGAATCCGGTGAAGGTGCGCGTAGCGATTCCTGAAGCCGAGATCGGCAAGGTGCGAGAGGGCGCGCGGGCCACGGTGACCATTCCGTCGCTCGACGGCCGGCAGTTTGAAGGCAAGGTGGAGGCAGTGGGCGTAACGGCAGACCCGGCCTCGCGGACCTACTCAGTGAAGATTTCGGTTCCCAACCCTCAGCGGCTGTTGCGCGCGGGAATGGTGGCCGAAGCGCGGATTTACGGCTCGACGATGGTGAACGCGATCACCGTTCCTGGGGACGCGATTATCCGCGACGCGCGGGGCGTGACGCATGTATACGTCTACGAGCCCACACGGCAACGGGTGTACGCGCGCAGGGTTGACGTTGGCGCGCTACTCAACAACGAAGTCGAGATTCGCAACGGACTCACCGGCAATGAGCAAATCGTAGTGGCCGGGCAGCAGAATGTGCGCGAAGGCTCGCCGGCAAAGATTGTGGGAGGCGGAGAGTGAATCCCGTCCGCGCTGCTCTGCGCTACCCACAGGTAACGCTAGTCCTCTCCGGCATGTTGTTCGTGGCCGGCTTGTATTCGTTTGTGACGATGCCTCGGCGCGAGGACCCGAAGATTACCATTCGCACCGGCATTGTCGCCGCTGTTTATCCCGGTGCGTCGGTCGAGGAAGTGGAAGATCAGGTCACCAGCAAGATCGAGGAGCGGCTTTTCCGGTTTGAGGAAGTGCGCCGTGAAAAGACCTTCTCCACCAGCCGCAACGGCATGGTGATCATCAATGTCGAGCTGAACAAGTCGGTTAAGGATCCGGATCAGTTCTGGTCGAAGCTGCGCCTGGATCTGGCGCAGTTGAAGGCGACCGGGCTGCCCTCCGGGGTGATCGGCCCGATGGTCGATTCCGACTTCGGCGACACGGTCGCGGCGCTGATTGCCGTGCATGGCGGAGGCTACGGCCCCAGGGAGCTGAAGGACTATGCGCAAACCGTGGAAGCGGGGCTGCGCACCATCCCCGCGGTTTCGAAGATTAAGCGCATCGGCGACCAAAAGGAAGAGATCGACGTTTCGACTTCCTCCGAGCAACTGGCACAATATGCCGTCAATCCGCTCCGGATCATGCAGGCGCTGGCCGGGCGCAACACGGTCGAGTACGCGGGCCGCGTGCCTGCCGGTACGAGCAAGGTGCCGATTGAAGCCAACAATACCTTCACGGCAGAGGATCAGATTCGCCAGGTGACGGTGGATGTCTCGCCGACCGGCCAGCCGGTACACATCGGCGATCTGGCCGATGTCACGCGGGTTTACAAGGACCCGACCGAGTATGCGCGCCGCGAGGGCGAGCAAACCATTCTGCTGTCGGTCGAGATGCACGAAGGCAATAACATTGTCGACTTCGGCAACACGCTGCGCGACAAGCTGAAAAGCATCCAGACGACGCTTCCCCCGGATGTGAAACTGGACCTGGTGGCGGATCAGCCCCAGGCAGTTCACGACCGCATCAACTCTTTTTTTGTCGAGTTCGGGATCGCCATCATTGCCGTCATTCTGATTACCATGCTGCTGCTGCCGATGCGCGTGGCGCTGGTTTCGGCCATCGCCATTCCGGTCTCGGTGTCGATGACCTTTGCCCTGCTGGAAGCCTTCGGCGTCGAGTTGCAACAGGTGTCGATTGCGGCGCTGATTGTGGTGCTGGGCATGGTGGTCGATAACGCCATCGTGATTGTCGACAACTATGTGGGCTTGCTGGATCGCAAGGTGCCAGTCGAAGAGGCGGCCGAGCGGTGCGCCACGGAGATGTCCGTGCCGGTGCTGACCGCGACGCTGGCCATCATCGCGGCCTTTGTTCCGCTGCTGATGCTCACTGGCAGTGTTGGCGAGTTTATTCGCTCGCTGCCGATCACCGTGGCCATCGCTCTGTCTACTTCCTATGTCGTGGCCATGCTGCTGACGCCGCTGATGGCGCGTTTCTTTATCCACCAGGGGCTGCGCGACCACGAGCAGGAAGCCGCTACGGGCGAGCGCAAGCTGACGCCTCTGGACCACATGCAGCACTACTACAACAAGATCATCGGCTGGGCCATGCAGAACAAGAAGCTGGTTCTGGGCTCCAGCGTGCTGGCGGTTATCGCAGGGCTGGGCCTGTTGGCCCTGGTGCCGCAACTGTTCTTCCCACTGGCCGAGCGCGACCAGTTCGTGATGGATGTGTGGCTGCCGGAGGGCACGAAGATCGAGTCGACCGACGCTACTGTGCGGCGGATCGAGGCGGTTCTTGCGCACGAGTCGCTAGTCAAGTCGTATACCAGCTTTCTGGGCGAGAGCGCCCCGCGTTTCTACTACAACGTGAACCCGCAGGCGCCTGCGTCCAATTACGCGCAGATTCTGGTCAACACCAAAAAAGTGAAGGGAACGCCGCAAATGGTGGCGGCGCTGCGTGAGCGGCTGCCCGACGTGGTTCCAGAAGCGAAGGTCTACGTCAAGGAACTGCAACAGGGCCAGCCGATGGAGGCTCCTGTTGAAGTGCGTATCGTGGGAACCGATGTTTCCACCATCGAAACTCTGGGCAACCAGGTTCAGAACGTGCTTGAACACACGCCCGGCGCTACCTACGTTCATACCGATTGGCACGAGGATGCCTTGCAGATGGGCGTGAATGTGCGCCAGGAAGTCGCCAACCGGCTGGGACTGACCAATGCGGCCATCTCGCAGCAATTGGCAGTAGGCTTTGAAGGCGCACCTGTGACGACCTTCTGGGAGGGCGACCGCGGCGTGGATGTGGTCCTGCGTCTCGACCCTGCCGAGCGGCAGAGCTTTCAGAACGTAGCCGATACTTATGTGATGTCTCCCGTGACCGGAGCGAAGGTTCCGCTCACTGCCGTGGCGTCTTTCACTCCTGACTGGCAGCCGGGGCGGATCGTGCGCCGAAACGGCGTTCGCACGCTGACCGTGCGCGCCTTTCCCAGCGGCAAGCGCCTCGCCAGCGAAATTCTCGGCGACGCGCGCAAGCAGATCGACGCCATGCCGCTGCCGCCGGGCTATCGCATCGAATACGGCGGCGAGTCGGAGAACAAGCAGGAAATCTCCGTCGAGATGCGCAATGCGCTGCTCATCAGCATGTTGCTGATCTTCCTGATTCTTCTCTTTCAGTTCCGTTCGCTGGCTGATCCACTGATCGTGATGGCGGCCTTCCCGCTGGCGCTGCCCGGCGCGGCTCTGGGTTTGCTGGTGACCAACAACACCTTCGGCTTTACGGCTTTCATCGGCGTTGTGAGCGTGGGCGGACTGGTGGTGAGGAACTCCATTATTCTGATCGACTACATCTATGAACGGATCAAGCTCGGCGCGGGTCTGGAGCAGGCTGCGCTGGAGGCCGGGGAGCGTCGTCTGCGGCCCATCTTCCTGACTTCGGCGGCTGCTGCCGTGGGCGTTATTCCCATGATTATTTCCGGATCGAGCATGTGGTCGCCGCTGGCCAGCGTGATCGCTTTTGGCCTGCTGGGCTCGATGTTCTTTACCCTGATTGCCATCCCGGTTCTCTTCGTGGTGGTGCATCGCAGACTGCGGGCCAGGGCTCAGGCGAAAGCTGCGGCGGCGGTGCTGCTTGCCTGCTTTGCGCTTACCAGTGCTGCGCAGGCGGAAACGCGGCGCATTACGCTCGACGAGGCTGTTGCTCTGGCCACCAAGCAGAATTCAATCGTGAAGATGGCGCGGCTGAAGACCAAGGAAATGGATGCGAAGGTGACCCAGGCGCGTGCTAACTATTTCCCGGTGGTGAGCAACGATACCAGCGCCGCGCACCTTCAGAACCTTGAATACCTGCAGATTCCGATGGGCGCGCTGGGCGTGTATCCGGCAGCTGGGGCCATCCCCGGCGCGAAAGCCTCCATCGCGCTCGGCAATCAGAATTTTCTGCTGAGCACGACCACGGCGGCGCAACCACTGACGCAGTACTTCAAAATTCACGCAGGCGTCCGTGCGGCCAAAGCGGATGCGGGCATTGCGCGGAACAATGCGCGGCAGGCGGAAAATGAAGTCGCGCTAAAAATGAAGCAGCTTTATTTCACTCTTCTATCGGCCGAGCGGCGTCATCAGGCGGCTGAACTGACGATTGAAGCTGGAGAAGAGCGGCTGGTCGAGGCGCAGCACGGCGTCGAGGCCGGAGCGGTGCTGAAGCTAAAGGTTCTGGATGGCAAGGCGCAGATTGCTGATGCGCGTCACAAGCTGGGATCGCTGGAAGACGCCATCTCCGACATGAAAGTGGAATTCAACGATCTGGCCGGATTGCCTTTGGAGACCGACGTGGAACTGGTTGCGCCGGAGGTGGAAACGGCCGACATGACTGCGGGCGACCTGGAGGCCGAGGCTATCCGGCGCAATCCCGAGGTGGCCGTGGCCCGCGAGACACTGGTCAAGGCGAAAGCTGGCCTGAGCGCGGCGCACGCGGAATATATTCCGGAGATTGGAGCCTTTGCGCAGTACATCCATCAAGACGGCATGCCGCTGCTGACCGAAAACAATGGCGTGATCGGACTCAAGATGAACTGGACGCTGCTCGAGTTCGGCAAGCGCAGCGGAAAGGTTCATGAGAGCCGGGCCCAGGTGGCCGAGGCGGAAGAGAATCTTTGCCACACGGAAAACCGGGTGCGCGTGGAAATTGAGAAAAGCGTGCGCAAGGTGCGGCGCGCCGAAACCGGTCTGGAAGCTGCGCGGGAAAGCGTCGAGGCGCGGGCAGAGATGCGGCGCATTACGGCCAACCAAGTGGAGGCGAAGACGGCAAATGCATCCGCTCTGAAGGAGGCCGAGGGACAATTGGCGGAGGCCGAGGCAGTGCTCTTCCAGGCAGAGGCAGAGCGCAACACGGCACGGGCGGAACTGGAAAGAACCCTCGGACAAGAGTAACGTAAACTTTTGCGGGTTTTGCGGGAGGGAAACGTGGAATACCGCGTATTGACGGTCAACCGGGAGTTCGGCAGCGGCGGCGGGCGCATTGCGCAGACCATTGCCGAGTGGCTCGGCTGGAAGCTGCTCGACAAGGACATCATCGACGCCATCGCTTACGCGGCGCACGTGGATACAAATGTCGTGCGCCACTACGACGAGCACGTGGATTCCTGGCTGCGGCGCATCAACCAGCAGGCCATGCGCTCGGCCGCGCTGGCCGCCGGCCTGGAACTTGGTGAGAACTCCGTCTTCGACGCCGAGGAGATGGTGAAAATCTCGCAAAAGATCATCGAGAAAGCATGGTCTGACGGGAACTGCGTAGTTGTGGGTCGCGGCTCGCAATGCGTCCTGCAGCGCAAACCCGACGTTTACCACGTCTTCGTCTACGCTCCGTGTCAGGAACGCATCGCGCGTCTACGCAGCCGGCTGGAGAAGGGCGCCAACATTGAACAGCGTATGCGAACCGTGGATGGAGAGCGCGCCAAGTACCTGCTACAGTACTTCGGCAAGGCATGGAACAACCCCCATCTCTACGACCTGATGATCAGCTCGCGCGCCGACGAAGACTCCACCGCGCGGGCTATTCTCTATGCGATGACGGGACGGGCAACGGTCTGAACGTGATTCCCAGGTCTCAGAATCGAAACCTGGGACACTCGCGATCCAGCCGGTGAACTAGCAACCGCCCTCTGACAACTGACCGGGTTATTGCCGTGGCGCCCTGTTGCCCGATTGATTGCTCTCGATCACCACGGATGCATCCTCATCGAAGGATAGCTGGGCGATGCTGATTTCAAGGTGCGCCCGCGCAGCCTCCCGCTCCTTTTCCAGGCCAGCCCGCTCCTTGCGCGCGGCCTCGATCCCGTCTTCGGCGCGATTCAACTCCTCGACAAAGCGTTTGGCCGCATCGTTGCCCTTGAGCGCGGTCAGGTTTTCGCGGTCGCGCGCCTCGTCGTCAGCCAGAGTCTTCTCCTTCGCCTCGATCTCCCGAATCTTGCGGTTCAAATCGCTGAGCGCGGTTTCCGCTTCGATGAGGGGACGCAGCTTCTCTTCGAGGGACGGAACCTGCTTGCTAACTGAAATCAGAAATTCACTGCGATCATCGTCGGGGGCGATGCGAACTTTCTCCGCGAGTGCGGCCTTCTCGCCGACGTGCAGATCGACGGACTCGTGCGGCGCGACGACTACCCGGAAGCGATAGGCCGTGGCCGTGGTTTCCGCCGGCTTGGGCTCGGAGTCCAGTTCCGCGTTGGGGTGGCGGGTGTGCTCGATGAGCACCGTACGCGCTTCGTCGGCGGCATTGTTCACAGTGTAGGTGCTTTCAGTGACTTGGCTGGTTTGCTCCACCAGCACACCCTCGTGCATAGCGATGTGGTGCAACGTGCGCGTATCCATGTAGCCGCCGCGATGAACCTTCACCGCTTGATCGGCGGCATAAGAGAGCAGACGCTTCTCACCGGGATGAATTGGATCGAGCAAGCCCTCGCCGGCAAATTCGCCGCTTTCGAAGATGGAAAAGCTGCCCGAGTCGAGCGTGAGCTTGGAGTTGTTTTCCAGCCATACCGCGCGCAGCGGCATCCTCTCTCTCACGCTCCACAAGGTTACGTGCTCGGCGGGCAACTCCTGTTGGAGGATGGGCACCATCGCCGACTCGTTCTTGTGGATGGTGACCGGCTGGGTGAGCGCGTACTCGAAGAAGTCGTCGAAGGCGTTGGTGGAGACGTCGCCCTCTTGAATGGCGCTTGAGACGCGGTAGACGCCACCACCTATATTGCCGCCATAACCGGGGCCGTAACCAGCGCCGTGGCTTACCCCCAGGCCAGCGCCTGACCCTCCGAAGATTGCCCCCGCCACGCCGAAGGCGGCTTGAAACGCTTTCTTTTCCGCATCCATATTGATGTCTTGCGGAATGCGCGTCGGAGCTGTGAGCTGATTATTCATCATCTCGGATTGCACGTGCACAACATGCTTATCGCTCTCCGCCGCCTCATGCGTCTGCGGCGTCAACTGCGCTCCGGTAGCAATGGGAATCTCCGGTCGGCGCGTGTAGATGGGCTGCGAGAGCGGCTGCGTGAAGCTCTGCGGCGCTCCGGCCACCAGCGAAAGCTGCACATTGTCCCAGTCCGCGCCCACCGTGTTATCGACCACCGCCCATCCCTGCACAATGGCCGAGCCGTTGGCGGTGCGCGGAAAGACCATGCGATACGTGGACTTCCAGACCGGGACCTCGCTGATGTAACTCACACGCAGTTCGCGCTGGCCCTGGCCACGGTCTTCCAGCACCAGGTGGCGCACTTGCTGATTCTGCGCCGAAGCAACGATTCCCAGATAATCGGAAAATTGCTTTTGCAGAGATGCGTCAAGCATTCGCACAGAGACGGAATCCGTGAGTTCCGCCGTACGCAAGGCTCCCGAGTCTGTCGCGACAATCAGAAAATAATGATCCTCGGAAGTCTGGCCGTTCTTGTCGATCTCCTTGCGAAATTCGATATTGACGAGCTTGCCCGCAAAGGGAGCGCCCGCGCCGGTCACTTCCACGCGCTGCCCGCGCAGAGCTTGGTAGACGGCAATCGTCGCTGGATAGTCTTTCAGCCCCAGTGCCAGCGTTTTCAATTGCTGCTCGACGGGCGTGGTGGAGTTGTAATTGACCCCGGCGATGCGTCCGCCGCCCTCGTCGAGCACGGTGAGCGACTGCAAGACGTCATTCAACTGTGGCGAGGTGAAGTCGATGGCCACGCGCTGGTTGCCGCTGACCGAGCCGGCGTGCTCGAAGTAGCCCACGCCGTTTTTGTAGAGCACGACCTTGCGCACGGGCAGGTCTTTAACCGCCTGCGGTACGGCTGGCGATACTTGCGGCGTTGCGTTTTTAGGCTTGGCTTGGGGCCCGGCCGGCGGCTGCGCGGCAAGGGTCACGGTAAAGGCGGCAAGGCAGAAAATTGCGAGAATTCGGCGCACGAAGCCTCCTCGGACCAATCAACAAGAAACTCTACTCCCTTGGACCCCGGCCAAGGAAAAATGGTTCCCGTGAAACAGTAAATTCGGCATATATTCTTCTGATCATCGGGGCGAATTGAGGGGCGAGGTTTCTCATCCTTTCGCCAAAAAACGGCGAAAGGATGGGGCACGGAGCTGTTTTGGGAAACCCGACCGGAGGAGCACAATAGAGAGTTGGAAATCACGGCCCCTGGGCTGTTAGCCTGGATGGCCGGCAAGGGGAGATTTGACCATGAGCGGAATTCCGATGAGAGTGGTTGCAATTAACGGCAGTGCACACAAGGGCGGTAATACGGCCATTTTGCTTCGTTATGTTCTGAAGGAGCTGGAAAAGGAAGGGATCGCGACCGAACTCATCGAACTGAGCGGGATGATGATTCCCGGCTGCCGTGCGTGCCACGCGTGCTCGAAGCTGAAAAACCACCACTGCTCGCAGACCAAGGATGCGTGCAACGAGCTGATCGATAAGATGGAAGCGGCGGACGGAATCCTGCTCGGCTCTCCCACGTATTTCTCTAATATTTCGCCGGAAATCTCGGCGTTGATGGACCGCGCCTGTTACGTTGCCAGAGCAAATGGCGGCCTCTTCCGCCGCAAGGTGGGCGCCGCTGTGGTGGCGGTGCGGCGGGCAGGAGCCATCCCCGCTTTCGATGCGCTGAACCACTTCTTTCTCTTTAGTGAAATGATCGTGCCCGGCTCGTCGTATTGGAACGTCGGCATCGGCCTGGAGCCTGGCGACGTCGAGCGGGACGAGGAGGGCATTCGAACCATGAAAACCCTGGGCCAGAACATGGCGTGGCTGCTGAAGAAGACAAACAACTGACCAACCCACCGGCAGAGGACAATCTGTAAATCTCTGCCGAATGGGACTATCCTGAATACAAGAGCTGCCGCTCAGCGGCTGTTCTTACCAGGGTGGTTGAGGCAGATGAATGGGATCAGCCCTGCCTACCTCAGAAGACCACCCCCGCGCCGCTGGGTATTATCCGCCAAGCCGGAAGGGACTCGTCTGTGACCTTAATCGGCAGCTTACAGATAGAGCGCCCTGCCATGAATTAAGGAGAGACCCATGGAACCAGCCACACCCAATGCTTCAATCTCAAACGATGTTTTGCATCTTGGAAGCCAAAGCACGCTTTCCCCCGAAGAAATCGCGAAGGCCTTGGCGCACCACAAACGGCACCATAGCGGTGACCAGCCGGAAAAGGCTGCTGCCCATGCTGCCGGGAAAAAGGGCAAGTCGGGCAAATAGAGCGCCTGGAATCCAAGGTCCTCGTTCTTTCGGAGCGATGGCCTTGGATTCGGCCAACACGGCCCAGCGAGACCAGGCACGGGAAGATCGAAAAGGAATTTGCCTCAACCGGCCACTATCGGCGATACTTAGGTGTTGTGTCTTGCAAGGCTGGGCGCATCCGCCCGGCTCTCCATTTGGCTTGGCGCGTCCGCGCTGGCCTGGAAGACCCCCAAGAACCAGGGTCCCTGTGGAAAGTTTTACTTCCATGGGGTGGAAGAACCGCAACAGAGCACTGGAAGTCGAAAGGAACCGTATCGCCGTGGTGATGATTCGTTTGGCGCGTTTTGGCGCCCGCAAGCAGCCCTACTACCGTATCGTGGTCATCGAAAAGGACCGCGCCCGCAACGGCCGAGAGATCGAAGTCGTCGGCACCTACAACCCCCGCACCAGCCCGGCCTCGGTCGATCTGAAGCACGAGCGCATCGCCTACTGGCGCAGCATGGGCGCACAGTTGTCGCCCAGGGTCGATAAGTTGGTCGCCAAGAACCCGGCGCTGGTTGCCGAAACCACGGCGCCAGTTGCTGAGACTCCTGCACCGGTTGTTGAGACCCCAGCGCCAGCCGCCGACACAACCGCAGCCTGATTTTTACTCCTCCCTTGACGGTGCGCGCGGGCTTCCTTGAGTCGGCGCGCATACAATTGCTGACGGCGACAGGTGTGGGCTGCTACGATGCGCGCACCGAATCAAGCCTCGAATTTGGCGTCGCCAATTCCTGAACGTATCCGGTCAGGGGCAAAAGCATGACCCAAAACGCTATGGTCGAAGTGGAAGAACTGGTCCGCGAAATTGCGCGGGCTCTGGTGGATGAGCCGACAGCCGTTGAAGTGGAGAGTGTGGGCCGCGATGAAAACACGGTTCTCAAGCTCCGCGTGGCGCCGACGGACGTGGGCAAGGTCATCGGCAAGCAGGGACGCACAGCCCGCTCGGTACGCACCATCCTGGGCGCCGTGAGCATGAAGCTGCATCACCGCTACACGCTCGACATCCTGGAAGAAGACGAATCCTGAGATGGCCGCCGCCGATGCATCCGGTCCCCTTCGGGAGGCAGCGGTGACCGCGCCGGAAGACGCTGAACCGTGGGTCTGGCTGGCGCGGATTTGCCACGCACAGGGCCGCAAAGGCGAGGTCTTCGCCGAAATTCTGACTGATTTCCCTGAAAAATTTGCCGAACGAAAACGGCTCTGGCTGCTGGGCAACCCCGGTCCAGAGACCGTCGCGTCTCCGCGCCCGGCGACATCTCCGACCCCGCGCGAAGTGGAACTCACAGCTCACTGGCTGCACAAGGGCGGCATCGTGCTGCACTTTGTGGGGGTGGACTCGATCTCAGCGGCAGAGACTCTCAGCGGGCTGATCGTCGCCATTCCACGCTCCGAGCGGGCCGCTCTGGGCGAGGACGAGGTCTACGTCGCTGACCTGATCGGCTGCGCGCTGGTGAATGTGGCCCCAGCCGAGCCCGTGGCTGTCGGCGAAATCGAGGAAGTGGACCGGACGGCTGGCCCGGTGGCTCTGCTGGTGGTGCACGGCGCGGCGGGCGAGGTTCTCATCCCCTTTGCCAAGAGCTATTTGCGGAAAATCGATCTCAAGGCTAAGCGCGTTGAAATGGCCCTTCCCGAAGGATTGGTTGATTTAAACACACAAGGGTAGACGCCGAAGCTTCCTGACCAGCCCTATTCCATTTCGTCCCGAATCGCTTCCAGCAGCTTGCGGTCTTCCTTGCTGAGAGTGGCGCTCTCCAAGAGATCCGGCCGGTTGACCAGGGTCTTGCGCAACTGCTGCTCACGGCGCCAGCGACGAATCTCGGCGTGATCGCCATTCATCAGCACTTCCGGTGCGTGCAGGCCGCCAAACTCAGCCGGGCGGGTGTAGTGCGGGTAGTCCAGGAGGCCCCCGGCGCCGTACTGCGAACGCGGAACGCCAATCTCGGCGTTCGCAATCTCAGCATCGGCCATGCCAAAGCTCTCGAACTCACCGGAGGCTTCGTTGCCCAGCACGCCGGGAATCAGCCGCATCGTCGCGTCCACCACTACCGCCGCAGCCAGCTCGCCTCCGCTCAGCACATAGTCGCCAATGGAAAGCTCCATGTCGCAATAAAGCTGGTTGATGCGCTCGTCCACGCCCTCATAGCGGCCACAAATCAGCACCACGCGCTCCTCAACAGCCAGCTCGCGGGCCAGGGCCTGGGTAAACGGCCGCCCCTGCGCTGAGAGCAGAATCACGCGCGGTCGGGGAGCGTCATCCCCGGCCGGCCGCTGCGCCTTTGGCTCAATGTCCAGCGCGGCCAGCGCCTCAGCCAGAGGCTCGGGCTTCAGCACCATTCCTTCGCCGCCGCCAAAGGGACGATCATCCACGGTGCGGTGCCGGTCATGGGTAAAAGCGCGCAAATCGTGTACTCCCACCGTCACCAGCTCCTCAGCTAGCGCCCGGCGCAGAATTCCGTTCTCGAAGATGCCGGCAAAAAAGCCGGGGAAGATAGTGACAATATCGAATCTCATGCTTCTTCGATGATATATGTAAAATTTTCCGCGCCAAAGCCGTCCCGGATATGTTTTACTTTTGCCAACTGTTATGGCGGACTTTGAATCTTTGCTAACCCGCTGGCAAACGGCCGGCGTCCTGGATGCGGTGACGTCCGACCGCATCCGCGCATGGGAGTCGGAACAGAAGCGCCCCGCCGGTTTGCGCTGGCAGGTCATCGTCGTGCTGATTCTGGGCGCGATGCTGCTGGCCTGCGGAGTGGCGCTGTTTGTCTCAGCCCACTGGGATGAGATAGGCACCGGCGCGCGCTTTGCGGTTGTGCTGGGGATGGTTAGCCTCTTCCATCTCGGCGGGGGGTGGGCGCGCAGCCGCTTTCACGGGCTCTCGACGGCGCTGCACGCCGTGGGAACCCTTTCGACCGGCGCGGCCATTGCGCTGGTGGGGCAGATCTTCAACATTCAGGAACACTGGCCCGCGGCGGTTCTGATGTGGGCCCTGGCCGCGCTGGCCGGCTGGATTCTGCTCCACGACGAGGCGCAACAGACGCTCACGCTTCTGCTCTTCCCTGCCTGGATTCTCTCTGAGTTTTTGTTTTCCGCGGATGGGCACATCGGCGAAAACGTCTATACGGGCCGGTTCCTGATCGTCTGGGCGGTTCTCTACCTCACGTTCTTCCTCGGCTCAAAGCGCAAAATACTTCAGGGAATTCTCTTTGCGGTTGCGGCCATCGCCTCCGTCGTGAGCGTCGAGGTTTTGCTGGTGGGTTGGCGTTCGTGGTCCGGCAACCAAACCTACCTGCCTCTCGGACTCCGGACATGGGGCTGGGTAGACATTGCCGTGTTGCCGCTGCTGTTTGCGGTCTTCAAGTTCCGCAAGAGCGTGGTTCCTGTTGCGGCCGCAATTGGCTTCTCAATTGCCCTGCCCTGGTGCATGAGAATCCAGACACAACACTTCGACAACGGCACGTTTCACAATACCTATACGTATAGTGTGCCCAACCTTGCCGCCCACGCACTGGTTGCGGCCTTTGCTGCCTTCATTATCTGGTGGGGCGTACGACAAGCATCGAAGGCGCTGGTCAACCTGGGCATGGTGGGGTTTGCCCTTGCGGTGGGCTGGTTCTACTTCAGCAGCATCTTTGACAAGGTGGGCCGTTCGCTGGGGCTGATCGGCCTGGGAATTCTCTTCCTGGCCGGTGGATGGGCGCTGGAAAAAACCCGCCGCAATCTGGTGGCTGGCATGGGAAAAGCGGAGGATTTCACCATGAATTCTCAGGAGGGGCAATGAAACTCTCCAAAACCTCCATCGTACTGCTTGTAATCCAGTTGGCGCTGGTCTCGTCCATTGCGGCCAAGTACCTCTACCAGCGCTCGGCCTGCCCGCGGGTCTGGACGCGCGCCACTGCCTACGATCCAAACCTGGTGATGCGGGGCCGCTACCTGAGCCTGCAACTGACTGTGGACGGCTGCCAGAGCACGCTGCCCAGCGCCCTGCACGCCGTCTTTCCCCGCAACGCAGACGGAACGCCCCGGCCCAACGGCTTCACGGTGACCCAAGGGGCTCCCGTTCAATTCCGCGCCAAGCTGAAGGTGGACGGCAACAAGCTGTTGGCGATTCGGATTCCCGAGGCTGACCTGCGCTCAACCGGGGTCGTGGTGCAGGCGATGCCGGGGTCGCCTTGCGATGCCCTGCACGTCGCCGCGCCGGTGGACTTCTACATTGCCGAGCACGCGACGGACCCGACGCCGCTTAAGCAGGGCCAGGAGCTTTGGATTGAGGTCACGATTCCACCCCAAGGCCCTCCCCGGCCCATTCAGTTGGCTCTGAAGCAGGATGGCGCGTGGAAGCCGCTGGCATTCCAATAGCCACCTGCGGTGGGGCAGTCGGCGCTTACGCGCCAAAAAACGTCAGCATTGAAGCGCCCGTTAACGCACCTTGAAGGGCCGGAGCGGCGCGAGTTGATCTGCCCCGACCTGGCCAGCTTTGACCTCCGCAACAAAAAAATTTTCACCGCGCGTGGGACTCCCAGAAAGACGGCGCAGCATGGCCAACTGCCCCACATGGGTGAGCGCGTCAGCCACGGGCCCCTGGAAAAGCTGCTCGGCCGAAGCGTGCAGCGGCGCATCGGAAGCCAGGAAGGCGTCAAAAGCCTGGAGCGACTCAAAGAAGCGATGCTGCTCGTCGGCCCAAGCGAGCGGCTGAGAGGCGCGCCAGCGCTCTTTCCCAATGGCCGCACTCAGCGCCCAGTCAATCAGGTCGCCCATGTGGGCCAGAATCTGCACGGGGAGACGGCCGGCGCCGTCGAATCCGGCGAAGTGCTCGGGCGCGCCATCGAGAGCGCGGACAGCTCGATAGGCCAGAGTGGCCAGTATGTGGCGCAGTAATTCGCGTTTCTCGTCCATATCCGGAACTATAGCGTATTCACCGAGGATTGAGTGACCTTTGCCCCTGACAACCGGCCAGATCGCATCCATTCCACGAACTATCGCACCTAGGTTCGGGCGCAAACCCTGCAACTTGTAGTAAACTAAAAATTCTGAGTCCAAACGTAGGAAACCATTATGTCTATTCATCCCGTAATGCAGCGCTTGGCAGACAAGCTCAAGCGTACCGACCTCCCCGAGTTCGTACCTGGTGATCAGGTTCGTGTCCAAGTCAAGATCAAAGAAGGCGACAAGGAACGTTTGCAGGCCTTCGAAGGTCTGGTCATCGCCATCAACAAGGGCCCCCAGGGCACGTTTACCGTGCGCAAGATGAGCTTTGGCCAGGGCGTGGAGCGCATCTTCCCGTTCAACTCCAAGGTCATCGACAAGATCGAGAAGATTCGCAGCTACAAGGTGCGCCGCGCCAAGCTGTTCTACCTTCGCGGACTGCGCGGCAAGGCTGCCCGTCTGAAGGAAGTGGGCCGCGTCGTGGCCAAGGCCTAAACCATTCAGTTGATAGGCCGCTGAAGTTTTTCGTTGCCTGACAACCCCGGCTCCGGCCGGGGTTGTTTTTTGAGTTTGCGGCAAATCCAACCCCTGCCGCAAAGCTCAATGCGTAGCAGGAATGGGGCGCCCAGCGGCATTCAAGAAGGCGCGAGTTCATCCGTAATCCGAAGTCTGGCCCGGCACAGTGCAGTTTTCCTCTGCGCCAAGGTAAGCTATCTGGAGAGGACGCGATGAAATGCGCCCTGAAGGAACCGATGAATCCGACCGAACACGAACGCCGTCGTTCCTTTGAGCAGACGCTTTTGAGCGCCCGCCGCACTATGCTGCTCAGCGAGATTCTCAAGCTGGCCGTGGACAGCTTCCGCTCCAGCAAGGTCCGCTTTGCGCTGACCGCGCTGGGCATGGTCATCGGCACCGCCTCGGTGATCCTGGTGGTGACCATCGGATTGACCGGCAAGCAATTCATCCTTGAGGAACTCCAGAAGCTGGAGACCAACTCGGTGGAGCTGGAATACTCCGGCGGCGGAGCGATGGGCGCCGAGCAGACGGTCTTCAACGACTACCTCACCCGCGAAGACGAGAAGGCCGTGCTGGCGCAGTTGCCCGGCGTGATGTACTCCTCGCCGGTGATGGAGATGCACGCTCCCATCAGCTTTGGCAGGGGCGTGGTCAAGGATACGCTGGTGCTGGGCGTAAGCCCCCAGTATCAGCAAATCCGCAATTTGATTATGCCCATGGGCCGCTTCCTGGATGATACCGACGATTCAGCCCACCTCAAGTGCGCCGTGGTCACCGAAAAATTCGCCCACGATCGATTCGGCAGTTCGGATGCGGCCGTCGGGCAGAACTTCGAGATCAGCGGCATTCCCTTTACGGTCATCGGCGTCTTCAAGGAAAGTGTGGACGACATGGGCGAATCGGAGATCCATGACCAGACCATCCTGGTTCCGTATTCGGTGGCCCGCTACTTTACCGGAACCGAAAACGTGAAGCAGATTTACTTCTCCATGCGCAGCATGGACGAAGTGACAGAAGCCGCCAGCGAGATCAAACGCATCGTTCAAGCGCGCCACCGGCCCGGCTCGGTCTATACAACGCAGACCCTCAAGGAGGTTCTGACGACGGCCGCGAAGGTCGCCGACATCATGACGGCAGTGCTGTTTCTGGTTTCCGCCATCACCCTGATGGTGGGCGGTGTAGGAATCATGAACATCATGCTGGCCAATGTGCGCGCCCGCACCCGCGAGATCGGCATCCGCAAGGCACTGGGCGCCACGTACCGTGAGATCAAGCTCCAGTTCCTGGCTGAGGCGGTCATCATCTCGCTGATTGGCGGGATCGTCGGCACAATCGTGGGGCTGGCGTTGCCTTTGTCGGTTCGCATATTCACCAACTATGACCTGCCCATCTCCGGTTGGTCGGTGCTGATCGCCCTGGCCGCAGCCACCTCAGTGGGTGTCTTCTTCGGCACCGTGCCAGCCACCCGCGCAGCCCAGTTGGATCCCGTCGAGGCACTGAGAGACGAGGGATGAGCAAGCCTGAGCGCCCACAGGCCGGCCCTGACGAAGAGTCCTCACGGCTCCTTGCAGAGGAAAGGCCCGCCCAAGGCCCGAGCCTCAAGCTGCTCTATGGGCTGCTGGTCCTGGCCCTGGTTGCGGCTATCGGCTTTGCCCTGCTCATCGTGCTGCCGTTCTACCACCGGCGATAGTGCAGGAAAACAACGGATCTACTGCGAGTTTTGCTTCGCCTTTTCAGCGATCAGCACCGGAATTCCAGCCACAATCGGATAGGCGCGGCCACAGTCTGCGCAGAGCAAGCGGGCCTCGGCAAGGCGAAGAGCGCCGAGACAGGCCGGACAGGCCAACTGATTCACGGCGGAAGGGTCGAAGGCGGGAAGAGCTGTGGAATCGGCAGGCATGGGGCTCTACTGAAGGGTCTCGCCGGGAGTAGCGACAGGAGTGGCGGGGGTATCCTGATTGGCCGAGGGGTTATCCGCCTGGCTGACCGGCTTGGGGCGGCTGGCGAACTCGGCCTCGATGTGCTGATTGGCGCCTGCCTTGGCAAACTCGTAGGCCACACGGATGCCGTTGAAGATGGCGCGGTCGTTCGAGGAGCCGTGACCGATGATGCAGACCCCGCGCACTCCCAGGAGCGGCGCTCCGCCGTACTCAGTGGGGTCCAGGCGGCGGCGGAAGTCATTGAAAGCCCGGCGCGAAAGCAGCGCGCCCACCTGGGCGGTGACGGTGCGATTAAGCGACTCGCGCAGCACGTCGCGTACAAAGCGGCCGACTCCCTCGCTAGTCTTCAGCGCCACATTGCCCACAAAGCCATCACAGACGATTACATCGGCCTGGCCGCTGAAGATGTCGCGCCCCTCGACGTTGCCGATGAAGCGGATGGGCAGCGCCTTGAGCAGCGGATAAGCCTCGCGGGTCAGATCGTTGCCCTTGCTCTCTTCTTCGCCAATGGAGAGCAGGCCCACACGCGGTTGTTCGATCTTGAGCACGGTACGAGCATAGATCTCGCCCATCACGGCAAACTGGGCAAGATTCTGTGGCTTGCAGTCCACGTTGGCGCCCACATCGAGCAGCACAGTGGGTTTTCCGGTGGAACTGGGCATGGGTGTGGCCAGAGCAGGACGATCCACGCCGGGCAGAGCTCCGAGCACCATTTTGGCCGTGGCCATGGCCGCGCCGGTGTTGCCCGCGGTGACAAAGCCGGCGGCCTTCCCCTCGCGCACCAGCTTGAGTCCCACGCGCATCGAGCTGTCGCGCTTGGTACGTACCGCGTGCGCCGCCTTCTCCTCCATGCCGATCCGTTCCGAGGCATGGTGGATGATAATGGGCAGATCTTCGTTGTCCAACTGTTCGTCAAGAAGATCGCGCAGCTCCGCCTCGGGCCCAATCAGATGGACCCGCACAGGCAAAGCCTTGCAGGCGAGGATTGCCCCGCGAATCTCCGGATCTGGAGCCTTGTCAGTGCCGACGGCGTCAAGCGCAATGTCGATGAGCATGGCCGCTAAGGTTACTTGGCTGCTTCCTTGATGTCCAGAACGGCGCGGCCCTTGTAAGCGCCGCACTTGGGGCAGGCGCGATGGGGCAGCTTCTTCTCGTGACAGTTGGGGCACTCGGAGACGCCCACGGCAGTCAGAAAGTCGTGAGAGCGGCGAATTGCGGTACGGCGCGTCGAGTGGCGCCTTTTCGGATTAGGCATGACAAAAAATCCTTTCGTGACTCGGCCCGTTTCAAGTTCCGGCCGGCTTGAAGCCATGCCAGATCCTGATTGCCTTGCGGCACGGTCGAGCACCCTCAATTTATCTTGGGGCTTGCTTGGACTCAATCCGGCCGCGGAGGCCGGCCAGCGCTTCCCAGCGGAGGTCGCTCGGACCCTCTTCGCATGAGCAGACCTGGCTGTTGCGGTTTACACCGCAGCGCGGGCAAAGTCCCTTGCAGTCCGGCTTACAAAGCGTTCTGACCGGCAGGGACAAAAGTACCTGCTCGCGCAGCACATCCTCAAGCGCAAGACCGTCCTTTTGATAATAACCGATTTCGGTCTCCGGCGCAGTAATGGACCGTTCCGTGGCGTCGGCATCGGCGGCCACAGGCCTGAAGATCAGGTCGAATTCGGCGCCAAGCGGAATCTCGACCGGCTCGATGCAGCGGGCGCAGGGGACCTGAAATTTGCCGGCAAAGCGGCCCTTGAGCCGGATGTCGGCCACAATGTCCTTCGGGCCCCGGTGCTCGTGCAGCACCTCAGCCTGACCAGAGGTAGCCAGCGGCCCTTGCTGCTCGGCCTCGGAACCGCAATCGACCACGCCCGGAGCCAATTCCAGGTCGAATTCGATGGGTTCCCGTTCCAGATCAACAACCTTGAATTCCATGGTATGAGCCTACGGCGCAAGCGCGGGGGAGTCAATGCGCAGCAACTCTGGTTTTGCTAACCACCGGCCAAGAGGCCTCCTATCTTCCGCATAAACGAAAATCCTCAAGCCCTAGCGGATTCTGCCGATGAGATCCACGAGTCCGTTGAGAAAGGGTTACTAAAATGACTTGGTTGCGCAATCTCCCCATCTCCCGCAAGTTTACTGTCGCCTTTGGCATCGTGTGCGGTCTCTGCATCCTGCTGGGAATATACACATTTGTCACATTTCACAGCATCGCTCAAAAAAACGCGCTGGTAAGCGATAACAGCCTCCCTTCCGTGATTGAACTGTCGAACCTGCGAACGGAAATCAACGCAGTGCGCCGGCAAGATCTCCACTTGCTGCTGTGCATGAAGCCGGGGTGCTTGACGGAAGAAGGGGCAAAACGCCGCCAAGCTATTGACGCCTTCAATACGGCTTCCAAGGCATACGAACCCCTCATCAATCAGCCCGGTGAACGCGAACTTTATCAGAAGTTCTCGTCGGGCTTTGCGCAGTACCTTGAGGGCAGTGACCGCGCCAGCGCATTGCTTGCCGCCGGCAAAAACGGCGACGCGATGGATCTGCTCTTGTCCGATTCCGTGAGGCCCCTCTTGGAAACGGCGTTACAGGCCATCCAGGAAGATCTGGACCTCAACATCAAAACCGGCACGCAAGCCTCTCACGGCGCCACCAGCACCAGCACCAGCGCCACCTGGATCAGTACCGGGGCCACACTCCTAATCGTTCTCCTCTGCGCCCTCATTGGCACGATACTCACGCACGTGATCGGACCGCCATTACAGGCGGCGACGGACGCGCTGGAGCGGGTTGCGGAAAAGGATCTGACGGTGAGCATGAGTGAATCCGGCACGGACGAAATTGGCCGTCTCTCAACCGCTCTGAACACCAGTGTGACCTCGATGCGCAACGTATTGCAATCGGTAGCCCAGGGCGCGGATACGCTCTCGGCAGCGACCACGGAGATCAGCACCCGCTCGGTCCAGACCGCCGGCAATGCGCATACCCAGTCCAGCAAAACCAACCAGATTGCCGCGGCAGCTCAGGAGATGACCGCGACCATCGGCGAGATCAGCCACAACGCGGAAAATGCCGCCAACGCCAGCCGCGTCTCCGCCGAAACGGCCAACCAGGGCGGCACCGTGATGCAAGCCGCCGCCGTGACCATGGAAAAAATTGCCACAGCCACCAGTTCCGTGGAGCACAAGATGACCTCGCTGGCCCATCGCTCCGAGGAGATTGGCAAGGTGGTCAGCGTGATTCAGGAGATCAGCGAGCAAACCAATCTGCTGGCCTTGAACGCGGCCATCGAAGCCGCCCGCGCCGGAGAGCATGGCCGCGGATTCGCCGTCGTCGCCGGCGAGGTTCGCCGCCTGGCCGAACGCACCAAGGGTGCCACCGAAGAGATTGCCGGCACCATCCGCAGCATCCAGGAAGAGACGCGCGATACCCTCCAAGTGATGCAGGACAGCCGCGCAGCCGTGGAAACCGGCATGGAAGAGACCGCTCACGCTCGCAAGAGCCTGGAGGCCATTATCGAGTCCTCTCAGCAGGTGGAGCACCAGATCGAATTGATCGCCACCGCTGCCACGGAGCAGACCGCAGCCTCCGGCGAAATCTCCGAGGCCGCCGGCCATATTTCACAATTGTCGTCTGAGAATGCGCAAGGCGCTGAGGAAGCCGTGGATGCGCTCAAGAATCTTGCCTCCCTGGCCAGTGACCTGGATGGCATGATCCACCAGTTCCGCCTGGAGGACGACCGGCAGAGCGGCGCAAGATTCGCCGGCAAAAGCCAGCCGGTCAGGCAGCCCGCGTTGCGGACCGCGCACTCGTAAACCTTGAACAGATGGCGGCAGCCTTACCCAGATCTGCGGGTTCCGGCGATAAAAGTTCATCGCTGGGCCCCCAGGGCTGCCGCCTGTTTTTCTTCACGCTGCCGGAATCGATTCCGGCAGCGTTTTTTTGTCGAAATACCTAGTCTTCCGGCAAGCGAGTTCCCCGACAGGTTCTCAGAGTCTGTCCATAAACTAAAGCAAAACCAGGGAACCTGTATCCTGATTTGCTTCGTTGAAGGTCGCCGCTCCCTGTTGGTCGCGTCGACTTGAGTGCATGGTTCCGGGATACACCATCCCTGGTTTTGCTGTAGTGCTGTAGCGATTTTGCAAGGGTGCACCTTCCGGCGTGCCGAACGGGAGGCAAACAGGGGGCGTACCCTGGATGATAGGGTACCCCCACCCCTATTTTGTAAACAAATTCCTTGTTTTCATGAGGTTACGGGCACAGTTGCGCTGTAAAATCCTGATAACAATGAAGTTCCCTGCAAAACCGTCCAGGATAAGGAGTTACGCCCCCCCCCCCAGCACTTGCTCTGGTGCGGCCCATAGCTCTGCCATTCATCAGTATGCATCCAAGCAAGGAAATTCTCTGCAATCCGCAAAAAACTCTGAGACGCTCGATTTGTGGACAGGTTCTCAGCTTTTTCGCAGATAAGTCCGCGAGAGGCGGTCGTGCCAGCACAGGCGATCTTCGTCAAAGAGGACCCAGGCCAAGCCCAGCCCCAGCGGAAGCACGGCGAGAAAGAGCGCGCCCAGCCGGCGGCGCAACTGCGCGCGGGTGGGGCTCTTGCCATCGAAGGTACACAGGGAGATGCGGGCGCACTTCATGCCCGGCGTGGCTTTGGCCAGAGTGAGGAAGAGCACCTGGTAGAGCAAGCCGATGAGGAGGAGCGCTGAAACCGCGCTGATCTCCATGATTTTTACGGGGAACGAATGGCCGATGTTGACCACAGCCACCAGAGCCGACGCTAGAAAAGCGCCAGCGATAAGCACGCAATCCACCAGGACCGCCGTCAACCGGCGGCCCATGGGCGCCAATGGCAGAATCAACTGCGGGCCCGGCACGGTCTGGGGCTCCGCTTCGTCGCGGGTTTGATCCTCCAGTTCGATATCCGACCAGCTGGATTCCGCCCAGGCAGAGGCTGGCGCAGCACCCGCAGCCTTAGGCCGGGCGGAAAGGTCGCCGGGGTTCACCTCGAAGATGCTCAACGGCGTCTGAGAGACTTCAGCGGCAAGCGGTCCCTCGGCCAACCGAGGACGGCTCTTGCAAGGTGCTACAAGCTCGCGCGGAAATTCGATAAGGTTGGCAGGGATAGGCTGAACTGGCTCGACCGGCTCAAAAGCTCTCTCATCCCATGGCTCCTCGACCAGCGGTGCCCGCTCCAGACCGTCTTTGGCTGGAGGAGCAAAGTCTTTCACCTGTTGTGGCACGTGGACAGGGGCTGGCTCGGCGGGGAGCAAGGTAGAATTCGATTCCGGGCCGAGGCGGGAGTGCTCGCTATCCCAGGCCTCGGGCGTGAAAGGCGCGGCAGGCTGAGCCAGCACGATGGAGGGTTCCAAATCCTGAGCGGAGGGCTGCACAGGCACTGCGGCCTGGGCGGCTCCGGGCTCACAGGGGCGCGGTTCCTCGGAGGCAGCCCGTGAGCTTGGCAAGTCGGTTTCGGCGGCATGCTGGGCAGCCTCAGCTTCAGCGGCCTGCATTTGGCTGAAGCTGGGAACCTGGGCATAATGCGCGGCCACGCGGGCGGCGGCCTGAGCGGCGCGGCTGCTGGCCAACTGCCGGCTCGGCTCGGGTGTTGCTGGCTTCGCTGTGGACAAGCCTTCGCGGCTCTGGTGCGCGGCAATGCGCCGGTTCACCTCCTCCTTCCAGGAAGATGCGGAGCCGGGCTGGCCTGCGGATGTGTTCAAGATTCCATTATCCCTTCCAGAGCAAAACCAGAGCTAATATGCCCTTCTTCAGAGTTTACTAGGTGGCTATTACTTCCACCCCAACGAGTAAAGTCCGCTCGTTGGGGATCCCGGAGAGAGAAAAGCCACTTGAAGACACTGCCTCCGGATACAGCCACTCTGTTTTTGTTATAACGCGCCAACAGGGGCCGATTGTTGGCGCTCAGAGCGGCAGTTCTGGTCCTTGAAGTCCGGTGCAACCGGGACTCTTGGACATTATTTTCAAGACAAAAGATCAGGCGTGCGGAAAAAGACAGGCATAGCCCGGATCGCGGGATCCGAACACGGTCGAAACGATCCAAATTTTAGCCTATTGCCAGAGCCGCAGAGCGTGTGACTGATGCCAAGGCGGCCAGTTTTGCTATGCTGACCTTGGTCTCGGAATGCACCCTCGCACCTTTGTGTTTATCACGATGCTGGCTCTCTGTCACCTGCAACTTCAGGGACAGGCGTTGACCAGTGCGGCACCCCCGGCAGCGCAAGACGTTGACCGGGCGAGTGCTCCCGCTAGGAATGGCCCCAGCCAAAGCCGTGCTGACGCCGGGCTTTTGTCCTCCCTGCCTGACGACCCCGGCCAGGAGATTCTGCCCATAGCACAGCCGGAACCCGCGTCGGCAAGCGGTGTGCCCGTCGTGTGGGAGGCCGACCACCAACACTGGGTAAACCACGTCGGTACTCTCACTGGCGATGTGGTCTTCCACTGCCGAGGCTACATTCTGCGCGCCGACAAGGTTATTTATAACGAGTCCACTACCGAGTTGGAGGCGGAAGGCAACCTGCAGGTAGCGGGCGGACCCAACGACATACTCATTTACGCCTCGGGCGGCGATATGCGCCTGAATATGCACACCGCGCGCTTTTTCAATGTGCACGGCTCGCAAGGCGTACGCACTGCTGGACGCAGGACGGTCTATTCCACGACGAATCCATTTTTCTTCACTGGCAGGGTTGTGCTGGAGAACGGCGAAGGCCGCTACCAAATCATCGACGGCACGATCACCAACTGCCGTCTGCCCAAGCCGGACTGGCAGGTGATCTCCCGGTCCATCAAGCTGCAAGACGGCCAGGCCTCCACGGCCAATGCACTGTTTAAATTCCTCGGCGTGCCCCTCTTTTACCTTCCCTACCTCCGCCATCCGGTGGATGAAACAGGCCGCGAGAGCGGGTTTCTGATCCCTGTCATCAGCACGGGATCGTCGATCAGGGGTTACACCTTTGGCGAACAGGTCTACTGGGTGATCAACCGCAGCTTGGACATGACCGTCGGCTCGGAATACTACAGCAAGCGCGGCTGGGCGCCGAACGGCGACTTCCGTTACAAGGGCCATGTGCTGGATCACCTGACCGCACGCTGGAATGCCCTTCTGGATCGCGGCGTCCAAGAACCCATCGCCGCCGGTTCAACCACCATGGTGCTGGTCAATCAGGGCGGCGTGGACGTCAATGCCCTGGGCCGCAAGGATCTCGGTCCCGAGACGCGCCTGGCCGGCAACGTCGAATACCTCTCCAGCTACATCTACCGCCTGGTCTTCAACGACAACTATTCGCAGGCGGTCAGCTCCGAGGTGCAGAGCGACGTTTCGCTCACCCACGCGCACAAGGGCTTTGTTCCCTCCCTCTCGCTGGACCGCTTCCAGACCTTTGCCAGCTCCGAGAACGGCAACGAGGTGAGGATTCTCCACCTGCCTAGCCTGCGGTTCGATGTACTGGACCGGCCGCTGGGCGCTTCACCGCTTTACTGGGGCGTGGGATCGTCGCTTGGCTATCTGAGCCGCTCAGAACCCGGCTTCCACGCCCGCAACGCCGGCCGCATTGATTTCTACCCGCATCTCTCCCTGCCGCTCGCGGCAGGCGGCTGGAATGTGGTTGCCGAAGGTGCGCTGCGCGAAACCGCCTATACCATCAGCCAGACCCCCGACCTCACGGGCACACGCGGAGGCACTCCGGCCATCAGCCACGATCCACTCAACCGGACCGATTTTGAAGCATCGGTGGACCTACGTGCGCCAGCCGTGGAGCGAGACTTTGCGCTCACGCGCTGGAGCCGCGAACTGCGCCACGTCATCGAACCCGAGCTTACCTACCGCTACGTGGCCGGCATCGGCACTCAGGCGCAGAACGTGCTTCTGATCGACACTACCGACATCGCCACCAACACCAACGAGGTGGGCTTCTCGCTCACTCAGCGCTTTTATCTGCGTTCCGCTGAACAGAAGCCTTGCGACGCTGCCGGAGACGAGGCTTCTCAAAAGGGCTGCGCGCCGAAGGCGCCGCGCGAGTGGGCCAGTTGGCAGATTGCGCAAAAGTACTTCATAGACCGCAACTTCGGCAGCGCGCTGATCTCCGGCCGGCGCAATGTCTTTGATTCCACCCTGGACCTGAGCGGGGTCGCCTTCCTCGACTCGCCACGCAGTCTGACACCCATCACCTCGCGCCTGCGTTTTGAAGCCATCGACAACCTGCGCGTCGAGTGGGACATGGACTACGACCCCAAGAATGGGGAATTTGGCGCCGACAATCTCTATGCCGGCTACAGCTGGGGCCGCACCACCGTCGGCGTAGGCCATGCCATGCTCAATGCCGTTGACGAAAATGGCAGCGCCGCCACCACCATCAAGAGCCAGCAGGTGCAGCCCTTCCTCGCTATTGGCAAGCCCAGCGGCAGCGGCCTCAACCTAGCCGCTAACGGCGGATACGATTTTACCCATGGCACGCTGCAATATGCCGCCGTGCAGGCCGTCTATAACTGGGACTGCTGCGGCATTACCTTCGGTTACCGGCGATTCAATCTTGGTTCGGTCCGCAATGAGACCCAATGGCTCTATAGCTTTACCCTGGCCAACTTCGGCTCGATGGGCGACATTCGCCGCTCCAACACGGCCTTCCGCGATCCAAGCCTGCCGCCTGCTTACTAACAACCGCAGCCTGCAAGCATTCCTTGCCCCATCCATGCTCATTCTTCCCAGCGCCGGGAGGAAACCTCGAAACTAACGGCCCAGTCCGGGCCCCCCACTAGAGTATTCTTTTCTGAGAGGATTTCATCTTGTCGCGTATACACTTTCTGGCCGGCCTGCTCGCATTGTGCATGGCCGTGGGCTGTAAGGCCCAACCCGCCCCGCAGCTGACCGATCTGGCGCTCAACCGTCACATCGAGGTCATGGTCCGTACCCAATTCAATATTCCTCCAGAGGTCAATGTAGCCATCGGCACGAGCAAACCGAGCCAGATCTCCGGTTATGACGCGCTGCCCGTCACGCTCTCAAACGGAGCCAAATCCCAAGTGGTCGACTTTTTGATTTCGACCGACCGCAAGACCCTTGCACGCCTGGATAAATTTGATTTGACCAACGACCCGGTCTTCTCAATCAACGTGGCTGGCCGCCCCATACGCGGTAATACCGCAGCCAAGGTCACGGTCATCAATTTCGATGATCTTGAATGCCCTTACTGCGCCCGGATGCACCAGTCGCTCTTTCCGGGCACCCTGGAGCACTACAAGGACTCAGTGCGCTTCATCTACAAGGACAACCCATTGGTCGAGATACACCCTTGGGCTATGCGCGCCGCCTTGGACGCCAATTGCCTCGCAGCTCAGAGCAGCGAAGTCTACTGGATGTACGTGGATTTCATTCACTCCCACGGTCAGGAGGTCAACGGCGAAACTCGGAACAACGCACGGAGCTTTGATACGCTGGACCGCATCGCCAGGCAACAGGCCACTCTGGGCAAACTTGACGCCGTCAAACTGGACGCCTGCGTGGCCAACCAGGATGAGCGCTTGGTACGCGCCTCGATGAAGGAAGCGGAATCGCTCAGAGTTGAAGGAGCGCCGGCAGTGTTTGTGGAGGGCGAGCGCATCAGCGGAGCTGTTTCCGAGGACCAGCTTTGGATGGTGATTGACCGTGCTCTGCGCGCCGCCGGAGTGGAACCGCCGGCCGCGCCCGGCCAACCTGCGAAGACAGGCAAGTAGCAAGTAGCCTGTCGGCTACCGCATCTTCGCTTTTGTCGTTCGTAAAGGGCGAAGCTGCAACTGGCGGCTGCGTCTGTGAAATTGCGTATCACCATATCGGCTCTGGGGTTTATTCTTGATTGCCAGAGGACTTTGCGTCCTCCAGGAGATACCAGGTTGCAAATCAAAGCTATTTCCCGCACGCCTTTCCGCTTTACAGTCCTTATGCTTTGTGGGGCAACGCTGATTGCCGCCGTGAGCGGGTGCCACCGCTCGCCCTCTCCGGACGTGATGGCAACGGTGAATGGCAAGGACATTATGCGCTCGGATCTGGAGAAGTATTACAAGGCTAGTCTTGCCGATAATGCCCAAAAGCCCTCTCCTGAACAGGCCGACATTGTCCGGCTCAATATCCTGCGCGGGATGATCGAGGACGAGATCCTCTGGCAACGCGCCACCAAGCTCAATTTGGCCGCCAGCGACGAAGATGTGAATGCCAAATTGACGGAGATGAAGGCTCCTTACACACAGGAGGAGTTTGACAAGCAACTCCAGGCACGCAACATCACCGTAGACGACCTTCGCCGGGAATTACGCCGCTCGTTGACCAAGACCAAGCTTTTGAACAAGGAGATCGAGTCGAAGATCAACATCACCGACGCGGAGATCGCTAGCTACTATGCGGCTCACAAGTCGGAGTTCAACTTGATCGAGCCCCAGTACCACCTGGCGCAGATTGCGGTGACCAGCGGGCCTGCAAAGCCGACCGGCAATCTTCAGAACAACAAGGCCTCTGGCGACGCCGACGCGAAAAAGAAAATCCTGGAACTTCATAAGCGCCTTCAAAGCGGCGAGGATTTCGGCGCTGTGGCGATGAACTTCTCTGAGAATCCAAACACCAACTCGAATGGCGGAGACATGGGCTTCATACCGGAATCCCAACTGCACAGCGAGACTGATGTCTACAACGCCATTGGCAAGCTCAAGCCAGGAGAGATCACTGAGGTTCTTCCCGCCTACGACGGCGCCGGCCCGGGCCACCACATCGTCGGGTACGCAATCTACAAACTGATCGCGAGGGAGCCTGCCGGTCAGCGCGAATTGAACGACCCGCACGTACAGCAAGCCATCCGTCAGGGCCTGCGCGAGGGCCACGCGCAACTGCTCAAGAACGCCTACTTCGAGATGCTCCACAACGACGCCAAAGTCCACAACTACTTTGCCGACCAGATTATCAAGCAGGGCGCACAATAAAGCCTGAAGAGAGATTGGCCTTTAGGGGCCGCAAACAGCCATGCCGTTCTATTGATCCGGCATGGCTTTTTGCTCTGTCGAAGGCAAGCTCTTACCTACCTATTACTACTGCTCAAAATCCGTCTGATGCCCGCCCCTTGAATAGCATTTTATTAGGCTGCTGAAGAATGCCCCTCCAATGCAGGTGGCGTTTCTTAGAGCAAAACCAGAGTGAATATGCCCTTCTTGATTGTTGGTGAGGTGGTTATTCTTGAGAATAAAGCTACTTGATGAGATTGCCTCCGTGTACAGCAATCCGGGGTGCTGTAGCTCCAGCAAGCAAACTTTCCTCTAACGCATAGCTGAAAGACAAAGGCAGATTCCAGGCTATAGCAAAACCAGAGTTGCTGTACCCCGCGGGAATGTCCTCAAGTGGCTTTTTCCTCAAGAAAAAGCCACATCACAAATCCTAAAGAAGGGCATATGTACTCTGGTTTTGCTCTAGCGTACAACAAAGGCAATCCGCATTGAATCAAGCAGTTTCACTCGCTGCCCGGCAAACAAACTATAGATCGAATAGCGATAAGGACCGATGGAAAAGCACAGAGCACAGGATCTATTCCCCTGTTTCATGGCCCCGCGACTGCTACGAATAGTTACAGCGGCCCAGGAATACCCCATCAACGTATGTTGCAGTTGGACTTGGAGGGCGGTAGACTCTTCCTGCCTCGCCTCTTCCTCGTGCTCCTGAAAGCAGCGCGCTGCGGCCGAAGGCTGGCAAACAAAAACGGCCTCCGCCATGGCGGAGGCCGTTTTTGTTTGCGCGTGTTTGCGCTTACTTCAATTCACCGTTGTCGCCCATAGTGATGCCGCTGGGGCCGCTATTCTTCTTCGCTTCATTAGCCTTGCGCACTCCCATCGCCTTGGTACGCCAATCTTCAGCCTTAGCGAGGTCTTCCTTGCGGGCACCCTCGTTGCCCCAATCCACATCGGCCTTGCGCCGGTAGATCAGGTTCAGATAAGCCATTGCGTCGTCATAGTTGGGCCTGTTCGCCACTGCCTGGTTGAGATACTGCAGAGCTTCCTCGACCAGTGGGGCATTCTTCGCCCGAAGTGGCTCCATGACCTTCTTAGGCGCCTTCGCATTTCCCTCGCCGTCGTCGTTAAGGCCAGCCGGCGCCAGCGCCGACAGAGTATTCTGGTGCGCCTCCATCCAGTCAATCACGCCAACCGTGTACGCCGCCTCGGGATCCTTTGGATCCTCCTGCAGCACCTTCTTCTGCCAGCTCTTGGCATCATCCAATCTCTTGATGCTGAATTCGATACCCGCTACCTGCTTCATACTGTTCACATCGTGCGGGTCTTTGTCCAGAACCTCCTGAAACATACCGATGGCCTGCTGCGCCATGTCCAGGTTGTCCTTTGTATCCAATCCAGGCACCACGTTTTGTGCAAGAGCAGTGGCTAAATAACTCTTCGCCATGGGCAGGCTCGGATCAAGCTGCGTGGCCCTCTGGAAGTGGTTAATCGCCTCTTCGTAATGGGCGCCTTTGTACGCTTCCACTCCCTTGTTCAACTGGTCACGGGCTGCGAGGCGGTTGCACCCGCTCATGGAAAGCACCATGCCGGCCAAGACAACCGCGAGCGCCGTAATACGTGCGGGTCCATTCATGTTCGTATCCTTCTCCTTCAGACGAGGCCTATCGGTCACGCGCCTGGAATCTCAAGTACAGCTGGTCGCGGGCGGGAGGTACCGAAACCAGGATGCAAAAATTGTACTCCACTTTCCCGCCGGATGAACCGCCTCCATGCGGGGCTGGCAGCCCTGGATTTTGCCGGGGAATAAAGCCTACCCAGCCATCCAGTTGGCCAGCCTAAACTATGTGCGTCCTCTCGCCGCCGCAGCCGACATCCGCCCCAGGGCAGACTCCGATCCACACATCCCTCTTCAGGGAAGCGGCTCCGGAATAGCAGACTACTGGCCTTCCATGATCTTCGGCGTCATCAACCCGATGTGATCCACATTCGCGGAACGCCCGATATCAATGACTTCGGCCACATAGCGGAAGTCAAGATTGTCGTCGCCCTTGACGAACATGATGCGCTCGGCGCGATTGGCGTAGATCTCAGTCAGCTTCGGAAGCAGTTCTGCCTTGGTCACGTCCGTTTCGTTAATCTTATATTGCGGGGCACCGGCAGTAGCGCGCAGAACCTGCACGACGATGGTGCGATCGCTAGGATTCTTCTGCTGCGCTGCATTCTTAGGCGGCTGAGGCACCAGCGCGTCCAAGCCCTTGGGCGTAACCGGCACAATGACCATGAAAATGATCAGCAGCACCAGAAGAATGTCGATCATCGGCGTCATGTTGATGTCGGACGAGTAGCCGCCCCCGCCCCCAGTTGTCATTGACATCGCTTAGAACTCCTCGTTTGCTTGAAATCGTTAAAGGAACTGCGCAAGAAAAACTTTAAGCGCCGCCCGCGAGATTGCCTTCACGCTTCTGCGTCAGCAAGCCCACATCTTCCACGCCAGCGGTGCGCACGGCATCAATGGCGTCTTCCACCGCGCGATACTGCGCGCGGGCATCGGCGCGGACATAAATCGTTTTGCCTGGCTTGTCTGCCAGCTTCTCGCGAACCTGAATACCGAGCTCACTGACAGATGTCTTGTTTTGCCCCAAAAAGACTCCCCCGTCGCGGGTGATAGCCACGACAATAGCGTCTTCCTTGTCGGCGTCTGGCATATTGGTCGGATTATCCACCCTGGCCATGTCGACAACCACTTTGTTCTGGAGCATGGGGGTGATGACCATGAAGATGATCAGCAGAACCAACATCACGTCAACCATGGGGGTGACATTGATATTGGAACTGACCTTCTTGCTTTCGTTGCGGATCGAGATTCCCATTTGTTGGGCTCCGTTGCCTGAAAATTTTTATTCCGGATGGCATCCGGCGGCGTTAAGGAACCACCAAGCCGTCGCGAGGTTGAAACCGGCGGGCAGGAGAGAGTACTCACTCTCCCGCCCTCCGCGAATTCCCGCTTCGCCGAATGGCGCTTCGCTTAGCGCTTGTTGCTCTGCTTAATGAAATAGTCGATCAGTTCGCTGGAGGAGTTATCCATCTCCACATCGAAAGATTCGACGCGTCCGGTGAAGTAGTTGAAGGCCATAACTGCCGGGATGGCCACAAACAGACCAGCCGCCGTGGTAACCAGGGCTTCCGAGATGCCGCCGGCAACCGCGCCGATGCCCGAAGTCTTCTGGGTGGCGATCTGCTGGAAGGCGTTCAGAATACCAATAACGGTGCCGAGCAGTCCGACGAACGGAGCCGTGGCGCCAATGGTGGCCAGGACAGCTAGGCCTCTCTTCAGCTTGGCGTGAACGATAGCTTCGGCCCGATCCAGAGCGCGTCCCGAACTGGCGATGGTCTGCTCAGTGGGTGCACCGCCGGAAGAACGAAACTCCTGCAGGCCAGCCGTAACAACCTCGGCCAAGTGGGACTTCTTGTTGCGATCGGCGATCTTGATCGCTTCTTCAAGCTTGCTGTCCTTCAGGGCGCCGGCAACCTTGGGCGCGAACTCGCGCGACTGCTTGCGGGCAGCAGAGAAGTACAGGTAACGGTCGATCATTACGGCCAATGACCAGATCGACTCGACAAAGAGGATGCAGGCGATGCAACGTGCCAGCACTCCCATGTGACTCCACAGCCCCATGGGGCTGAAGCTGACCGTCTGCCCTTCTTCATCGAAGAAGAATGCCAGATTGGCGGCCGTATGCGAAGCGAGGTGTGTGAGCTGAGCGAGAATCACTGAATCGTTCCTCCTAAGGAGTTTTCTTGTGGACTGCGACTACCTTGCGGGTACTGTGAGTGCGTTTCCTTTCGGATTCGCATTCAGGTCAAAAGCGCGGCTCTTCCCCTAAAATTGCGAGAAGAACCAAAAACATTTCTCATCCGCCCAGGGTGAAAATCACGTTAACCGTGGTTTCCACTTCCACCGGCTCGTTGTTGAGCAGGTAGGGCCTGTAGCGCCAAGACTTGACAGCGTCGAGAGCGGACTGCTGCAACATGGCAGGGCCACTGACGACACGAAGATTTTCAATCGAGCCCGTCCTGGAGATGGTCGCTTGCAGGACCACCGTGCCAGAAACGCGCGCAGCCTTGGCAATCGGCGGGTAGACAGGCTGTGTCTTCTGAAGCAACATGCCCACCGCGACGCCGGCCGAGATGTTGACCTTCTTCGGCACAGCAGCCTTCACCTTGGGCGCGTTGTCGCCGTTGCCAAAGATGCTGCCCATGACGCCGTTCGAGCTGCCGCCGCCAAAATCAGATCCAACCACGCCGAAACCGGCCTGGGATGGTTCCTTCTCGGCAACCATCTTGATGTTGCTCGGAATCCGGGTGGGCGCCGTGAGTTGATTGTTCATCATCTCAGACTGCACGCGGACCACATGTACTGCCGACGGCGGAGGCGGCGGTGGCGGTGGCGGTGGCGGAGGCGGAGGGGCTACCAAGGCCTCTGCATTGCGGCCTTGGGCAGCGCCTCGGGATAGATCAGCGGAATAAGGATCAGCAGCACCAAAAGCGAAGCCTCAATGATGCTCGTCACGAGCATCCATGGTCCGCTCTTGCTCTTAATCCTAC
>Ga0224531_1000024_pt1 | contig 105337 bp, 85 predicted proteins | sample CBST100metaG_FD_179876 | JGI IMG/M metagenome (GOLD analysis project Ga0224531, IMG submission 179876) | Peat soil microbial communities from Stordalen Mire, Sweden - C.B.S.T100 | ecosystem: Environmental > Terrestrial > Soil > Wetlands > Peat | place: Sweden: Norrbotten County, Stordalen Mire...
GCGGGATTCAGGGTGGGCCGAACATGAAGGCCTTGAGCGGGATCGCGCAGTGGTACAACTGCGACAACCAGGGACGCGGCGGCGAGGAAGAGGCGATCTGGGGCTGCTCGCTACAGGGACGGGTATGCAACGCCATCATGGACGGGCACACCGCGACGAACGTGACCGCGTCTTACCAGACGGGCAAGCCGCGCTGGCGGAACCTGCATAAATCCACCGAAGAGGCGCAGATGTGGATGGATGAGACCATCGGAAGCGGCATGGTCCCCTGGTACCACTTCATCGGCGGCGAAGGAGGGTTGGGCGTCGACCACCGCTGGCACCAGCCGGGGCTAGATTTTTACACATGGCTGGCCAAACACGATCAGCACTTCACCAACAAGGCGACGATTGCCGACATCGCCGTGGTGATGGGCCAGAGTACGCAGCACTTCTACCGGCATACCGAGCTGGGCGACCCGATGATGAACATCAATGGGATCTATCTGGCGCTGCTGGAGGGACGCTTCATCTTCGACTTCCTGCACGAGCAGGACCTGACTTCAGACAAATTGAAGAAGTACAAGACTGTGATCCTGCCGAACATTGCGTTGTTGAGCGATGCGGAGTGCGCCGCGCTGAAGAGCTTTGCGGAGCGGGGCGGATCGATCGTGGCGTCGTTTGAGACCAGCTTGTACGACGAAAAAAATGAGCGCCGCAAGGATTTCGGTATCGCGGAGATCTTTGGAATTCATGTTGCGGGCGAGCGGCGGACGCGGGTTGGCAATGCCTTCATGGGGCGAATCGAGCGCAGGCATCCCATCCTGGACGGCTTCGACAACACGGACTGGCTGCCGGGCGCGCAGTGGCTTCAGCCAACCGCGCCGGTGGAGAACCCGGTGATGACGGTGATTCCTCCGTACGTGAACTATCCTCCGGAGCTGGCGTATCCGCCGGTGCAGAAGACGGACATGCCGGACCTGGTGGCGAAGGAGGTTGGGCAGAGCCGGTTGGTTTATTTTGCCGGCGATATCGAGCGGACGATGTGGCAGTCCGGCAACACGGACCTGAGCATGCTGCTACAGAATGCGGTCCGGTGGGCGTCGAGGGATGGGGCGCCGGTGAAGATTTCTGGCAAGGGATTTGTGGAGACGTTCGCGTGGGAGACGCAGGCAGGCTACGCGCTGCATGTGTTGAACTACACCAATCCAGGCGCGTTCAAAGGGTGGATCCGCGGGTACTACCCGATTGGAGAGCAGCACGTCACAATGGCAATTCCACCGGGGCGAAGGGTCTCGCGCGTGGAGTTGCTGCGCGCCGGGAAGGACGTGCCTTTCCGGATGGCGAATGGGAGGATCGAGTTTACGATTCCCAGTGTTGTCGATTACGAGGTGGCCGCGCTCTATGCGAAGTGACGCCGCAGATGTCCCATCACAGCGGCGGCGAGCGGTGCGGGCGCGCCGGTTGTGAGGCTAGAATAGGCGAACCATGCACGGAGAGGAAAGCAGCAGGCTGCCGTGAACAACGACTCCATCAAACTCTTGCCGGGCCCGCGCTTTCGCGTCGCGCTGATGGTGGCGATGCTTGCGGACGCGCTGCAACTGATCGTGTTTCCATTCTTTGTGGAGGGCGCGGAGTCGCCGGCGGACGACGTGCTGGACTGCGGCGTTGCAGGGCTGATGATGTGGCTGCTGGGCTGGCACTGGGAGTTTCTGCCATCGGTGCTGGCCAAGCTGGTGCCGGGAGTCGATCTGGTGCCGTTCTGGACGCTGGCGGTTGCCAATGTCTATCGCAAGGCGAAGCGGAAGGCGATTGCAGTGGAACAAGAGCGCAAAGAGCCGCGAGGCTGAGAGGCCGGCGGAGTTCAAAAGAAACCCGTTTTGCACAGTCGCAGCGAGGCCGCAACAACACTCAATCCGCTTTATACTTCGGGTATGAGTACAGGTGTGAGTGTGGATGAGTTTCAGGCGCTTGAGCAGAAGGTGCTGCGGGCTGTGGAGATCGTAAAGCGCGAGCGCGAGGCGCGCGCCGTGGCCGAAGCCGAAGTGGCATCGCTACGGCAACAGCTTGCCGCGCAGGCAGAGGCTGTCGAAAGCCAGATTGCAAAGGCCGAGAGCCAGATTGCATCTGCCCAGAGCCAGGCGGACGCTGTTCAGAGCCAGGTCCAGGCCGCGCAAAGCCAGGCGGAGGCTGCACAGCGCGAGAAAGAGGTGGCCGAGAGCCAGATCGCCGCGCTCAACCAGGAACGCGACGCGGTCCGTCAGCGGGTCGAACGGATGCTGCACCAGATGGACGAGTTGCTGTAGGTTGTCCGTGAGGACAGTGAAAGGTTCGCCAGTTCAGAAGTGCAACATTGGGAGAGGAGACGCGAGTGACGGAGTGGAACGGAAAGCAGGATGAAACTGGCACGGGCGGCCAGCCTACGGCGAGTCCGGCCTCCGACGGCCCCAATCCCGCCGCCACGCCCGAGGCGGTCAGCGTCGAGATCTACGACCAGATCTATAACCTGCGCGGCTCCGATGGCGAGTACATCCAGCAGCTTGCCGCTCTGGTGAACGCCAAGATGCGCGCGGTCGCGGCCCACGGCGGCACTGCCGATTCGCTGCGTGTCGCGGTGCTGGCGGCACTGAACATCGCCGACGAGCTGCTCGCCCTGCGCGCGCGCTACGACTCGCTGGCCGGCAGCGTGGACAGCGCCGAGGACTCCATGCGCTCCCGCGCCGACACACTCTCCGAGATGCTCGACGAACTGCTCGAAGACCGCCGCGCCGGCTGACCGCGCCAACTATAGAAATGGGTTGTGGATGGTCACGGTGCCGAACTGCTGGCCGTGCCGCAGGTCTTCCGAGTAGAGCAATTTGCAGCCTGCCTGCTGCGCCGCCGCAACGATAAGGCTGTCGTACCAGCTCAGCCGGTATCGCTCTTGGATGCGGATTGCCTCGCTGAAGAGGATCGTTGAGGAGTGGACGAATAGCAGGGGGCGGAGAACAGTCTCCAGCAGCTCCTGCGCATCGATGGGGGAAATCTTGTGGGACGCCTTCACCAGGAGAACGTTGAAGAGTTCCTGAACCACCTGATAGCTGATGATGCCGGTCCGCGAAGTACCATGTTGCGTCAGTAGATGGCTCGCAATGCGCTGCTTTCGAGGGTCACTATCATCCCTGGCATAGACAAGAATATTGGTGTCGAAGAAGACCTTAGCGCTCATTCATCTCTTCGCGAGTGTATTTTCGGTCGATTTTGACGTATTTGGTGCGCTCCATGAGGTCGTCGAACTGCTCGGCATAGCTCTTCCGGGTGGTATAACTGGCGAGCCACTCGCGGAAGGCGGCGTTCAGCGTGGTGTTTTGATCGGCTGCGGCCTTTCGTGCCTGCATGATGAGCGATTCTTCGGCGCTGAGAGTAATATTCTTCACTGCTTTAGTGTACACGATAATAGTGCACAAGGCAAGACGTCTCGCGTCAGCGGCGGTTGAGGCCGAGCAGCGAGAGGAAGAAGCTGGCGAAGATGGCTTCTACGCCCAGCATAAGCAGTGTGGCGGAGGGCAGCGTCACCCGCAGCATGTGCGTGGGCGAGAGGTGCCCAAAGCCTGTTGCGTGCCAGAGAAAGACCGCGTAGCCCAGCATCCCCGCGCCAATCAGAAGCAGCAGGCAGCCGAAGAGCAGGCCCGTCTCCAGCGTGATGAACTTGAAGAGCCGTTCGAACCGCGGGTTCACGGGAAGAAAACCCTCCTGCGTTCCGAAGACCTTGGCCGAGACGGCGAAGACCGTGATGTGCGCCCCGATCAGCACCAGGCCGAGCGCGTAGGTCAGCGTGTCGACGTCGAAGCTGTACGCGCCAATCGCCAGCGGCCCAGGCAGCAGCACGGCGGAGAGCACAAGTCCCACCAGAAGCGCTGCCAGTCCAGGGTAGAAGAAGAGCCAGCGCGGGCTGTAGAGCAGCAGGAAGCGGAGGTGTCGCCAGCCGTCGCGCCAGGAGCGCAGATGCGGCGGGCGCGAGCGGCCGTCGGGCGAGAGTGTGGTGGGCACCTCGGTCATGCGCAGTCCCGCAAGCCCGCTCTTCACCACCATCTCGGATGCGAACTCCATCCCCGTAGTGCGCAGATTCAGCCCGAGGATCGAATCGCGGCGGAAGGCGCGCAGGCCGCAGTGGAAGTCGCGCACCGGGATAGAGAAAAAGACGCGCCCGATGGTGGATAGAATGGGGTTGCCAATGTACTTGTGCAGCGGCGGCATGGCACCGCGCTCGATGGAGCCGGCGAAGCGGTTGCCCATCACCAGGTCGTATCCCTCGTCGAGCTTGGGAAGGAAGCGCGGCAGGTGCTCGAAGTGGTAGCTGGCGTCGGCGTCGGCCATCATCACGTACCGCCCGCGCGCGGCTTCGATGCCTGCGATCAGCGCCGCCCCATAGCCGCGGGTAGCCACATCGACGACGCGCGCGCCCTCGGCGCGGGCGATCTCCTGCGAGCCATCCGTGGACCCGTTGTCCGCGACCAGGACCTCGCCGGAGACTCCGCTGGCCGCAATCGCCGCCGCCGCCTGACGCACGCAGAAGGCCAGCGTCTCGGCCTCATTCAAACACGGCATAAGGATCGTGAGGTCGAGATCGGTCATGGGGAGAATGGTAACAAAGGCAGTTGCTGGTTGTTAGTTGTTAGTTGAGCGGAAGCGCGTAGAAGGTGGTTCCGTCGAGCTGTTGCCAACCGAGGAAGGCGGGGTCGGAGTCGCTGACGCGATAGTTGCCGAAGTCGCCAACCAGGACTTTGACGCCCTGGGCGCGGACAACGCCGATGGCTTGCTCGCGGTTGGGCAGGACGGCGAGGAATTGCGGGACAGGCGTTTCGGGATCGTAGATCTCGGCAAGGATGCGCACGCCGGCCAGCCGCGCCCAGTACGGGTCGTTGAGGCAGGCAACGGGGCCAACGCACGCAACGGTGTCGCCGGGATGCACGCCGAGGGATTGGAGACCGTCGGCAATATGAATCATGGTGGGCGAATACCAGCCGCCGGGATACCCCCTCATGACAATCTGTCGCCGGTCCTCAAAGACGATGCGCAGGCTCTCGCCGGCGGCCAGCAGCGCAAGCAGAAGCACCAGGGCCGAGGCGGTGATGCGAAGGTTACCAGCCGCGCTGTGTGCCGGATGCGACTGCGCTCCGCTCGGCGGCTGCGGCAGGCGCAACGCGGCAAACAGCGGCAGAAGAATGCTCAGGTAGGCGACCGTGACGTAGCGCTCTTCCGTATTGACGATGGCGTAGATGCCCCAGATGGCGACGCCCAGCAGCAGCGGCGGCAGCCAGAAGGCGTTTGTGCTGGGCCTGCCGGGCTTCCAGCGCAACTCGGGGCGCGCCCCCAGCAGGAGCAGCAGCGCCAGCAGCAGCAGCGCCTCGGGATGGTTGAAGAGGTAGCGGACAAACAGAACCGAATCGCGCGTGGCGCGCGGAAGGTCCTGGCGCAGGCTGAAGTGCGGCTTGATCTGCTCGTTCCAGTAGGTGGTGTCGAACCAGTCCGGGTAGGTGCCGTAGGGCATCCCGGCGTAGCTGAGGATGAGCGGCGTATGCAGCAGCTCCTTCTCGGGATGTTTCAGTTGCACCTCCGACGAGCCAAACTGCCCGGTCTGGTATGGCTGCAAGTGCATCTTCCCGGTGCCGCCGACGTACCACGCGTAGTTGAGCGCGCCGGAGTCGCCGAAGTCGAAGCGGTGCCTCTGATGGGAGAGCGCGGCAACGTAAGGCCCCGCGACAACCGCAAAGCAGAGCAGAGCGACCAGCGCGGCAGACAGGATTCGCGCAGGCCTGTGCTTCAGCCAAATCCAGCGGAAGACCACGAGCGAAACGATGCAGACAAACGCGAAGACAAACGCGAACGACTTGGTGAGATAGGCACATCCCAGCGCCACACCCATCAGCGCGGCATAGCGCAGGCGGTTGGTGGCGAGATGCGTCAGAAGCGCCGCCATTGCAAATAGCAGGAACGCCTGCAGCAGCGCGTCGGGGCGAATCTTGCCCAGCGAAAGCTCGCGCTGGCTCGCGATGACAAGCAGCGTTAGTCCGAGGAAGCGCAGCATGGTGTGGTCCAGCAGATAGCTGACTGGCTGACTGGTTGACTCGCTGACTGGCTGACCCGGTGTCTCACGCAGCCGCATGATCGAACCGGTGAAGCAGACAACGGCGACCATCCCCAGCAAAAAAATCCCGAAGTTGACGAAGTAGCAGGCGCGCAGCTCGGTCGCTGGAGTTGCGCGCGTGAGTGTGTGTCCCAGCGCGAGGAACGCCGGATACATGGGGTGCCAGTAGCCGTTGACGATTCCCGCCCAGTGGTGCGCGCGCAGCAGAGCGCCCAGGTCCATGTAGGCGACCGCGTCGCCGTCGATCTGATAGCCGTCGTAGATCGCGTAGCCAAAGGTGACCAAAGCCACCAGCGCGCAGTAGAACGGAAAGAACCGGCGCAGCAGGGTGGAGATGGCAGAATCTTCGAGATGATCTTCCTGCGGACCGCCTGGGTTCACCTTCAGACTCCCTCTGTTGCCTCGATTATCGCAGAGCGGTCCGCGGACTGCCCGCGCGTGGCCCGCGCAGCACGATTGTGGTACTTTTTCCTTGTACCTCGCGAGGCCGGACCGTCCGGCCTCACCCTGCACCGCAAACCACGGCGCGGCGGCGCGGATGGGGGTTCAAGCGGCCAGGTTCGCAAGGAGTTTCCATGCCAAAATCACCAATTGTTTATCTCGAACTGCCCTCTAACGACGTCGCGGCTTGCAAGCGGTTTTACAACACCCTCTTCGAGTGGAGTTTCCAGGACTTCGGCCCGGACTACGCCGCCTTCTCCAACTCAGGCCTGGACGGCGGGCTGAACGGCGCAAGCACTGCCGAAGGCCGCAGCAAATTCCCGCTGGCCGTCATCGACACCGGCGACCTGGAAGCAATGGAGAAGAGAATAGTCGGTGCGGGCGGCCGCATCACTCTGCCCATCTTCGCCTTTCCCGGCGGCCGCCGCTTCCACTTCACAGACCCCTCGGGAAATGAGCTGGCAGTGATGCAGAGGGAGTAGGTCCTTCGCTGAACAGACGGTTTCTCATCGTGAAATAAAATTGGGCGGCCAGTGTGCTTCATCTGGCCGCCCGTTCTTGTCTTTATTTGCGCCTATTACGCGTCTTTGACGCCGTCGACGAAGGCCTTCAGCTTGCGGCTGCGGCTGGGGTGGCGCAGCTTGCGCAGCGCCTTGGCTTCGATCTGGCGGATGCGTTCGCGGGTGACCTGGAACGACTGGCCGACCTCCTCCAGCGTGTGCTCGGAGCCGTCTTCGAGCCCGAAACGCATCTTGATGACACGCTCTTCGCGCGGCGTCAGCGTGCGCAGCACCTGGCTGGTGTACTCCTTCAGGTTGACCGCAATCACCGCGTCCGCGGGCGAAACCGCCATGCGATCTTCGATGAAGTCCCCAAGGTGCGAGTCCTCCTCTTCGCCGATCGGCGTCTCCAGCGAGATGGGCTCCTGCGCGATCTTCAGCACCTTGCGCACCTTGGCCACCGGAATGTCCATGCGCTTGGCGATCTCCTCGGACGACGCCTCGCGTCCCAGCTCCTGCACCAGTTGCCGGCTGGTGCGGATGAGCTTGTTGATGGTCTCGATCATGTGCACCGGAATGCGGATTGTCCGCGCCTGATCGGCGATGGCGCGCGTAATCGCCTGGCGAATCCACCACGTCGCGTAGGTGGAGAACTTGTATCCGCGGCGATACTCGAACTTGTCAACCGCCTTCATCAGGCCGATGTTGCCCTCCTGAATCAGGTCGAGGAACTGCAGGCCGCGGTTGGTGTACTTCTTGGCGATGGAGACGACGAGGCGAAGGTTAGCCTCGATCAGCTCGCGCTTGGCGCGCTCGGCGTCCATGTCTCCCTGGATCATCTCGCGCTGTGTGCGCTTCAGGTCGGCGATGGGGGTGCCAGCGTCGGCCTCGATGCGTTCCAGATCGGTGCGGCAGTTCTTCTGCTGCCGCCGGTACTCCTTGCGCAGTTCTTCGGAGCGCGATGCCTCATGCTTGGCTTCCAGCGACTTGATCTGCCGCTCCAGCGTGCGCATGGCATCGACCGTCTTGTTGACCTTGTCCAGCAGCCGCTTCTTCTCGGAGTTGGTGTACTTGAACTCGCGGATGATGCGGTTGATGTAGACCTGCTCGCGGCCCAGCAGCCAGCGCGTCTTGCGCATCTCGCGGACCTTGGCGCGGGTCTCCTTGCCGGTGTGCGCGGAGGCCTTCTCGGAGAGCGTCTGCGCCTTCTTCTGGTGCTTGACGATGACGTCGATGCGGCCGACGGTCGCCTTCACCCGCGCCTGCAGGATCTCTTCCGTCAGCTCCTCCTCGTCGAAGGTGACCACTTCCTTGATGTTGCGTACGCCGCGGCGCAGGTCCTCGCCGAGGCCGACGATCTCGTGAATCACGATGGGCGAGCGCGAGATGGCCTTCATCACGCGGTTCTGTCCGCGCTCGATCCTCTTCGCAATTTCGACCTCGCCCTCACGCGTCAACAGCGGGACGGTGCCCATCTCTCGCAGGTACATGCGCACCGGGTCGTTGGTCTTCTCCAGCGTTCCCGGCGACAGGTCGAGTTCCACGTCATCGGACTCTTCGCCCGCCTCGGGCTCGTACTTGTCTCGGTCCGCGCTCATGCGATTGTCGCCCGCAAGCACGTCGATGCCCTGGGTGTTGATGGTGGTCATCAGGTCGTCCAGCTCGTCGGGCGAGGTGATGTCGCTGGGCAGCAGGTCGTTGACCTCACCAAAGGTCAAGTAGCCCTTCTCTTTTCCGGTGTCGATGAGTTTTGCCAGATCGTCTTCAAACTTGTCAATCTTGTCGTTTTCTTCAGCCACGGCGGTGCGCACTCCTGGGGAGAAAATTTTGTGGGGCCGTCTGGGGTTCAGGCGGAGATTTCCCTTGGTTGTTTCGGGGTTAACCGGGGGTTGTTGCGGTATTGACCGCGGTGGCAAGCCCGATCGCCAAGGGGCAGATCAGGGCGTTCTAAGGCGCACGTCCCCAGTTGATACTAGAATACCACACCTTTTGATGAATCTGGCGCGAAAACGACTCACAGCGGAACCGCGTGGCTGGTGAACCAGGCAGCCAACTCCTCTTCGCTGAGCGAACCTTCGGCAAGATGCAGAAATGTATCGTATTCGTCCGCTTTCGATGAGGTTATGTCCCATCGGTTGCGGTTGAGAAAGAGAACCGATACGACAAGCGCAGTACGCTTGTTGCCGTCCACAAATGCGTGATTGCGTGCAATCCCAAAGGCGTAGGAAGCAGCCAGTTGAAATAGATCCGGCTCCTCCGCATAAACAAAGACATTCTGTGGCTTGGCCAACGCGGAATTGAGTAGAAACTCATCGCGAATGCCGTCTGAACCACCATGTTCGGCCAGTTGCTCACTGTGCAGCGCCAGCACTGCTCGCTTTGAAACCCAGCGCGGCTCCTTCACTACTCCGCCAGCTTCCGTAGAACGTCGCGATGCTTTCGCATCACCTTGCGTCCCGCCTCCATCTCGTCGGCGAAATCTGGATCATACGGCGTGAGTTTGATTCCATCGGGAGTATCAGAGATAAAAAGGATGTCGCCCTTTTGAACCTTGAGGCGAACAAGAACATCTTTGGTGAGAACTACGCCGACCGAACTTCCAATCGTGAGTATCTTTGCGGTAGTAGGCATAGTGGCCTCCGTAGTTCAATTATAACAATAAGTAGAACGTGGCACGTCTCTATTCCGCTTCGGCTCATGCTTTCCCCCGCCGCAACCGAGCCAACAGCACGCCGGGCCTGAGCGATGGAGGGTAATGCACCATGCTGGCCATGAACGCTGGAAACGTGTCATGCGCGATGCGCAGGGAGGCCGGCAGAACATAGAGGTTCATGATGACTTCGGAAATCATCAGCGACGCCGCTGCTCCGTACAACCCATACCGGACGGCCAACAGGTAGGTGAAGAGTACAGTGACGCCGGTGGCTACGATATACCAGGCGGCGAGGCGTTGGTGCTGATTGGTGGCGGCGGCAAGCGTGGAACTGGTGGACCAGAGAGAGTAGAGAACCACCACCATGAGGAGGATCGCCAGCAGAGGACGGCTGGGCGGCACATGCCCTCCGGTCCAGTGATGAAGGAAGTACGGCCCTGCCGTCATCATGCCGGCAACCACGAACAACGCGATAATCAGGGCCAGTTGGCAGGCGCGGCGGTGCAGCGTGCGTGTGAGAGCTACATCCTTTGCGCCGTAGGCCAGCGACAGCTCGGGCCAGAAGGTGGTGTTCACCATCTGCACCATCTGTAGCGCCACACGCGAGACGGTGCGCGCGCTGGCGAAGATGGCCACGTCGATCGGTCCCAGCGCATAACCGACAGCGATCAGGGTTCCCTGCAGGTTGAGGGCGATGCCAATGGGAAATCCCATGAAGGCGAACGCAGGCGAGGCGAGGCGGCGTATCTCGGAGAAGTGCGCGTGCTTCCATCCGAACTCGATCCAGGGCATGTCCTTGCGCACGAAGAGGCCAAGCGTGAGCGTGCCAAGCGCATTGGCGACAAAATAGACCAGTGCCATGGTGCGCGGGCCATAGCCGAGAATGATTGGCACCATGGTCGCACTGAAGGCTGCGAATGAAATAACGCTCTTGAGAAACGAACCGAAAGGGTAGCGCGCCACGCAGGTGTAGGCCGCGCTCATCAACTGCTCGAGTTGGCCGAGCAGCACAGAGAGACCGAGGTAAAAAATGATCCACTTGGTGTCGGACTCGCTGATGGCGTGGATGTTCAGCAGGCTCGCGGCGGGCACCAGGTAGAGTATGGGCACCAGAAGTAGACCGACCGCCGCACAGATCATCGAAATGAGCCACCAGCAGCTTTGAAAAACGCTCAGTGCTCCCTCGCGGTCACCGGCCGAGTTGAGCATTGTCATCTCGTTGGAGGCCACATTGCCGAAGCCGATGCTGGAAAACGTGAGATAGGTGGGAATCGCGCTGACGATCAGCCAGTTGCCATAGACGCTGGCCGCCCAGAAGTGGAAGAAGAGAGGGACCTGAACGAGCTGGGTGATGGTGCTGGCCAGCTTGCCAACCCAGTTGGAGGCGAAGCCGAGGGCGAGTCGTCGTTTTATTCCGCTATCCAAGCTGCGCTCCCGATCTGTGAGGTTGAAATGCTTGCGTGCGTCTCGAACCGGTCACAGAAACCATCTGCATCGACTCGCGGAGTTCATGGACACCGCCTTGTTGGCGTGGCCCACAATCGGCCAAATGAGCTCCAAGGCATTTATGAGACCGGCTGTAGCGTCCAGAAAAAGAAAAACTAGATCTTGCGCGGTGCGATGAAGTATACCCTATGCCGTAAAATAACATCTACATGCTGACCAGACATGACCGTTGGGCCGGGCCAAAGGATTTAGACGCCTCGGAGAAGAGGATTGATGGGCAGATTACAGAACCGGCCGTCGCCAGCGAAGATAAGTATGTATCTCGGCCCATCGAAGTATTGGTGGGCTTACCTTGGAATCAAATCGAATCCATCCATCGTCCCCCTTCTGGATGACGGTTTTGATCGCGCAGTTTTCTTCGACGATATATCCCTGCTCCCCCCAGGCCATGATGGTTCAAGCCTGCATAATATTAAATATTTTTATATCTTATGGGATGGGTTAAGGGACGGAAGATTAATTGAAAACGCAAGCCTTTCGCTTGGACGCAATGCCGATTTGACAGTACTTGTTGTCGGGGATGTTTCGCGAATGTCTCAAGTGGAATACAAGTTCCAAAGCCTTTACCGGGAAGGCGAGCTGAGTTTCAACGGGCCTCCGTTTCGCTTCGATTCAAGGACTGCGGCGATACTGCTAGGCGCGAAAATAAAGACCGTATCGATGCCTTTGAAGAATATTTTTCAGAGTGATGGAAGGATTCTTCAGAGCATCAAGCTGCTTCTTGGGAAAAAACAGGTTGTCTTCTGTGGATCGTTCGGAACCAGTCCGCTGCTGATGGAAATGTTCTGCGAAAGACACTCGATCGACCCCAGCCTGTTTGCGAAATACGAATTCTACTGTAACAACCCAAATCCGTCGCTGGAAAATTACAGAAGATACCTGCGCAACGACGGATTGTTTCTAGCCGATCTGTATGACCGGGCTCAGATAAATGCCGCTTTTTTCCTCTCGCTTGTTCATCTCCTTGGCCGGGAGTATTTTATTGAAAAGATCCGCTCTGCCGGGGTTGATATTTTTGTAAATGGATATACCGCGGGCCGTAACATCAACGTCTACACCACTCCGTTTTATTCGCAACATTTATTTATAGATTTCGGGAGTATTGTTGGAACCGGCAACTATCCGCGCCTGGTCGATCTCAAGTATTTCAAAAAGACCTTCGTGAAAATCGAACTGGGCGGCGCGCTCGATGAGCTACTGGTTCTGGCGCGCAGCGGATCTCTCGATAGCCACTTCGATCAAGAGTGGGAGTTAAAGGCCCCTCAAATTTTACGTTTGATGGAGTGAGATAGTCTGGCTGATCATTCCGCCGTGGATGGACCGGTCAGCGGTCGCGCAGTTTGCGGTCCACGTCCAGCTTTTCGGCGATGAGTTGCCCTAGCATGGCCTGGTCCCCGCGCCGGTCGGCCTCTGCGATCTGCGAGCGCAGTTCGCGTTGCCGCCGTTCCAGGCGACGCATTTCCAGCGTATCCAGCGCGTCTTCCACTTGTGCGGTGAGCGCAGGCTCTTTTTTCGACGGAGTGTACTCCAGCGCCTCGGCCAACTGTGCGCGGGCCTCTTCGGTGGAGGCGGCGTCTAGCGGGTTCGACGGCGCGGGCGCGTTGGCCAGCGTGTCCAGCAGGTCCGCCGTAGCCAGGTCCGCGATCCACGCCGAGTTCTCCGCCAGCCTGCGCGCCACAAGCGCACGCGCCGGATCACTCTCCGGCAGCACCAGCGCGCGCAGAAGAATCCGCTCCGTCTCCGTCATCGGCTCCGTCCGCTGCGCCGGAACGCTGGCCAGGCGATGCGCGGCAGCCTGCTTCAACTCCTGCCGCATCAACGCCGAATCGATCCCCAGCTTGTTCGCCGCGTCCTCGGCAAACTGAGCGCGCTTGATCGGGTGCGCCATGCGCCGGATGTGCGGCAGCAGAAAGTTCATCTTGCTCACCTTGGCCTCGGCCGTATGCCCCGGAAACAAGACTTGTGCCCGCTCGATCAGGTAATCCGAGTGTCGCTTGGCCGCGCGCAGCGCCGCTCCGTACGCCTGAATCCCCTTCTCGCGCACATAGCGGTCGGGATCGAGCCCGCCTTCCAGCGTCACCAGCTTCACGTCGAAGTCCTCCTCGGTCAGCAACGCGATGGATTTTTCCGCCGCCGTCGCGCCCGCCGTGTCTGGATCGAAGTTGACGATGACGCGCTTGGTGAACCGTCCCAGCAGCCGCACCTGCGTTTCCGTGAACGCCGTGCCGGAGATCGCCAGCACATTGCGAATCCCCGCCATATATACCGAAATGCAGTCCATCTGCCCTTCCACCAGCACGGCGAAATCGCTCTTGCGCATCTCGGATTTCGCCTTGTCGAGGTTGAACAGCACATTGCCCTTGGTGTACAGCACGGTCTCTGGCGAATTGAGATACTTCGCGTTCTTGTCGTCGGGGTCGAGCGCGCGCGCTGTGAACGCGATCACCTTGCCCGCCTCGTTGGCAATGGGAAACGTAATCCGCTTGCGGAAGCGCGCGTAAAGCTCGCCGGTTGGCAGTCCGTCGTCGCTTTTGTCTTTGGAGGAGAAGATCCCGCTGGCGCGCATCGCCTCCTCGGCGAAGTGCGGCCTCAGCGCGTCGCGCATGTGGTTGTAGTCGTCCGGCGCGTAGCCGATGCGGAAGGTCTTGATCGTTTCCGCCGAGACGCCGCGCCCGGTCAGATACTCGCGTGCGCGCGCCGCCTCCGGGGCCTTCAACTGCGCCTCGAAGTACTCGGTCGCCGCCTCGTGCAGGTCGATCAACTGCCGCCGCAGCCCAGCCTGCTCCCCGTACTGGCGCGCCGCCTCCGGCGAGTTGAACTCACGCTTCGGCAGCGGCACGCCGGCCTTCGCCGCCACCGCGCGCACCGCCTCGGGAAAGCTCAGCCCCTCCATCTTCATCACGAAGTTGAAGACATCGCCCTTCTCGTGGCAGCCGAAGCAGTAGTAGTAGCCATGCGTCGCGTTCACGCTGAACGACCCCGTCTTCTCCTTGTGGAACGGACACAGCCCGGTGTAGTTCTGCGCCCCGGTCTTGCGCAGCTTCAGGTACTCGCCGATGATGCGCACGATGTCCGCCTGCTGCTTCACGAGTTGTGCGAAGTCATCCGCCATATCCCTGCAATCTAAAAGTGTAGATGAAGCGAGGCCGGCGGGGCGCACTCCGGCCGCCACGGTTGCCGCAGCCATACAATAGAATTTGATGCCGACCCCTGAAGAGCTTGACCGCATCTGTATCGTCCTGGTGCGCGCGCGCAACCCCAACAACATCGGCGCAGCCGCGCGCGCCATGCACGACTTCGGCCTGCGCCATCTGCGCGTGGTCAACGACTACCCCATACCCTTCGAGAGCGCCCGCTCCGCCGTTGACGCCAACGATGTTCTCGCCAGCGCGGTCGCCTGCGCCACGCTCGCCGAGGCCATCGCTGACTGCACCCTGGTCGTCGGGACCACAGCCGTCGGCGAACGCGACCTGCAACATCCTCTGCTTCCGCTCGCAGAAGCCGCGCCCCGCCTGCGCGCGGAGCTTCGCCGGGAGGCCGGAGATGGACGCGCGGCGCTGCTCTTTGGCTCCGAGAAGACCGGCCTCAGCAACGAAGAGATGAGCCATTGCAACTGGCTGCTCACCATTCCCATGCAGCCGTACGCGGAGGTGCGCCACGCCTCGATGAACCTGGGCCAGGCGGTCGCTGTCTGCCTCTACGAATTCGTCCGCGATGAATCGGAGCCGCGGAAATTGGCACGCGATGAGCCGCAGCCGCGGAGTTTGGCGGGCGATCCCGCCAACTCGCCCGAAGCCGAATCGCCAACTACCGCAGCCGACCTGGAACGCCTGACCACCCTGCTCGCCGAGACCCTGGAAAAGTCGGGCTATCTGCGCCGCCACCCCGCCAACTGCGAGCCCGCGCAGCTCCGTCGCCTGCTCCGACGCATGGCCGCCGACGCCACCGACGCCCCCATCTGGATGGGCATCTTCCGCCAGCTCCTATGGAAGATCCGCCGCGCATGCGATTAGAACCGTTCCGATAAATGTGCGCGGCCCATTTGGCCGGCTGTGAGACCCGCCAACAAGGCGGGGCCCATGAACTCCGCGTGAAAATGCAGATGGCTTACGAAGCCATGACTAAACAGCAGGTCATAACCAGGCATCCAATCCGGTTGCCATGGAATCGGATTGTCTATGCAACAATGCAGGCGGATCGCTTCGCCAGCAGCATGATTGCGATCTTGCATGGCAGTACCTCATGGCAGCTTCGGAGAGATACAGCGGTAAAGAACCGGCTGCTATTGCTCCATCCTGCGATGAGTTTGCCGTCCGTCGGCCAGAGCGGAAGCAATCGCTCCATGCGCCTAAATCGAAGATATAAGGGAGAAATATAATGGCACCACTGAATTCCGTCGTCGCGATCTACGAGACCCATGTGCAGGCAGAGGAGGCCGTAAAGGAGCTTCAGGAGGCTGGCGTCGATATGAAGAGCCTCTCGATCGCAGCCAAGGACACGCATACCGATGAGCATGTGGTCGGCTACTACAACGCAGGCGACCGGATGAAGTACTGGGGCAAGATCGGCGCGTTCTGGGGCGGATTCTGGGGACTGCTCTTTGGCTCGGCGCTCTTCGCAATCCCCGGTATCGGTCCTCTGCTTGTGGCTGGACCGTTGGTCGCATGGATCGTCGCAGGTCTGGAGGGCGCAGTGGTAGTTGGCGGCGTCAGCGCCGTTGGAGCGGGCCTGGTCAGCATCGGCATTCCCAAAGACAGCGTCCTCGAATACGAAGTGGCGTTGAAGTCCGACAAGTTTCTTCTGATCGTTCATGGCACACCGGACGAGGTGGATAAAGCAAAAGAGATCATCGCCGGAACGAGGCACAGTTCGTACAAGGTTCATGGCACGCCCGTGCTGGTCTGAGAACTTGCGTGGGTGCAGGCAGGCTTGTGTGTAACCTTGCACAACACTGACCAATTGGGACTTTGGAGCCATCCGCTGTGAAGACTTGGATGCTGCTGTTCTTTGTTGCAATGAGTTTGCCGGTTGCAGGCCAGGGCGGAGTCAATGGCCCGGTTCCGATCCCGCAGAGCAGTCCGGTGGCTAGTGCCAAGCCACCCATGAGCTCGGCGCAGGCGCGCGTAAACCCAACGCCGCGGTACACGAATCTGGCCGAGGAGCCGGACGATCTGCGGCAGGAGATCGACTGGGACTCGGTCGCCGTATCGAAGATTCCAGCAGACCCTGTCTTCACGCACGACTTCTTCGCTCCGGTCATTGAGCCGATCCATCGCGCAACCGACTGGATGAGCCAAACCGCGCGGCTGAAGTTCGGCGGAACCTACACCTTTGTCAGCCAATATGCGACCGAGACACCGGCTGGGGTGCGTCACGACCAGACCGACGGGCGCGCCGACGCGACCGCTGCGTGGAAGGTCTACGACCATGAAGGCACGGCCGGGTCGATCAGCATGGTTGTCCGCTCGCAGACCAACATCGGCATCAGCCAGCAGTACAACCTGAGCAGCAGCCTCGGTTCGGGGCTTACGCTGAACTGCCTACAGGGAGGCGGCGCGGAGCAGCCGATCACGCTGAACCTGCTCTACTGGCGGCAGGACCTAGCGCACAAGCGGCTCTCGCTCTACATCGGAAAGATACATCCCAACGAGTTCATCAGCCTGAGCATGTTCAACGACGATGAGCGCACGCAGTTCCTGAACGGCGCCAGCGACGGCAATGCCTCCTTCGCCTCGGACGGCGCCTACGCGGGCGGCGCGGCGGTCGAGTGGCAGGTCACTCCGCGCCTTTACGTCCACGCGCTCACGGTGAATACCGAGGGAACGCCGCAGGGAAATCTCAGCACGATGGCCGATCGCAAGTACATGCAGTCGGTCGAGGTGGGCAGGTTCTACGGCGCGCCGGGAAAGAAGTTCCGCGACTACCGCGTCAACTTGTGGCGCGACGACACGCGCTCGCTGGGGAGTGGCGCGGGCGGCGGCATCGGCTTCGAGCATGAGCATGGCAGCGGCTGGGCAACCTTCGGCAGGCTGGGATTCGCAACCCATGGTGGAAGCTCGATCCGGCAGGTCGAAGAGCTGGGCCTGGCCCAGATGACGCCCTTCGGGCGGCGCGGAGATATGTTCGGCATCGCGCTGATCCATTCAGAGCCGAATACCGCGGCCCGCCATCACGAGACCGTGATCGAGAGCTTCTACCGCCTGCGCCTGACCCAAAGCGTGGACATCGGCCCGGACTTTGAACTCTCGATCCATCCCACCTACGCGAGCCGGACCTATACCACTGTTCTGCTTGGTCTGAGGATGCGCATCATCCTCTGACGCCTGCCCCTTGGCGCGGCACACTCCCGGCGTGGTCGCGCAACGTCCGCTGGGGCGCAATCCGTCGGTTTGCGGGCTCACCATTCGCCACACCTTATCCCCATTCAATGCAGAATCTTGCTGTTCACTAATTGATACTTCTAATCTTTCCCCTGCCTGCGTACTGTTGAAGATTGGATGAGTCCTGAATTAACGGCGGTAATGGGTCTTGAAACCACCGTCGTTTTATGCCTCAGCAGAATCTGTGCGAGAGCGGTAGCAGCAGGACAAGAGCAGTAGCAGCAGGATGTGTGAGCCCCGGCCCCGTCCGACCAATTTATTTTCAGGAGAGAATCAATATGGCAACGCCCGCAAAGAAGCCCGCAAAGTTGATGGAACGCGCAATCGTACAGGCCGCCAAAGGTGGATGGGCGATCTACAACGGCCTCAACTCGCTGGTCGGCGACACTCCCGGCTTTACGCCCAAGTGGAGCGACAAGCCGCTGCAGAAGAGCTACGAGAAGGAGAAGCCGCCACTGGGCTGGCCGCGCACCACCGACTCCCTTTGTCCCAAGTGTCTGCCGGAGATTCGCCAGCAGATCGTCGACGGCAAGCTGCCGCACGAGATTCTGCTCAACGAGAAGGTCGGCGAGCTGAAGGCGCAGATCATCGAGCGCGACGGCAAGATCCTGATGGTGAAGGACTGCCCCATTCACGGCCACTTCGAGGACGTGATGTCCATCGACCCGGCCTTCATGCGCCACCTCGAAGAGACCTTCCCGGGCCGCGACATCCGTGCGCACAACGACGAGAAGCTGCACAACCATGGCACATCTACCGTCACGCATGGACGCGGCGCGGTGCTCACCATTGACCTCACCAACCGCTGCAACATGATGTGCGACCCCTGCTTCATGGACGCCAATCAGGTTGGCTTCGTGCATGAGCTTTCGTGGGAAGACATCACCACCATGCTGGACAACGCCGTCACCATCAAGCCCAAGCGGCAGATGAGCGTGCAGTTCTCCGGCGGCGAGCCAACGCTCAGCCCGTACTTCCTGGACGCCATCGCCTACTCGCGCAAGGTGGGCTACACCAGCGTGCAGGCAGCCAGCAACGGCATCGAGTTCGCCAAGTCCAAGGAGTTCTGCAGGGCCGCGTACGAGGCCGGCCTGCGCTACGTCTATCTCCAATTCGACGGCATCGGCAACGCGGCCAACTCGCACCGCAAGGTGGGCAACGCGTTCGACGTGAAGCTGCAGGCCATCCACAACCTGCACGAGGCGGGCGTGGACATCGTGCCGGTCACAACCATTGTGAACGGCATCAACAACGAGCAGGTGGGCCGCATCATCCAGTTCGCGCTGGACAACCCGAAGATCATCCACTTCCTCAGCTTCCAGCCGGTCAGCTTCACCGGCCGCGACGAGGCCATCAGCGACGAGCGCCGCATCGCGCAGCGCTACACCCTCTCGCACATGGCGCACGACGTGAAGAACCAGACCGGCCTGGGCGAACCCACGCGCGACTGGTTCCCCATCTCGTTTATGTCCACCTTCTCCGACTGGGCCGACCTGGTCCACGGACCGGACCGCGAGTGGGGCCAGCTCACCTGCGGATGCCACCCCAACTGCGGCATTGCCACTGCCATCATGGTCGACAAGGAGACCAAGGAAGCCGCGCCGGTCACCGCGTTCATTCAGGCCGAGCAGCTGGCCAAGGACATCGCCCGCGTCAACGACGCAGGCCGCGGTAAATTCCTGACCATGCTGGGCGCCGCGCTGGCCCTGCTGCGCAACTACACGCCGCAGAACGCGCCCACCCACTTCAAGATCAAGGACCTGCTTGCCAAGTTCGACAAGAGCTTCGGCGCCAGCGGTCGCAACTACGGCAAAGTCACCGCCGACCGCACGCTGGAAGACGTCAAGATGCGCCGCAACGACCGCTGGAACTTCCTGTTCATCGCGGGCATGTGGTTCCAGGACCTGTTCAACTACGACTTCCGCCGCACCGAGCAGTGCATCATCCCGTACGCCACGCAGGAGGGCGAGATCAGCTTCTGCGCCTACAACACCGGCGTCGGCTGGCGCAATATCATCGAGAAGATGCACATGACCTCGACGCTGACCAAGTGGTACGAGGAGCATGGGCGGCACGAGATCTTCGCCGGCGGCAAGAAGGTCGGCCTTGGCCATCAGGACAAGTATGAACTGACGCTGAACGAGGCGGACGTCAACGCTGCGGCCAACGATACCTTCGACAAGAACGGCATCGCCCGCAACGCGCGCGAGGAGAAGATCCGCGCACGCGACGCCAAGATGAAGCTCGACGCCGAGAACGCAAAGATGGCCAAGCTCTACCGCAAGGAGATCCTTGGCGAACAGGAGCAGCCCGCCTTCGTCTCCCTCAACGAGATCAAGCCCGCCGCGCCCGTGCAGGTCGAAGAGCCCGTCTCGAAGTAGCCATTGCATGGAGCAGACGCGCTTCGCGCAAAACCTTAAACATCAACACCAAGGGCCGCCATTTCTGGTGGCCCTTGGTGTATTACCGAGAATGCTTTTTGTTGCGAAAGCTATTGTAAGAAGAGAAGCTGGCGGCTACAGTTGAGGTGTGGGATCGAAGACGTTTGATGGAGTATGGTTTGTCGCGTACTCGCACGATCACCTGCCTCCGCATGTGCATGGGCAATACGCAGGGGTTGAAGTGATTGTCGATCTACTGGCAGACGGCAAGGTTCGGCAGTCGGGTCGCGGGGATGCGGTAGACCCACCAAACTCCAAGCGAAGTAACATTCGGCGCATTTTGAGCGTGGCTGCGGAACATGCCGCAGAATTGAAGCAGCTTTGGGAGAAGACTCATGGACCGGCATCCTAACGACCTGACGACGGACGAAGAGATCGACGCTGCGATTGAGCGCTCGAAGGCGTTTGCCGCCTGTCCGCGCATCGTTGAGGCGGCCTACCGTGCCGAGCCGGGGCTGGAGTTCCTGATGCTGAAGCTGAGCGATGGCCGACGTTTGCTGATCCCGCACGAGGAGCTGGGTGAGTTGACCAACGCCACCCCGGAGCAAGCGTCGGACCTATTTATCGTGCCGACCGGTACCGCCGTCTGGTGGCCGCAGTTGGACGACGGCCTCAACCTCCCCGACTTCCTCGAACGCCGCTGGGGCAAAGAACCGCGCAGCGTCGCAGCCTAGGCATTGCATGCAGGCATTGCATGCAGCAGACGCGCTTCGCGCAAAACCTTAAACGACAGCAGCAACGAAGACCGCCAGCAATGGCGGCCTTTTTATTTTGAATTTCTGCAAAAAACGAGCTAAGGAAACTATTCGAAGTATTTCTATGATGTTATGGTCTCGGAGGTTTGATTATGAATAACGAAACAATCGCGAAGCTGTTGAAAGAAATTGTTAATTTAGCTGAACAGACCGCTATTGAAACGGCTAATTTGATCAATAATGGCGACCCGCTAATTGCTCCAAGCAAAGAGTCCGGAAGCCTCATGAGGGCAAATGACCTTCGTGGAACAGCCAAAGCTCTGAGAAAAACATTTGACAATGCCATTGGCTGTTAATGGGTGCCCCACTCATGCGTAGTCTCACCACGCATGGGTGAGGTTCATGCCGAGGTGATCCAGAACTTCACCAGCTTCGCATCCAGCCACTCGAAGTGTTTGTGATTGAGCGTGGCGACGCGCAGGCCGTGAACCTGGGCGCAGCCTTAGTTTTCTGGTTCAGACGGAGCCGGGTCCGTCTGCTGCTTATGGCCATGGTGGAATATCTTGCCAATCCCCCGGCCTGTTCCCTTGGCGATTTTGCCTGTTCCCTTGGCTGCGCCGACACCGACGTCCTTGCCGGCGACGACCGCACCCTTTCCTACATTGCCGGCGGCGTCGACCGGGTGAAGGGTGACGAGATCGCCCGCACCTTTCCCGACACCCTTGGCCGCTGCTCCGGTGCCCTTGGCAGCGCCTTTGCCAACGTCTCCGGCGCCGCTTCCGACGTCGCCGCCGGGGCTGCGTTGCTGGGGTTGGGCGGATGGTTGAGATGTTTCAGCGGGCTGAGCGGGCTGCGACTGGGTATTCTGGCCGGGGGCGCTCTGGCCGCAGATGGCGAAGGCTAAGGCGAGGAGAGCAATGGATGGGATGGAGAATGCGGTTCGCATGGCTGAGACCTCTCCTCGATTAGATGCGTCGGGAGGCCGGGGGGTACCCATTCATGCGCAACGCGCATGGTCGGGGTCAGAACTTCACCAACTCCACATCTAGCCACTCGAAGTGTTTGTGGTTGAGTGTAGCGACTCGCAGGCCGTGAACCTTGGCTGTCGCTGCAACCCGGTACACCTATAATTGGCACGATTCTGTTGCGGGGCGGCTGCACTTGCTCAACGCAGTATTTCAATCGTATTCCTTCGAAACCGAGCAGAGCCACAAAGGTCACTTCATCTTCTTGTCGTGCTTCGCTCAACGATGCAAAGCCAGGAAGTGGAGCAAGGCCGGTGATTCTTTCGCTCAAGTCAAATATGTCGCCCTCTCTCGGCGACCGGCTGAAGGTGTATGCCCCCGGTTCGGAATAAAGAACAAAAGTACGAAGACCCGCGGCAAGAGCAGATTTTAAGAGAGCTGCCCACACCTGATGTTCGAGAGCTGTGATGTCTAAGTAGATCTTCCGATGACTCAGACATCTCCAAAAATCTTGCTGGTCGCGGCTGCTCCGAAGTCTCACAGACTGAAGTGTCCCGCCTTGTTGATAAGAGAATGATTCGGACCCCTGATCTGTTAGTGAAACAAAATTCACACCGACGCAAGACTGTTCCCACTGACTAGAATGTTCGCTGCGCTCTTCCGGCGATGAGCCGAAGATGTACGAGCTATTCGCATCAGGCTTAAAGTCCTCCAGAGCGTCGAAAATGTCTGTGAAGATAGGTCTATTTCTTATGAGCATTAAAGTGAGCCTCGAAGATGCGTAATTGCTCTGGTAATGGATCTTCGCTGCGATGATGTCTAGTGAGAAGACTGCGAATAGTATCGCGAGGTGTGGCGACGAGACCTAAGATGTCCGAAGAGTCAAGGACCATCTTCCGCTTTCGACGATAGCTGAAGACAAAGAAGGCGCTAAATATCGGATGCATCGCGTAGTCATAATCTCGCGTGTCCACCTCACTGCCCAATTTCGTTCCGGGCCAACGCAACAGTGCGAGATGCATGACTGCAGAATCCAACAGGTGCGCTACACGGCTTTGCAGCGCCAATGCATTATCGGTCGGCTCTTCATCGGAGAGGTGAAATTGGTTGATTTCGGGGGCGTGTCCTATTGGAGCTCCGGCCATCTGGCCAAAGACGCGACCTAAGCCTAAGAGCAACTTTGTGAGTTCGGCACCCGAGACGGAGAGGCCTTCGAGCTCAGATAGGTTCTTTTTGCCAACTGCTTGAGCAGCAAGGGTCTGGTCTTCCGCAGATATGGCTGTATCGAACGACTTATGACGCCGATAGTGGAGCAAGAGGCTCTGATCGACGAGCTCTAAGAGATACCGTATGTTCGACGCTGCCAAGCGAGTAAACGTATCCCAACCCGCATAGTACCTGCGAATACCCCTCTTCTTACGATTAATATTGTAAAGAAGCGAGTGCTTGTAGTTCGTGTATCGTGTCTCCCATGTTGTTGGGTCCGAGAGAAAATCATCATAGACTTCGGCGACCGAAAGCCCCTTTGACTCGGCCCAAACTTTTACTAGATATGCCTTCAGAGGGTCGACTGTGTCGAGTATAGCAATGTCGCGCTTCGCACTTCGTAATTGTGATCGCAGTACTGCCACTTCTTCGTCCACCCCCAATAGCCCACGGAGGACCGTCGTTTTTCCGGTACCTCGGCCACCTATCAGCACACATGGTCGAGATGTTTTGAGTTCAGGGAAATAGGCTGGTTCGGTGAAGAGCTCGAAAATCTCGCCCCTAAGCCACTCTGCACGGTATCCGCCGAAAAGCTGACTGAGTTGTTCCTCGGGCGATTCTGAATGCGCGGTGCGGTCTGTCATGCCTTCACCATTAGTGGACTCCAACTGTTCTTGTTCCATCGCAACATGCAAAGTGTGGAGTCGGGAATTGTTTCGTGTAACGCGAGAACTAGTCCCTGCTTTTCGTATCCTTGCCAATCATCTGGGCTTGCCCCATCAGTGTCAGGTATGCCGGCCCGCGAACTTGCTGTACGCAGGAAATCTAAAGCAGTCGGCTTAAGATGCGATGGCCATATCGCAGAATTAGGACTCACGGCGCTATATCTGTCAGTCAAAACATGAGCGGGCTGAAGGATCACGGTAGGACACATCAGGTTTATTTCATCGAACGCCTTTTGCGTGCATAGAACCGGGCAATAGAAGAACTTCATTCCTCGAATTCCAGCGATCGCGGAAAAAGACGTTTCTGCCCCCGTTGCAGCCCGAATCAGGCGCTCCCATGTATTCACAAATTGATTTCCAGTTCCGGCGAAGTCATCGACGAATATTACTGGTCGCGGAACAGCAGTTAGAATCGATAATGCGTCAGCGGCCGAGACTATTTGATCTTCGGGAAAACCTACGTGTTGCCGCGCAATGCGAGCGAAGGCGTACCGGATCATGCGGCGTACGGCAGCCAGCACGAGAGCGTTTTCGACCTTGTTCAGTGGTATGCAGCGCTGATAGAGTTCGCCAGCCAGCAAGCGGTCCGGACGGCGCAGATGGCCGGTGGTTCCCGGCGTGTTGCGGTAGGCCTCGAGGACCTTGCGCACATAGTCTTCGCGGCCGGATGGCAGTTTGTCCATGGCATCCTCCTCAGCCTTGCGGATCGCGTAGCGAGGGTCCATCGATCGGAACGGTGTGACAGTAGTGGCGGATGCGGCTCAACAGCGCATCGACCATGGTCGGGTTGCCAAGGAAGTTGCCCCATTCGCTATACCCGAGGTTGGTGGTGATGATGGTGGAGCGGCGGTGATAGCGCTCTTCCATCAGCTTGAAGAAGATGTTGGACTGTTCGGGTTGGATCTCGATCTTGCTGCTGGTCTCGCGCACCTCAACACGGCGGCCGATCCAGTCCACCGGCACCGAGTAGCGATTCGTGTTGACCGTGACGTAGCCTTCCACGTCCACCATCCGTTCATGCAGACGGTAGACCTCCGGAACCCAGACCGGCAGCGGACGCAGATGCTGCTGCTCGACCGCGAACAACTCGCGCGGCACGGCGCGGATATCCAAAACAAATCACTGTTGGGTGCTCCGGTTCAGAACCGGCATGCTGGCGTTTTGGTTGTCCCACGGGGGCAGATTCCCGTCCGCTTTTGGTCCGCCCCCCTGCACGAAAACGGACGAGAATTGCAGAAAAGACACGAATATTCATGAAAAAGGCACACCTGTGAATGCGTGTGCAAAGCAGGCCTAACCTGCTTATTCACTGACTTTATTGGAGGAATGTTGGAGGCGCGGGCCGGGATCGAACCGGCGCATAAAGGTTTTGCAGACCTCTCCCTTACCACTTGGGTACCGCGCCTCGCAGGGCCCGCGCTTTCGCGCACACCCAGATGAACAAGGAAGAGTGTATCGCAGAAGGGCTGGATTTGGAGCGGGAGACCGGGGTCGAACCGGCGACATCTTCCTTGGCAAGGAAGCACTCTACCACTGAGCTACTCCCGCTCGCACAAATTGAAGTATAACGGCCCAGGTAGCCACGGTCAACGCGCGCCAGATGCAAAGCGGGCCGGATGCAGGGCCCCGCTCTGCGTGTCTTGTCCTAATTGGCCGCCTGAGCCCGGTACACAATCCGCGGGCTGGCCACCATATCGGAGCGCCGCCGCACCACATGCGGCGTCACCACCATGACGAGCTGGCTGGAGTTCTTCTCTACGTTCTCTGTGGCGGGTATTTGGAAGCCGGGCAATTCGCTCAATCCAGGGATCCCGCTCATCGCAGCCGACTCGGTTTTGCTCACATTGCTCACCATCAGTGCGCTCTCCCCCTCGCCCACCGTAATGTCCGAGGCCAACTGCCGGCTGTCCAGGATGGGATTTCCGTCGCTTGTGCTGCCCGAGAGCGACTCGATCTTCAGGTTGAGCTTCAGGTTGATCCGTCCCGACTTCAGGATCACCGGGGTCGCATTCAGGGTCACGCCGAGGTCCTCATAGGTCACCTGCGGAATCGTCACGCTGCTGCCGCCCGCGTACTGCGAGAGCAGGCTGGCGATGTTGACGCCATTGATGGTTTTATTACCCAGCGCGGAGGCCGCCGTCGACAACCCCGAACTATAGGTCGATGAGACGATCGGATAGCGCGTCCCCTCGCGGAAGGTCGCTTCCTGGTGGTCTTCCACCCGCAATTGCACATCGTCGAGCGCCCTTGTGTCGGTTGAATTCAATCCCCAGTTGAACGCGATGTTCCCTGTTTCCGTGATGCCTGTCATCATGGTGCCGCCGCCGATGACCCCGACCGTGCTGCTGAGCAAGCTGCTCTGCACCAGTCCCGACGCAATCAGCTCGCCGGCAATCATAATCGCGCTGTCCGTCGGGCTCACCAGGCCCTGCGCAATCGCCTGCTGCACCAGCGTCTGGTTTGCGTTCACCAGCGCCGTCGCCGCCTGGTCCACGTTGTAAACCCCAGCCGCCGTGGGGATGTTCGTCCCGGCGTTGACCGCGTGCGTGGTAACCACCTCATACAACTTCACTTCGACCATCACCTCTCCGGTGGCATCGATCAGGCCCTCGATCACACGGTTCAACGTATCGAGGACCGCCTGCGGAGCGCGCACCACGATGCTTCCGGAGGCAGCCTGCGAGGTTGTCTGCCTCACCTCGAAGATGTTCCGCGCCACGTTCTCCACGTCTTTGACCTGCTCCGGCGTGGCCCCCGGCAGATAGATTGTCTCCTCCACCTGGCGCTCCATGAGCTGCCGGTTCGCCGGGAGGTTACGGGCAATCAGCAAGCTCGTCTCATCCACGGGCACCGCGATGACATTCGTCATCTCCGTCAGTATCTCCATGGCCTTTGCGTAGTTCACGTTCTCCAGATCGAAGCTAAGATTTCTCGACTCCACGGAGTTATCGACAATCGCGCGAATGCCGTAGGCCGATGTCACCTGGCGGAGCACATCCGGAGAGTACCCGTGCAGATGAAAGCTCTTGACCGCGTCGCTCGGCGCGAGGCGAATTGCGTCCTCCAGCGCCGGAGGCTGAATCTTCCACGGCTCATTCTCTTCGCCAGCGGAGAGCATCCGGGCGCGGTCCGCCAGCGGGTCTGTCAACGCGCCGCCAGCTTTGTCGCCGGGCCCTCCCGCGGCTTGATCCGAAGCAATCTGGCCCGAAGCTGCGTCCGGCGCTTTGGCTGTGCTCGCCTGCTTCCCTAAAACCGGCCCACCGTGCTCGGTCACAATGGGATTTTCGGGGTCGATGGCGCGCGCCTGGGCGAGCAACTTCTCCGCCTTCTGCGGGTTCCCCTCCTGCTGTGCCTTGCCCGCTTGCTGCACCAACTCCGTCAGCTGGTGCTGGCGCGCCAGCGAGATCGCGATGGCATAATCGCGGTTCTCGGGATCCAGTTTCAGTGCACGCGTAAACTCGCGCTCGGCCCCGTTCAGGTCATCCTTCTGGAGCTTCTTCGCACCCGCCAGATATGCATCCTCAGCCTCCCGCGGATTCCGCTTGCCGGGCGCAGTCTGGACGGGATGTAAACCAATAGCCGCCACCGCGGTTCCAGCGCCTGCCCCTTCGACCGGCTGCGCAGGCGCAGCCTGGCCTGGCTCCGGCTGAGCTTGCCCCGTTGGTGGCTGCTGCGCAGGCTCCTGCCCTGCCGCTCCCTGCTGCGCCTGATCTTGAACCGCCGGACCCAGCGTTGCAGGAGTCTGCGCCCATGTCGCCCTGGCAGAATGCGTGAGCACAAAGCAGCAGAGTAGCCACGCACCCAGCCATGGTCCGCTCCGTGTTGCGCGAAGATGAATTGGGAAAACCATGCACTGCTATCTTAGACGCGCCACGCCGCAATCTGGGGCTGCGAACCGCAGACTCTCTCCACGGCCCGCCACCGCGGGCCTCATCTGTTGCCTGTTCCCTGCTCTAAGAACCTGTTTAAAAACTACTGGACTCGCACACAACGAGGAAACAGACAACGACGAAATACGGGGATTCTTCGCTTCGCTCAGAATGACAATTCGTAAATCTCCGCTGCGAAAAGCAGTATTTAAACAGGTTCTAAGAAGCCTGCCGCCCGTTCACCGCAATCTGTATTCTCGGCCTCTGGCCCATCGCCATTCGCTGGGCCATCGCCGGACGCTCGCTCATCACCGGCCGGCGCATTCCCTTGCGAATCTGCGCGGAGTCCATGTCCAGCTCCGCCAGAGTACGGCTGAGCGTGTTGCGATGCATTCCCAACTCGGTCGCGGCCTTGCACTGGTTGCCCTTGTGGTGCGCCAGAACTTCCAGAATGTAGCGCTTCTTGAACTGCCGTATGGCATCCGCATAGGGAATGCCCGCACTGTGCATCTGTGTGATCAGGGTGTCCAATTCGCGCTTCAAAGGTCTAACCTCGCTTGCTGGCCGATACGGGATGAGTCCCTACTGTAGACCACTCCATGCCAATTGATCCAGTGTTTTGGATTCTTCCGATCCAGTGAAGTTGGTTCTGCTCAAGATCAGCCACGCCGTTACAGTATCCGTTGCTGAAGGGAATCTGGTATGAGGAAGGATACATCATGCACAACGGTAAATAAATAGGGTCTCAGGAGTGAATTAGTGACAACTTCCGGCTGCGGCGTGAATATCGTCGCGGCCATCAGCAGAGCGATCCCAATCAGACAAGCGCGGGCAAATCCAAACGCCGCCCCAAGGATGCGATCGAACCAACCCAGCCCGATCGTTCGCAGTTTCTTCTGTAGTACGCGGCCAGCGACCTCAAACACCACCACCACAACCACCACGATCATCAGGAAGGCGACCGTTCGCGCCATGTACTGCGAGGTGATCCAGGCCTGTTCCCTCATCCGGTCCCCGAGGCCGACGTAGCCCCAGCTCGCCACTTCAAATCCCACAGCAATGCCGAACAGCCCGGCGATGGCGCGCACAAGCCCTGTGACATATGCACGCACCATCGAGACAATCATGATTGCAATCAGTACCCAGTCAAACCAGTTCAAGTCAGCAATGTTCACGGTTGCACCTTCGAGAGGCCACCGGCCCGGCCCGGCCCCCCATTGCATCCAGGTCGTCCAGCCCTGTCAGCAGGCGGAACGCCTCCATGTACTTCTGTCGAGTATGGGAGACAACATCATCGGGCAGCGCAGGCGCGGGCACCTGTTTGTTCCATCGGATGGATTCAAGATAATCGCGCACGTACTGTTTGTCGAAGCTGGGTTGCGCGCCGCCCGGAGCGTAGCTTGCCGCCGGCCAGTAGCGCGAGGAGTCCGGAGTCAGGACCTCGTCGGCCAACACCATCCCCACGCCATCAATCCAGCCGAATTCGAACTTCGTGTCGGCCAGGATCAACCCCTTCTCCGCCGCATATGCAGAGGCCTTCTTGTAGATCGCGAGCGTCAGGCCGCGAAGCGCGCTGGCCATCGGTGCGCCAACCATTGCCTCCATCTGCGCGTAGGAGATGTTCTCGTCGTGCCCGCCGGAGTTGTCCTTGGTCGACGGAGTGAAGATGGGCTCCGGCAGCCGTTCCGACTCGCGCAGCCCAGCCGGCAGAGGAATCCCACAGACTGCTCCTGTCGCCCGGTAGTCCTTCCATCCCGATCCAGAGAGGTAGCCGCGCACCACACACTCCACGGGGAACATCCGCGCACGGCGCACCACCATGCTCCGGCCTGCAATCTGCTCCTGGAACAACGGATGCGAGACAATTCGTGCGGCGGAGAGACGCTCACCAAAGATCTGTTGCGAAGACGGCTCCAGCAGCGCGGCGATCTCCGGCGCGTCGATGGCCACAAGATGGTTTGCCACCGTGTCTTTGAGGAACTCGAACCAGAAGGCCGAGATCTGCGTGAGGATCTTTCCCTTGTCCGGAATGCCCGAGCCAAGCACATGGTCGAACGCGGAGATCCGGTCCGTGGCCACAAACAGCAGTTTGTCGTCCAGAGCATAAAGGTCGCGGACCTTGCCCCGTGTCACCAGGGGAAGGCCGCCGAGGTCGGTTGTCAGAAGCGCTTTCGTCATGTTTAAAACGTATCATCCTCGCTTCTGAATTTGTGCTTATTCAGACGATGCTATCAATACAACTTCCGTCAGAAGGCGGCATGAAAGTGGGCGGCAAGGGCCTCCACCAGAGCGGCAATGGTGGGTTCGGCCGCCTCCAGATGGGGCGGCAGGCCGAGTCCGTCGAGCGCGCGCGAGGTGATCGGCCCAATGGAGGCTCGCACCATGGTGGCGGGCAGGCTGAGGCCCGCGGCCTCCAACAGGGCGATGAGGTTGCCAGCGGTGGAGGCGCTGGTAAAGGTGACGGCGTCGGGATAGTTCGCAGGCTCGGCGAAGAGGGCGGCAACAGCCGCCAGCGAGGCCTGGGGGACGTGGTTGCTGTACGCCGCGGCAACGGTAACGCGCGCTCCGGCAACCGCCAGCGCGGAGGCAAGCGTGGCGGGCGCCTGCTCGACCAGCACCAGCAGAATGTGCGCACCGGGAACTTTGGGAAGCAGAGCCTGGACGATAGTATGGGCGAGCGATTCGGCGGTAAATGTGGGTGGAACGACGCCGGCGTGGAGGCCGATCGCATCCACCGCGCGCGCGGTCGCAGGGCCGACCACCGCGATGCGGCGCGGCGCGGGCGTGAGTCCCAGGAGCTGCGCGCGCTGGTGGAAGGCCTCGACCGCGTTGGCACTGGTGAAGGCCACCAGATCGAAGCTGGAGAGCGCCGTGAGCGCGGCATCGAGGGCCGCAAACGAGGCGGGTGGAACGATCTCGATGGTGGGAATCAGAATCGGAGTGGCGCCCAGCGCGCTCAGTTGCTCTGCGAGCTTCGAGGCCTGACGCGGCGCGCGGGTAACAAGGATGCGCCGGCCCGTGAGAGCGAGTCGGACGGGGGACGCATCTTGTTGCTCGCTCATGGCTTCTTCCCCCCGCTCACGGCTTCGCCGCCTGGCCGCGAGCGATGACGCGCTCATAGAATGTTTCATAGAGAGGGATGATGCGGCTGGAGCAGAAGCGGTCGCTGGCGGTCTTGCGCGCGGCGGCAGCCATCGCAGTCAGCCGCTCCTCGTCGCCGAGCAGGGCGATCGCGGCTGCGGCCATCGCCTCCGTGTCGCCCACTGGAAAGAGCAGACCGTTGACCCCATCCTCGATGAGTTCCGCGACGCCGCCGACTCGGGTGGCGATGGTGGGAACGCCGCACGCCATGGCTTCCAGCGCGGCCAGCCCGAAGGACTCCATCTCCGAGGGCATCAGCATCAGGTCGGCCAGCGGCAGCAGCTCGTTCACGTTGTCCTGCTTGCCCAGAAAGTGGATGCGGCCGGCGACCCCAAGGCGCACGGCCAGGTGCTCGGCGGCAGAGCGGTCGGGGCCGTCGCCGATCAGCATCAGGCGCGCGGGCAGGGCGGAGGCAACGCGCGCGAAGACCTCGATCACATCCAGAATGCGCTTGACGGGGCGGAAGTTCGAGAGGTGGACGAACAGCTTTTCGGCTGGGGTTCCTCGGCTGGCTGGCGCGACGAATCGCGGGCGCATGGCGGCCACCTTCGCCGGGTCGCGGAAGTAGACATCGCAGTTGACGAAGTTGCGGATCACCTCGATCTCGCTGTGGATGTTGAAGTCCTCGCGGGTGCGGTCGCGCAGGTAACTGGAGATGGCGGTGACACCGTCCGACTGCTCGATGCCGTACTGCGTGATGGGCAGGTAGGAGCGGTCAAGGCCTACCAGCGTGATGTCCGTCCCGTGCAGCGTGGTGATGATGGGCAGATAGCGGCGGCGGGCGACCTCCTGCTGCGTCTCCGTCATCTGGCGCGCCAGCAGCGCGGAAATGGAGTGCGGAATGGCGTAGTGGACGTGCAACAGGTCGAGCGAGTAGAACTCGGCGACCTCGGCCATGCGCGTGGCCAGCGCCAGGTCGTAGGGCGGGTGCTCGAAGAGCGGGTAGTGGTAGACATCCACCTCGTGGAAGAAGATGTTGGCCTCGCGGCCACTGAGGCGGAAGGGCATCGACGAGGTGATGAAGTGGACCTGGTGGCCGCGCGCGGCCAACTCGATACCAAGCTCGGTGGCAACCACGCCCGAACCGCCATAGGTGGGGTAACAGGTAATGCCGATCTTGCGTCGGGGAGATCGGCCATTGGGCGGTTCCGTTGCAAGCGTCATAAGCCTCTTCGCGTCCGGGATTGAGTTGCGGGAAACGTGCACCCGCCTCGTGAGATATTACTCCGCTTACATAACCCACAATAGAGAGATTCAGCGCCTATAGAGCCAGTACGACCCTGCCCGCGGCCCGTGGCCTATTTGCACACAATCCGAGGTCTACCCAGACACATCAAAGGCACGTTCCGCATCCACCCACCACGCACCAGCCCCAGTTCAGACCAGGGCAGGGACCTTGCGGCGGACGGTCTCGATGGCGACATCCGGCTGGGAGGCGAAGGCCATGGTGAGCACCGGGCAGGGGGCCTCGGTGATGATGCGATATGCAATATGCAGATGGGACTCGGATGCCTCGAGCGACGCCTTGCGCACGCCGAGGACGATCAGCTTTGCCTTCTGCTGCTTGGCGTAGTCCACCACGGCGCAGGAGACCTCGCTGCCGTAGGTGGTGGCGCAGATGGGCGTCTCGACGACGACTCCGCTCTCGTTGGCGAGCTGTTGCAGCGCCTCGGACATGATCGCCGGTACAACCTGGCACTGGGTGCAGGCCTCCAGCGAACGCGGCATCACATGAAGGCAATGCAGCGGCGAGGCGGTCAACTGGGAGAAGGAGGCGGCAAAGCGGATGGCATGGATCGTGGTGAAATGAAAGTCGGTCGCGAAGATCACCGGCCCAACCGACTGCAACGCCTTCTCGCTGTTGCTTGCCCGAGGCCCGACGGTCAAAACCGGGCAGGGCGCCTTGCGCAGAACAGCTTCCGTCGTGGAGTCGAAGACGATGCGCTCCAGGCCATGCAGGGCGCTGGTGCCCATGATGGTGAGATCGATCTTCTTTGCGGCGATGGTCTCCAGGATCGTCGCGGTCGGCTTGCCTCTGCCCAGAATGGCCTCGCACTCGACGCCCGCCTGCACTGCCTGCTGGCGCAGCTCTTCGAGCGCGGCCCGGTACTTGTCCTGGAGGGCCTTCTTCTCCGTCTCCTGCGCATCCGCTTCCTGCTTCTGCCCGCCGGCCTGCTGCGCAGCGTCCTCGACTGGGCGGAAGACATGCAAAATCACAAGACTGGCCCGCAGCGCGAGGCAGGTATCGATGGCCGTGCGGCAGGCGGCCTGCGAGGCAGCCGAGAAATCGGTTGCAACGAGCAGTCTGTCGAAGGACGGCATGGTATCGATCTTGGATAGTGGCATCGGAGGCATCTCTCTTCTGACAAGCGAGCGGCGGTATCTGTGGCCGGCCGCTAGAAACTATGCAGCCTCAAACGGGAATGGGAGGTCTCCGGGATGGAGCTGTCGAGGAGATTGAGCGTAGTAAGGCAGATGGGGTTAGTACAGGGGTTGACCATCAGGCACCTCCTCGAACCCAAATCTTATTTGGTTTCAGGGCTGAAAGCTGTGATATGGGTCACGGCTCTCGAATGGAACGGAGAAGTCGGAAGTTGAAGGAAATGAGTTCGATGCCCAGGCCGCGGAGGGCCTAGACGGAGATCCGTTCCAGCTTTTCGGGGGAGAGGATGAGGATGGAGACGCCGTGGATCTGGATGAGTTTTTCGCGTTTGAAGCGTCCCAACATGCGGGTCATGGTCTCTCGCGAACAGCCGACCAGGTTGGCCAGCTCCTCGTGGGTAAGCGCCATGGTGAAGCGCATCTCGGCTTTTCCGCAGGACTCTGCGCGGCCCCAATCCAGCAGTACAGCAGCCAGGCGACCGGCGGTCGAGCCGGAGAGCGCCAGCCGCCGCGCATCGAAGAAGGCGGCCTTGTACTCCTCGCTGAGCGCCTTGGCGGCGTGCAGGCTGGCATCGCCATGCTTCTTGAGGAAGGCGAGGAACTCGTCGCGGCGGATGCTCTTGATCTCGGTGGGCTGCACGGTCTCTGCCGTTACTTCATATTTTGAGCCGGAGATGACCGCGCCGAGTCCGAGGATGTCGCCCGGCATGGCGATCTTCAGGATCAGCGTGCGGCCCTCCTTGGAGGTGCAGGAGAGCTTCACCTGGCCGGTGCAGACGACATAGACTGCCTGGTTGGGGGCGTTCTCCAGGAAGAGCGTCGCACCGCGGGGAAGCGTCGTACTCACGCCAATTAAATCAAAGTCCGCGAGCGCCTCGTCGTCCAGGCTACAGAACATGCGCATCGAGCGAAGATCGCAGTTTCCGCAATGACGCGCAGGACGGATTATTGGCATGAGAGGCATTTAGAGTCTGGCCTCCCCGCCAAGACAGAGACGGGGGGATGTGACCGCGGCGGTTAGGATGCGACTGAGCTTGAGCCCCTCGATCACATCGTCTCAGGAGGCGAGATAAAACTCTCCCGTGACGCGATTTTAGCACACCGTCATCACTGGACAAGTGACCTCGGCGAGAAGGTCCGGAGTAAGGCCATGTTCCACATGGGTGAGCCAGAAGGACACTTGGAGGCCGACGCGGTCCTACGCGGAGGCCAGCTTCGCCGGGCGGGACGTGCCATTCGCCATGGCTCGGATCGACGCCGCGTAGGGCGCGCGCAGTACGCCGCGCTCGGTGACGATCGCGGCCACATACTTCGCCGGCGTCACATCGAAGGCCGGGTTCTCGATCCCCACGCCGTTCGGCGTCATCTGCCTCCCGTTGATGTGCGTCACCTCGCTCGGTGCGCGCTGCTCGATGGGGATGCGGTCGCCGTTGCTCGTCGCCAGATCGATGGTGGACCACGGGGCCGCAACGTAAAACGGAATCCCGTGCTCGCGCGCCAGCACCGCGACGCCGTAGGTGCCGATCTTGTTGGCCACGTCGCCGTTGGCCGCGATGCGGTCCGAGCCGACGATCACGGCCTGGATGCGGCCCTGCCGCATCAGTGCCGCGGCCATGTTGTCGCAGATCACGGTGGTTGGGATGTTGTCCTTCATCAGTTCCCAGGCGGTCAGCCGCGCGCCTTGCAGAAAGGGCCGCGTCTCGTCGGCGAAGACGGAGAGCTTGTGGCCGCGCTCGATGGCCGCGCGAATGACGCCCAGCGCCGTGCCGTATCCGCAGGTGGCCAGTGCGCCCGCGTTGCAGTGGGTCAGCACCGTGCCCTCCATCGGCAGCAGCACCGCGCCGTGCGCGCCCATCTGCTTGCAGGCGGCGATGTCCTCGTCGTACATCTGCCGGGCGCGGGCGATGACGGCGGATTTGATCTCAGAAATCGGAGTGTTTGTTGCGGCGAGCGAGTTGTAGAGGCCGCGAATCTCGTCGATGCCCCAGAAGAGATTGACCGCGGTGGGCCGCGTCTCAGCCAGCGTCTTCGCAATCACTGCAACCTCGGCGGTCATCGCATCCAGCGTGGTAGCACTGCTGCGTTCGATGCCCAGCGCCATGCCCATCGCGGCTGAGACGCCAATCGCCGGCGCGCCGCGCACGATCATGTCTCGGATGACGGTCGCGACCTGACGGTAGTCGGTGGCAAGGACGTACGTCTCCTCCAGCGGGAGCTTCGTCTGATCGAGAAAATTAACGCCTTCCGGCAGCCATTCAAGGGTAGGAATCATAGAGATCCCAGTTTATCGCGGATTGAATTAACCCAAGCAGGTTGGGTATACAATGGCGTATGAGTTCGATGAGGTTCGATGGGGTCCTGTTTTCGGCGTATCCGAACGACCATCTACCGCGGCATGTTCACGCTTACCTGGGCAGCATTCACGCTGTCGTCGAGATTCGGCCAGACCGGGCGGTTGTACTCGCGGACCGCAAGGATGCAACATCTCCCCGGAATGCAAAGCGGAGCAGCGTGAAGAAGATGCTGGATGTGGCGGCAGAGAACTTCGATGAGTTATGGGCATTATGGGAGGAGATGCATGAACACAGCCAGAGTAGCAACAACGGACGCTGAGATCGATGCGGCCATCGCGCGGGCCGGAAGACAGGACGACGGATTGCTGATTGAAGACGCGTCCTACAACCGCGCGCTCGACGCGCTGGTGCTGCGCCTTCGCAATGGGCGGCGCGTGCTCTTTCCGCGGGAAGACCTGGAGGGACTGCGCGGTGCACCGGCGGCAAAGGTGGCGCGCGTGGAGGTGCTTGCGGGGGTTGGCCTGCATTGGGAAGAGTTGGATGCGGACCTCTATGGCCCGGCGCTGCTAGAGGGCATCTATGGCAGCAAGCGATGGATGAGTGAGATCGGGCGCAAAGGGGGCGCGGCACGATCGGCAAAGAAAGCGAAGGCGGCGCGCAGAAATGGGGCCAAAGGGGGAAGACCTCAACGCGCAGTTGCTGTCTGACACAGAGTTGCTGTCTGACACAGAAGAGATAGCCCGCTGATAATTTCCTTGATCCGATGCTATGGTCGGGGTGTCATTTTTTCGCGCCGAGCGCAAGATGCGCCTTGCGGACGTCTTTGGCGGTGAAGACGCTGAGGAAGGGCAGGTCTTCGTCCGACGGCACCTCGGCCAGCGCGCGTTCGATGATGAGCCGCCCGCCCTGCTCGCGGTCCACCAGGCAGAGCACTCCGGCGACGATCATTCCGGCCTCGCGCGCGGCCTCGATCGCGGTGACGGTCGAGCCGCCCGTGGTGCACACGTCATCGACGATCACCACCTGCGCGCCGGGCTGCAGGAAGCCTTCGATGCGGCGCCCCGTGCCGTGCGTCTTCTCCGCCTTGCGCACCAGAAAGCCGTGAATCAGTGTGGGCGCAGGTTCCGAATCTACCTCGTCCAACTCCAGTTCGCTCGACAGATTGCGGATCTCGTTGTAGTCGGCCAGCGCCCAGGCGCTGGCGCTGGCGACGTTGGACACCAGCGGATCGGCCCCCATGGTCAGCCCGCCGATGGCAGTTGCCGAAGGCATGTGCTCTCGAATCAGATCGTAGAGCACCAGCCCTGCAAGCCGTCCGCCCTCGGCGTGCAGCGTGGTGGTGCGGCAGTCGACGTAGTAATCGGACTTCTGTCCGCTGGCTAGGGTAAAGTCGCCCAGCTTGAACGAGTATGTGGCGATAAGGTTGAGCAGCGCGGCGCGCGAGTTGGTGGTCATGGCTCAGCAATTGTAGCGGAGAACGAGCGCGGTGTACCCTGCAATTTTTCCGGCGACGCTGCGATTACTGCATCATGCGCTCTAGATGCCTGTAGCCGCCGGTCTGGACCATCACCATGAGAAAGACAAATCCGTTGTAGGCACCATGCACCAGCACGGACGCCGCCACCGAGCCGGTCTTGACGCGCACGAACGTGAGCAGCAGCGAGATGGAAAAGAGCACAAGCAGCGCGGCCCATAGATGCGCCACCTGCTGAAAGTGCATCAGCGCGAAGAATATGCTGGTGAGTATAGCCGAAAAGATCAGCGCCGCCGGGGTCAGCGCGGCGGTGGTCTGCCAGCGGGTGCGCGCCTCTGCGGTGCGCGGCAGGCTCAGCCAGTCGTACGCAATGGCGAAGGCAGGCAGCAGGAACCCGCGAAAGCAGACCTCCTCGAAGATCGGCGCAATAATGGTGCCGAACAGAGTGATGAGCCATGCGTCCGTCTGCGTGCGAAAGAAATCATCGACGGGCAGCGTCTTTGGCGGAGTAATGAAGTAGGTGACCGCCTGCATCGTCACGCCAAGCAGCAAGCCAAGCGGCACCAGCTTCGCGGCCTGGTTGCGTGCGACCGCCCAACGCCACTGCAATCCATCGAGAAACCGGCGCTGCCACACCTGCGGATAGAAGAACCACGCCGCCAGCAGTGTGGTGATGTACGTCGTCGCCAGGAGGGCGATCTGCAACTTCGGGTGCAGCAGTTTGGCCACTCCGTCGTGCTCGGTCCCCGGCGATCTTCCCAGCGCCGCAAGTACAAGCTCAAGCAGAACCAGCAGCACTCCAGTGAAGCAGACAAACACAACTGCGTGTCCCAGGTTGGGAATGCGCCGCAGCGGTGCCGCGCGATCCTCGCCGGAGGAAGTCTCTGTGTCCGGCGCGTCTTCGCGGCCCGGCGTCTCCTCCAGTCTGGGCGTGTCTTCTGGACCGTTTGCGGGGAGGAGACTCATGCCGATTTTTTCCTCTTGATGGACGCGCTCTTCGCCAAGGCCTTCGCAGTCTTCTGCGGCACTGATTTCTTCGCCGCGTTCTTCACAGCTTTGGGCGCGCGCGCTGACGGCACTCCGGTCTTCTTCTCTGGCGCGATGAACTTGCCTCGCGCCGCCTTCACCTGGTCAGGCGCGGCTGCGATATCGAGTGGCTGCGGCCCGGCATGACTCACGCCGCCGCCGTTGGACGAGATACGATTGGCCCAGTTCGATCCTGCGTGGTCCGCCCCATAGTGCCGCGCCAGAAAATTGCCGGTGTACGATCCGGCGACGGTGGCAATCTGCTCCGGCGTGCCGTGCGCGATGATGCGTCCGCCGCGTTCGCCGCCCTCCGGTCCCATGTCCAGCACATAGTCGGCGTTGCGAACAATATCGAGATTGTGCTCGATGATGATGACTGTGTTTCCCAGGTCGGTGAGCCGGTGGAGGACTTCGAGAAGCCTGCGCACATCGTCGAAGTGCAGCCCGGTGGTCGGCTCGTCGAGCAGATACAGCGTGCGCCCGGTCTGGCGTTTCGATAGCTCGCGGGCCAGCTTCATGCGCTGTGCTTCTCCACCGGAGAGCGTTGTGGCGGACTGGCCAAGATGGATGTATCCGAGGCCAACATCGACCAGCGTCTCGAGCTTCGCCGCCGCCGCTGGAATGTCCTTGAGCACCGGAAGCGCGTCGGCGATGGGCAGGTCAAGCAGGTCGGCGATGGAGTGGCCGTTGTAGCGCACGGCGAGCGTTTCCTGGTTGTAACGGCGGCCGTTACATACATCGCAGAGCACATACACATCGGGCAGAAAGTTCATCTCGATGCGCCTCTGGCCCTCGCCCTGGCATGCCTCGCAGCGTCCGCCGCGGACGTTGAAGCTGAAGCGGCCGGGCTTGTATCCGCGCTCGCGCGACTCCGGCAGCATGGCGAAGAGGTCGCGGATGGCGGTGAAGACGCCGGTGTACGTCGCCGGATTCGACCGCGGAGTGCGCCCAATCGGCGACTGGTCGATCTCGATCACCTTGTCGATCTGGTCGATGCCGACGACCCGCCCGTGCGCTCCCGGGTCCTCGCGCGATCCGTACAACTGCTTCGCCAGCGCGCGATAGAGGATGTCCGTCACCAGCGTGGATTTGCCCGACCCGGAGACGCCGGTCACCACTGTCATCACGCCCAGCGGGAAGTGCACGGTCAACTGTTGCAGGTTGCGCGCGGTGGCATTCTCCACCGTGATCCACTTGCCGGTGAGCGGACGCGGCTCGGCGCGCGCCACGATCTCGATCTTGCCGGCGAGATATTGCCCGGTCAGCGACTCCGGGTTGTCCATCACCTGTTGCGGAGTCCCCGCCGCGATCAGCAGGCCGCCGTTCTTGCCCGCGCCGGGGCCGAGGTCGAGCACATAGTCGGCCTGGCGGATCGTGTCCTCGTCATGCTCGACCACCAGCACGGTGTTGCCCAGATCGCGCAGGTTGGTGAGCGCCTGGATCAGCCGCTGATTGTCGCGCTGATGCAGCCCAATCGAGGGCTCATCGAGAACATACAGCACTCCGCGCAGGCGCGAACCGATCTGCGTCGCCAGCCGGATGCGCTGGCCCTCGCCGCCGGAGAGCGTCGCCGCCGAGCGGTCCAGCGACAGATAGTTCAGCCCCACCGCGTTCAGAAACTCCAGCCGCTCGACGATCTCGCGTTGCAAGCGGTCTGCCACGATGCGGTCGCGCCCGGTAAAGTGCATGGCGCGCGCACCCTCCAGCGCACGCTCCAGCGAGAGCGCCGTGAACTCCGCGATCGAGCGGTCCTCGCCGCCGATTGCCACCGTCACCGCCAGCGACTCCGGCCGCAACCGCCGGCCCTGGCAGTGAGGGCAGCTCGTCGCGGACATGTACTGCATCATGTACTCGCGGTAGCCATCGGACTTCGTCTCGTCGAGATTCGCCCGCAGATACGCAATGATTCCGTGAAAGCCCGTCCGCCCCAGCTCGTTCTTGGGAGGCCCGTAGAGCAGCAGGTCCTGCTGCGGCTTGGTCAGCTCTGAAAAGGGCAGCTTCAGGTCGATCTTGTATCGTTCCGCAGCAAGCCGGATCAGCCGCAGCAGATACGACGCGCCCGAACCCGGCCCCATCGCTCCATCCAGCAGCGGCTTCGACCAGTCCGTGATCGTCTTCTCCGGGTCAAAATCGTAGGTACTGCCCAGCCCGTTGCAATGCGGGCAGGCGCCGTAGGCCGAGTTGAACGAGAAGCTGCGCGGCTCCAGCCGCGGCACATCGATGCCGCAATCCGGGCAGGCCATCGACGACGAGTACAGAGTCTCAACCTGCGCGCGGTTTGCTCCCTGAATACCGATCAGCACCAGCCCCTTGGCCATCTGCAAGGCTTTCGCAACCGATGTCTCCAGCCGCCGCGTGTCGAATTTTCGTGGCTCAAGGTTCGAGGTTCGAGGTTCGAGGGAAGGCGAAGTAGATGCGGTCTCGTTGACGTTTTGCGCCAGCGGCTTGAGGATGATGCGATCGACAACCGCCTCGACCGTGTGGTTCCTGCGCTTGTCCAGGCGCATTCCCTCGGTCAGTTCCGTCATCGCGCCGTCGATGCGCGCGCGGAACCCCTGCTGGTCCAGCGCCTCCAGCTCCTCGCGGAACTCGCCCTTGCGTCCCCGCACCAGCGGAGCGTAGACGGTGATGCGCTCGCCGGGAGCCTGCGCCACGATGCGTTCCACGATCTGGTCCGCCGTCTGGCGAGTGATCGGCAGACCGCACTTCGGACAGTGCGGCTGGCCCACCGACGCATACAGCAGCCGCAGGTAGTCGTAGATCTCCGTTATGGTTCCAACGGTGGAGCGCGGACTGCGCGATGTCGTCTTCTGCTCGATGGAGATGGCCGGCGAGAGGCCGTCGATGGCGTCCACGTCCGGCCGCTCCATCTGGTCTAAAAACTGCCGCGCGTAGGCCGAGAGCGTCTCCACGTAACGCCGCTGGCCCTCGGCGTAGATGGTGTCGAAGGCAAGCGACGACTTGCCCGATCCCGAGAGCCCCGTGACCACCGTCAGCGTATTGCGCGGGATCGAGACCGAGAGGTTGCGCAGGTTGTGCTGTCGCGCGCCGCGCACCGTGATGTGTGTAATTGCCATGCGGATCGAATTGGCCGCGCACTCCACAGTGCCGCGTGGAGGCGAAATGGCCAATCCTCAGGATACGGCATCGGGGGGCGCCGGGTCTTGCCCCCGGTCGTCAGGTTTTTTCCCGGACGAAGCGCGGCGCGCCGGTTTGCCTTTGTTTTCTAGGGAACAAGCTTCAGCGCGTTTGCATCGTCCATATATATGGGATGTAAATAATCTCTGCATAAGCCCGCGTCCCGAAAGGGAGGGACTGGTAACCCAAGGCTTTAGCCTTGGGTCTCCCCGCAGCAACCTGCCTGTTTTCAGTGTGGCTTTAGCCGTCGAGGGAACCTTGAGAATCTGTTCAGACCTTCCCCACAAGAACGTATCTGACTGAACAACAGATCAACCATGAAAGTTTGCCAACCTTTAATTGTAATCGATTGGATATTTGTCACAATAGAGTCAGGTTTGCCGCGCTTTTGTCGCGTTGCATACAAGACAACAAGACGTGAAAGTAGAGGAATTTTTCTGTGAGTGATTCGGTGGTACTGGTGTGTGCGGTCTTTGCGTCGTTGGCTTCGGGCGTCCTGCTGGCGTACGGTGTCTGTCAGGCGATCTTTGCCCTCTTCCGCATGCATGCCTGCCAGTCGCCCGCGCAGCCCGCCGTGCAAGGTGCCAGGAAGCAAGTCACGCGTCCAGCCCGCATCGTCGAAGGCTAAGCTCGTCAACCGCCTTCGATAACCCACCCTTACGACAGACAATCCCCGAATCTGATTCGAGCAACACCGTCACCGATAACCCGGTACTTCGCGCACATCAGCGCAACCTGGCCCCGCTCCTCCACGTTTCTCCCGGAGACGATCAGGACCTATATACGGGCAAACTCCGCCCCCTCTATTGACTTTCCTCCGTATCGGTGTAGCGTGTTGACCATGCAAACCCGGGCCTTCTATATCGTCCTATTTCTTGCCGTTCCAGCACTCCTAGCGCAACCACCCGCCGTATCTCCCGCCCCGCCGCCCAGCACAGCCTCGGACGCGCACATCGTCTCTCGCACGGTCATTACGGAAACGCTTTCACCAAACCAGCTCATTTCGCCCACGCCATTGCCAAACCAGATCAATCCGGTGGGCGAGATGCTTGTCTTTTATGGCCACCGCACGACGATGGGCCCGAACAAACGGCAAACCTTTGACGCACCGGACGACTGGTTAAAGGACCTCACCATTCGCATCCAGAACAGAAGCGGAAAAGCAATGATTGGCGCAGGTGTGCAACTGGCCTTCACGACCCTTGCCGCTAACCCCACGGTTGTTTACTCCATTCAACATGGTATTACCCCTGCACACGAAGTGAGCACACCATCTGGACCGATGGTGCACCCCGCATCGGGGACTCCATTCTCGCTTCCGCCGGGTGAGAGCTTAGCTTTCACGCTCGCTCAAGATTACGATGCCATCCGTTCCGCGATTGAAGCCAAAGGGTCTCTCGCGCAAGTAACCTCGGTCTCGATTAGCTACGGCACCTTCTACTTCGACGGCGGTTTGCGCTGGCAGTCAAATACCTTCAGCCGCGTCGATCCGTCCTCGCCCGGCAGGTATATCCCCGCTGTCGCCAAAGACTTCATGATGGCCCCGGATGAGAGGATGATATTCATCGCCCCCCTTCGCACACGTGTGGTAGTCCAGATCACGTCTGCCTTAGTTGACGGCAAGGAGATCACCTCGGATCAGCTATTCACTGCATCCCAGAACTGGATCGCCAATACCGTCATCGTTGCCCGCAATAACACCTCCAAAGTATTGGATGCCTTTGAGTTTCAAGTATCTTTTCAGGAATTTGGGGGACGTTCCTCGAATTTTGTCGTCGGCCAATTACCCGCGTCGGCAAGAGTTGACCGCGAGGGAGTGCTCCATGAGATTCCCGCAACGCCAATATCCGTCGCCCCCGGCGCGACACTGCAAATACCCCTGAAGAACTATCTAGACCAGTTCTCGCGTGAGCTCCAGGACATAAACGTAACTCCACTGGACGCGCATATTCTTCAAATCGCACCGATCACAGGTTATTTTGCAGACGGCACTCGCTGGCAATTTGCAGCGACTCATGCGTATGCGAAGCCCGACCCAGATCATCCTGGAAAGTGGATCGACATTACGCAATCAGAATTTGGACCGGTAGACATACACCGATAAGTGACTCCGATGCAGCGCAAATGCCGTTGCGTGACGAATCGCCGTAGTCTGACGATGTGACGCTGACGCTACCGCCCAGCCATTTCCCGTTTTCGCGTGACGAGAATAGGCCGATGCACGTTTCCAGCCCCAGTTCGGTCCGTCTTTGCATGAACTGCCTCTGAAGTCCGGTTTTCGGCAACTTCGCAGCGGGCCGCAAAAACCTTTTACGGTATGGCCGTAAAGGATGGGGCACCCAACGGGTTCGGGGTAGATAATCACTCTTGTGAACGCGAATGCAAGACTCACCCTCGCCGTCACCGGCGCCAGCGGATCGATCTTTGCCGCGGAGATGCTGCGCGCGCTGGACGCCGATGCGCGCGTCGCCAAAGTCGACTTCATCCCCAGCGAGGCCTCGCTGCGCGTCTTCGCCGAGGAGATGCAGCTCAGCGGACGTAACGCCCTTATAGAAAAACTCCTCGGCCCCGGCCACAGCTCGCCCTCCAAAATCACCCAGCACGCGGAGGCCGACATCGGGGCCAGCATTGCCAGCGGAAGCACTCCCTCGGACGGAATGATCGTTCTTCCCTGCACCATGGGGACGCTGGCCGGCATTAGTAACGGCATGGCCTCGAACCTGATCGAGCGCGCCGCCGATGTCTGCCTCAAGGAGCGCCGCCGCCTCATCCTCTGCGTGCGCGAGACGCCCTTCAACCGCATCCATCTGCGCAATATGCAGCTCGCAAGCGACGCCGGGGCCACCATCTTCCCGGTGATGCCCACGCTCTACAACCTGCCGCGCGACACCGGCGAGATGGCCCGCCAGTTCGTCGACCGCGTGCTCGCCCACATCGGCCTGCCCCAGCCCAACGCGTACGAATGGAAGCCCGATTAGATCGGCCCGTCTAGCGCGCATCTTCCGCAAGAATCTGTTCGCCGCCCTGCATGGGAGGCTGCGCCTTGAGGAACTGGATTGTTCCTGCCAGCACGGGCTTCGCGCACTGGCTCGGCGCAAGGTGGCCGCAGTCCGCCACGCCCTCGAAGACCGAGTGCGGAATCTCGCGGTGCATCGTCTCGCCGACGGCGGGCGGAATCAAAATGTCGGCCAACCCCCACATCACCAGCGTCGGCTGCCGGATGCCAGAGAGACGCGCGTCGAGCAGGCCGGCCCCGGTATCCATCGAGTCCATGGACTGCTGCACGATGCGGCCATTGCTCTTGAGCCTGCGCAGGGTGGCGCGCGCAACGAATCCGGGCAGCGTGCGCGGATGCGGCATCAACATCGCCATCAGCCGCGCCAGCCCGGCGGCATCGGTCGGCACAAAGGCGTCGCGCGGGAAGTTGGTGTGGATGGTAAGGCCCGCGCTGTCGTAGAGGACGAGATGGTCAAACCAGGTGGGATTATCCAGCGCGAGTTTTGCGGCAATCCATCCGCCCATCGACCAGCCCGCGAGGTCGATGTGGCTGCCCCCGGTAACGGGGTCTTGCGGAGCTAGGTGAGTGGCCCATATGAAGTGAATAAGGACATGTTCCTCCATCTCGACGGAACAGCACGGCCACTGCGGCTTCTCGGAGCGTCCATAGCCCAGCAGGTCCGGCGCATAGACGTGGAAGCCCGCGGCGGCGAGCCCGGGGATCAGCGGCGCCCAGTCCTCGCCGCGCGAGCCGAGGCCATGCAGCAGCAGAAGCGGTTTGCCTGGCGTCCCATCGGGCGGAACAGCCTCAAAATAGTGAATGCGATCGCCGCGAACATTAACGTACTCGCTGCGCACACCCGCGCGCCAAAGACGGTAGCGAATCTGCTGGTCGTTGACCCACAGCGGATTCCAGTAAAACGTGCCGCCTGCCACCAGCGCAAACAGCAGAACAACGATCCCAGCCAACCGCAGTCGAGCCTTCATCCGCGCATCCCCCGTTCCTCCGCGTCCCTCGCTTCCGCGGCTTACTTAATTTCTCGATTCTAAGAACCTGTTTAAATACTGCTTTTCGCAGCGGAGATTTACGAATTGTCATTCTGAGCGAAGCGAAGAATCCCCGTATTTCGTCGTTGTCTGTCTCCTCGTTGTGTGCGAGTCCAGTAGTTTTTAAACAGGTTCTAAGAGGCGCGTCCGCGAAGCCGCTATTCCGTACTGGCGCGGCTCGTTCCTCACGAACAGGTGCAGCTTATTCTTCTTGAACGGGCGCGGCTAATCCATGCCGTAAGTGCGCGGTTTATACGCCGACGCTACAGTCGCCGTCGGGCAACTCGTCGCCGGAGTGGGCATAGAGATCGTACGGAGTGCGGCGATTGAACTTGTAACGCTGCCGGATCTCGCGGCCCACGATCAGCCCGAGCGCCACCGCCCCAAGCGCGGCCGAGACCCAGCCGATGGTCTTCAGCAGGTGGGACTCCTCCGCGCAGGCTTGCTCGCCGCAGGCCTGTTGCTCGTTCCGTGCACCGTTGGTGCTCTCAGTCTGTCCGGCAGCGTCAATCCCTTCGCAATCGCGGGATGAATTGTTGCGGCAGCCGAGTTTGGGGAGGAACCTCATGCCCACATGATAGCGCAAACAGGGTGTGGGTCGTGTGTGAAATTCAGTGCATGTGTACCGGCTCGGGAACTCCACGCCGGTCCTCTCCTCTACTTGACGTCGACCTGCTCGAAGCCCAGCGAATAGAGCAGCGCAGTCACGGTGGCGTGTGCGTTCCTGCGCGCGGCGTCCAGGATTCCGTCCCCGAGCGCGGCTTGCTGTAGTTGGTCCTGCGCCCTGGCGCGGATCTCGGGCCCCAGGGCCTGGTTCATCGGAACCAGCGTCCCGGTTGAGCGCACAAGAATTCGCGTGCGCTGGTCGTCCAGCTTGGTCGAGAAGAGCTGCGCGGGCGGCAGCGTAACCTCGATGCCATGCCCACCCGCCTCGATGCGCACGTCTTCGGGCTTGAGCTGCGCCAGGTCGATGCCCGCGACCGACTTGCCGTGGACTACCAGTGGAACTCGTTCGCCTGGCGCGCCGGACGGAGTGGCCAGGGAGAGACCGTCCGCAACCACCGTGTCCATCGAGTAGACAACGGTCTCCAGCCGGTTGAGCCGCTGGATATTCTCCACCACCGCGGGCACCGAGCTGTCGACGCCGGCGGCGCGCCCGGTGATGCGCGTAAGGATGCGGCCCATCGTTCCCGTGGTCTCGTGCCGCACGAAAAAGGCGAACGCCGCCGCGCCCAGCAGCAGCGCCAGCAGGAAGCCGAGGAACCTGCCGCCGTAGTTTGGTCCCGTATAGTATTGCGTTGTCATCGCCGCTCCAATCCCATAATCATAGCCGCTTGCCCTTGCTCCCGGCTTGACTGCTGGAAGTTGTCGATGCCGCAACCTTCCTTATCCCTGTAGCTGTATCATTCTCTGCAAGTTGATGGAGGCCCCTCGATGTCCAGCCTGGTTCGCCGCACTGGTTCTGGTGTATCCGCATTCCTGGCCGCGGCCTCGGCCGCCTGCCTGGCCTTCGCCGCTGCACACGCGCAGCAGAGCGCGGTCGAGACCAGCCGCACGCAAGGCGCGGGCCAGCCGGGCTATGTGATCCGCGCGCGCGCGCCGCTCACCATCGTCGATGTGGTTGTCACCGACGCCAAGGGAAAGCCGGTGCATGGGCTGAAGCAAGCCGACTTCACCGTCCTCGAAGATGGCAAAGAGATGAAGCCGGCCAGCTTCGACGAGCATCGCTCGGACGAGGCCGCATCCGCCGCGCCCACGCTGGTCGAGCAGAAGCTGCCGCCCAACACCTTCACCAACGCCACCCCCGCGCCGCCCGCAGCCGGCCCAATCAACCTCCTTCTGATCGACTCGCTGGACACGCCCATTGGCACACAGCCCATCGTCCAGCAGCGCATGATCGGTTTCGTAGACAAGCTGGGCCCCGACTCGCGCCTCGCCGTCCTGAGCCTCTCTGAGATGGGCAGACTCTCCATTCTTCAGGGCTTCACCTCCGACCACGAGTTGCTCAAGGCCGCCATCCACAGCAAGAAGATCACTGGGCTGGTTCCGCCGATCGAGGATAGTTGGCAGGACCCGATGGGCACCAACTCGGTTGACCAGGACGAGGAATGCAACCGCGGCGCCATGCGTGGACAATACTCTCTGAGCGCCATGCATCAGATTGGTCGCTATCTCTCCGGTATGCCCGGACGCAAGAACCTTATATGGTTCTCCGGAGCATTCCCGCTTAGGATGTACGACAATATGCATGCCGTCTGCTACGACTTCACCCAGGATCTGAAGAATGCAGACGACCAGCTCTCCCGCGCCCACGTCGTCCTCTATCCCGTCGATCCGCGGGCTCTGGACCTTCTGGCGAAGTTTGGGGCCACCAGCCGGCCCGTGATGCAGCAAGCCGAGGAGCACCTCACCATGGAAGCTGTGGCCGAGGAGACCGGCGGCAAGGCCCTCTACAACAACAACGATCTCGCCGCGCTTTCCGCCGACGCCATCGACAACGGCTCCAACTTCTACACCATCACCTACACGCCGGTGAATCAGTCTCTGGATACGCGCTTCCGCACGATCAAAGTGACTGTCGATCAGCCCGGGCTGCATCTGACCTATCGCGACGGCTACTACGCGGTCGTCCCCGACGTTACGCTGAGCGGAAAGAAGAAGGTGGAGAAGGTCAGCGCCATGCAGGCCGCCATGATGCGCGGCGGCCTCGACGCCACGCAGGTCCTCTTCCATATCACCGTGGCGCAGGCTCACGGCACCGAAGCCACACTCCCAGCCGACAACCAGCCGGACGCCAAGCAGATGAAGCCGCCCTACCGGCACTACACCATCTCGTACTCCATCGACGTGCAAGGCATCGACTTCGCCACCTCGCCCGACGGCAACTATCGCGGCAACTTTGAGTACGGCGTGCGGGTCTATAACGCCGATGGAGACGAGGTCGTCAACTCCGTCAGCACCACGGTCAGCCCCATTCTGCCGCCCACCGTCTACCGCTCCATGCTGCGGACCGGCGCCAACGCCAGCCAGCAGATCGACGTGCCCGCCACGGGTGACTTCTTCCTGCGCATCGCGGTGCATGACCTGGCCAGCGACCGCGTCGGTGCCATCGAAGTCCCCACTGCGTCTATCGCGCCAAAGTCCGCACCGGCTGTCGCCGGACAAATGTAAAGCTGCAACACTGTTACGAGGAAGAAACAATGCGATTTCGCAAAATAATGTTCGCTCTCCTGACCCTGACGATGTTGTTTGCGCTCTCGCCTGCCCGCGTCCCGGCGCAGACTGGGGTCGATTCGAACCTTCCGGGAGCGGGCTTCGGCCCGCAGGATGCCAAAGCGGCGACGATCCATGTCTACTCCCGCGAGGCCATCGTCGATGTCCTCGTCACCGATGACAAGGGCCAGCCCGTCCGCGGCCTCACCCGCTCCGACTTCACCGTCGAGGAAGACGACAAGCCCCAGCCCATCCGCGGCTTCTACGAATACGACAAAAGCACGCCGCCAGCCCCCGCGCGCATGCTGCCGCCCAACACCTACACCAACGCCCGCGCCTTGCCCGCCAGCGGCCCGGTCCAGATCTTGTATTTCGATCTCCCGTACGGGTGCAGCTATCCGCCTGGTACCGACTCCGAGGCCGACACCCGTCAGGGCACGCCCTTCGTGCGCGCCAAAAAGTACATCGCGGACTACCTGCGAACCATGCCCGCCGGGACGCAGGCCGCAGTCTTCGTCTACCGGGCCGATTACGGTCTCCGCCTGCTCCAGGGTTTTACCACAGACGGGCAGCGAGCCGCGACCGCCGTCGACAACCTCGTCGTCCTGTCCGGCGGTCCGCCCCCCGGCGCAGATCCGATTGCAGCCGCCGACCAGATCGCCGCCTACGTCGCAGGCATCCACGGCCGCAAGAATCTCATCTGGATCGGCACCCCGCTGGCCATCATGCGCGACGGCGGCCTGTCCTGGTCCAAGTCGCCCGACATGACCTACGTCCATCGCCTCATGGACACCTACGACACCTTCACCCGCGAGCAGATCGCCGTCTATCCCTTCGACCCGCAGGGCGTTCGGGTCGGACGCGCTCTCGGCTTAGGCAATCTCCGCTCCGAAGACATCGCCACCGAGACCGGCGGCGCAGCCATCTACAACACCAACGACTTCAAGGGCGCGGTCGCCAAAATCGTCAACGACACCTTGCACTACTACACCCTCTCCTACGTCCCCACCCGCCCGGACAGTGACGGCCGCTTCCACCCCATCGGCATCAAAGTCAACCGTCCCGGCCTCCACCTCGTCTATCGCGGCGGCTACAACGACGAGCAGCCCGCCCCGCCCGACGACGTGCTCAAGGTCCGCATGACCCAGGACACCATGGGCCTCGGCGCTCTCCTATCCACCCAGCTCCAGTTCGACGTGCGCGTAGAACCCAGCACCGAGCCGGTGAATCCGTTGGATCCGCCGGTAATGGGCGCGCTCAATCCCAAGTTGAAACGAGCGCGACTGGCTCGCTACGGTTTCCTCTTCACGCTGCCGCCAAGCCAGATCGACTTTGCCGACGCTGGAGGCGGAACATACAGCGGCTCGGTGGAGTTCGACGTGGCCGCCTTCGACTCCGACGGAAAGCTCGTGACCACCCTCAACCAGACGCAGAAGCTGCCGCTGACAACCGATGAGTACCAACAGTTCATCGCAACGCCGTTCCAGTTCTTCCAGCAGATCGACCTGCCGCCCGGACAGTTCACGCTCCGCGTCGGCGTCTTCGACACCGTCTCCAACAAACTCGGCACCTTGGAGCTGCCGCTGACCGTGGGCAAGAAGCCCGCCGCATCCGCCGTCGCGGACAAGGGAAAAGCGAGCAAGTAGAGCCTGCTATAAGCCGCGCCTCAGTGCAGTTGGTAGGGCGTTGGCGGCACTGGCGCCACGTCCGGTACCTTTGGCAGCTTACTCGTATCGAAATTCGTTGCCCCAGCCAGCCCCGTGCCCGTTACATTCGCTGTCGCCAGCAGCGGCCCGTCGAAGCCTGTCACCTTGATGCCGCTCAGGTGCACGTTCTTCACGTACGCCAGTTGGATGCCCTTCTTGCACGTCCCGGTGATATTCGTCAGCGTCAGCCCGTCCAGCGGCTTCAACGGATCGATCCGCGTTGCATCCACCAGCGTCGGCACGTCCGTCACGCGCATATTCGTGAACCGGAAATTCTTGAACAGCGGAATCCCCGCCTCGCCAATCACATCCGCAACACCGTCATCCTTGCCAGTGGCTGTATTCGTAATCTGTAGGAAGCCCTGCCCCATGCCGGAGACGTCGCAGTCGGTCGCGCTCACGTCCTCCACGAACGCCCCGCGTCCCACGCGGCTCTTGATGAAGATGGCGTGCGATCGCGCGTGGATAAACTTGCACTTCTCAATGCGCACATTCCTCACGCCCGCCGCCGTCTCGCTGCCGATGCCGATGTTGGCGAATCCCGAGTCGGAGAGCGTGCAGTTGGTGATGAGTGTGTCCTCGCACACGCGCCCGATGTCGTTTCCTTCCGCGCCGCGGCCGCTCTTCAGCGAGATCGAGTCGTCGCCGGTGTCGAACGTGCAGCCGTCGATGATGGTGTGCTTGCACGAGTCCACATCGATTCCGTCCGCGCCGCTCTTGAACGTCGCGTTCTTGAAGGTGACATTCTCGCAGTACACCGGGTGCGTCGACCACATCCCGAACTGCTGCGTGTACACGTCCTGCACCAGCACATTTTTGCAGTTGTTGAACTCGATCAGCGCGGGAAAGCGATACCCGGTGACTCGCTCGTTCCTGCCTCGCAGAGTGGGATTGCCAATGATCTTTCCCGTCCCAACCAGGCCGATGTTCTCCGCATCCGTGGCCGAGATAAATCCGAGATATCCCTTCACCCAGTGGCCCTCCCAGCGTACCTGCGCGAACGGATAGTCGCTCATGTCCTGCGATCCATTCAGCGTGGCGCCCTCCTCGACGCGCAGTGTGACACCGCTGCGCAGAACCAGCGCGCCAGTCAGATAATCTCCCGCCGGCACCACCACCTCGCCGCCGCCAAATACCGAGCAGCGCTCGATGGTCTGCTGAATCGCCAGCGTGTCTTTCGTCTTGCCGTCGCCGGTTGCGCCGTAGTCGCGCACGTTGAGCTTCACCGTCGGCTTGGCAGGCGGCTTGGGCATTGTCTTGTGAGCGCCGGGGTGCGCCGGCTGCTGCGCCGTGGCAAGTTGATCCATGGAGGCGATGGCGGGTACGGCAAGCAGGGTTTGTGTTGCCACTTTCAGAAAGTTGCGGCGTTCCATTTTGGCAGAGGTCATCTCAGTCGACTTTCAGCAGAGGAATTTCTTGCGCAATAACCATATCAGGCGCGGGCGCGGCCTGGCTCGACGCGATCAGAGAGGCCACTTCCACCCGGTGATCTCCGCCCGGTCGATCCCGTTCTGGTGCGCGTAGTTCACGCTGTCGACAATCTGGTCCTTCAGCCACTCACGGGTGTGCGCCGCGGTGTCCCGCAGCTTCGGCACGCGGTCGATCGCGTCCAGCGCCAGGTCGAAGCGGTCGGTCTGGTTCAGGATCGCCAGCTCCAGCGGCGTGTTGATGTTCCCCTTCTCCTTGTATCCGCGCACGTGGATGTTCTCGTGGTTCTTGCGCCGGTAGGTCAGCTTGTGGATCAGGAACGCGTACGCGTGGAAGTTGAAGATCACCGGCTTGCCCACCGTGAACAGCGCATCGAACTCCGCGTCGCTCATCCCGTGCGGATGCTCGCTCTCCGGCATTAACCGGAACAGGTCCACCACGTTGACGAAGCGGATCTTCAGCTTCGGGCAGCGTTCGCGCAGGATGGCCACGGCAGCCAGCGACTCCGAAGTCGGAATGTCCCCCGCGCACGCCATCACCACATCCGGCTCCGACCCATCGTCGTTCGACGCGAAGTCCCAGATCCCAATCCCCTTGGTGCAGTGGTCGATCGCCTGCTCCATCGTCAGATACTGCAAGTGCAGGGCCTTGTCCGCGACAATCACGTTGACGTACTCCGTCGAGCGCAGGCAGTGATCGCCCACCGAGAGCAGACAGTTCGCATCCGGCGGCAGATAAATCCGCGTAATCTCGGGACTCTTGTTCGTCACCACGTCCAGAAATCCCGGGTCCTGATGCGTAAATCCGTTGTGGTCCTGCCGCCACACCAGCGATGTAATCAGCAGGTTCAGCGATGAGACGGGCTGGCGCCAGTCTAGTTCGAGCTTCGACTTCTCCAGCCACTTCGCATGTTGGTTGAACATCGAGTCGATGATGTGCACGAAGGCCTCGTAGCTGGAGAAAAATCCATGCCGTCCGGTCAGCAGGTAGCCCTCCAGCCAGCCCTCCAGCGTGTGCTCGCTCAGCATCTCCATCACGCGCCCGGACGCCGAGAGAAATCCGCCGTCGTCGTCCTCTGGCAGTCGCTCTTCCATCCACGTCTTGGGACTCGCCTGGTAGATGGCGTCCAGCTTGTTCGACGCCGTCTCATCCGGCCCGAAGACGCGAAAGCTCGTCATGTTCCGCCGCATCACATCGCGCAGCATGTGCGCCAGCACGTCGGTCGACGACACCTCGATCTGCCCTGGCCGCTCCACCTTCACCGCGTAGTCGCGGAAATCCGGCATCTCCAGCGGCTTGCGCAGCAGCCCGCCATTGGCGTGCGGATTCCCCGAGATGCGGCTCGTCCCGGTCGGCGCCATCGCCGCAAGCCCAGGAATCAGCTTGCCCGCCTCGTCGAACAACTCTTCAGGCCGATAGCTCCGCATCCACTCTTCCACCAGCTTCAGGTGCGCGGGATTCGTCCCCGGATCGGTGATCGGAATCTGGTGCGCGCGCCACGATCCTTCCAGCTTGTGCCCGTCCAGCTCCTTCGGACAGGTCCATCCCTTCGGCGTGCGCAGGATAATCATCGGCCAGCTCGGACGCGCAGGGATTGTGCTGGGATTCGCGCGTGCGGCTTCTCTGGCGCCAGCCTGGATCGCGCGAATCTCCAGAACGCAGTGCTCCATCACCGCGGCCATCTTCTGGTGCATCGTCGCCGGGTCGTCTCCCTCGACGACGTATGGCGTGTAGCCCAGACCCTTGAACAGCATCTCCAACTCCTCCGGCGGAATGCGCGCCAGAATCGTAGGATTCGCAATCTTGTAGCCGTTCAAATGCAGGATGGGAAGCACCGCGCCATCGCGCACCGGATTGAGAAATTTATTCGAGTGCCAGCTCGTCGCCAGCGGCCCAGTCTCCGACTCGCCATCGCCCACCACCACCGCAACGATCAGGTCTGGATTGTCGAACGCCGCGCCAAACCCATGCGACAGGCTGTATCCCAGTTCGCCGCCCTCGTGGATCGACCCCGGAGTCTCCGGCGTGCAGTGGCTGCCAATCCCGCCGGGAAAGGAGAACTGCTTGAAGAAGCGCTGCATCCCGGCGATGTCCTGACTCTTGTCGGGATAGATCTCCGAGTAGACGCCCTCCAGGTAGCTGTTCGACAGGGTCGCCGGCGCCCCGTGTCCCGGCCCCGCAAGATAAATCAGATCTAGCGAATATTTCTTGATCAGCCGGTTCAGATGGACCCAGGTAAAGTTCTGCCCAGGGTCCGATCCCCAGTGGCCCAGCAGCCGGTTTTTGATGTGCTCCACCTTCAGCGGTTCGCGCAGCAGCGGATTCGCCTGCAGATACAGCATCCCCACGCACAGATAGTTGCACGCGCGCCAGTACGCATCCATCCTGCGTAGCTCATCCGCCGAAAGCGGCTGCGCGTCTATCGAGAGCGTCTTCGCGCCCGCCGGAATCGTTGCCCCGGATGCCTTGCCCTGCACTGCGGAACCTGTACCCATCGTCTTTCTCCTATCTACGTTCACGTCCTCATTCTGTCTCACGCCGTCATTCTGGCGTAGCCCTCTGAAGTCGCCATTCCGAGCGAAGCCTATTGGAATCGTCCTTCTGGCGGAGCCAGAATCTCCGTATTTCGTTCGTAACTCGACACTCTACCCCGTCAGAAAAATGCTCCACGGCCCTTTATTGCTTCAGATGCCAGCTTACGTCGATAAGCCGTACGGCCGCATTCCAGCCAGATCAATTTACGTTGACTTCCCCTCGCTCCCCGGTGATTCGCGGCACATCCGCGCCACATGGCGCGCGATCATGCGGTCTTCCTCCGCGGGCACAATGTACACCGCAATGTCCGAGTCCTCATCGCTGATCTTGCGCACCGTCTGGCCCGCAATCCGCCCCGTCGCTTTGTGCTCCAGTTGGTTCGCCGCCAAATCCAGATCCACGCCAAGCTCGCGCAGATTGCCCGCAATCTCTGCGCGCGTAGCCGCATCGTGCTCCCCGATCCCCCCGGTAAACACAATCGCATCCGCGCCATCCAGCGCGATGAATCCTGCAATCGCCTTCACCACGCTGCGGCAGAAGACGCGAATCGCCAGTCCCGCCCGCGCGTTCCCCTCGGCGGCCCGCTTCCTCAGCTCGCGCATGTCGTTCACGCCGCCCAGCGCCTTCAGCCCCGCGTCGCCATCGATCATTCGCTCCACCGAATCCGCCGTCGCGCCCGCCTGCCGCATCAGGAAGAGAACGACGCCGGGATCGAGGTCGCCGGTGCGCGTCCCCATCATCACGCCGCCGGTCGGCGTCAGCCCCATCGTCGTATCCACCGACCTGCCGTCGATGCACGCCGTCACGCTGCATCCGCTGCCCAGGTGCGCGATCAGCATCGACCGCGGAAACTCCACGCCTGCCGCCGCGCGTAGCTGCACCACCACCGACTCGCACGATAGCCCATGAAATCCGTAGCGCCGCACGCCCTGCTTGCGCACCGAGTAGGGTAGCGCATACACCGTCGCCTCCTCCGGCATCGTCTCGTGGAAGACGGTGTCGAAGCACGCAATGTGCGGCACGCCGCTGAAGCGCCGCATCGTCTCCTCGATGATCTCCAGCGCCTCCGGATCGTGCAGCGGAGCAAACTCGCACGCCGCGCGCAGCTCCGCCAGCACCTCCGGCGTCAGCCTCTGATGTCCCAGCAGGTGCGCCCCCGGATGCACCACGCGATAGCCCACAGCGTCGATCGCTGGCAGTCCAGCCAGGCTCACCGCGCGCTCCACCACGCCAAAGGCCTCCTCCATCGTTCCAATCTTCACCTTGCCCAGCCTGCCGCTCAGGTCGTTCCCCGCCGCATCGCGAAACGCCAGCTTCTCCGAGCGGCCGCCGATGCCGCCCAGCTCTCCCTCATACAGCGTGTGGCACTCTGTATGCGACCCCTCACCCACCTCATGCATCGAGAACTTGATCGACGACGACCCGGGATTCAGCACTAGAATATGCATTCGCTCAGCCTCTTCGCAGCCACAACCAAGCTACCACTCCCCGCGTCTGAGCGGGTTCGACCGGCTTCTTCCGCGCGCCCCTACGGCCAATACTCCCATAAGGAATCTCTGCACAAGTCCACGTTTTGAAAGGGACGGGCTTTAGCCCCTGAGGGAATGTTGAGGACTTGTGCAGACCCCCCATAACAGCACAAAAAATAAATCCGAGCGATATCGAAAAACGAACGTCTTATGTTCAGACAAACAATTCTGGGGCATCTACCGGATTTGTATATCGGGAATACCGAGTGGCATACCAAGGAAGAATCATCCCGCGATGAACGACCGTGTTGCTCCCAAGCTGAGCCGTGCTGGCAAACTCCTGCTCCTCACCGCGGCTTCGATGGCCCTCGCCATCCCATCTGCATTTGCCCAGCAAGCCGCCACCGCGCCCGCCAACACGAAACCCCTCACCTTCGATGTCGTTACCATCAAGCCCCACGACCAAAGCGTTCGCCCAAATGCCTGGACGCTCAATCCCACCCCCGACGGTTACACCGCCGCCAACGTCTCTCTCCTCAAGCTCGTCAGCCAGGCCTACGGCATCTTCGACCCCAAGCTCCTCACCGGCGGCCCGCCCTGGATCGACAAGGACAAGTTCGATCTCGAAGCCAAATTCGATCCCTCGGAGATCCCGAACGCAAAGGATCTCACCTACCGCCAGCGCTCCGACATGCTGCGTGCAGTCCTCGCCGACCGCTTCCACCTCAAAGTCCACTTCGAGACCAAAGACTTCCCCGCCTACAACCTCGTCACCGCCAAAGGCGGCCCCAAACTTACGGAAACCAAACCCGAAGATATTCACACGTCCCTGGGCGGATCAAGTTGCATCGCCGGGCAACTTGGCGGCATGGCCAAAGGACAAGGCTGCACAGCGGCGGTTCTGGCGAACCAACTGCGGAACCCCACCGGTCGAACAGTCATCGACAAGACCGGCCTCACCGCCCGCTACGACTTCGAACTCCACTGGTCCTCCGACAACACCCCCGCTGATTCCCCCGCCGCCGTCTACCCCACCATCTTCACCGCAGTCCAGGAGCAGCTCGGCCTCAAACTCGAACCCTCAACTGCCCCACTGGACATTCTCGTCATCGACTCCGCCGAGCCACCCACGCCAAACTAGCCATGCCAACGAGGGCTGTCCGCATGATTAGCTATATCTTTACGCATCAAGTCAGGATATTGACGGCCATCGCCGCGCTGCTACTCTTCTCCAGCGCAAGCACTCACCTCGTTGCGCAGACCGATGCAACACCACCCTCGGCCTCGCAGCTTGCGCCCATCGCGCCAACGATCTCTCTCGGCGAGCCAACTCGCACGGCAAAGCTCGAATCGGACGATCCGGAGATGAAATATGTGAATGGCTTCTTTATCAACGCCGACGCAAGCGGACACATCCTCATCCGCGACAAGGATGGCCATATAACCGGCGACTTCAATCTCCGGCCACTAGAGAAAGACACTGTATTTCCATTACTCGCCGTCCATGACGTAGCAGTCTTCAAAGATGGCAGCATCGTCGCATCGTGGATATACATGCTGCCGCATGATAACCGGCGATACTTCTATCTGGTCCACTACGACCAAACCGGTAATTTTCTTGAGGATATTGATCTGGGCCAATGGCGTGCCTTGCGTCTCTGCATCGCCGACGATAAATCGATCTGGACGCTCTCAGGGGAAGATAACGGGCGTCCGATCTACTCTCCCGATGAAGGTGTTCTGCGCAATTACAAGTTCGGTTCTGGATTGGTGCGAGCTGTCGTTCCGCGTTCCAACTTTCAGCCGAACGATAACCACAGCTTCCCGCTCTACAGCAACGCCGCCAACAAGATCGCCATCGATTGCTCCGGCGAGAAGATTCACGCCCTGACCGGCGACGGTCAGTGGATTGAGTACACGCCGGGAGCCGACTTCACAATCACCAAGATCGATGAGGTCAGCCGCGCGGTCTTCGGATACTATTGGAAGCTCTCCGGCTTCGCCTATCTCGGCGAGGGCCACGCATACGCCGTGATCCACTCCGGCGCAGGCGACCCATTCAAGCGCATCCTCGCTGAGCTTCTCCCATCCAAGGACGGCAAAACGCTGCATTGGGCCGAAATCCCCGAAAAGGCCCTGCCAGCCAACAACCAGCCACCAGACGCGGCAACCCCACCCGGAACCGTGCCCAAGGAACCGATCGCGGTTACAACCGTTCTGGGTGCGGACCACGAAGACGGAGAGCAGCTTGTCTACCGCACCTCAGCGGACGAATCCGTACTCTGGTCGAAGCCGCTCTTCGGCAGCGCACCCTAACACGCTCCCTCAAAACTCCCATCTCCTTCAACTCACAAAATCCCGCGCGGACAATCTACACTCAATCTATGTGCGGAATCATCGGTTACATCGGCCCCAATCCTCCCGTCCCCATCATCCTCGACGGCCTTCGCCGCCTGGAGTATCGCGGCTACGACTCAGCCGGCATCGCCGTCGCCGGCGGCCCGCAGGGCCTGGAGCTGCGCCGCGCTCCCGGCAAGCTCGCCAACCTTGAGGCCGTCATCGCCGCCAGCCCTATCTCCGGCACCTTCGGCATCGGCCACACGCGCTGGGCCACCCACGGCCGCCCCACGGAGGAGAACGCCCACCCGCATCGCGACGGCTCCGGCACCCTCGTCGTCGTCCACAACGGCATCGTGGAAAATTATCTAGCCCTCAAGGCTGAACTCATCGCCAAGGGCCATCACTTCGCCTCCGAGACCGACACTGAGGTCATTGCTCATGTCATTGAGGACGAGTTCAACCTCGCTGCCGCAGCCACAAATCCGGGTATCCCATCTTCGGCGACGGTCTCATCGTCGCCTAAGTTGGGGTCCACCGACTCCCCCGAATCCAACCCCTCCGAATCCGTCCTGACTCTCCCACGCAAACCCGCAATCCCCCTGGAAGAAGCCGTCCGCCGCGCCGTCAAGCGCCTCACCGGCGCCTTTGCCATCGGCGTCCTCTCGGCCAACGAGCCGAACAAGCTTGTCGCCGCGCGTTTTGGCCCGCCCGCCATCCTCGGCATCGGCGAGGGCGAATTCTTCCTCGCATCCGACGTCCCCGGCATCCTGCACCACACGCGCAACATTCACTTCCTCGCCGACGGCGAACTCGCCATCCTCACTCCCTCCGGCATCGCCCTCACCGACTTCGACGCCAACCCCCTCCCTCTCCGCATCCAGCGCATCGCATGGGACCCCATCCAGGCCGAAAAGTCCGGCTACAAGCACTTCATGCTCAAGGAGATCAACGAGCAGCCCCGCGCCGTCCGCGACACCATTCTCGGCCGCGTCTCCGCAGATACGGGCCGCGTCTTCCTCGCCGAGATGAAGCTCTCCGACGCCGATCTGCGCGCCTGCACCCAGATCACCATCGCCGCCTGCGGCACCAGTTGGCACGCGGGCCTCGCCGGCAAGTTCATGATCGAGCGCCTCGCCCGCCTGCGCACCGAAGTGGACTACGCCAGCGAGTACCGCTACCGCGACCCCATTGCCGACCCGCTCTCCATCGGACTGCTCATCACCCAGTCCGGCGAGACGGCAGACACCATCGCCGCCCAGCGCGAGCTCCACGCCCTCGGCTCCCGCACCATCGCCATCTGCAACGTCGTTGGCGCAGCCGTCTCCCGCGAGGCCCAGGGAACCATCACCACCAACGCCGGCCCGGAGATCGGCGTCGCCAGCACCAAGGCCTTCACCGCCCAGCTCACCGCGCTCTTCCTCCTCGCGCTCCACCTCGCCCAGGTCCGCGGCACCGTCACCACCGAGCAGTCCCTCGCCCTCGTCGCCGAACTCTCCAAAATCCCCGGCAAGCTCGAGGAGGTCCTCCGCTCGGTCGATGACCAGTGCGCGCTCCTCGCCAAGTCCTTCTACGCCTCCAACGACTTCCTCTTCCTGGGCCGCGGCATCCACTACCCCATCGCCCTCGAGGGCGCGCTCAAGCTCAAGGAGATCAGCTACATCCACGCCGAGGGCTACCCCGCCGGAGAGATGAAGCACGGCCCCAACGCCCTCATCGACGAGACCCTCCCCGTCGTCTGCATCGCCACCAAGGATCCCGCCGACCCCACCTCCGTCCTCAAGTACGAGAAGACCCTCAGCAACATTCAGGAGGTCACCGCCCGCTCCGGCCGCGTCATCGCCATCGCCATCCAGGGCGACAGCCAGATCGCCTCCCAGGTCGAGCACACCATCTACATCCCCCCCGCCCCGGAGCTGCTCCTCCCCATCCTTGAAGTCGTCCCCCTGCAACTCCTCGCCTACCACATCGCCGTCCGCCGCGGCTGCGACGTAGACCAGCCCCGCAACCTAGCCAAATCCGTCACCGTCGAGTAATTAATAACTGGTGTCCCAAGGGCCATGGAAACGGACAACATTATCTCGAACTGGACAACATAACCCCGAACCAGACAACATTATCCCAGCCAATCTCGCTCGGGCTATTTTCAGACCATTCGCCAGAAGCAAGATCACAGTGCCACAGCGGTCGATTCCGGGATGCGCGGTCGATGAAACCGCGCAAAGTAGCACCGCGGAACATAGTGGTCTCTCCGGCCGCGCTGGATGGTTCTCTCTGGCATACATCCATTGTCAGCCATTTGAGTTTGGCAACTTGGCTTGGCCCACTTCGGCGGTTTGTTTTGGCCCACCCCTTTGGGGGTTGATGTCGACGTTCGTGGTGCGGAATCAGATGGATGCCCGCACGGTGTACGCCAGCAGGTTCCATTCTGAGAATCGACGCTATCACGAGGAGCGCGGCCACGATCCGTCAGGCGGAGAGGGCGATGTCGCAGAGTGCGGAAGCCAGGCGAGGCTGTTCGAGGAGGCGTAGGCGGCGAGATCGTCGGTACCGCTGTGAAGCGCGTGGCCGCGCAGGAGGGCTCGACAAGACTATATTCGCATGGCACCGGCGGGTTGGTTCCGGATTAGCGACGATAGGTGGATGTCCGGGCAAGGAATACAGGGAACGAAACGAATAGATTCCTATGTACTCGTTCACTCCAACGTGCCTCCCGATCCCACAGTGCGAAAGCAGGTTTTGAGACGAGCGAAGGGACGATGTGAGCGATGTGGGATTAGCTGGGAACTCGCAAACTTCTTGGAGATTCATCACATCATCGCTGCCGGCGTAAAGATCGATCGCTACAACAACTGCGTCGCGCTTTGCCCCAACTGCCACAAAGAAGCTCAGCTGGCGTCAAGAAATGTAGCTATAGAAACAGAGCTGTTGAAGTTTGTACGCAGCTTTCCAGCGAAGGCACCACCCTCGTGAGATTGAGCAAGAATAGTGTGAGAACCCCGAATCGTGTACGTTCTGAATCAGCTCAAAGGGCCATAGCGAAGATGCCCCCGTGGTGCCCGCCCGCGCGTCGCGCACACGAGTCTGGATGCGCCGTGCTTCCATCCGCTGTGCCTGAACATTGCACGCTTATTCGTAGTGTGCGTGCGCGGTTTTGCTCATGATGCCAGCGTCTGCCACCTCACGCCCATGGACATCCGCATGTCGTTGCTGACGAGAGTTTTCGCCTGCCACGTCGGAACAAAGATCATGGGCGGAGACAGATCAGATCGGAATCAACTCAACCGGTTGATCTCATTTATACCAAGTTTACGCAGTTTAGCAATTTCAGATAAACTCCGAAAACTCGCTATACTTCTGCCCGTGTCTTTGCGGCCTCAAGACGCGCTGCGAATAACCGCTTTAGTATCAAATGTCTGCGAATGTCGTTCCACCAGGGTTGCGATGTGACTATTTTGGGTGCCGCTGAGCAGATCGCCCTCCCAATGACCGGGAATAGCGCGGTCTTCAATTTCTGCAGGCCTTTCCCGGATAGAGATGGCATCGACGATCTGACCTCGGGACTGTCCGCCAGCCCGAGAGTGCCGTGAGCGGCGGATACACCGCTTGAACCGCAGGTGCTGACCGGCAGCATAGCGTTGCTCCGGGTGGCAGAATTGATTGCATTCAGCAGTACCCTGCGCTAGCAAATTTTGCTGGCAAGCTGAGAAGCAACGCTAGAGCCTGCAACGCTCTTCTCCGCGAACAGAAAGAGTCCTTTGCCGTTGCTGCGCTTCTCCCAAAGCTGCCCAAGCGCCCGCTTCTCTTTGGAGTCATCATTCGTTGCATAGGCATCGCCCTTATACTCCACCACCAGGACGCGGCCATCGGTAAGCAGCGCCACGAAGTCAGGGTAAAAGCGATCAGTTGCGGTCTGTAGCCAGAAGGATGCGATCGGCTGTTTTGACAGATTCCGCACCCAATACTTTACCGTTGCGTTTCCGTCGATCACCTGAGCGCAATCGAACTCTTCGCCACTAGACTTCATCTCTCCCGGCAGCGGATAGAGGTGCTTCGGGAGTTTGTATGGCCCCTGATAGAACGAGTTTGCAGGATAGACGTTCGGGTCGAAACGGAAGGCAAATTCGTCTCGCTCTTCCGCCACGGCCAATTCCAATAGAGCTTGGTAGCCTTTGTTGTATGCAGTCTGCCGGGACTGTTCGATTAGCTCACCCAGCTTGCGGGCGAGAATGAACTTCGCTCTCACCAACGTGGCAAGATCAAGCCCGCGCTTTTGCAGAAGTCCGGTAACGGCCTGCAATAGCCAAGCGGCGAGAGTCCCCGAAGTCACGTCCACTTGCCGGAGCAGACGATCAAGCCAGCGGACAAGATCAACCTCCGTCCAATCGGCGGCCAGGAGATTCAGGTCAAGCTGCTGTTGTCCCAGCAGCTTGTACACAACCTTGCTGCCCTCCACGTCAAACTCAAAGGTCTTGGAAGAGTCATTGAATTGGAAAAGGCTCAGGTCTGCTGGATAGTCGAGCAAATTCCAGTTCGTCGCATTCAGAACCAGTTCTTTGTCGAATAGCTCCAAGGAGCCGTCGTACTCGACGCACAGGCGCGGAACGGCGAAGCTCTCACCGCGCTCCGATGGCGACGGCTCACGATACAGTAGAGCGTTGTGGTCTGCGATCTGCTGTCTCACGGCGGGCCTAGCCGCTTCCGAGACGACTGCCAGCACCCGCACCTCGACCGCCTCCGTCACCCGTTCTGCGAGCTTGATTTGCGTCTCGCCTGATGAGGTTGTGACCACGACAACGGCTCTCTGCTCTACCTCGGATAAACCTGATAGATCGGGCGCTCTCTCGACCATGAACACTGGCGTGAAGAGTGAATCGCCAGCTTGGTACGTTTCAATCAACAGCGGGGCCTCTGCCGACTCAAAGCCCATGTCTACCAGGCTATCGCGAAGCTGCCTCGCCGCTTCTCCGAAGTGCGCACTCGAAACGTGGGCATAGGCTTTGTTCAACTCCGAGGCTTTGCGGCGGCGTGCATAGGGCATCCGCAATACTCGTCCCAGCAATTGCTCCACGTCCTTGCTGTTGCTGATGTTCGCAGTCGAGCAGAAGACGTAGGCAAAAGAGCAGTCCCAGCCCTCTTTCAGGGCTTGCACGGTAAGCACAATCTCTATCGGGCAATCTGGCGAGAAGAGGTTGATCTTGTCTAGCTCGCGCTGGTCGCCGGTGACGACCGCGATACTTTCTGGCGGGATTTGCTCACTTTCGAGAAGATATTGCTTCACTGCCTCCACATTGGCGGGCCTGTCCTTGTTCTCAGCTTGAATCAGGAGGATTGGACGGATGTAGTCCACCTCGTTGAGCGCCGACTCGGCAAGCCTCTTGCGGGTCCGTAGGGCATCGCCAATCGCTGTCTGCCATCCGCTGTCATGTACAGTCAGCACGATGGGCAGCTTTATCATCGCTTCCGCCTTCAGTTGCGCGGCGGATACGCGATAGAGGATATTGCTACCAAAGTGCGCGTCCGTTGCCGGCGTAGCGGTCAACTCCACGATGCACGACGGAGATAGACGCTTGAGGGTGTCGAAGGTCAGAGCAGTGCGAGCGTTGTGGGCCTCATCCATGATGATGAGGGGACGATGGAACTTGAGCAGGTTGGCGAAAGAATACTTTACCTTACCCGCGTTTGGCTTCCCATCTTCGATGGTTTCTAGGCCGGGCGTGGCGAGAACCGCGCGGTTGAAGTGATCCTCCAAAGCCTCTTTATGTGAGTAAACGTCCCGCCCCGCTGTCTTCTCCACTCTGAGGGTCTGAATGGTCGCAACCACGACGCAAACGCTCTGTGCGATGTCGGCGGGGCGGATGTTCTCGATCTCCGAAATGTCGAAGACCCGGACCCGGCCATCGAACGCCTCATCCAACGCGATGCGGTACGGATGGGCGGTATTCTTCAGCGCGTCGGCGGTTTGGATCCGGATCATGTTTGAAGGAACAAGCCATAGCACGACGGGAAAGTCTTTCTCAATGTAGCTCTCGGCGGCGACGCGAATTGTGTACGCGCCGACAATCGTCTTCCCGCCGCCCGTGGGCAAGCGCAGGCAGACATAGGGAATGGATTCGAGACCCGCAATCTTGTTGTAGCGGGGAACGCCTCCGCTCTCGGTGCGGGCAACTTTGAGAAAGGCTTGCTCAGGATCGCGGCTCAAACGAACCTCTCCCAGGTACTCGCGGAGCTTATCGAGTGTCGCCGTTTGAAAGTCTTTGAGCCTGATGTCCATTAGCGGGCTTTCACATCGTATGGAGTTTGTTTGAAGGTGATACCAAGCTGTTTCAACGCAACCGCACTCAGGCGCGAGCTTTCCCCATAGATCACCTTTGGCCCATCGTGCGCGGGCAGCTCCGCCAGAACCTTGCGCGTAAGCACGTTGCCCCCATCGGGCCGTTTGTCGCCCAGGATGCCGTTGTAGAGCAGGTAATAGGCCGTGTCGCCGTGCTTGCCCAGCAAGGGGGAACGCTTGCGTTTCTGGTGGAGTGGTGTGCGCGTCTCCGCAAACCAGACGTGCGCGGCCAGATGATCGAAGCGGATCACAGGATTGATATGCCCCTGCTCATCGAAGATGGGACTGCCCAGCCGGTAGAAACGGAATCCGCCGCCGCCAGCCCAGCCGACTGTCTCAGATATGCCGCCCTGTTCCCCGTCCACAACCTTGCGGAGACGGGGAACGCAATGCGTCTCCGCGTGCTCGCCCATCTCAATACCGATGTACTGGCGGCCCATCTTGTGCGCGACTGCGGCGGTCGTACCGGAGCCAAGAAAGCTGTCGAGGACTAAGTCTCCTACATTTGAAGAAACATGGAGCGCACGTGAAATCAACGCCTCAGGTTTTGGTGTAGAGAAGGGAACGGTATCTGGAAACAGGCTGGTAATCTCTGCTTTAGCGTTGCCGTTTGTGCCGACTTCCGTATGCAACCAGATTGTAGAAGGAACCAGTCCGGTTTGAACTTCAGTCGAGAATTTCTTCACACGAGGAACATTGTTGCCGTCGGCACCAAACCAGATTCTATTGTCCGCGATCATCTCCCTAAAACGAGGCTCTGTATAGAGCCAACAGCGGCCATTGGGAGGATCGACCTTGCGCCCAGAGGGAGTTGTAACAGTAAAGAATTGTTCGCGTCGGCGTCCTTTCTCGGCTTTTGCGTGTGCTGGCAAAGATGCCCAATTGCCCCTTGGGTCGTTGTCGGGATTTTCGTATCGCCCCAACTGACTTTGTGAGGCTGGTAGTGGATTTCTAATCTCTTTCCATAGTTCCCGGTTTTTGGCAAAAAGAAGAACATTGTCATGGACAGTCGAAACATCCGTGCGATTTTCACGGGTATGCGACTTCTGCCAGATCACGTTCGCTACAAAATTATTTCGTCCGAAAACCTCATCCATGATGACTTTGAGGTAGTGGGCTTCGTTGTCGTCTATCGTGACCCAGATGCTTCCTTCTTCGGTGAGAAACTCGCGCAGCAGCTCCAGCCGGGGATACATCATGCCCAGCCATTGCGTATGCTCTAGGTTGTCGTCGTAGTGCTCGAAGGCGCTGTGGGTGTTGTAGGGCGGGTCAATGAAGATGCACTTCACCCGGCCCGCGTAGAAAGGCAGCAGGGCCTTGAGCGCCTTCAGGTTATCGCCCTGGATGAGCATGTTCTCCGTCTGCTCATCCCCATAGGAAAGCTCCGGCACGGCCTCCAGTAGGTGGTAGGGGACACTGGCGGCGGTCTTCTCATCTTCGGGACGTGTGAGCCAATCGAGCTTGGGCATGGACAGCCCATATTGTAGGACATCGCCACAGTGGATGCCGCATACCACCGAGAAAGGTGCCCAATAGACAACCCACGATCCCGGCTCGGCACCTTTTGGCCGATTGGCTCACCCGATTCAGGAATTCTTTAGTGCGTAGTTCTTTGATGGTATCGCGGAGTTGACAGCCTTTTCAAATTCCCTGGCCGCATCCGCATGGCCCACACAAACCAGTGCGCTCTTCGTACGCGTGCTATCCATATGGACGACGGATTTCATGGGGGGGGAAGGATGGGAGACCAGACCGACAACGAACCTTCGCAATAGGTGCGATCTCCCGCTGCATACGAGGCCACCTCAGACCACAAGAATGCTGACGCTATAAGACCCATGCACGGCGCTGAAGCACTGATTGAGTCGAACGATTCCAACCACCCGCAAGCAACAGGGGCAGCAGCCAGGTGCGCTCTCAGCTTGCTTGTTCCTTCATCTATCTTTTGTTGTGCCTCTGTAGCGAACAATGCTTTGCCCACTTCGCGAGACGGAGGAAGTGAGTTCCAGGAAACCCTTGGTTGCGTGAACGATGAGTTTAGTCCTGCATCGAACATGCATCCCGACGCGAAACGATCAGAAGTTTATTCAATGTATCCCTCGGCCATCATGTGGCTCCGCAAGCGGGACGCAGAATGGCTGAACCGGCATCTGCCAGCGTGGGAAAAGAGCAAACCTTCCGGTCGAACAAAGGGCACACGAGCTCGCAACTGGCAAGAACGAGATGCGAGACTAGCTGCGCAAATTCCGATAATTGCCGAGGAATTCAAGAATATCCCAGGACCACCTATTAGGCTTTCGATCGCACGCTTGCGGCGAGGGATAGGTGTTCGAGGAAGTGGAGTAACTGATTTCCCGAAACTGAAAGCGGCAATTGAAGCTGCAGCGGAAACGCCATTCGAGTTCGTTCTTCGAAAGTTTCGGAAGATTGCCAAGGACCTTCCTAATGCCTCCTCTGCGACTTGGGCCGATCACGCCGGGCTTCATAAAAAAGATTGGCTGAGCGATCCACGCTTCCATTCGGCATTGCAGGCTGCACAGCGCGAAAGTGACGCTTGGGCATGTACGTCGGGCAGCCATAATACAGAATCGTCAGTTACGGAAACTTTACTAGAAGCGGCCTAGGCAGCGGAAAAACTGAGACTTTGTCAGACGTTTGGTGGCGGCGTGGCTCGCAAAGTGCTGCGGAAATGGGCCGTCCGCCTAAACGATTGAGGTGTAACTCAGGAGGTACGGTCAGTGCGCGAATACGTTTTTGAAGAAGACCCGAAACGCAGAGATCATCGAGCATACGTAACGTCTTTTGTAATTCATGCCGATGCCAATCGATGGAGCGATTCGGCAGCAGGAAAGCGAATCGGCGCACCCGCCCACTGGGTAGCGGCCTGGCGGTCGCGAGCCACGCTTGTTCCGCCTCCCGACGTTTTGGACCGAATCCAAGAAATCATCTGGGAATGGCACGCGCTCTACAAAGAGGTGAAATCGCTATCCAGCCAGGTGCACGGAGAAGATGCAGAGAAGTGGATGCATTCTTCATCGCCGGCTCTCGGCAATCGGTCTCCGCATCAGCTTAGGAAAACTTCATCAGGGCTGAAACGGGTTCTTGATCTGCTTAGAAAGTCACCTTCAAACCGGGATCATCTCTGAACACATGTTCGCATGGCATTGCGACCTTGGCAGCGTCCAGCGTCGCAGAGACATAGGCGGGCATCCGTGCGCACATTCCGGCTGGTTGGAGGTGCAGTGCTTGACTGCTTAACAATGGCGGATTCGAGCCCAGATCATAGCCGCATTTGATCTGTGTGTACTTGCATAATTTGCCAATTTACGGTCTGGACCGTTTGTTCTGGATATTATTGTCCGCCGAAAGAGAGGGCGACAGGCTGTGGGTTTGTCTGTTCTGGTTATTCAGGTGTACTGGCCGACCTCATGGATCAGCAGAATCAACGAATTGCGAAGGGGCCTGTTCTCGATATTGTTGTCCGCCTCCAGGCCATCAGTGGAATAATCAGGCGTTATCCGTATAGTTTGAATCAAGCAGCTGAAGAGGATTACGTCTGCTATGAGCAAGAATGCCGATTCAACCGATGAGATACGCAATCGTATCAAACCGACCTTAGATAAGGTTGCCGTTCGCGGACTGCGGGCATGGCTTCGATCAATCGCGCTGCCGAGCGCAGCATATACACGGCAGGCCATAACAGAACTCGTTGCCAAAGAGATCGCAGATGGGCGATTGGCTGAGGATGCACTCGAAAAAGCCCTCATTGGCTTTGAAGAAGCAAGTGAGATGCGGATCTATCTATTTCGGCTCGATGAACTACCGAAAGGAAAGGTAAGCAACTGGTTGCCGACTCGCCTACTCAAGGCGGGCTTTGCGCTGGCCAAAGAAAGAATCTTTGCAGGAACAAAGATCAAACCAATGTCCCCGGTCTACGCGAGATTAGAGGGCGACCTATTACGGGTCAAATGGGCCGAACAGCATACAAGCTTAACGCTCAATGAGAGGACGGCGAGCGTCGAAAAAGAGCCTGTAGATAAACGCATAGTTTTAATTGCGGATATGCAAGCAAAGACCGCTGAGCTTCGATTAAATCCTCCGGAGAATCGACACTCACACGAAGATAGAGCGGGTAAATCCTCAAGCGACGAATACTACAACTCGTATAAAGACAAAGCCGCAGAGATATTGAACTGCAAGCTCCTACCTGTGGAACTGAGGCCAGTAATCGAGAATCTGGTCGAAGAGGAGAACCCACGAGTGGTTAGGATTCAGATAGACGACCACACAAATCAAACCAATACAAAAAGCAAGACGAAGTCTACGAAGGTAGATGTGCGAGATGATCCTGATTGGGCACTCGGCTTTAAGCAGAATGGCCCATCATGGGCCTGGGACGCTCAGTCGTTCTACTGGCTGCCAAAAGTATCGAGCGGGTTCCTCACGCGTGAAATATATTCCCATATGAACGCTGAAGAGGGATACATCAAGGTCAATGCGGACTGCAGCGACGAAGAGGTTAACTATGTCGTCTCCCAGATTCGAGCTCGCTAAACGAGAGAAGCCAGAGCTTGCAGGGCTTCTCGATCAGCTGATGCGCTATATCCGTCGCCAGACGGAACGAGGGCAAGATTTCATCTTGCCAAAGTTAGCAGGTGCCGAACTGTGTATCAGTGACGGTGAAGCTTACGTCTTACTCGAAATCCTCGTAAAAGTTGGCTTGCTTGATCGTGCTTTCAACGTTTACTGCAAATCGAGTGGCATGCTGCTCGCAACAGTACCAACTGAGGACCAGTTAGATCAAATCCCATACTGTGACTACTGTGATAGCGACCACAAACCAGAAGGCCTCCGATTGGAGCTGGCTTTCAGACCCCATAGCGAAAATAACGGGGTTCAGGAAGCAGCATGAGCAAAAGATCGCTAATTCGGAGCCGAGACAAAAGCGATCACAAAAGCCTTAGTTCACTGGCTCACGAACAGGCAATGGAACTTCTCCGCTTGGCCGATCACTCACGGAACCCAGCAATCGTAAAAATAGCCGTGGAAATGGCTCGGGAGAGACAGCGACAACAACAACGATTAGAAAAGAACATCTCCCCATTTCTGGCGGTTTTACTGGCAACCATCATGGTCACCGCCGCCGGCGTCGCTTGCTGGTACGTATTGGTCAACCATCCCAATCAGACAGGTTTAGAACTGGTCTTAATAATCACTACCTTGGCAGTACTAATCGTCTCACTGTATGCCCTCTTCTCTGGTCATCTATCCCAATCAAACTTCATGACTGTATTCAAATGGGTAGGAGATAGGTTTCGGCAACTGAATCCACTCGGGAAACCACGGGACACTCCCATATCGTCCATAGCCGCAAACGACGATAACGACTCGCAATCTAGCTAAGGTGGCCGGGTGCCCCACATCTCGCTTCTGAGATGTCGGATCAGACCTCCGCGCAACCTCGGACACCTGCGTCAACCGCCAACCCCCCGGAAGGGCCTGCGTTCAAATGCTGCGGAAATGCTCTCGTTTTGTCTTTCGGAGGGAGCAGGGGGCTTCAGCTCCCTGAATAAAGCCAATGGATTCAATGGGCTTTAGCCCCGGGCCGTCCGCCACTAGCGTGCCTGCAACTCGGCTTCGATCTTCTCATCCGCCTCGGCGATCATCTCACGCGTAATGAGGTCGTTCTCGATCTTCGTATTCCCATACGCGAAGCTGCGGCGCTGCGTCTGCCGCTCCTCAGCCGTAAATGGCCGGAGCCGCGCCTCCTCAATCAACTGGCGAAGATCATCCATGTTTCCACCTCTACCCATTCGACGTTATCACTAACCCCTCTGGAAGAACGGAAATCTGCCCTTCGGTACCAATCTAAATAGGATGCCGGTACCACACATGTCGCTTCTGAGATGTGGGATCGGACCTCCGCGCGACCTCGGACACCTGCGTCAACCGCCAACCCCCGGAAGGACAGCGTTCCCATAGCCTGTTCTGAGCGAAGTCGAACGGAGGCCAGTAACCCCGGCTCACCGGGAGTGAAGTTCACGCTAATTTGAGTTCGCGAAGGGTCGCTCCCACCGCGCTGAGGTTTTCAGGTCCCATGGCTGAGTAGGCAGTCGACAGAACCAGCCCGCTGCCGCCGGCCCGGAAGATGGCTTCAACGCAATCGCGCACGCTCTCCGGAGTGCTGTTATGCTCTTGAATATTAATCCCCAGTCCCGGAGTAATCCGAGTGCTGCTCCCGGCCACCCCATCCACCGCGCGTTTTGTCTCTTCGTAAACATAATCGCTGGAGAACCGCGGATTTCCCGCCGCGCGCGGAGTTGCCGCGGCCGGCTGTCCTGCCTGTTGCGCTTGCGTACCGGGCGCGGGCCGGCCGGTCAGCTCGGCATACGACTTTTCCTTCAAGCCCATCACGCTGTATTCGAAGTCCAGCATCTGCTGATGGCTCAGGTCCCCGAATATATTTTGCGTGACGCTGTCCACAAACGAGGCCATGCGCTCGCCCGCCGGATTGTCGTAAGTCGCCGGCTTCAGAAAATCGGCATACTCCGTGAAGGTGTGGTAATCCTGCTCGGCCCGGTAGAACGGGCTGAACGAGATGTTCTGCCAGATGTGATACCCAACGGGTATTCCCGGCTTGGCCGCTTTCGCCGTGGTGGAAACCAGCCGCTGCGTCTCGCGCATGCTCTCCGACCAGAATTCTTCCCAGATCAGCAGTTCCGGGTTGCGCAGCAGCAGCCGCCAGAACTCCACGAAATAGCCATCCACCGGACGCTTGCCCGCGCGTCCTGCCCTGACGAAAGGCTCCAGCGCGAGATACGCCTTTTTGACCCGATCCATATTAATGCCCTGCTTGGCCGCCTTGGCCGCGCAATATTCGCAGAAGCAGGAAGTTTGGCCGGGATCGCTGTGCCCAGGATCTCCGCCATGATGCCAGGCTCCCAGAGCGTTGCCCAATGGCCCCTGCCGTTCGGTTCCACGCTGAATCCCGTCCACGTCGTAGGAACGGACGAAATCGTTTACCTGTGCGACGAGAAGGTTGCGGAAGTAGGGGTTGTTGAGGCACGGGCCTCCGGGATGGTGTGACGTTCGCCGGCCGTAGAGATCGACTTCATACAACTCGTCAAAGCCCTTGATCTGCGGCCGCGCCCGATTGTCCTCCTCCATCCACGGAATAATCTTCATCCCGCGCTTCTTCGTCTCTTCGCGGATCTTCTGAAACTCGTCGGGAAGGTTGAAGTCGCCCGCGTCCAGCGCTTTCGGCTGCATTTTGATATCGCGATAGTACTGCGGATGCGCGGTGGCAAAGTTCCCCAGTGGGTTGCTTGTACGGTCCAGTCCCGCCCACGACGCCTCGAATGGGACGCAGTGCATCATCAGCGTGTTCACGCTGGACCGCGTCTGCACGTCGTCCAGAAACTTCACCAGGTTGTTCTGGAGTGAATTCACCTCGACCTGAATTCCGATCAGGGGCTTCGCCAGCGTGGGCTGGGCGTCGGGAGCGGCAGCGCTGGCGCTCATCGGCTCCAGACCGAGGCCGGTCGTAATCGCGGTTGCCGCCAAAGATGCTGTTTTCACAAAGTCCCTGCGGGAGACGAATCCATCATTTTTCATCCCCCGGATGCTATCACAAAGCTCGAAACGTCAACAGTCCGGGCGCCCATTCATCGTTCCTTTGTCTCTCGCTGCTGGCTGCAACGTCATGCCGCCACTAGCGACGAAGCGCTGCACAATTATCCTGCCACCCGGTTCGGACGAAACCCGCCACCCGGTTCAATCCATCCCGCCATCGGAAGCAACCTCACTGTCGGAAATTTCGCTTCAGCAGGGCTGGTGGCTCGAACTTGCTCTAAAGCCGACTTAACAGGAGTTTGGGGTGTAAGCTGGCGTAGATTTTGAGGCGAGGCATTTCATGATTGGGAAGATTCTGGCGGTGGGGTTTGTATGTGTAGGGATGGCGGTGGGGCAGACAGCGGTTGCTCCAGCAGTTCCAGTAACAGCGGCGGCGAAGGCGTATGCGTTCGATGTAGTTTCGATCCGGCAGAATATCTCTGGAGGCGTCCATGACGATTTCGGTCCGACGCCAGACGGCTTTCGCATAACCAATAAGTCGGTGCTACTGGCAATCATCACGGCCTACGTTCCGCAGTCCAGCGATTACGCACTGTTCACCCCCGACAATGTGCTCGGTCTGCCGGAATGGGCTCAGAGCGATAACTACGATATTGTTGCCAAGGTTTCCGAGGCCGACTTGCCGGAGTGGCGGAATCCGGCCTCGCAGAAGGTGATGCTGCGGGCCATGATGCAGGCGATGCTGGCAGACCGGTTCAAGCTGGCGGTGCATCGCGAGACGAAAGAGGAATCGGTATATTCCCTCGTTATGGGCAAAAACGGGCCGAAATTCACGGAGACAAATCCCGCCGTTTCCCATCCGGTCGGCATGGCGCTTCCGGGCGGCGGCGGTGTGCTCGTTCCCGAGAATGCAGGCCACTCGTATCATTTTTACGAAGCTTCCATGGCGACGTTGGCATCGTTGTTGTCGGGCTGGGCCGCGCGCCCTGTTCAGGACAAGACGGGCCTGACCGGGAAGTATGACTTTGTGCTGCAGAAGCCCGATCCGGTGGCCATGCCGTCTGCTGGGCCGCAGGAAGCGGCGGAACCCGCGCCTACGGTCTTTTCGACGGTGGAGGCCCTTGGATTGAAGCTGGAGTCGGCAAAGGGATCGACGGAGACGCTGGTAATCGACCATATCGAGCGGCCTTCTCCGAATTAGGCTGTCGAACTTCCCGCAAGAAGACAGCTTTTCGGTAACTTCGGTCCATTTCTTTCAAATTGTTCCACGGCCATAAAATCGGGTGGCCCCGCAGTCCTTGCGGAGAGCGGGGCCACGGTGTTTGCAGGCGGCCCGTAAGCCGGATTCTGTTTTAGACGATCATTCCTCTAGGCGACGCGTTACCGCGCCGCTCCAGCAACCTACCCGCAAGTTCCGGCTGTCTGGCCGAAGCCAAACCAAGCTCTCCGCCTGAGCGCATCGGGCCGATACGCTCGTGCCCGCTGGAGAGTGCGGGCGCGATCCCTGCCTATTTGGTCTTGCTCCGTGTGGGGTTTACCATGCGGCAGTCATTACTGACTGTCCGGTGCGCTCTTACCGCACCATTTCACCCTTACCGCGCCTCTTGCGAGATGCGGCGGTATGTTTTCTGTTGCACTGGCCGTCTTTGTGCCTTGAAGCACAAATCCCGGACGTTATCCGGCACACTGCCCTGCGGAGTCCGGACTTTCCTCCCCCTCCCGACGAGCGGCCTGGCGAGAGGCCTGGACGCGGGAGGCAGCGATCATCCAGCCGCCTGCTCTGTAAGTGTATCGCGGGAGGTGAGCTGGCGGTGAATTGTTATGCGTCGGCTAGTCTGCCGTAGGCTTCTCGACGTGGTCGATGACGATTGTGTCAATCGGCCCGGTTGCTGGATGCAGTTGCAATCCAACCTCTTTCAGAGCGTCGAAGATCGCACCTTCATCCTCGGGTAAAGCCGGGTCATTCATATAGACCGACCAGTTGATAGGGAAATCGTAGGTGCCGGTCAGTCCTGTCTTGTCCAGCACGGGACGCCCAAGCTTGCACACTGGCTGGGATAAAAAGCCTGCCCACGCTGTCATGGAATACCCCTCCACGATGGACGTTACCCTCATTGACTGAATGCCCATCCGTGGCTTGCCATCTTCTCCCCTGTCCAGTTTGGGATTCGTATCCGTCGCTGAGTCAATCAATTTGGAGGTGCCCTTGGCGACTACCAGCTCGTAGACCGGCACCTGTTTGATTTCGGGATGCACCTTCAGCTTGAAGCGATCCGCCAAGAGAGTCTGCATCATCAGCCGGCGCCGCGCAGTGCTCTCAGCCGAGCTCAGCTTCTGCATTTCAGCGAAGTCCGTTGCGCTCATCTTTGCCACAACTTCATACCGCTCAGTCTTCGCCCAGTCTGGGCCGGTCACCTGGTCCTCGGTACGAAGGCCGTACGCATAAACCACCAGCATTGCCAGATTTGCGTCCGACGCATGGACTCCATCGGGCGTATTCTCTATCCCCACAAACGTCGTCCCCGGACCGAGATGAAACGGCTTGATCGTAGCCACATCGAACGCAGGTGCTGGGTTCGCACTTGTCGTCGGAGTTGAAGGCGAGGCTGTGCCGGGTGCGGTGTTGTTTTGGGCCAGCAACACCGGAGAGGCAAGAGCGATGGATGCAGCGGCGAGAAGCAGAGATTTCCGTGAGTATTTCATAGTGTGAGATGGGCCTTTCATAGCGTGAGAGGGGCCGGCGTAGCGGGCTAGGAAGGATTCGGCGAGGTTAGGCATGGGCGACCTTCGCGCTTCGTGGCTGTAGCAGCCAGCGGTACAGCGGAGGACCGATCATGACCGTCACTGCGATACCAACAGGGTCGTCGATGCGCATTCCGAAGAGGGACAAAGGAAAAGGGTTGTCGCGGAAAGCGGCCGGAGAATGGGCGACGGCGGCGTAATAGCAGGCGAAGTAAACGAGCTTATTTATGGCGCAACAGGCGAGCAAAAAGATCATTTGTCTGCGCCAGAGAGCGGACGCGAGCGCTGCAACCATGACGAGCGTACAGGCAAGACCGGTGAGTTGGTAGATCTGGGGACGCAATGTGTACATCGGCAATGCGAGCAGGAATAAAGTGCCGGCAAGGTACGTAAGGCGATTTCGCAGACCGAAACGGAATGTGACATAGGGGAAGACGATCCAGAGAAAACTCGTGACCGAACCCGAGACGATCCAGGAGAAAACGGCTAAATGGGAGTACCGCCCGGCGAACACTATAGGAGAGTGGATGAACCCGGTTACATATAACAGTAGGTGAACCGCTCTGCGACAAAGGTACTTGACGCTGACGACAGCGGCGAGAACTGCGACAGGCGTGCGCCAACCGAGGGAGATCAGCGTGCGGAGGTAAGCGGTCCAGAACCAGAGCCTGCCGCGTGTTGCGGCCATCTCGGTGAGGTCGCCGAGAATTGTAGCGGCGCGGGTGGGATCGGTGACGCGGGCGAGGAGCCACTCGGAAATTGCGGAGCTGGAAGTTCTCGCGGACGAGATGGACTCAGGCATATGCGCCTCCAAACCCAAGTCTCAAAATCGAGACATGGGGCACCCGGTTTCCGAGAAGTTTTGCGTCGAGCAGGTCGAGGCCTTGCAGCAGGCTTTGGTAGGCGGACTGCGCGCTGGCCAGGGCGTTGCGGCCTTCGCGAGTGACCTGGACGAAGCGCTTGGCGCGGCCTCCGCGCTCGGGCGTCGGGCTGCCGTCGCGGAAGGTGACCAGGCCTTTATCTTCCATGCGATGCAGCGTGGTGTAGAGAGCGCCGGGAGCAGGGCTACGACCTGTCTTGGCGGCGATCTCCTCCAGGATGGTGACGCCGTAGGCCGCATCGCCCAGGCGGAGGACGGCCAGCAGGACAATCTGCTCGAATTCGCCGAGAGTACGTTCGGGATTCATATGGACTACAAAGTAGTACTAAAGCGTCTTCATGTCAAGAGGATTCTGCGACAGGCTGTTGCCACGCGACACATCTGCGATTGAGAGGGATGAAGCTAGAGATTCGTTTCAAGCTTTGACATGAACGCGCGTTGAGTGTCAATTTTATAGCTTATTTGACATCGTATAGGTATGGTTGGATTATGAAACGCGAACCGCAGGGCACGACATTTCGTCATGGAATTGTTGAAGAGTCATTTGACGCCTTTCTCCCAAATCCTCTTCCTCCCGTGCCACCCTTGGCTGAGACGAGCGAACTTCGTCGTGCGTGTTCGCTTGCCGACCAGATGCTGGGTCGCCTGGACGGTTTATCGACTCTGATTCGCCACCCTGACCTGTTGATCAGCTTTTACATCCGCAAAGAGGCAGTCCTCTCTTCCCAGATTGAAGGAACGCAGTCAACTTTATCCGAGTTGCTCTTGTTCGAGATGGAGCCAGAGACGGGAACCGAAGACACGGTGGAGGTGGCGAACTATGTTCGTGCGATGCGCCATGGACTGATGCGATTGAAATCGGGCTTTCCTTTGTCTCTCAGGTTGATTCGCGAGATGCACGAGGTGCTTCTCCGCTCAGGTCGAGGCAGCCGTTCTACGCCTGGAGAGTTCAGGACGTCACAGAATTGGATTGGCGGCTCTCGTCCCGGAAACGCGCTGTATGTGCCTCCTCCGGTGAAGGAGATGAATGAGGCGCTGGATCGTTTGGAGAAGTTTCTTCACGTCGGCGCAGAGGAGTTCCCTGTGCTGGTGCAGTGTGCTCTGATCCACGTTCAATTTGAATCGATTCATCCATTTCTGGATGGAAATGGCAGGATGGGGCGACTGCTGATAACGCTGTTGCTGGTCGAGCGCGGGGTACTCGCTGAGCCGCTGCTCTACATGTCCCTTTACCTGAAGCAAAACCGGGATGAATACTACGCCTTGCTACAGCGTGTGCGGCACGACGGTGATTGGGAGGCATGGATTCTCTTCTTCCTGCGCGGGGTCTCGTCTACCGCCGAGAAAGCCGTGGCACTGGCGAAGGACTTGTTGTTGTTGTTTGAACGGGACAAACAGAAGCTGGAGGACGTGGGAGGCAGGCGTGCGTCTGCTCTACAGGTTCTAACCTGCTTGCAGGAGATGCCCTATACCTCGCCTCGGCGACTGTCCGACTCCACCGGTCTCAGCATTAATACAGTCGTTTCGTCGCTGGAGATATTGAAGAGTAAGGAAATCGTCTACGAGGTAGCTGGACGCCGTGGCCGACTGTTTCTCTACAGCGACTACATCCGGTTGATGGACGAAGGGGCATTGGCTGGGTAAGTCGATACGACGGCTTCGAGCCAGAACTGTGGAGCGACCGCCAGCGGGTGAACTGATCGCGCGGCGGGTGCGTACAATCAACCAAGAGCGATGGAATTCCAAGAGGCGATCAAGCTGGCGTTGCAGTCCCTGTGGCAGAACAAGCTGCGCACGGTGCTGACCCTGCTGGGCATGATGATCAGCGTGGCCAGCATCATCGCCGTGGCGACGCTGGTCAACGGCGCCAGGACCTATGTGACCACCAAGTTCACGCGTTATGGAGCGGACGTCTTCACGGTGTCGCGCATGCCGTCGATCATCTTCAACTCGGAGGATTACGAACGCTATCAGAGGCGGAAGAACGTGCTCTTCGACGACTACACCTATGTGCGCGACAACTGCACGCGCTGCACCGGGATTGGCGCGGTACAGTCGACCGTGGCCAAGGTGGTGCGCGGGACGAACTCGGTGACCGACTCCATGGTCCGCGGCTACACATGGCAGATGCCACAGCTACAGAACCTGGACATCGCCGAGGGCCGCGGATTTACGGCGGTCGACGAGGAGCACGCGTCGCAGGTGGCGATCATCGGGACAGACATTCGCGACAACCTGTTTCCAGGGGTCGATCCGCTGGGCCTGGAGCTGCGCGTGGATGGGATGCCCTACACCGTTGTGGGGATGGCCCAGAAGCAGGGCAGCACCTTCGGGCAGAGCCAGGACAACTGGGTCGCGGTGCCGCTGACGGCCTACCAAAAAACCTACGGAACGATGAAGTCACTGACCATCTATGTGAAGGCGGGGTCTGCGGGGCCGGTGCTGGAGGCGGCGGGCGACGAGGTGCGCGTGCTGATGCGCTCCAGGCGGCACGACGCTCCGGGCGCGGAGGACTCCTTCGAGCTGGACGTCAACAACACGCTGGTGGGGTTCTTCTCCAAGGTGACGGGGATGTTTGGCGCGGTGATGGGCGGGGTTGCGCTGATCTCGCTGGTGGTGGGCGGAATCGTGATTATGAATATGATGCTGGCCAGCGTGACCGAGCGGACGCGGGAGATTGGGATTCGCAAATCGCTGGGCGCGCGCGGTCACGACATCATGCTGCAGTTTCTGGTGGAATCGTGCGCGCTGGCGTTGGTGGGCGGGTTTCTCGGCGTGCTGCTTGGCCTCGCAGTGGCGCAGGGAGTAACGCTGGCGCTGGGGTTCCCATCGACGATTGCGTTGTGGAGCGTGATGTTGGGGTTGGTGATGGCTGCATCGACGGGGATCTTCTTCGGTGTGTATCCGGCGCGCAAGGCGGCGAGTCTGGACCCGATTGTGGCGCTGCGGGCGGAACTTTGAAGCAGTGGTAAGTGGTCAGTGGTAAGTGAGAGGCAAGAACTAGATGCGGATGGGCGACTTCAAAGAGACGGTGACGATGGCCCTGGGCACGCTGCGCGCCAACAAGATGCGCAGCGGGTTGACCATCCTGGGCATCGTGATCGGCGTGATGACGGTGATTACCATCTCGTCGGTGGTCAATGGGTTGAACTCCGGCGTGGAGGGCCTGGTGCAGTCGCTTGGCTCGAACATTCTGTTTATCTATCGCTTTCCCGCGTTCACCGGACGTCCAACCACCGAGATGTTGACGCGCAAGCAGATGACCTACGACGACGCAATGGCGATGCGCCTGCTACCCCATGTGGTGGCTGTCTCGCCGGCGCTGCAATATACGGACAATTCCGCTCCGGGGCGCAGCGGAGTGACCGCGATCAAGGGCGGCGGCAAGAACATGCAAGGCACGATCCTGACGGGAAACACGCCGGACGAGAAGGACGTCTCCGATCTGGACATGCTGGATGGCCGCTTCTTCAACGAACAGGACCAGGAGCGCGCGGCGCGAGTGACGGTGCTGGGCTACGACACGGCCGAGCAGTTGTTCCCCGGGCAGAGCGCGATCGGCCGCGAGGTGGAGGCCGCCGGGATGATGTTCACCGTGGTGGGTGTGCTGGACAAACAGAAGCAGGCCTTCGGCGGAGGCAAGAACCCGGACGACAACCAGGCCTATTTTCCGATTACGACGTTTCACTACATGCACCCTGAGCAACTGGACTACTGGATCACATTGAAGTACGACGATCCGAAGAACCGGCTGACGGTGCAGGATGAGCTGACGGAGTTGTTGCGGAGGCGGCGCAAGGTGCTCAACGAAAAGCCCGACAACTTCGCCATCTTCGGCACGGACACCATCACGCGGCTGTGGGACGAGATTACGGGAGGGCTGTTTCTGCTGATGTTCTCGCTGTCGTGCGTGGCGCTGATGGTGGGCGGCGTGGGCGTGATGAACATCATGCTGGTCAGCGTGACCGAGCGCACCCGCGAGATTGGAGTGAGGAAGGCGATCGGCGCCACCAAGCGGACGATTCTGACCCAGTTCACGCTGGAGGCGATCACGCTGTGCGCCGTGGGTGGCGTCATCGGCGTGGTGCTCGGAAGCCTGATCGCGCTTACGGTGAATCATTGGTTTCCAGCTCTGCTCTCTCCGCTGTGGGTGGCGACGGCATTCCTGTCTTCCTGCGCGATCGGGCTGATCTTCGGCATCTATCCGGCGTGGAAGGCGGCCAGCCTCGACCCCATCGAGGCGCTGCGCTACGAATAGCGGGGCCTCGCATTGCGCCGGTTAGATAGACTGGTTGCATGATGGCGACGGCGGTCGAGATCGTAACAACTCTGCTGAGTGTGGGCGGGCTGGTCTATATGCTGCTGGCGCTGGCGGGCGCGCGGCAGTTTGCGCGCGATTGCCGCCGGATTGCCGTGACAGGCGCGAATGCTGCGGGGTTCGCGCCGGATGTTTCCATCCTGAAGCCGGTGAAGGGCGTGGACGCGCGGATGTATACGGGCTTGGTGAGCCACTGCCGTCAGCAGTATGCGGGGCGGTTCGAGATTCTCTTTGGCGTCGGCAGCGCGGACGATCCCGCCGTGGAAGAGATAACCCGGCTGCGACTGGAGTTTCCCCAGTGCGCGATTCGCCTGATCGTGTGTACGGAGCGGCTGGGGACCTCGGGCAAAGTCAGCAACCTCGTCCAGGTGTTGCGCGAAGCGAAGTACGATCACATCCTCATCAACGACAGCGATATCTGCGTCTCGCCCAAGTATCTGACGCATGTGATGCGCGGCTTTGCCGATGCGAAGGTGGGCATGGTCACGGCGCTCTATCGCGGGCGGACCGCCGCTGACGGCGAGGCGCTGACGCTGTGGTCGCGGCTGGAGGCGCTGGGAATCTCAACCGACTTTATGGCGGGAGTGCTGGCGGCGCGTCGGCTGGAGGGCGGCATTCGCTTTGGGCTGGGTTCGACGCTGGCGGTCTCGCGCGCGGCGCTGGCGGCAGCGGGAGGGCTGGAGCCGCTGGTCGACTCGCTGGCCGACGACTACGAGATGGGCGCGCGCATCGCGCAGGCGGGATACCGCGTCGAGCTGTGCGGCGAGGTGGTCGAGACCGCCGTGCCCGCGTACGGCTTTCGCGGCTTCTGCGAGCACCAGATCCGCTGGGCGCGCACCACGCGCGATTCAAGGCGATGGGGCTACCTGGGGCTGGGGATCACCTACTGCATTCCGTGGGCCGTGCTGAACTGCGTGGCCAGCGGATTCGCGCTGTGGAGCTTCACCCTGCTGAGCCTCGTCGTGCTGGCGCGCGTGGCCGTGGCACTGACGGTCGGCGTCGGCCTGCTGGGCGATGCGCAGGTGCTGCGCGACATCTGGCTGCTGCCGCTGCGCGACTTCTTCGGCCTCGGCTTCTGGGCGTGGAGCTATGCGTCCGACACAATCGTCTGGCGCGGCGAGAGCTTCCACCTGCGCAACGGCCGCATCTCGCGGGCGTGATTAAGGCTGGCTGGGTTGGTTGCTGACGATTTCTTTGCCGCCTGAGCGGGCAATGATGTAGATGGGGCCGGGCAGCGCGGGCAGCGGGCTGGGCTGGTTGGCCATGTCCTGCCATAGGAAGATGCGCTGCGGGCCAGGCCATTTCTCGGCGAGCGACTGTGGCGTCTCGAAGATCGCCGGCGCATCGGGGAAGAAGCTGCCGTACCAGAGGTTGGAGCTGCGGCCTTCGAGGATGTGGACCGGGTTGATCGCGACGGGCTGGCCGTTCTGCTGCGTGTAGCCGGGGCGGCGGAGATAGAAGCCAAGCGTGCTGGCGAACTCGTACTCCTGATGGATGACGATGAGAGCTGGAGGTTCTCCCGCCCGCCCCGTGAGCTGCGGCGCAATTGCCGCTGCGAGTTGTTGCGAGCTGAGTACCGGCGCGAAGATTTGCAGGCCAAGGTGCGCGGCGAGCAGGAAGCCGAAGGCTCCGGCTGCGAGCACGAGGGTTGCGGCGTGTGACCGATTTTTTTTGCGCAGGAGGTAAGCGCAGAGTGGGCCGAGGAAGAGCGCGGCGGCGGCAAGCGCGAGAGGCAGCCGGAAGAGTACGAGTGCAGCCGCGTTGAGGTCGAGGAAGTGGCCCATCGAGAGCGCGTAGTCGGCGGGGTTTTGCTGGAGGAGCTGGGCCAGGTCGGTCGAGTGAGCGGGCGCGTGGGTGCGGATCAGGAAAACGAGCGCGGAAGCGGCGAAGATTGCGCCGAGGGCGAGCAGGACGGTTGTCGCGCGGAGATTGGCGCGGCGGATTTTCTTTGCGCGATCCGTGATCGGTTGCCAACCGCATTCTTGCGCGAACCAGCCTGCGATCAGGAGAACCATCGCGGGAAGAGCGGGGAGAATGTAATACTCCTGCCGCGTGGAGAGGCTGAAGAAGAGCAGCGGGACGAGTGCCCAGACAAGAAGCAAAAGATGGGCGCGAGAAAAGAGGCCGTCGGAAGTTGCATTGGTGAGAGTGTTTCCCTCATTGCCATCGACCAGTAATGTATTGTCATTCTGAGCGGAGCGAAGAATCCCCGCATTTTCCTCACAGTGCGAAGGTCTACCCCATAAGCAAAAATGCTCTAGCGACTTGAAAACGAACGCAGACCATGGCATCAGCCAGAAGAGGCAGAGCCCCCAGAAGAGCCACAGCGGGACGGTGTCGTAGTCGCGCGGAACGCGAAGGTTCAGGTAACGCAGAAGCTGCTCGTTGACGAAGTAGAACCAGAGCCAGCCGTGGACGTTGCCCTGCGTCGGCAGTGGCACAAAGAGATGGCCGTGCACGAGAACGAGTCCGCCGGGATGTCCCTGCATAGGGTTCGCCAGAGCGATCAGGATGTGCCACGGCGCGGCGATTGCGAGGAAGATGGCGAACGACGACAGCGGATGGAGCTGGCGGATGCGGTCGATTGCGGTGCGTGGGCCGCGCGTCAGCAACAGGTAGATCAGGACGATTGCGACCGGAAAGACGACGCCGATCAGTCCCTTGGTGAGGACGCCCAGGGCGCAGCAGGCGGCGAAAACGTAGCAGAGGAGGTTCGAGGTTTGAGGTTCGAGGTTCGGGGGTGGAACCTTGGACTCGCTGCGCCAAAAGCAGAGCAGGGCGAGGGTGAGCCAGAGGCAGACCATCGCGTCGGGAATAGTGATGCGCGTGAAGAGGGAAAATCCGAAGCTGGAGAGCAGGACTAGCGCGGCGTAGAGTCCTGCGCGTGCGCTGCGAAATGCATGGCGGGCGAAGCTCTCCAGCGCAAAAGCGAGCACCAGAACAGTCAGCGCAAGCGGAATGCGGGCGGCGGCGGCGCTGACGCCGAAGAGCTTGAAGCTGGCCGCCATCGACCAGTAGAGCAGCGGCGCTTTTTCCAGGTAGCGAATGCCGTTGGCGTAGAGCGTGACCCAGTCGTGGCGCAGCAGCATCTCGCGTGCGACCTCGGCGTGGACGGAGTCGGCGTCGTCGAGTAACGCAGGAGTATACAGCGTGAAGCTGGCGTAAAAGACGATCCAGAGCGCGAGCAGAACCAGCGTGTTGGCAGCCGGACGCTTCGGGATGCGGGTCTGGAGTGCGGGTGCGGGCGGCATGGGTTAGAGGATGGAGATGTCTTCATCGATGGCGAGCTGGTCGACACAGATGTAGAGGGCTTCGCCGAGTTTCTTGAAGATGAGCCTGCACTCCGCGGAGCACGCGCTCCTGTCTTCGCGGCGGAAGAGTTCGTTCCAGATATTCTGCGCCTGCCAGAGGTTGACGTCGAAGGGCATGGTGTGCAGCGCGAGGGCGATGGAGAGTGCGGTGCGCAGGGCTGCATCGGGTGGCTGGCCAGCCTTAACGGTGGCCTCGAGCTGGACCATGGCGCCCTTAATGCGCTCGGCGGCGGCGAAGTTGAGCGCCGGGGTATCGACGGCGACGTGGTCTGTGGCGGCGCGCAGGAAGAGTGCCTCAATCGCGGCGGCGTCGAAGTTCTCCGCCTCGATGGCGTGGCGAAGGCTGGCGTTGATGGCGAAGTTGGCGGCGATGGCAAGAGCGGGCGGTGCGGTCACGCCCGACTCGGTGAGAAAGTGAAGCAGCGAGGCGTGGTCTTCGTAGATCTTGCGCAGCGAGTCTTCCATCTCGGCCAGCGTCTGGTTGAGAATCGTGCGCAGGATGCGTCGCTGCTCATCGGCGAAGAGCGAGGTGAGCGAGTACGTGATGGAGCCGAAGAAGCGGTCGATGAGGCGGATTACCTCGGGAAAATTGGCGCGTTCGATGGCGGTGCGGATATTGCTGGAGAAGGCGGTGAAGGCCGCGCCGTTCTCCGGGCCGTCGGTGGAGTAGCGGCGAACGGCGGCGGAGAGGTTCTGGTCGCCCAGGTGCAGCACGGCGAAGCATATCTCCTCGTTCTCCTCGGTGATGACGGAGCGGACGTGGGCGCGGCCGATGGCGACCTTGCCCCGGCCAGAGGTGAAGCTCTCGTAGGAGTCGCGGTGCATGTCGAAGCAGAAGAGATGGCCGTCCTCTGGATAGTTGCGGAAGATGGAGCTGATGGCATAGTGCGCGCCCACCTGTTCCAGACCAATGCGCAGTCCGGTGACGTAGCGGCGGTAGATTTTGGCGCCGTCGCCCATTTCGGGGAGGTTGGATTTGGCGCGGGCGAGAATCTCCAGGAAGTGGTCTTCGAGCGCGGCGCCGGCGGGGCCGAAGAGCTTGGCCGCAAGCTGCAGCACGCGGCCGGCGTAGGCGATGATCTGGATGGTCTCGATGCCGGAAATCTCATCGAAAAACCAGCCGCAACTCGTGTACATGAGCTGGGCGTGGCGTTCCAACTCGAGCAGTTCCAGCAGAGTGATGTGCTCTTCGGGAGTGATGTGCCGCTTGGCGTGTAGTGCGAAGAAGCGGTCGACCGACGCCGGCGAGCGGTCGAGGACGATGTGGATATAGTCGTCGCGCGCACTCCACAGGTCGAGCAGCAGCGGTGCGGCGAGCGCTTCGGCCAGCGGCGCGGTGGCATCGCGCAGAAAGTCCAGCGCCTCGCGCAGGGGCGCGCGCCACTGCTGGTTCAAGCCAGGCTTGCCGCTGTTGCAGCCGCAGTTCGAACGCCAGCGCTCAATGCCATGCACGCAGCTCCAGGATGTGTTCTCGACGACCTCGGCCTCCCACTCCGGCGGGAACTTTTCCAGGAACTCGCCGTAGTTGGTGAGCGTTGCGTGGCCGTTCGACTCGATCCAGTGCATGGCATAGGAGAGCGCCATCTCGCCGTACTTGTGGTGGTGGCCATAGCTCTCGCCATCGGTTGCGACGTGCGAGAGCTGGACCCTGTCTGGGGAGTTGGGCGTGGGCGCGTGGAAGCCGTCCAGCAGGCGGCTGCCGAAGGCCTCGCCGCTGTTGAGCAGGCCCTCGAAGGCAATGGCGCGCGAGGCTGGGCCGTCATAGAAGAAGACCGCGATGCTGCGGCCCTGGTCGAGATGGACCAGGTAGGGACGTGTGGTGTCGACAGCAGCGTTAGGCGTGGGAAGCCAGGGTTGCTGGTTGCTGGTTGCTGATTGTTGATTGTTGGTTGAGGATTGATCGCTTGCGATATGCCTGATGCGTGCGCACTGATGGGGAGCGAGAATGGTGAACTTGATTCCCTCGGCGGCCATCAGGTCGAGCGCCTCGCGGTTGACGGCGGTCTCGGCCAGCCACATGCCTTCGGGGCGGCGGCCGAAGCGGTGCTCGAAGTCAGCGATGCCCCAGCGGATCTGCGTGACGGCGTCGCGCCGGCTGGCCAGCGGCAGGATGATGTGGTTGTAGACCTGCGCAATCGCCGACCCGTGGCCGCCATAGCGCTGCGCGCTGGCGCGGTCGGCGTCCAGAATGGTGCGATAGGTGTGCGGAGTATTGTCCGCCATCCATTTCAGCAGAGTGGGACCGAAGTTGAAGCTCATGCGCGCGTAGTTGTTGATGATGCGCACGATCTCGCCCTTGCGATTGGTGATGCGCGAGGCGCTGTTGGGCGCATAACACTCCGCGCTGATGCGATCGTTCCAGTCGTGGTAGGGCGCGGCCGAGTCCTCGACTTCGACCGTCTCCAGCCAGGGATTTTCGCGCGGCGGCTGGTAGAAGTGGCCATGCACGCAGACGTATCGCTGGGTTGGAGCGGAAGAGGAGATTGGGTTCGCGTCCTTCGGAGAGCCTTGAGACTTCACAATGGAATTATAGGAGGCTCCCGCTCCGGACGCTCTCTCGCTGCACGATGTTCTGCCAGGAGGTGTTTCCGATGGAGACTCAAGGCTGACGCTTCAGTTTATTTTGAGCCAGGTCGCAGGCGCGCCATAGATACCAGCTTGCCACCGAGCGCCAGGGCTTCCATCGCGCGCCGCGCTTCTCCATCTCCTCGGGTTTGGGCAGGTCGGCTGGCGTTACTTTGTCCGTTGGCTTCAGCTTGCCGAAGGTCAGCGCGAATCCCTTGCGTACGCCGTAGTCGCTCACCGGCAGAACGTCGGGGCGGCCAAGGCGGAAGATCAACAGCATCTCCACCGTCCATCGCCCGATACCGCGCACCTGCGTCAGATGCTCGATGATTGCCTCGTCTGTCATTCGCCGGATGCGCGCGAGAGTCGGAACGGTGCCGTCGATTGTCTTTGCGGCCAGGTCGCGCAGCGCGAGGCTCTTGTTGTGCGAGATACCCGCAGCGCGCAACTGCTCGTTGGGGCAATCGACCAGATGCTGCGCAGAGAAATGGCCCAGTTCGCCCTTCGCACCCACTCCGCAGACCGGCGCGAAGCCCTCCAGCAGACGGCGGTGAATCGTCGCCGCTGCCTTGCCGTTCAGTTGCTGGTAGACGATGCTCTCCACCAGCGCCTCGAAGGGCGACTGCGCACTGGCCAGGCGCAGGGCGAAGGGCCCGGCGCGCGTGATCAGGCGCGCGAGTTTGGGGTCGGCTGCGGCCAGCTCGCGGCAGGCGAGCGCGAAGTCATAGCGGGGAGGGTGAGGGCTTTGGCGCGGACGGGGCATCTCTTGACGGTATCGCAGCGAGGCGTGGGAAGTCTTGTGTACTGACGGAAAATTTCACTGTGCCCTGCTCCAGATAAGCCTATGCGGTGGCACAAGTGCTCCGCTGGAGTCGGACTGCGGCGCGCAGCGCGGGGTTGGCGGGCATGATTGCACCGGTCTTTGGGCTTCCGTCCGGCGTCCCAACCGCTCAAGTGCAACCCACTGAAAAAAATAGCTGAAACGAATCATTCCGCGAAAGCATCCATACCTTACCACTCAGAACGCCGAGGAGACGGGAAAGCAACGATGGCGCAGGTTTTTGATCGCAGTTCGAACGCACTGGCACGGGCCAGTCTGGTGCTGACGGGCCTGCTCGTTGTCGTGCTCGGCGTCACGCTGGACCAGTTGCAGCGTTCTCCGTGGGTGACGCGGCAGGGCCAGCGCGCGGAGCAGCCGGTCCCCTTCAGCCACAAGCATCACGTGGAGGGACTGGGTCTGCAATGCCAGTACTGTCACGGCACGGTGGAAGTCTCCAGCTATGCGGGCATTCCGCCCACCAAGACCTGCATCAACTGCCACTCGCAGATATGGACCAACGCGGCGCTGTTGCAACCGGTACGGGACAGTTGGGCGACGGACGCATCGATCCAGTGGATCAAGGTGCATGACCTTCCCGACTACGTCTACTTCAACCACGAGATCCATGTGAATAAGGGGATCGGTTGCGCCAGTTGCCATGGCCGCGTGGACCAGATGCCCCTGATGTACATGCAGAACACGCTACAGATGGAGTGGTGCCTCAACTGCCATCGCAACCCGGCGGCGGACCTTCGGCCCACCAGCCAGATCTACAACATGGCGTGGGCGGGGCCCTCCACCGATAAACCCGTCTGGTGCGCGCCGACAGGCAAGGGTGCCTCCGGGACCGGCCCCACGGCAGAGAGCGTGGCCTGCGTAACAAAAGACCCATCGAGCAACGGCAATCCAGAGATCGCGATGCTGCAGGCGCAGACAGGGCCGCAGTCTGGTTCGCAGGCGGGGATGAAGTTGCAGCCGCACGCATTCTCCGGTGCAGACCAGACCGCGAGCGACGGCCCGCCGATGTCCGTCCTGGTTCCAGCAAGTAAGTATCGCAAGTTCACCACCCAGATCGACCTTGGCCGCTACCTGACCTCTCAGTACCACATCCGACCACCCAACGAACTCACCAGCTGCGAGACATGCCACCGATGAAGACGACAAAAGCAGGGAACAGGGAACAGGGAACAGTCGCCCCAGCGAGCCAAGGCCACTCGCCGGGAAGCGCCGCGCAGCTTGTGACCACGATTGCGCCTGCGCACGCAGACGACGGGCCGATCTCTGTCGGGTATGAAAACGTAGCGAAACTGACGCTGGCCGAGGTTCGCGCCAAGCTCGACGGCAAGAGCGGCAAGCGCTTCTGGAAGAACCTGGACGAGCTGGCCGAGACGCCCGCCTTCCACGAGATGTTGAAGGCGGAGTTTCCGCGGATTGCCGGGGGCTCGGCCGGCGAGTGGGCAGACGGGGTCAGCCGCCGCGGATTTCTCAAGGTGATGGGCGCATCCCTTGCGCTGGCCGGGCTTGCAGGATGCACCAAGCAGCCCGATGAGCCGATCTTCCCCTACGTGAAGCAGCCCGAGGACCTCATCCTCGGCAAGCCGATGTACTTCGCCACGGCCTTCCCATTTCCCACCGGCGCCATCCCGGTGCTGGTGAAGTCGGACGCATTCCGCCCCATCAAGGTGGATGGAAATCCCGACCACCCAATGTCGAAGGGCAAGTCCGATGCGTTTACCCAGGCCACGCTTCTCGATCTCTACGATCCGGACCGCTCGAAGGAGGTGCGCCTGCGTGGGCAGACCAGCGAGTGGGCGGACTTTCAGGCGGCGTTTTTGTCGGCGGTGAAGAAGTCAAACGGCGGCGAAGGAATTTATTTCCTTAGCGAGACGATCACTTCGCCGACGCTGGCCGCGCAGTGGAAGCAGGTCCAAACCAAATACCCATCCGCGAAACTGGTGCAGTGGGAGCCAGTGAATCGCGACTCGTCGCGCGCCGCGTCCAGGGCGGCTTTCGGCAGCTACATGGACGCGCAGTACAGGCTGGAGAATGCGGACGTAATCCTCTCGCTCGACGCGGACTTCCTGGGCGGAATCGCGCAGCCCGGATTTCTGCCGATGGCTGCTGCCTACGCCCAGCGGCATCGCTACGAAGCGGGCAAACCGATGAACCGCATGTACGTCGTCGAGACCATGCCCTCGGTCACCGGCTTCAAGGCGGAGCACCGGTTGGCGTTGAAGCCCAGCGAGATCGCGGTCTTCGCGCAGGCGCTGGCGGACGGTGAGACTTCGCTTCCCGGCTCATCGAATCCTGACGCAGCAAGGTTTCTTGCGGCGGTTGCGGCGGATTTGAAACAAGCCGCTGGCCGGTGCGTTGTGGTTCCGGGCGAGCAGGCTTCGCCCGCCGTTCATGCGGCTGCCTACGCGTTGAACGCAAAGCTGGGCAACGTGGGCAAGACGGTGGTCTACACCGAGACGGTGCATCCAATTCCGTCGGAGCAGGTCGCCGACCTGAAGTCTCTGGTCGGCGATATGAACGCGGGTAAGGTGCGGTGGCTGGTAATGCTGGGCGTAAATCCGCTCTACTCCGCGCCCGCCGATCTGGAGTTTGAGGCTGCATTCAACAAGGTCCCCAACACCGTTCATCTCGGCTCGCATGTGGACGAGACGGGCGCGGTCTCGGTGTGGCACATCAATCGTGCGCATTATCTCGAGAGCTGGTCCGATGCGCGCGCCTGCGACGGAACCATCTCCATCGTCCAGCCAATGATTGCGCCGATGTATGGCGGCCACAGCGCGCACGAGGTGTTGCAGACGCTGCTGGACAATCCGCAGGCATCGGCCTTCGACGCGGTGCAAGCCAACGCAAAGACCTACATCCGATCGAAGGCTGGCGGCGACTTTGCCACTGCATGGCGCCGCGCACTGCACGATGGATGGGTCGAAGGCACCGCGTTCACGCCGAAGTCCGCAATCGCCGCGAAGAGCTCCGCAATCGCCGCGCCAGCTACTTCATCCAGCGGTCTTGAAATCTCCTTTCTGCCCGATCCCTCGCTCTACGATGGCCGCTTTGCCAACGTGGGCTGGTTGCAGGAGTTGCCCAAGCAGATCACAAACCTGAGCTGGGACAACGCCGCGCTGATGAGCCTGCGCACGATGGAGGCCCTGAAGCTGGAGCAGAGCGATGCGGTGGAGATTGAGGCCAATGGCCGCAAGGTGATTGCGCCGGCGCTGATGGTTCCCGGCCACGCGGACGGCGCGGTGACACTGCATCTCGGCTTTGGACGCCGCGTGGAAGCTGGCCGCGTTGGCGCCGGGGTCGGGTTCAACGCCTACTATCTGCGCACATCGGATGCGCCGCGCATGACCGTCGGCAAGCTGACCAAAACCGGCGGCACATACGACATCTGCGTCACCAAGGTCAACACCATCGAGCACCGCGGCAGCTTCGCGCAGCAGGACCTGCAGCATCCGGAGTCGGACAAGCAAGGCACCTACTCGCTGCCCGGACATGAGGCGATGGAGCGCGCCATCATTCGCTACGCCACGCTGGCCGAGGTGAAGGCGAACCCCGATTTTGCCCACGAGGGCGCATCGGGCGCGCTGGTCGACAAGGTTGGTTATTCGCCGCTGGGCGAAAAGCCCGGCCACGACGATAGCTTCTTCCCCGATGCGTGGAAGTACGACCACACGGATGCGTCGTCGCAGAAGCTCCAGAATAAGTGGGGCATGGCAATCGACCTGAACTCCTGCGTGGGCTGCAGCGCGTGCATCGTGGGCTGCTATGCGGAGAACAACATTCCGGTGGTTGGCCGCGAGCAGGTGAAGATCGGCCGCAACATGCAGTGGATTCGCATCGACACCTACTTCGAGGGCGATCTCGATGCTCCGCGCGCGCACTTCCAGCCCATGGCCTGCCAGCACTGCGAGAACGCGGGATGCGAGCAGGTCTGTCCCGTGGGCGCCACGGTGCATACCCCCGAAGGCCTCAACACGATGGTCTACAACCGCTGCGTCGGCACGCGCTACTGCTCCAACAACTGCGTCTACAAGGTGCGGCGGTTCAACTTCCTGCTCTACTCGGACTTCGACACCGAGAGCCTGAAGTTCATGCGCAATCCCGACGTCACGGTCCGCTCCAGGGGCGTGATGGAGAAGTGCAGTTACTGCGTGCAGCGGATTGAGGCGGCCAAGATCACCGCCGACAAGGAGAACCGCGAGGTGCGCGACGGCGAAATCGTCACCGCGTGCCAGCAGGCCTGCCCGACAAGCGCAATCAGCTTCGGCAATCTCAACGACCCGCGGAGCGAAGTCTCGAAACGCAAGGCCATAGAGCGCGACTATCAGGTGCTGGCTGACTTGAACTTCCGGCCGCGCACAACCTACACGGCGGGTGTCATCAACCCAAACCCGGAGCTTGGCTAGCATGGCGACCAAATCCCCCATCGACGACCCCAGAATCGACCCGCGCACGGGCGAGTACGCGGTCATCGCTCCGGGCCACACCTTCCGCTCGGTGACGCAGAAGATCGCCGGCCTGGTACTCACCAGCAACACGCCGCTCGGCTGGTTTGGCGGACTGACGGTTGCCGGCGGCGTTGCCACGTTTGTTGCCATCGCCGTCACCTGGCTGTTCCTCAGGGGCGTCGGCATCTGGGGCATCACCCAGCCGGTCGCGTGGGGATTTGCGATCATTAATTTCGTCTGGTGGATCGGAATCGGCCACGCGGGCACGCTGATCTCCGCGATTCTGCTTCTCTTCAAGCAGACGTGGCGAAACTCCATCAACCGCTTCGCCGAGGCGATGACGATCTTCGCCGTGGTCTGCGCGGGCACCTTCCCGCTCATCCACCTTGGGCGTCCGTGGCTGGGCTACTGGCTCTTCCCATACCCCAACACGATGAATCTGTGGCCGCAGTTCCGCTCGCCGCTGGCGTGGGACGTCTTCGCGGTCTCCACCTACGCGACCATCTCCGTCGTCTTCTGGTACATCGGAATGGTCCCCGACTTCGGCACGCTGCGCGACCGCGCGGTGATGCCGTTTGCGAAGTACATGTATGGATTGCTGTCGATGGGATGGCGCGGATCGACGCGACACTGGGTCCGTTACGAGTCGGCGTCGCTGCTTCTGGCCGGCCTCGCCACGCCTCTCGTGCTCTCGGTGCACACCGTCATCAGCTTCGACTTCGCGGTGGCTGCGATGGCCGGTTGGCACACCACCATCTTCCCGCCGTACTTCGTTGCCGGCGCCATCTACTCGGGCTTTGCCATGGTGCTCACGCTGGCCATCCCCATCCGCAAGTTCTATCACCTGGAAGACCTCATCACGCTGCGCCATCTGGACAACATGGCCAAGGTGATGCTCGCCACCGGCTGCATCGTCGGCTACGGCTACATGATGGAGGTCTTCATGGCGTGGTACTCGGCCAGCCACTGGGAGTTCTTCATGATGTGGAACCGCATGTTCGGTCCCATGGGCTGGGCGTACTGGACCCTCATCCTCACCAACCTCGCCATTCCGCTTACCACGCTATGGTCGCGCAAGCTGCGCGTGAATGTGGTCTATCTCTTCGTGCTGTCGCTCATCGTGAACACGGGGATGTGGCTGGAGCGCTTCGTAATCGTCGTCACCAGCCTCTATCGCGAGTATCTGCCCAGCAGTTGGGGCACCTACCGCGCCACGCGCTGGGACTATATGACATTCGTCGGCACATGGGGACTCTTCACATTCCTCTTCCTGCTCTTCGTGCGCTTTCTGCCCGTGATTCCCATCTCGGAGATTCGCACGATGCTTCCGCAGACGAAGATTCGTCCCGGCGGAGCGGATGCCGAGACCGTTGTCGAGGAGACGCTCTGATGACGCCGCGCGAAGGAATCTACGGGTTGCTGGCGGAGTTCACCACTCCGGCGGAGCTGGTGCGCGCCACCGAGCAGGCGCACCAGGCAGGCTTCCGCCGCATGGAGTGCTACACGCCCTACCCGGTGGAAGAGGCCGCGATCGCGCTGCGCTTCCACAAGACGAGCGTGCCGCTGGTCTGCCTGCTGGGCGGCGTCATGGGAATGCTTACCGCGTTTCTGATGGAGACATGGATCACGCTATGGTCGTACCCGATGAACATCGCGGGCCGTCCGCTCTTCTCCTGGCCCGCGTTCATCATTCCGGCGTACGAGTGGACAATCCTCTTCGCGGGGCTCTCGGCCGCCTTCGGAATGCTTGCGTTGAACGGGCTGCCGCAGCTCTACCACCCGCTCTTCAATGCGCCGAACTTCCGCGACGGCGCGTCCACCGACAGATTTTTTCTCTGCCTTGAGGCAACCGACCCACGTTTTTCCATCCTCGAAACGCGCGCTTTTCTGGAGCAGTTCGCGCCCGTCTCCGTTGTGGAGGTGGAACTGTGAGAACCTGTTTAAATACTGCTTTTCGCAGCGGAGATTTACGAATTGTCATTCTGAGCGAAGCGAAGAATCCCCGTATTTCGTCGTTGTCTGTCTCCTCGTTGTGTGCGAGTCCAGTAGTTTTTAAACAGGTTCTGAGACAGGTTCGAGGTTCAAGGTCCGAGGTTCGAGGGAACAGCGTGCGCAGAGTTGCTGCGACCTGCGCAATTGCGCTTGCGATGCTGACGACCGGCTGCCGCCAGGACATGCAGGACCAGCCCAAGTTCATTCCCCAGCGCGGCACCGATTTCTACGCGGACGGCCGTTCCGCGCGGCCTCAGGTGGCCAACACCGTGGCGCGCGGACAACTCCACGACGACGCATACTTCACCACCGGACTCATTGACGGCAAGGAAGGCAACGCAATGCCCTTTCCGGTGACGACCGAGCTCCTCGCGCGCGGCCAGGAGCGGTTCAACATCTTCTGCACGCCCTGCCACTCGCGCGTGGGCAATGGCGCGGGAATGATCGTCGAACGCGGCTATCGTCCGGCGGGCAACTACCACACCGCGCGGTTGATGAATGCGCCGCTTGGTCACTTCTTCGCCGTGATGACCCACGGATACGGCGCAATGCCGGAGTACGCCGCGCAGGTCTCGCCGCAGGACCGCTGGGCGATCGTCGCCTACATCAAGGCGCTGCAGTTGAGCCAGAGCGCAAAGCCCGCCGATGCGCCTGCGGGCGCGCGAATCGAATCGCTCGCCACCATCGCCGAGAGCGAGGGCCTGCCCGCCAACTTCGCGAATGAGTGGACGCTTCCGCCGACCGCCGTCTATGGCACGCCCAACAACCAGGACAACGGCATTCCACCCGAGCTGCCACCGAGCGCCAATGGGAAATATCCGGCGGCCCAGTCCGCAAGCCCAAACAAGCAATAGAACACGATCTCTTTCACCAAGGCCGAAACGAAATGTCATCTGCACACGAACAACACGGGGAGTACGAAGCACACGCGGATCACAGTCCGCGCGCGCTTCCGCCGTCGCTGGCCGCTCCGGATGTTCTGCTGGCGTGGCGCAGGCGAGCGCTCGCGGTCGCCGCTGTCTTCGTGCTGCTGACGCTCTTCTTCGCGTTCACCGGCGAGGGCCGCGCCCACATCCTCCGCGCCTATCTCATGGGCTACATGACCTGCTTCAACTTTGCCGGCGGTGCGCTTGCGATGCTGATGCTGCAGTATGTAACGGGCGGAAAGTGGGGGCTGCTGCTGCGCCGTCCGCTGGAGGCGATGACGCGCACGCTGCCGCTGGTGGCGCTCATGTTTATCCCGATCATCGTTTTTGGCAAGTATCTATATCAGTGGGTTCGCTACCCCGATGCAGCTTCCACCAACAACGCGTATTTGCATCACCTCATCACTCACGAGCAGGCGCTGACAGCGAACTTCAAGCGGCCTATGCTCAACCCGCACGCCATGATCGTCGAGTCCTGCATCATCTTCGCAGTCCTTTTTCTCTTCATGTTCCTGCTCAACAAGTGGTCGCTCGACCGCGACGCCGACCCGGAGCGCGGCACGCAGGCCAGCTACGAGCGCTGGCGCACCCGCTTTGAAAACCTCAGCGGGCCGGGCATTCTGGTCTATGTCATCCTGCTCACCGCAGCGGCCATCGTGTGGATACAGTCGCTCGATGTCACATGGTACTCGTCCATCTGGGGACTGCAATTCCTTGTCGCGCAGGGCTACGCGGTGCTTGCGCTGGGCATTCTCAGTTTGATTTTGCTCTCGCGCTATGAGCCGATGAAGACGCTGCTGCGCGCCACCGAGCAGCACGACCTGGGTAAGTTCGCCTTCGCCTTCGTCATGCTCAACATCTACCTTTGCTTCGCCGAGTTCCTCATCATCTGGTCCGGCAATCTACCCGACGAGATTCCCTGGTACCTGAACCGCATTCACGGCGGATGGTGGACCATCTGCACGCTGGACTTCTGTTGCCACTGGCTCATCCCCTTCTGCCTGCTGCTCTCGCGCGACCTGAAGCGCAACAAGCGCAGGATGGTCTGGATTGCGTGCTTCATGATCTTCGCGCGCCTGGTCGACATGTTCTGGCTCATCGAGCCGAACTTCGCCGGCTCGGCCGGGAACCTGCACATCGGCGGCGGAATGCTGGCGTACGTCACGGTGCCGATTGCGCTGCTTGCGCTGTGGTCGGCGTACTACATTACGCAGTTAATGCGGCGGCCTCTGGTCAGCACCAACGATCCGCACCTGGAAGAGATTTTGGAGCCTGAACATGCATACTGACGGCCACAACACGGGCAAGAACGCGACAAGCAATCCGCGACAGACAGGGTCGAGGAATGCTGGCCATCCGGGCTACGAGACCTCGGACGCCAACGTCGGCGGCGTGGTTGTCTTCCTCTGCGGCCTCGCCGGAACGCTCGTCGTCTTTCTCTTCTTCTGCTTCTACATGGGCCGCGCCATCAACGCAGAGTGGCAGAAGCAGGACGGTCCCGCGAACAAGTGGGCGGTTGCATCCGGCGCGGCGCAGCCCGGCGGCAAGGGCAGGGACCTGGTCAGCAATCCGGAGATGGAGCAGAAGCAGTTGCAGCAGATCGCCGCGGGATTCTCCGAGCCGCGGCTGGACATCGACGACGGCAACCAGGCCACGGCCGACCTGCACGCGCGCGAGGACCTCCTGCTCGAGCACTATAGCCTCATCGACGGCCAGCCCGGAACCATCCGCATCCCCATCGAGCGCGCCATGCAGTTGATTGTGCAGCGTGGGCTGCCGGTTGTGAATCAAACGACTACCGCTGCCGATTCTGTTGCGCACGCAGCGCGGCCGGAGATTCAAGCGCCGTTGACAACAGGATTTGCGCGCACCGGATTTGAGCTGACAACAATCGAGGCGCGCAAGCAAAAGATGATCTACGGCAGAGCGGAGAACTCCGCGAATCCCGAAGCTAAGCCGCGGAAGTAAACGACCTACGCACGGATGCGAGAGAACGGATGCGAAAGAGAGAAGGCAGAAGATGAGGTACGCTCGAACAATTCGGCGGACAATAATGCAGGTCGGGATCGGCGCGGCCTTCTGCTGTGCGTTGCTGGCTGCCTCCGCGCGCGGCCAGGTATCCAGCTACGGAGACAAGCAGGCGGGCGAGAACAGCGGCGATCAATTGCCGCAGGTGCTGCAGCAGGTTGGCGTGACGCAGCGCCTGAACCAGAGGCTTCCGCTGGACGCGCAGTTCGTCGACGACACCGGCAAGACCGTGCGCCTGGGCGATTACTTCGGCAAGCGCCCCGCCATCCTCTCGCTGGTCTACTACAACTGTCCCATGCTCTGCTCGGAGGAGATGGACGGCATTGCCAGCGCGCTGGAGATGGTGCGGCTGACTCCGGGCAAGGACTTCGAGATCATCCTCATCAGCATCGACCCCAGCGAGACGCCGGAGATCGCCGCCAGGAAGAAGGCCTTCTACCTGAAGCGCTATGGACGGCCCGAGACGGCCAATGGATGGCACTACCTCACCGGGCAGCAGCCGGCCATCGACGCAGTCTGCAACGCGACCGGCTTCGGATACGTCCGCGTGCCCGGGCCGGACGGCAAGCTGGACCAGTTCGCGCACGCCAGCGCGATTGAAGTGGTGACGACCGATGGCCGCCTGGCGCAGTACTACCTCGGCGTCGAGTTCTCGCCCAAGGACATTCTGCTCGGCCTGATCGAGGCGTCGGGCAACAAGATCGGCTCGCCGGTCGCCAACATCCTCACCTATTGCTACCACTACGATCCGCAGACCAACCGGCACTCGCTGATCGTGGCGCGTGTGGTGCAACTAGGCGGCATGATGACCGTCGTGAGCCTTGGCAGTTTCATGTTCGTGATGTTTCGCCGCGACCTGAAGCTTGGCCGGAACCATGATCTTACGAGCAAGCGAACGGACGATGAAGGATAACCATGGGGATTAGTCCAGTACTATGGCAGTTTCTGGTGAAGTGGCTCAACGCCTCCGCGCTCTTTCCGCGCGAGGCCTCGACCATTGCGCCGTACATGGACTCGCTCTACTTCTTCCTGATCGCCATCACGCTCCTCGGGGTCTTTCTGGTGGCGGCCCTGCTGGTCACCTTCTCCATCCGCTATCGCAAGGCGGTGCATCCGGTGGCAACGCAGGTTGAAGGATCGACGCTGCTGGAGGCAACCTGGACCATCATTCCGCTCGGCCTCTTCCTCATCTGCTTTGTCTGGGGAGCGCTGCTTTACTTCCGCATCTACACTCCGCCGGCCAACTCCAGCAACATCTACATCGTCGGCAAGCAGTGGATGTGGAAGGCGGAGCATCCTGAAGGCCAGCACGAGATCAACGCGCTGCATGTGCCCACCGGCCAGCCCATTCAGTTGACGCTGATCTCGCAGGATGTCTTTCACAGCTTCTCGGTCCCAGAGTTCCGCATCAAGCGCGAGGTCATTCCCGGCCGCTACAGCACGGTCTGGTTTGAGGCCACCACGCCGGGCAGCTATCACCTCTTCTGCACGCAGTACTGCGGCACCGATCACTCGGCGATGATCGGCACCATCACGGCGCTTTCTCCCGCCGACTACAAAAAATGGACCGAGCAGTCCACCAGCGGCATGTCGCTGGCGCAGAACGGCGAGCGCATCTTTGCCAGCATGGGATGCAATGCCTGCCACTCCGGCAACGCCGCGGCGCGCGGGCCGAATCTCGCCGGCGTCTACGGCTCCAGGCTGCGGTTGACCAACGGCTCGGATGTGCTCGTGAACGAGGCGTATCTGCGCGACGCCATCCTGAATCCGTCGCAGCATGTAACGTCGGGCTATACGCCCATCATGCCCACCTACCAGGGCCAGATCAGCGAAGATGGCCTCATCGACCTGATCGAGTATCTCAAGAACCTCAGCACCAACGATCGCGTGCAGCAGACGCTGACCACATCGCAGTCCGGCCAGGCGGCGCCTCAGGCGTCAAGGGTGGTGAAACCATGAGCGCACCGAGTCCCACGATTCTCAACCTTCCCGACCAGAGCACCGCGCGGCTTCCCCGCCGCAACTTCATCAACGCGGAGCACGGCCTGTTGAGCTGGCTCTTCACCAGCGACCACAAGCGCATCGCGATCCTATATCTGATCTCGATCACCTTCTTCTTCTTCATTGGCGGCGCGTTTGCCGGCCTCATCCGCCTGGAACTGCTTACGCCGCAGCCCGACCTCGTCGCGTCGGACACCTACAACAAGTTCTTCACCATGCACGGCATCATCATGATCTTTCTTTTTCTGGTGCCGTCGGTTCCGGCAACGCTGGGCAATTTCCTGATCCCGATGATGATCGGCGCGCGCGATCTCGCGTTTCCAAAAATTAATCTGCTCAGTTGGTATCTATACATAATCGGCGGCACGCTGACGCTGACCGCGCTTGTCCTGGGCGGCGTCGATACCGGCTGGACCTTCACCGCGCCGCTCTCCACGCACTATCTCAACACACACGTCATCACAACGGCCTCCGCGATCTTCGTCGCCGGCTTCAGCTCCATCTTTACCGGGCTGAACTTCATCGTCACCATCCACCGCATGAGGTGCCCGGGAATGACATGGTTCCGCTTGCCGCTCTTTGTGTGGGCGCACTACGCGGCATCCATCCTCATGGTCCTCGGCACGCCGGTGGTGGCCATCGCACTCGTCCTGGTCATTCTGGAACGCCTGGTCGGCATCGGCGTCTTCGACCCCACCAAGGGAGGCGATCCGCTGCTCTTCCAGCACCTCTTCTGGTTCTACTCGCACCCCGCCGTCTACATCATGATTCTGCCCGGCATGGGCATCATCTCCGAGATCGTCAGCACCTTCAGCCGCAAGCGCATCTTCGGCTATACGGCAGTCGCGTTCAGCTCCGTCGCGATTGCCCTCTTCGGCTTCTTCGTCTGGGAGCACCACATGTTCATCATGGGCGTCTCCAACTACTCGGCGCTCATCTTCTCTCTGCTCACCATGCTGGTCGCGGTGCCGTCCGCCATCAAAATCTTCAACTGGTGTTTCACCCTGCAGATGGGATCCATCACCTTCGAGACGCCGATGCTCTACGCCTTCGGATTCATGGGCCTGTTCACCATCGGCGGCCTTACCGGCGTCTTCCTCGGCTCGCTGGGCATGGACATTCAGCTCACCGAGACGTACTTCATCGTCGCGCATTTTCATTTCGTGATGGTGGGTGGAATGCTGATGGCATTCCTCGCCGGCGTGCATTTCTGGTGGCCCAAGATAACCGGCCGCATGTATCCCGAGTCGCTCTCCAAGCTCGCCGCCGTGGTCACCTTCATCGGCTTCATCCTCACCTTCATGCCGCAGTTCGTCCTTGGCTACCTTGGAATGCCGCGCCGCTATCACGCATATCCGCCGGAGTTCCAGGTGCTCAACGTGCTCTCCACCGCCGGCGCAACCATCCTCGGCGTGGGCTACCTGATGCCCATGATCTACCTCGCCTGGTCGCTGAAGTATGGGGCGATTGCAGGCAATAACCCATGGCAGGCCACCGGCCTCGAGTGGCAGACCCAGTCGCCGCCGCTAACCGAAAACTTCATCGAGATACCCATCATGGACCACGAAGCCTACGACTACGACTGGCTGGAGCACAAGACCGCACAAGAGGTGACACCCGTTGCATAGCGCGATCGCAAATCCGCAGGCCGAGCAGGGCATAGCCGAGCAGGAGCACGAGCACGTCTCCCTGCCGCAGCACCGCCATCACTTCGCCACCGAAGAACAGCAGCGCGAGGCGGGCAGCTTCGGCATGTGGCTCTTCCTGCTCACCGAGATCATGTTCTTCGGCGGGCTCTTCTTCGCCTATCTTCTCTTCCGCAACTGGTACTACGACGCGTTCGTCACCGCGTCGAACCAGCTCAGCCTGCCGCTGGGCGCGGCCAACACGGCCATCCTCATCACCTCCGGCTTCTTCATGGCGCTCGCCGTCTGGGCCGCCGAAGTCCGCAAGAAAAATCTTCTCGTCCTCTTCCTTATCCTCACCACCCTCCTCGGCTTCGCCTTCCTCGGCATCAAGGCCGGCGAGTACCACGAGAAGTATGAGAAGCACCACATCCCCGGCGCTAGCTTCGACGCCTCCGAGTTCATTAACCCGGCCGCCTACGGACTCAGCGAAAAGCCGCTCGCTCCCGACGCCGCGCAGAAGACACAGCTCTTCTTCTTCCTCTACTTCGCCATGACCGGAATGCACGCGCTGCACATGGTGCTCGGCCTGGGAATCTTATTTTGGCTGATGATTCGCGCGCAGCGCGGCGACTTCACCTCCGGCTACGTCGCGCCCATCGAGAACTTCGGTCTCTACTGGCACTTCGTCGATATTGTCTGGATCTTCCTCTTTCCCCTGCTCTACCTCATCAACCGTCACCCGCTGGCGCACTAGAAGCCTTCGGATTCGCAGTGCTGTAGCTTGCCACAAGAATTGTCATTCTGAGCGTAGCGAAGAATCACCGTATTTGTTCTGTTTTGCTTAGAGCGTTTTTGGAATTGCTATAGACCAAAAGATATTGTCATTCTGAGCGTAGCGAAGAATCCCCGTATTTTTCTCGTAGTGCCACGGTCTATACCATTGGCTAAAATGCTCTAAGGGAACGGGTTCACAGGCTGCGAAAAAACTCCCATTTTGCCTTTCGGAGGGAGCAGCGGGCTTTAGCCCGCGGTAAGCAGGTTTAGCAGGAAGGGGCTTTAGCCCCGGGCCTTCATCTACAGGAGTCAACCAAGATGACAGATCATCCCTCGCACCACGATGCCGCCAACGTCACCAACCCGGAGCACGCCTCGCACCACATCGTCTCGCCGGCGCAGTACGCAATGGTCTTCGCCACGCTGCTCGCATGCACGGCGCTTACGGTCTTCGCGGCAGACATCAACCTCGGCGTCTTCAATCCGATCCTTGCGCTGGCCATCGCCAGCTTCAAGGGCGTGATCGTCATCCTCTTCTTCATGCACGTCAAGTATCAGTCGCGCCTCATCAAGGTCACGGTCGGCGCGGGCTTCTTCATGTTCTTCGTCCTGGTCACCATGACCCTCTCCGACTACATCAGCCGCGCCTGGGGCCTCTGGTAAGAGGATTCCTCGCAGCAAAGTACCGCATCGGTCCGAAGTCATGTGATTCGGATCACAGCGCTTCCCATGCAATTCAGAGAAGAATGAATACATCTTCAGGGTCGGTGTCGCAGGGCCAATGCGCACTGACTCAGGGTCGGTGTCGCTGGGCCATTGCGCGCCGATCTATGGCTTGTGACGCAGGGCCAATGCTCGCAAACCAATCCGCACCCGACGGAGGAGGTTCTGAGGTCTTCTCAAAGTTCCTCAGGACCTCCAATCGGATGACAAAGAAGTTGCCGGATGCATCCGGCGCTCGACGGAGACAGAATGCACGCGGCCGCCTGCAAGGTGTGCCGCGTTGGTCTTTAACTTCATCGCATCATCGGCACTTTGCCCCGCTTCACCGCCGAAGCCCCCAAGTCCGAACCCATGCTCACAGCGTAAAAGCCTCTGCCTGTGCGCCAGATTTCACCCAGCACCGCGCTTTACTCCTCCCCTGCGGGCGTTTCTGCTCCGCCGTGCGGTAAACTAGAGGTGAAGCGCGTTTTCGCCATTCGGCATTGTCCCAACGCGCCCCAAAACGAAAGCCAGACAGGAAAATCACCCGCAGTGAGCAGCCCCCAAACCATCCCGAATCCAGAGACTTCCGCCGCCAACTCAACCGCGAAGCCGGCCCTGAAGCCCATCTTCAACATCGCCATCATCTCCCACGTCGATCACGGCAAGACCACGCTGGTCGACGCCATGCTCCGCCAGAGCGGCACATTCCGCGCCAACGAGGCCGTTGCCGATCGCGTTATGGACTCCAACGATCTGGAGCGCGAGCGCGGCATCACCATCCTCGCCAAGAACACCGCGCTCTACTACCACGGCAACAAGATCAACATCGTCGATACCCCCGGCCACGCCGACTTCGGCGGCGAGGTCGAGCGCGCCCTCAAGATGGTCGATGGCGTCCTCCTCCTCGTCGATGCCTCGGAAGGCCCGCTGCCGCAGACCCGCTATGTCCTCTCCAAGGCGCTCGAAGCCAAGCTCACGCCCATGGTCGTCATCAATAAGATCGACCGCCCCGACGCGCGCGTGCAGGAGGTCCTCGACGAGGTATACGACCTCTTCATCGACCTTGACGCCGACGAAGACATGCTCGACTTCCCCGTCCTCTACACCAACGGCAAGGTCGGCACCGCGACCACCGACATGGCCATCCCCGGCGTCGATCTCCAGCCGCTCTTCGAGCAGATCGTCCAGACCATCCCTGTCGCCAAGGGCGATCCCGAGGGCTCCCTCCAGATCCTCGTCACCAACCTCGACTACTCCGACTACCTTGGCCGTCTCGCCATCGGCCGTGTCTTCAACGGCACCATGCGCACCGGCCAGGAGTACAGCGTCGCCCGCGTCGACGGCACCTTCTCCACGCACAAGATCACCAAGCTCTTCAGCTTCTCCGGCCTCAAGCGCACCGACATCGACCAGACGCAGGTGGGCGACATCGTCGCCATCGCCGGCATTCCCGGCATCACCATCGGCGAGAGCTTCTGCGACGTGGAGAACCCGCAGCCCCTGCCCCGCATCACCATCGACGATCCCACCATCGCCATCCAGTTCAACGTCAACAACTCGCCCTTCGCCGGGCGCGAGGGCAAGTGGGTCACCTCGCGCAACCTGCGCGACCGCCTCGAGAAAGAACTCCTCACCAACGTCTCGCTCAAGATGCTGGAGACCGGATCGCCCGACGCATTCAAGGTCCTCGGCCGCGGCGAGCTCCAGCTCTCCATCCTCATCGAGATGATGCGCCGCGAAGGCTTCGAGATGATGGTCTCCCGCCCGGAGATCGTCACCAAGCGCATCGAAGGCAAGCTGATGGAGCCGGTCGAGCAGCTCATGATTGACATCCCCGAAAATTTCGTCGGTACGGTCATCGAGCGCCTCGGCCCGCGCAAGGGCGAGATGACCAAGATGACCAACCACGGCTCCGGCCGCGTCCGCATGGAGTTCCGCATCCCCAGCCGCGGCCTTATCGGCCTGCGCTCCGAGATGCTCACCGAAACGCGCGGCACCATCGTCATGAACGCCATCCTCGACGGCTACGTCGAGTATCAGGGAGAGATTCCGCAGCGCACCACCGGGGCCATCGTCAGCGACCGCCAGGGAACCACAACGCCCTACGCACTGGAAGGAATTCAGGAGCGCGGCACGCTCTTCGTCCCCGCCGTCACCGAGGTCTATGAGGGCATGATCATCGGCGAGCACTCCCGCGACAACGACATCGACGTCAACTGCGTCCGCGAGAAGCGCCTCACCAACATGCGCGCCAGCACTGCCGACGAAGCCACCCGCCTGGTCCCCTTCCGCAGCCTCACCCTCGAGCAGTCCATCGAGTTCATCGCCGAGGACGAGCTCGTTGAGGTCACGCCCAAGTCCCTCCGCCTGCGCAAACAAATCCTCCAGGCCAACCGTCGCCCCCGCAAAGGCCAGCCCGCCGACGCCCCCGCCTAGACCTTGCGCGGGCTTCCGTCGTGGCTGACGTTCACACCAACACGATTGCGGTTTCTTGGGTTTTGCTAAAGAGAGTATTTCGAAGGGTTTACCCTCTTGTTTCGGCAAAGTATTTACAAACCTATTGAGACGTGTATAGTTTTCGGTACAGACTAGGAGCGAAGGGCAACCGATGTTCACTTCGCTTTCGAGCAGGTATCTGAGCGGGCGACGTAACCGCCCGCTACAACAATGAATGAAAGTCTTCCCGCTGGAATGAGCGTGAGTGTGGTTGTAGCGGCTGCTTCTTATTTGACGGACGTGCATGCGATTGTTGCATCGTTGTTCTCGGCACCTACACTGAGGCCAATAGGCGAATCACGAGACGTATGTCCAATCCAAGTGGACCAGCGAGGGTAAGGACATGTCGAAAACTATCTTCCTGAGGGTTGGAACCAGGGACACCGTCGCCTTGGCTGATCTTGTAACGTCTCTCAATAGTTTTCTGCGTTTACTGCGTGATTTCGATGCAACTATATCGAAGCGGCCCGGAGGCACGCAAGTTTGGGAAGTCACGAAGATCACGCAAAACAGTCCGATTATCATCGGAGTGACCCCAGAACCAAAGCGTAGGATGCAGGACTTTAGTGAGGCCATAGAAGCGCAGTTGCTGGATAGCTCCAATGCACTGACGATGAGGCAGGAGCGCACCCCAGAGATGTCGGATTCTGCTCTGCTTGGAATAAAGCAGTTGGCGGGTTTGAGTAGGCGTATCGGTACCTCGTCTATCTACATCCCGGAGAATGGACAACCTAAGCGAGAATCGCCTATCAGCGAAGCAACCATGCGGGTTGTAAACGAGTTGACGAGCGTCCGTTTTGAAGCCTACGGAACGATTAGCGGAGCACTTGAGGCTATCAGTGTGCATGCGAAAAGGGATGAGTTCCGAATCTGGGATGAGGCGACTGGAAAGCCAGTTAGGTGTAAATATCATGGGCTGGATATAGAGGCTCGGATTTTGGCTTCCCTCCGAAAGAAGGTCTATGTTTCGGGCGTTATCTCTTCTAACGGAGCTGGATATCCAATATCTGTCGCAGTCGAGGATGTAGAGAATACCCCGGAAAACGAAGCATTGCCTTCGGTTCATCAAATGGCTGGCTTCATCAAGGACTACATGGGCGGAAGGCGCATGAAGGATTATTTGAAGGAAACCGACGATGAGTGAAAAGCGCAAGCTCTACTGGGATACCAGTTGCTTTATTGCATACATCAGCGGTTCCCATCCCGAAGAGGCGCATAGAACGCCAATCTGTACAGATGTAATGGAGAACGCAGAAAAGAATCACGTCGAAATATGGACTTCCGTACTCACTATCGCAGAGGTTATCCGAAGGAAACTACCAGCAAAGAAAGAGCCTCTTCCGGCATGGGCTGAAGTCATCAGGGAAAAGGCTCCTACGGCGCTGCCCTATGTTCAAGAGTTATGGGATTTCCATGACCGAAAGACAGCACCAACGAAGGCACTAAGCGGGGAAGAGGTCAACCAACTCCAGAAGATGTTTCGATGGGATTTCATCCACAAGATTCAAGTGGATGAGAGAACTGCGCAAAGAGCCGTTAAGCTGTCGCAGCAGTATGGATTACGTCCAGCAGATGCAATTCACGCTGCCTCTGCTTTACTAAAGCCGTGCGATTGCATTCAGCACTTCGACAAAGGATATGGGAAGATCGCGGATCTGATTCAAGTTGAGGAGCCAACGAGAATAACGGCGCAATTTATATTACAGGGATTGTCTGAACCGGCTCAGCCCTAACTAAGGGCAATGCACCAACAGAAAAGGCCATCGAATGATGGGTCATCCTGCCGGGTGCTACATTCATCGCGCACTTTGCTATAAGTGGGCCTTTGCGCGAAGCGCGAACCCCGCCGCAAAAACCTTGTCAAGAAAAATCGCGCAACTCGCTCCATCCAAACAAGATAAACCGACAAACTACTCTCCCCAATCCGCTACAATTAAATAGAGGGCTTATCTTCGTCTGCTCGCCGCCGTGCAGCGCGCAGCGGTCGGCCTGCAAGTCATTGATTTCGGCTATTTTGTAAGTAAAGTCTTTATTGAGACGACTTTGCAGAGACCGCCCCCATGCAATGAGTAGATTGCAAACAGCTTCCCCGCAAGATACCCCTGGGG